>ENA-UOUL01000005-UOUL01000005.1-bioreactor-metagenome-genome-assembly--contig:-NODE-5-length-331796-cov-9.805332_pt1 | contig 331796 bp, 322 predicted proteins | sample MGYA00249838_ERZ747220 | MGnify/ENA primary metagenome ERZ747220 (study PRJEB28778, sample SAMN05720191) | bioreactor metagenome | isolation source: Anaerobic biogas reactor | place: USA:Washington... | reverse complement strand
TCGAACTCCCCCTCGTCGGAGGTTATCTCCGCTCCCCTCCCGACGACCTTGACGTTCCCCGAGGCCACAACGGCACCTCTGGAGGGATCGTACTGAAGAGTATCGGAGGTCAGCCGCATCTGTTCCGCACCGGTCACTACCGTCGCGGCCGCGAGAAGGGCTGCGATCGAAACTGCGAAGGCAGTTCTCATATTCATGATCTCAGGCACCATCCTAGGAAAAGAAATGGCGGCACCTCAAAGGCGCCGCCGTTATTCTACCTTAAACTCTGCCCGCTTCGATAGAAGGACCCTGTCAGGAAACACAAATTCCCTCTCCCTGGATCATTTCTGCTATCTGAACAGCGTTCAGAGCCGCCCCTTTAAGCAGGTTGTCGGAAACCACCCACATCATAAGACCCATTTCCCAAAAAGTATCCTTCCGGATCCTCCCCACAAAAACTGATCCACTTCCTTTCGAGTTCCTCGCAGTAGGGTACCGGTAACTCCCCGGGTCGTCCATCAGGCAGACCCCCGGGGCCGCTTCAAGGATCGCCCTCGCTTCATCGGGAGAGAGGGGATTCCGGAAAACTGCGCACAGGGCCTCGGAATGCCCCCTGAAAACCGGAACTCTTGTGGCAGTGCAATTAACCTTAAGACCGGGAAGCCCCATGATCTTTCTGGACTCCCTGATCATTTTCCACTCTTCTTCACTGATACCGTCCTCGTCAAACCCGCCTATATGGGGCAGAACATTGAAAGCTATGTCGTGGGGATATACCGAAGACATGCCTTTCTCCCCGGATAGTAAGGCTTCGGAATTTGATGCCAGTTCCCTGATGGCCTCTTTCCCTGTTCCGGAAACGGACTGGAAGGTTACCGCTGTGAAGCCTTCCAGTCCGGCAACCTTATGCAAAGGATTCAGAACCATAACAGCCTGGATGGTGGCACAGTTGGGGTTGGCGATCAATCCCCTGTGCCCCGCAAGAGCACCAGGATTTACCTCGGGTACCACGAGAGGGACGTCAGGTTCCATCCGCCAGGCTGAACTGTTGTCGATCACTGTCGCGCCCCTCTCTATGGCCTTTGGTGCCCATATTCTGGATGCTTCGCCGCCTGCCGAAAAAAGGGCTATATCTACTCCCTCGAAAGCACCGGGGCAAACCTCCCTGACAACAATTTCACACCCCCCATAATTTACCCTTGCTCCTGCCGAGCGTCGGGAGGCCAGTAACACCAGATCTGAGACGGGGAACTTCCTGCTCTCGAGGGTTGCAAGCATTTCCTGCCCTACTGCCCCGGTAGCGCCCAGCACCGCCACCCTCATGCAGGAACCCCCTCAATGAATACCCTGTGCAGGGCCACAGCTGCCTTCTCCACATCTGCCGAGGAAACCACGCAAGTTATTGACATCGAAGTTGAAGATATCATGTCGATATTAACGGACTCAGCGGCAAGGATCGAGAACATCCTTGCCGGTGCTTCAGGGTGGTTCGAAAGACCTGCACCCACCAGGGATATCTTCCCTATCTCCGTATCGAAGACCACTCCCTGGGCACCAATATCCCGGGCAGTTCCCCTGCATATATCAATAGCCTCCCCGAGGAATTCCTTCCTGACCAGGAAAGCTATGTCGTTAACCTGGCCCCTCATAACGCTCTGGATTATCATCTCGGCGCCTACACCGGCTTCGCTCAAGGGCGAAAATACCCTGGCCGCTATGCCTGGGGTATCGGGTACCCCCAGTACTGCCACTTTTGCGACCCCCGTATCATGGGTTATCGATCTCACAACGAACCCCTCTGATACATCTTCCCTCATGATCCAGGTCCCCCTCTCCCTTTCGAAACTTGATCCCACGAAAACCGGTACTTCGTACCTCCATGCAAGCTCCACGCTTCTGGCCTGCAAAACCCTGGCTCCCGCTGCCGCCATCTCCATGCACTCCCCGCAGCTGATCCTTTCGAGGCGGAAGGCTTTTGGAACGACCCTTGGATCGGCAGAGAATATTCCTTCGACATCGGTATAGATTCTGCAGCTATCAGCCTCGAGCGCGGCGGCAAGGGCTACGGCTGAGAGATCCGACCCGCCTCTGCCAAGGGTAATAACATCACCCTCTTCGGTCACTCCCTGGAACCCTGCCACGACGGCTACTTCGCCCCTTTCAAGGGAACCGGCAACGATCCGCGGGTTCACCGAACTGATGCGCCCGTCGCCAAAAACCCCGCAAGCCGTTATTCCGTTCTGCCAGCCTGAGAAAGAGCGCGCGGGGATGCCCAGTTTGCCTAGCGCCATGGTAAGCAGGGCCACACTTTGCTGTTCCCCTGTCGATATCAGCTGGTCCATCTCTCTCCGGTTCAGCCTGGTAGTCAGACCGTTGGCTGTTTCCATCAGACTATCGGTGGTATGACCCACAGCGGAAACCACTACAGCTACAGCAACACCATTCCTGAAGCGTTCGGCGGCCCTCCCTGCCACAGCTTCTATCCGCCCCTCGCCGAAAAGTGATGACCCCCCGAATTTAAGGACCTCTATCTTCATTGGCAGACACTCTCCCTGGCAAGTTTCTTGAGAGTGGCACCCTCTTCGTCAACATCAAGAACAAAAAAACGGGATCTCACACCATGCTCCCTGAATACCCTGCACATTGCCTCGGCGACCCCCCTTGGGGCCCCCCTGGCAAAAGCAAGGACGCTGGGTCCCGACCCGCTTATAGCAGCACCAAGGCACCCGGGAACATTCTTTACCTTCTCAAGTATCACTTCCCCGCCGGGGAAGAGTTTAGCCCTGAACTTCTGGTGAAGGCGGTCGTCCATAGCCCAGGCAAGATTCTCCCACTTCCCGGCAGCCCAGGATGCGGCCAGAATGGCAGCCCTGTTCAACGTGAAGACCGCATCCCCCATGCTCACCTCTTTGGGCAGGGCATTTCTTGCGTCCTCGGTCCTGACCCGGACATCCGGGACTGCTACTACGGCAAAGATATCACCCGGGGGAGGAGGAAGCTTGACATACCTCAGTCGTCCATCCCCTACACCGCTGACAACAAGGCCCCCGAGGCATGCCGGAACTATGTTGTCGGGATGGCCCTCAATTTCGACCATCAGGGGGAGAAGATCCTCCATCCCCAGGGGGTCCTTCCGGAATGAATTGGCTATCATAACTCCTCCGGCGACAGCTCCGGAGGAACTTCCGAGCCCTCTGCACAGGGGAATGGCGTTCAGGCATCGGAGAGTGAAACCGGGACATGTCATTTTCCACATATCGCATGCCTTTTCGTAACTCTGGATTATCATGTTCGACTCCGGATCGGAGAGTTCTGCGCTCCCCTCGCCTATTACTTCCATCCTGTAGGCCCCCGGTTCGTCCAGATCGAAAACGTCATAAACGTTGTAGAGGGACAGAGCCAGACCAATGGTGTCAAAACCCGAGCCCAGGTTCGCCGTGGTTGCCGGGACCCGGATACGGAAGACCTGGCCGTTCATAAGAGGACCTCCCTGATGGCTTTCAGTTCAGCATCGACCTCTACCGGCGGCCTTTTCCCGGAAGTGGCGGCATCGGTGTCCTTCAGCCCGTTGCCCGTCAATACAGCCACGTACTCCTTTCCCGTCGACAGCCCGTTCTGTGAGGCAAGCCGGTAAAGACCCGCGATGCCCGCACATGATGCCGGCTCGGCAAAGACGCCTTCACACGCCGCCAAACGTTTCTGGGCATCGAGGATCTCCCCGTCGCTGACCGAAAGGAACCTGCCGCCACTCATGCGAACAGCCCACCGGGCCTTTTTGCCGTTCACAGGCCTCCCTATACGTATGGCCGTTGCGACTGTCTCCGGTTCAGGGCAAGGTTTACCGAGGGCAAGCGGCGCGGCGCCCTCGGCCTGGACACCGAACATTGCGGGGATACGGCCGATCTTTCCGATCCGGGAGTACTGTACGAATCCTGCCCAGCTCGCTGTTATGTTCCCTGCGTTTCCTACCGGCAGCACGACAACATCAGGGGGATGCCCGAGTTCATCACATATCTCCCACGCGACGCTCCTTTGACCCCAGAGCCTGTAGCGGTTCACCGAGTTTACGACGGCAAGCCCAAGTTCCCGGGAAACCTCAAGGGCAAGTTCAAGGGCCCGGTCGAAATTCCCCTTGAGGGATATAACCCTGGCACCGTAAACCATGGCCTGGGCAAGTTTTCCCATGGCCACCTTTCCGCCGGGAAGAAGAACGGTACAAGGGATGCCTGTTCTCGCAGCGTAGGCTGCCGCCGAGGCAGAGGTGTTCCCCGTTGAAGCGCAGACAAGCCCCCTGGCGCCCGCCTCAATGGCCTTGGCGACAGCCAGGACCATCCCCCTGTCCTTGAAGGAACCTGTCGGGTTCGCCCCCTCGAACTTCGCGAACAGTCTTATCCCCAGATCCTTTCCTGTCGAATCAAGAGGGATCAGCGGCGTACTCCCCTCCTCAAGCGATACCAGCGGCGTCTTTGAGGTCAATGGAAGCAGGTGCCTGTAACGGATCAGAATTCCCCGCATGGAAAACCCTCCTCAAATTAACTGCAAATAAAAAGCCTCTTTTCATCTCCATGTCCAGGAGACGAAAAGAGGCTCTTTTCGCGGTTCCACTCCGGTTCCAGCCAAATATCAGCCGGCTCTCGTACCCGCTGTAAGGGGCGGGGCCCCGTCACCTTATCCCTTTCAGGGCTTCGGATCCGGCTCCAGGGTGGTCTTCACCGCTCCCTTCGCGAGGGGATCTTTCAGCCGCGGATCCCCCTCTCTTGCGCGCCGTGGAACGGTTACTCTCCCTGTCATCGCCTTTGCGGTATATACCTCTCCGGTTTCCGAAGTTTATAGACCTCAGGAAAGGATTTGTCAAGGACAAACCTTAATCGAAAAAACCTTAAGGGCGTTAACAGTGAACGGTCAACGGTGAACGAAAAGCCAAAGATCTCTGTCATTTCGATAGGCTGCCTCCTGGGGGAGACTAAGTTCCCGAACTGAGTGAAGGGTGGGGGTCTGTTTTGATTAAAAAATTACTCGGACCTGATCCAATAACAGATCCCTCGTCGTCTAACAAACCTTCTCGGGATGACAGAAATCCGGTTTTCACTACCCAGGGGTTTCTGTCTTTACCGTTGAGCGTGTACGCCTTTGATCTGAGGTTCCCAGACCTGGTTTCTATTGGATTTTTCCGTTTACTGTTTACCGTTGACCGTTTACGCCTTTTAGTATCCCAGGTTTCCCCTCCCATATGTCAACGGACAGGGAAAATGTCATGGGTAAAAGGCCTGTATTGGACAGGGAAAATGTCACCCCACCTTCGCCGCAGAAGTAGCTGAATGAATCAGTTCCCTCGGGTTTGGCTTATTGCCATACCACCTCCTCCAGGGATGATCCGGAGCGGGTATGACGGGAGTTTTCTCCTCCGTATCCTTTTGGGTCTTCTTTGCGGTATCCTTCAAGGAGGCCTTCCTGTCGTCGGCGTCCTTCGGGACGTCGAGGTGGTGGATCACGCCGTCGTACAGAGCGACGTCGGATTCATCCAAAAGCGTCAGGACCTCGATGGCGGACCCCCGCTTGAGGAGTTTCTGTCGGTGCTTTTCATCCAGGAGCATGAGCTTCCTGCCCTTCCAGGAGATGGTGGAATCTCCTGAGGCCTTGCGGAACGCCCTTTTGCAGAGGATGTACGTCAGGTCATTTGGGGAAGGAGCCGGCAGGAAGGCCGCTTCCTCCCTTTCGGGCTCCACGGCGAAACGTGCATTGTGTGTGTCGGGGTATGTAGCGAGGAAGGCGTTGGCCTCCCCGATGGTTGAAACGCCCGCCAGGCGCATGTCGACGACGAGCCGGTGCTGCAGGGTCCCCCAGAGGCGTTCCACCCGCCCTTTCGCCTGCGCAGAAGAGGCCTTCAGCGGCAGGATGTTCAGGGTATCCAGGGCCTTCCCGAACTGTGTGAGCGCCGCAGTGCAGCCGTTGAGCTCCTCCTCGACGGAAAGCTTCCCCGATTTTGGAGAGAAGAAGATCGTATGGGCGTCGGAGTAGAGGATCCCCGGGACGCCGAAGGTGCGTATCATGCGGTCCAGGACGTGGAAATAGCCGAAGAGGCATTCCGTCGGTTCCAGCCACAGGGCGAGAATCTTCCCCGTGGCGTCGTCGATGGCCCCGTGCAGGGCGAGCATGGAGCCGTTGCCGAGCCAGTCGAAGGGAGAGGCGTCGACCTGAACCATCTCCCCGAGTCGCTTCTTTCGCTCCCTGCGGCGGTGTCTTTTCGGCCCCTTGTGTGTGAAAGGGCTTTTGATCCCGTGTTCCTTCAGGATCCGGGTCATCGTCTTCGCCGAAAGGTGAAGGCCCTTTTCCGCGAGAAGCAGTTCCGACATATGGCTGGAGCTGGCTCCTTCCCACCGGGTCCTTGCCTGCAGGGCGACAAAGTCCCGGAGGTGTTCGGCCACGTAGTTCGGCGGTTTGCCGCCCGTATTGCCGTGCACGAGCGATTCGGGGCCCAGCTTGCTGAACCGAGATTTGACCCGTTGTGTCTGCCGTACAGAGAGGTTCAGGTTCGACGCCGCCTCCCGGTTGGACATCCGGCCCTCACAGAGGCGTTCCAGGACACAGAGCTTCCGCGCTTGCTTCAATGACATCTTGAGGTCACCCGCATTCTTCTTCATGTTCGGTATTCTGACTCATAGGGGTGACATTTTCCCTGTCCCCTTAAAGGGTGACATTATCGCTGTCCGGTCACATCGAGGAACGGCAGCGTTGACATTCTCCGGGGGTCTGTGTATAATCTCCGCTATCGGTTGGAACGATCTCAACAAGGTTGGTGCGGTTATGGCAGTTACCCGTATGAGACGAGCGAGACGAATAAGACCTGTTCTATCTGCGTCGGAGTTCGCGCATGAGGCGGCGATGACGGGGAAGAGTAGGTCGTGTGCTCGTCGACAGAGAGGGGATGCAAACCGCTGAAAGCGTTCCTCGTCGAGACCGACTGAATAGAGCCCCCGAGCCGGCCCCCGAAGAAAGCCCTCTTGCAGGGCAAGTAGGGGGGAACGGTTTAAAGCCGTGAGAGTAGGCCTGGGGGCCGAAAAGTAGGGTGGCACCGCGAGTCAAGCTCGCCCCTTCGAAAGAAGGGGCGAGCTTTTTTGTTACTTACAAAAGGAGGGGACAGGAATGGAATACAAGGGAAAGGTAGTTCTTGCTTACAGCGGCGGTCTTGATACATCGGTGGCGATCAAGTGGCTTGGGGATCAGGGGTATGACGTAGTGACCCTTACGGCTGACGTGGGGCAGACCATCGATCTTGAGGGGGTCAAGGAGAAGGCCCTGAAGGTTGGAGCCGTCAATGCATACGTGATGGACCTCAGGCAGGAGTTCGTGGAAACCATGGTCTGGCCTGCCCTGAAAGCCAACGCCCTCTACCAGGGCAAGTACCCCCTTAATTCTGCCCTTTCAAGGCCTCTGATCGCAAAGTACCTTGCATGGGTCGCCGATATGGAGGGCGCCGTTGCGGTAGCCCATGGATGTACAGGCAAAGGGCAGGACCAGGTAAGGATAGAGGTATGCACCAATGCCCTGAACCCCGACCTGAAGGTCATAGCTCCTGTCAGGGACTGGCACTTCTCGAGGGACGTCGAGATCGAATACGCCAAAGAGAACAACATCCCCGTTCCGGTCACGCTGGCGAGCCCCTACTCCATTGACGGCAATCTCTGGGGCAGGTCCATCGAGTGCGGTCCTCTGGAGGACCCCTGGACGGAACCTCCCAGCGATGCTTTTACAATGACCGTTGACCCCTGGGAGGCCCCCGACGAGCAGGAGTACATTGAGGTATCCTTTGAAAAGGGGGTCCCCTTTGCTATCAACGGCAAGGAGATGGACGGCGTAACGCTGATAGCCGAGCTGAACAAGATCGCCGGCGGTCACGGAGTGGGGCGCATAGATATGCTGGAGGACAGGCTGGTGGGGTTCAAGAGCAGGGAGGTCTACGAATGCCCAGCGACGGTCGTCCTTCTCCAGGCGCACCAGGCCCTGGAGAGCATGACCCTGACCAAGGACATAATAGCCGCAAAGGCGGAGCTGTCGCTCAAGTACGCGGAGCTGACCTATATCGGATATTGGTTCTCGCCGCTGAAAAAGGCCTTTGATGCCTTCTTCGATTCTATCCAGGAGCACGTAACAGGCACTGTCCGGGTCCGGCTCTACAAGGGAGCCTCGGTTGTTGTCGGGATCAAGGCCGAGAAATCCCTCTATGTGGAGACCATGGCTACATATTCAGAGGGTGATGCCTTTGACCACGAGGCAGCCGCAGGTTTCATAAGGATATGGGGTCTCCCGGTCAAGCTCTGGAGGCAGGTGCACCCCGAAGTGGAGGCCAAGGGCCCTGAACTGAAGATCGTGAGCGGAGCAAAATGAAATAAGGATGGGGCACTAGCCTGATCCCAGGATCAGGAAATCAGAAAGGTCCGGGTCCGCTTCGCAGGGAGAGGTAGTGATACCCCTGACGACTGCTCCGGGGGGTCCCTTGCTGATCCAGTCAAGCATTTCATCAACAAGATCTGAAGGACCTTGAAGGACCGCCTCGACGCTTCCGTCGGGGCGGTTCCTTATCCATCCCCGAACTTCAAGAGCCATGGCGGTTTGCCTTCCTCTCCAACGAAAACCCACCCCCTGGACGATCCCTGTTATTATGACCCTGACACACTTGTGGCCGTCCATTCTATGTTCACCTCCGCGGGTGTGCCAAGTTTATCATCGTCGGCAAAAGCTTCTGAATATCTCTTTCGAGGGAAGGTCGGATCATGAAGAGAGAAGTCCGGATAGAGGAGATACTGGAAAGATCGGGGAAGAAGGCAACGATAAGGGTATCCGGAAGGGCCTTCCGCCCATCCGGCGGGGGACAGCCCGGTGACAGCGGCTGGCTTGAAGGCGAGGGTTTCAGGGCGGATGTCAGGGATTGCACCGCTGCAGGGAATGATCTCATTCTGGGTATTGTCGTGAAGGAAGGAGAGATACCTCTGGGGCTGCGGGTAACGGCGACTGTCGATGAGGAGAGAAGCAGACGCCTTTCCAGAATGCACACCGGTGAACACATACTCTCAAGGGCTCTGGAGAACCAGCTTCCGGGACTCTACGTGGATAAGGTCTCCGTTGGCGAGAAGGAGAGCACGGTGTTCATGACCTTTGATGGAGAGATCGGGTGGGATGACCTCTTCAGGGCGGAAGAGACCGCCAACGGGGTCATCAGGGCCGACCTGCCTGTTCGGGTGGAGAGGCTTTCCCGGGGGAGTGAGGAAGGATTCAAGGACGTAAAAATAAAGTGGGACAGAATAACCGACAAGGATGTGTCAGTTGTCTCCATCGAAGGTTACGACAGAATAGCCTGTTCGGGGAGTCACGTCGTTTCCACCGCCGAAGTGGGCGGGCTGATCGTTACCGGATTCAAGGGAAGCACCCCCGAATGGGAGGTCCGGTATACCCTGGACAGGCAGGAGATACTGGAGAGACACAGCAGGGTAGTTAGGGTTCTTTCAAGGGAGATCGGCTGCGAAGAGGAGAAACTCCCCTCGGTAATGGCAAGGCTTCAGGAGGAGCGCAGGGAGGCCTCGAGGAAGCTTGACAAGGCCAGAAGATACATAGAGATCCCCTGGGAGCGTCTATCAGAGGAACCTGGGAGGGTCCTCTTCTTCGGTATCGAGAATTTCCCCCTGGAGCTGGCCTCCTCAGGAGCAAAGAGAAAGATTGAGGAAGACCCGGGCTGTATTGTCGGTTTCGTCTCCCAGGGAGAGAGTGGAGGGGCTGATTTCATTCTCGCTGCCGGAGATCAGGTAACGGTAGACCTGAGAGGGTTTCTCAAGGAGAGGAATGAGCTGCAGGCCCAGGGCGGGGGCGCGCCCGGCTGGGTCCAGGGGAGGGCAGGGAACGGTTCATTGTCCATGTGGAAGAGGGCTCTTTTATCCGTAGTTGACAAATAGTCAACACTATGTCATCATTGAACACAACAGATCGGGAGGTGCCCCCTCTCCGGACGGCCCGCCCAGGGAGGAACCCGGGCAACAGAAAGGGAGGAATGGACATTGGCCACCTGCGCCGTTACTTCAGGGAATAAAGGGAGACCATCTGCGATAATGGAGTTGATGCCGGACCTGACTCTGGAAGTTCTATTCGACGGGAACCGGGCGCCATTCAATGCAAAGTGGAGAGACAGGATACTGGTTCACGACCTTGCAGGAGGATACGGGGCCTGACCGCCGCCAGAGGGGAGGTCCTCGTCCTCTTTTTTGATATAGTATCCTTCAGGGAACTGCCCAAAGAGGAAACCGAGGAGGTCCTTAATGCCCATTCTTTTCTTTTTCTCCATTTCGGCAGCGGCGATAACCTTCACTCTTTTCTATACATGGTGCATCCAGAAGCCTGTCCTGACAGTCAGCAAGTCCTTTCAGGGCGAAGCCCGCGCCGAAGGGACGTCCCTTGGAGAGATCGAAAGACTCCCCAAGGCCGTTATGCCCCTGGTGTGGTATCCACTGAGGGTGGTGCTTTTCCTGGGAGAGACCTATATCCAGGCCGCCTGGGGAGCATACTGCGTTCTCCGGGTCTTCAAGGCGATGGGGGAGGCCGGCCTTGAAAGGGGCATGCCCTTTCACATCGCCGCCTTCGTCGCCTGTATCGGTGCTCTGGGGTACGTTGCCAGGAAAGAGCCGAGAAAGGATATACTGACGGTCATCCAGTCCTGCATAGGAATGGGCAGTTATATGGTCTTCGTTCTGAACAGGTCAGCCCTGTCGACCTACTACCCATGGCTGGTGGATTACTTCTCCAGGTAGACCTCTGGGAGGGGAGGTGATTTCTTCTCCTCTCAGACCCAACGAATGGAGTTTGCCTTGAAAACAATGATCACGGGCGATCCTGGGACGATGCCCAGTTTTGAAAGGGAACCTGTTGTAACCCTGGATGTAAAGACCGTTCCCCCCGCGTTGACCGTCACAAGGACGTTCCCTTCCTCGTTCTCAAGGTTCATTCTTACAACTGTTCCCCGGATGGTGTTCCTTGCCGAGGTGTTGCCGGGGTCGTTCAAGGAAAGGATGATGTCATCAGGGTCAAGCAATCCCGTTGAATAGCCCTCTTCCGGTCTCCTTACCGCCGTTATGACCTGCCCGTTCTCGAGGTATCTGCAGGAGGTCCCGTCAGGGCAATCCTTCCAGGGACCGGGGATTATGTTCTCGATGGTCCTGGAACGTATCCTTCCGGAGAACATGGAGATAACTTCATCAGAGGCCGCATAGGCCCAATCGATATCATGACTGACGAGCACTATGGTAGTGCCGAGCCTTTCCCTGGCGTCGACGATGGCCCGGGCGATTATCCTCCCGCTGCCTGCATCGATGCTGGCCGTAGGTTCATCGAGGATGAGTACTTCAGGCCTCAGGACCAGCCTGGAAGCCAGGGCAACTCTCTGGGACTCACCCCCGGAGAGCTGGAACCAGAGCCTTCCCGCGAAATCAACGGGATCAAGACCTACCATCTCCAGGGTTTGGTTCACCTTCCTGGAAATCCCTTCCTTCATTCCCCTGGCCTTGAGGCCATAGGCGACGTTTTCGAAGACGGTCCTCTTCAACAGTTTAGATTCCTGGAGCAGAAGAGTGGCTTCTCTCCTTAGAGTCTCGTCAATATCAATAACGGGCTCTCCCTTGAAATATACCCGACCGCCAACAGGCCTCTCAAGAAAGGCCAGGATCCTCAGAAGGGTACTCTTGCCGCTACCGTTGGGACCTGTTATGCCGACGATAGAGCCTTTCCCGATCTTCATCTCCGGCACTTCGAGAACGGTTCGCCCCCCGTAGGATTGGGTTACGTCCATGAGCTCGTAGATATTCGTCAAATGGAAGCCCTCCTCCTGGCGACGGAAACGAACCCGTTCACCGCAAAGGCGATAGCCAGAAGTACGATGCCCAGGGCGATGCCCTCCGCGAACTGTCCCTTTCCTGTCTCAAGGGCGATGGCGGTGGTTATGGTCCGGGTTCTCCACTTGATGTTGCCACCTATCATCATTGAGACGCCGACCTCGGAGATAATCCTGCTGTAGGCCGTCATGGCCGCGGCGATCACGGCGTAGCGTCCCTCCCATAGAGAGCTGGCGGCAAGTTGACCTGGGGAAGCACCGAGCGTCATCAGCGTCATTTTCACGGAATCCTCCATCTGTTCCGTAGCCGAAGCTGTCAGGGAAACAACGACAGGGAGGCCCAGGACGAACTGACCTATGGCAACACCTCGAAGGGTGAAGAGAAGACCGAAGCTCCCGAAGGGGCCGCTCCTGGAAATGAATGCATAGACCAGTAATCCCACCACCACCGTGGGAATTGCCATGAGGGTGTCCGATACGGCCCTGAAAGCGTGCTTGCCAGGGAAGGTGTAGTAACCCAGCATGAATCCCAGCGGTATACCAACGGCAAGAGTGACAATGATCGAGAAGGTCGAGACCTTGAGAGTCGTAAATATGGCGCTGAAGGTCTCTTCCTGTCCTGAAAAGAGGATGATGAATGCCTTTCTGAAACCTTCTGCCAAGTAACCCATGGCTACCTCCGGAGTGATCTGTCCTGGTTTTTGCCTTTAGATGTTCTGACAACAATGATCTTAAACCATTCTTCAGGCCCCTTCAAAAAGGGACCCCGCAAGATCCCCAGGGGGGTGGGGAAGATGCGGGGTCCCCTGCCAGTTGGCAAGGTAAGTCTATTTTGCGTTGGGAACGAAGAGAGGTTTACCCAGCAGGGTGAAATTTCCTATCATCTTCTGGACCTTGTCAGAGCGCATCCAGTCGGAGAACTTCAGGGCGAGGTCGTAGCGAAGGTGGTCTCCCCTGACGGGGTTGACGGCGATGACGCTGTACTGGTTGAAGAGGACATCGTCACCCTCTACAAGAATGACCAGCGGAGGGTTACCCTTGTGGTTATCCTCGTACTTGATGAAGGTGCCCCTGTCGGTCAGGGTGTAACCTTCCCTCTCTGCTGCGATGTTTATGGTATTGAGCATGCCCTGGCCGGTCTGTATATACCAGCTCTCCTTTTCGGGCTGTTCGATCCCGGACCTCTTCCAGAGGTCTATCTCCATGGCGTGAGTTCCAGAGTTGTCACCGCGGCTGGCGAAGTTCGCTTTCTTGCCGGCGATGGCGATAAATGCGTCTTTGACGGTCTTTCCCATGGTCTTTGCGGGATCCGAAGCCGGGCCAATGATAACGAAGTCGTTGTACATTACTTCGCGGCGGTTGACCCCGTAACCGTCCTCGACAAATTGCTTTTCAAGGTCCGGAGCATGCACCAGGAGTACGTCGACATCGAGGTTCTTACCCAGCTCAAGGGCCTTGCCAGTCCCCACCGAGACCCACTGGAGCTCGATCCCCGTATCCTTGAGGAACTCCGGGGCCAGAGCATCGAGAAGCCCTGTGTTGTCTGTACTGGTAGTGGTGGCCATGCGGAGGATCGGAGCTGCGAAGGCCGCTGTAACCGCAATGGACAATACCACGAGGGAGAGGAGAAGAACCCTTACTGAACGCTTCATGCAAACCAACCTCCTGAAGGTGGAATTACGGAGAGATCTCCGGTAACAAAAAACCGTCTCCCTCAGGAAAGGGGGAGACGGTCCAGAAGTTCGGTCCTTCTCTTCCTCCTTTCCAAACACGGGAGGCGCCCCTGTTTCCGGGAACGCCCTTCGGCCTGTCGCCATAGGGAAGCCCTTTAGGCGGTCAGGCTCGGAGGTTTTTTTGTTACAGGGAATATACCACGTATCGAAGGGCAGGTAAAGAGTTCGTTACTGTTCGCGTGGAATGGCGATAGTACCAAATCGGAAGGCCGGCTGAAACGGTCGGAAGGTGAGTATGATCCAAAAAATTACCTATAGGGGTATATCTATTTCAAAATAGGGGCTATAATATTCGGACTGGCTAATATAAATGAACGAGAGGGGGTAGCACATGAAAGACAGGCAGGCAGGTATGGATGCGATCCACTCGGGGGACAGGGTCCTCGAGGGAGTTTCGAGGCCGAAGGTCCCTCCTATTTTCGCCAGTTCTGTTTTCTCCTTTGATTCGCTATCCGACCTGGATAGTGTTTTTGACCAAAAAAAGCCCGGATACATATATGCCCGTATGGGTCATCCGAACGCCTCCCTTCTCGAGGAGACCATCTCGGCCCTGGAGGGGACCGATGCCGCTCTTGTATTCTCCTCGGGGATGGCGGCAATTGCAACGGCTTTCCTGGCGGCCTTGAAGCCGGGGGACCAGGTTATAGCCGACAGGGTCCTTTACGGAGGCAGCTTTTCTTTTATTGACGGATTTCTCAGGGATTGGGGGGTGTCGGTGGAGCTGGTGGATACCCTGGATCACGATCAGGTCCGTGAGGCTTTATGTCCAAAGACAAAAGTAATCTATCTGGAGACTATCTCCAACCCACTTATGGGTGTCGCAGACCTCCCGGCCCTGGCGGAGATAGCCGCTTCTGCCGGAGCGATGCTCTTCGTAGATAACACCTTCGCAAGTCCTGCCCTCTGCAGGCCTGCCTCAATGGGTGCCGATGTGGTCATCCACAGCCTTACGAAGTATATTAACGGACACAGCGATGTGACAGGCGGGGCTCTGGCAGGGAGTGAAGAGTTCGTTGCCGGGGCCAGTCGTTTGCGGTCGATGATGGGCGGAAGCATGAGCCCCTTTGATGCATGGCTGGTACAGAGGGGTGTCAGGACCCTGCACCTGAGGATGGCAGCCCACTCGGCTAACGCCCTTCAGATAGCCAGGACCTTCGAGAGGCATCCTCGGGTAGAGAGGGTCGAATACCCCGGTCTGGAGAGACATCCAAGCTACGGAACGGCCCGGAAGGTGCTTGAAGGAGGTTTCGGCGGAATGCTCAGTTTCGAGATAAGAGGGGGGGAAAGAGCCGCAGCACGATTCGTGGATGGTCTGAGACTTGTGGAACTGGTGCCCAGCCTTGCTTCCATATCGACGACCATTTCCCACCCGGCAAAGACATCTCACCGTTCTCTTTCAGAGGACCAGCGGAGGGAGTCAGGCATATCGGACGGTCTGATCAGGCTCTCCGCAGGAATCGAGCCCGTGGAGGCCGTTCTGGAGGATCTCCTCCAGGCTCTTGACTGGATCGGTGGAGAATAAGAGAAAAAGGAGGAGGCTACTCAATGAAGAAGGTGCTTGTTACTTTTCCTGAAGACAGGGCAGGTGATCTGGCCCTGGCCGATGCCCTGGGAGGCGTGGCAGAGATCTCCAGGATCCCCGAGAGAGGGGATCCCTCGCGGTCTGGCGCCCTGAAGGAGGCAGACGCTGTTATTTCCTTCATGATGCACAACGAGCTGGATCCCGGGGAGTTCTCTCTCCTGAAAGAAGGCTGTCTCCTACAGTCCATGCAGGCAGGAGTGGATGCCCTTCCCTTCAGCGATATCCCCGAAAGGGTGACCATATGCGCCAATACCGGAGCCTGGGCAGATCCGATGGCGGAGCATATCCTTGGAATGATCCTGTCGCTGGGGAAATACCTCCAGAAGTGCCATGATCGTCTTGGCAAGGGACAATTTGACCGCAGTATCGTCAGCACGTGGTTCCGTGGAAAGACCTGCGGGTTCGTTGGCTACGGAGGTATCGCCAAGGCCGTGGCCAGGCTTGTCCGCCCCATGGGGATGAGGGTCATTGCAGTGAACACCAGGGGAGAGACAGACGAGGATATCGATCTCATCGGAACCATGGATGATCTGCCGAGGATCCTTCAGGAATCGGACGTTCTGGTGATCGCAGTACCCTTGACCAGGAAGACCCTGGGCCTTTTGGGCGAGAAAGAACTTGCCATGATGAAAGAAGATGCCATCCTGGTCAACCCTGCCCGGGGTGCGATAATTGACCAGAAGGCGCTATACGAGAGAATGAAAGCCTTCCCCGAATTTCGTGTAGGGATAGATGCCTGGTGGGTTGAGCCCCATACCCATGGGGAATTCAGGATAGACTACCCCTTCTTTGAACTGGATAACCTGCTCGGCTCGCCTCACAACACGAACCTTGTTGATGGCATCTTCCCAGTGGCGGCTGGTATAGCTGCAGACAACGTAAGAGCCTTCCTCGAGGGCCAAAACCCCAGGAGCATTGTAGACAGAGAGGATTACCTTTTTTAAGGACCGTGAAGTAGCAGGGAGGGGGAAGAACAGCCAATGACAGGACATTTCAGTTTCGAGCTTCCCACCAGGATCGAGTTCGGTCCGGGAGTTTCGTCGACCGTCGCGGAGGTGCTTATCGAACTGGGGAGCAGGCGCCCCCTGGTCGTGACAGACAAGGGTGTTATCGATGCGGGCATATTCGACAGGATAAAGGGATTCCTTGAAAGAGGGGGGATCGAGTTCAGCGTATTCAGCTCTGTTGAGCCCAACCCCAAGGACAGAGATGTCATGAACGGGGCATCGGCTGCAAGGGAGTTCGGGGCCGACTCGATCGTCGCTATCGGCGGAGGCAGCCCCATAGACTGTGCCAAGGGAATAGGCGTGATCATCACCCATGGGGGAAAGATCAGAGACTTCGAAGGCAGGAACGCCGTCTCGAAGGAGACCCTCCCCATGGTTGCCATCCCCACCACTTCCGGAACGGGGAGCGAGGTCACTTTCAGTTCGGTCATCACTGACACCGGGGACAGGTTCAAGTTCAGCATAAGGCACCCCCGGATAGCTGCAAGGGTGGCGCTCTGCGACCCCGAGCTGACAGTCTCGATGCCCCCGATGCTGACAGCTGCCACCGGAATGGATGCACTGACCCATGCGATAGAGGGATACACGGCGAGGCCGTCGGAACCGATCGCTGATGCCTGTGCCCTTCACGCCATCGGAATGATAGTCCGGAACCTCCCGAAGGCGGTCGGTTCGGGGAGGGATATGGGTGCCCGCTCCTCGATGCTGATGGGGAGCATCCTTGCGGGGATATCCTTTTCTCACTCCGATGTGGCCGCAGTCCACTGTATAGCGGAAGCACTGGGTGGCCTGTACGATGCCCCCCATGGGATGTGCAACGCCGTGGCCCTGGCGCCGGTAATGAGATACAACATGTCCTTCTGTGTTGAACGTTATGCAAGAGTGGCCGAAGCAATGGGATTGAGGTTCACCACCGACCAGGAAGGGGCGGAGAAGGCCGTGACCCGTGTGGAGGAGCTGGCCGTCGATGTGGGGCTCCCTCCTTTCAGTTCCCTTGGTGTCCGGGAGGAAGACCGCGAGAGGATCGCGGAGTTCTCGGCGATGAACGGGAGCAACGCGAGCAACCCCCGGCCAATGAAAAAGGAGGATTACCTGGCACTTCTCAAAATGATGGGTTAGAAAGCACTTGCATCAAGACCGTTGTTCAGGGTCGTTCCTTTTCTCCCCCTCTCCCCAAAGGTCTTCCTCATCTGCGACCTTGTAGAGGTGATCGAGGATCTCGGCGAACAGCGGGTCGGTCCGGCGGGGCGGGTCCGTTCTGAGAAAGGTCCTTTCCCTGACGATCCCGTTCTCCTTCCAGGATTTTCCGCCGGAGATGCAATTCTGAACAAAACCCTGCATATGGTCCAGGGACCTTGCGAAACGGGACTCGGGAGTCTTTTCGGCTTCAAATTCGTCCCAAAGGCCCCGGAATTCCTCGGCCAGGTCGTCGGGAAGTGATGAGAAGAGGCGCTCTGCCGCCTTTTCCTCCTTCGCTCTCTGGGCTGCCACGCCAGCTTCGTCGTAGGCGTAGGTGTCCCCGGCGTATATTTCGACAAGGTCATGGGTCAGTACGAGCTTGAGTGTCCTCAGTAGATCTGTCTCAAAACCGATCTCGTCCTTGAGGAGCATCGCCCACAGAGCAAGGTGCCACATGTGTTCGGCAATGCTTTCCCTTCGGTTGCCGTCCCACAGGTAGCCCTTTCTGAGTACGGTCTTTGCCCTGTCCATGGTTAAAAGGAAATCAAGTATTTTGCCGGTTCTTTCGTTCATCCATAACACCTCCGGTATCGGTCAGAATCAGGTTCCCGAGGTCCACACCCTTCCGTTCTGACCTGAGGAGAGCCCTGAAAGGAGTTTGCTTTCGGGATTGAATGCAATATATTGTATTTGAACAAAAGATCCTAACCCCTTATCGGGGAAAAATCCAAGGAGGAACACTTCAGATGAAGATCGATGACATGTACATGGATATTCCGGGGCGTAGAAAGGAATTCCCCGCCCTCTCAAGGGAACACAACGGATACCCCCTGGCTTTCTTTGACGGACCGGGGGGGACCCAGGTCCCCCAGGCGGTGATTGACGCCGTCGTATCCTATTACTGTACCTGCAATTCCAATACCCACGGATTCTTCGTGACCACGAACGAGTCTGACAGACTCCTCGAGTGTGCCAGGGAAGCCGTGGCCTCGTTCCTGGGTGCGGGTGGGGGCAGGAATATCTCCTTCGGCCATAATATGACCACCCTTAACTATACCCTGAGCAGGGGCATAGGCAAGGCCCTTTTCCCAGGTGACGAGATACTGATCACCCAGCTTGACCACGAAGCCAACCGCGGACCGTGGCTTTCCCTGAGAGAGGAAGGGGTGGTCGTCAGGGAGGTGGCGCTTCTGCCGGACGGGACACTGGACTACGACGATCTAAGGACCAAGATCAACGAGAACACACGTCTTGTCGCCATGGGCTTTTCTTCCAACGCCCTTGGTACTGTCAACGAGGTCGGGCTGGTCAGGGAGTTGACACACAAGGTCGGAGCCTGGCTTCTAGTCGATGCGGTCCATTACGCCCCCCATTTCCCCATTGACGTCAACGCCCTCGGGGTGGACTTCCTCCTCTGTTCGGCCTACAAGTTCTACGGTACCCATATAGGGATCCTCTATTCGCGGGACGGTCTTCTCGACCGTATCCCCGTGTATACACTCAGGACCCAGGAACAGCATGCACCCTACTGTATTGAAACGGGGACCCTCAACCATGCGGCCATTGCAGGCGTCAAGGCCGCTGTCGAGTATGTTTCCACCTTTGGCACAGGCGAGACCCTTCGTGCCAGAATTGTCTCCGGAATGGAGAGAATAGGAGAGTACGAGCATATCCTGGGCCGAGAGATCTACCGGGGACTCAAGGGCATCAAGGGGGTCGAGGTGGTCGGTCCTGACTTTGAAAAGGGGAAGAGGGTGCCCACGGTATCCTTCACGATGGAGGGGATGGACCCCATCGATGTCTGCTCCCTTCTCGACCGTAGGGGTATCTGCGCCTGGGACGGGCACTTCTATGCCATCCGCCCGATCGAGGTCCTGGGTCTCCTTGAAAGAGGAGGGGTCACCAGGGTCGGCGTATCACTTTACAACACGGCCGACGAAGTCCAGAGACTTCTAGAAGCAGTAGCAGATATTGCCGAAGGCAAGTTGCGAAAGGAATAAAATCATGAGGGTCCTCTTCATCGGCTTCGGGAATGTAGGAAGAACCGTTGCAAGGATCCTTTCACGGGAAAGGTCCCGGTTTCCCGGGTTAGAGGTGCTCGACGGCCTCGTTACGGCAGGCATAGTCACCAGAAGAGGAGGCGCCATGGTCTCCAGTGAGGGAATCGACCTGGACCTGGTCCTTAAGGACATGGAGACCCTCGGATGTTTCAATGAGAAGGAAGGGAGCTTCTGCAGGATCACAGCCGAGGAGGCTGCTTCCACCCTTGATTACGATGTGCTTGTGGAGCTTTCCACCCTGTCGATAGAGAACAGGGGTGAACCGGCGGCGACCCATATCAGAACGGCATTGAAGAGAGGCCGCCATGCAGTTTCTGCAAACAAGGGGCCCGTAGCTTTTGCCTACAGGGAGCTTTCGGAACTTGCGAGAAACGCCGGAAGGGAATTCCTCTTCGAGACAACGGTCATGGACGGCGCACCCGTCTTCAACCTGAGCAGGTCCTGCCTTGGAGGGTGCGTTATTAATGCTGTTGACGGGATATTGAACTCTACAACCAACTTCATTCTTGGAAGGATGGAGGAGGGAGCCGGCTTCGAAAAGGCTGTTCGGGAGGCCCAGGAGACGGGGGTGGCCGAGGCGGACCCCGGTCACGATGTTGACGGTTGGGACGCAGCCGCCAAGGTGGCCGCTCTGGCGAACGTACTTCTCGAAGGCGAGATCACCCCCCTTGAGGTCGAAAGAAAAGGGATCCGGAATATTGGTATCGACAGGATAAGGAAGGCAGCCTGTTCGGGTCGCAGACTGAAGCTGATCTGTCGTGCCTGGAGAGATCAAGGGGGGGTCCATGGAAAGGTCGGAGTCGAGGAGGTTCCGATGGATCACCCCTTCGCGCTGGTGAAAGGCGGTGGAGCGGTACTCAGGTTCCACACGGACCTGATGGGACCCGTTCTCGTGACCCAGGAGAAACCCGATCTGTATGATACTGCCTACGGTGTTCTAGGAGATCTGGTACGGATCTCGGGTGCTTTCAGATCATGACAGATTAACCCTTGAAAGGAAGAGCCTCCGCTGATATATTTGAAAGGATTTTAAAAAAGGAGGGGGTAGAGTTGACCAGAGGGAAGACCATGAAGAACCTCGAGGAGGCTTTCAGCGGTGAGTCACAGGCCAACCGGAAGTACCTGGCCTTTGCAAAAAAAGCAGACGATGAGGGTTTTCACCAGATAGCCAGGCTTTTCCGGGCCACTGCCGAGGCGGAGACGATCCATGCCCATACTCACATGCGCTCCATGGGGATGATAGGAACTACTGCAGAGAACCTTGATGCCGCCATCGCCGGTGAGACCTATGAGTTCAAGAGCATGTACCCGGCTTTCATCGAAGATGCAGTGGCTGAGGGAAAGAAGCAGGCAGAAAGGTCCTTCAGGCTTGCCAACGAAGCGGAAAAGGTCCATGCGGGTCTATACGAGAAGGCAAGAGAAACTCTTGGTTCGGGGGATAGCTTCGACTATTTCCTCTGCACCGTCTGTGGCCACATCGCTGAAGGAGGGGCCCCTGACTCATGCCCGCTCTGCGGGGCGAAGAAGCAGGCCTACCGACTGGTTGAATGAGGCACCTAAAGAAGCTACTGTAGTGTCCCGAGTCCGCAAAAGGGGGCCCTCAGAGGGGTCCCCTTTTTGCCGGTGGGGGAGATAGGGTATAGTATTCCGGAAAGGACCGCCCCCGGAAGGAGTGATGAAATGTACAAGATAAGGGTTCTGAACAGCGAAGACCTTAAGAAATTACTGGATATCAGGGACGTTATTCCCGCCGTGGAGACGGCCTACGAGCAGTACTCCCGGGGTGAGGCCGAGCTTTTTCCTGTAATTGCCCATGAGTTCGAGAGCGGACTCCGGGAAATGGACATCAAGTCTGGCTTCCTTTCCAGAACAGGTCTGGCGGGGCTCAAGGTCATCGGCTACGTGGCAGATAACCCCGACAAGAGGAGGATCCCCGCCGTATCGGGGCTTGTTATGGTCCTAAGCATCGAGACCGGAAGACCTGTAGGGATCCTGGACGGTATGGTTATTACCGAGATAAGGACGGGAGCCGCTGGCGCCGTGGGAGCCAGGCACCTTGCAAGGAAAGGGTCCAGAGAAGTGCTTATCGTCGGTCCCGGGGCCCAGGGCAGAGCCCAGCTCCATGGGTTGATGAAAGTCCTTTCAGGTATAGAGGTGGTGCGGATCGCCGGCAGGGACCCGGAGAAGCTCTCCAGGTTCGTTAATGAGATGTCTTCCCTTTACCCGGGGGTGTCCCTTTCGGCAGTCCGGATGGAAGATATTCAGGGGGCTGTCTCCTCGTCGGACGTGATAGTGACCTGCACTCCTGCCCACGAACCGTACATCATGAAGGATTGGGTCCGGCCGGGGACCCACATAAACGCTATCGGGGCAGACTTTTCGGGGAAGCAGGAACTGGACGAGGATCTACTCCCCCTTTCCCGTCTCGTTGCGGACAGCAAGGTCCAGACCCTTGAGATAGGTGAGATGCAGACCGCTTTCAGGAAGGGTCTTGTCAGGGAATCCGATGTGATCGAGATCGGGAGCGTGATCTCCGGTGATGTGGTCGGAAGAAGAAGCGAAGAGGAGATAACCGTCTTTGACTCAACTGGCATGGCGCTCCAGGATATTGTGACCGCCAATCTGGCCCTTGTCAGGGCAATAGAACGAGGGATCGGTTCACTTGTGACCATGTGACGGAAGAAGGAGGGATCCCTTTATGTTCACAGCGCCCGAGATGAAAGATGTTCTGGGAGCTGCAAGATTCCTGGAAGGAAAGATCAGGAGAACCCCTGTTGAGATGTCAATCCCCCTTTCGGAGGCTGCACGGTCTGAAGTGTTCCTCAAGCTGGAGAACCTCCAGCTCTGCGGTTCATTCAAGGTAAGGGGCGCGCTCAACAAGATGTACTCTCTTTCCGGGCCGGAGAAGGATAGAGGCGTCATCACGGCCTCGTCCGGGAACCACGCACAGGGAGTGGCAATGGCCGCTAACCTTCTGGGTGTGAGGGCTGTCATCTGCGTCCCCGGTTCGTGCCCCCAGACAAAGAGGGATGCCATCCTCTCCAGAGGTAAGGGAATGGTGGAGCTGAGAGTTATCGGCCGCTTCTACGACGAAGCAGAGGAAGAGGCCAAGGCCGCAGCTGGAAGAGAGAAGCTCGTATACGTCTCCGCCTACGAGGATCACCATATCGTCTGCGGGCAGGGCACCCTCGGTCTTGAGTTCCTGTTGGACGTGCCCGACCTGGACCTTTTAATTGTCCCCATTAGCGGTGGAGGGCTTATCGCCGGTGTCGCCATCGCTGCCAGGGCCCTCAGACCGGGTATAGAGGTAGTTGGAGTACATGCCTCGGCCAACCCTTCATGGAAAGTGGCTTGGGAAAAGGAAGAGGTCGTTCCCCAAGAGGAGAGCGAAACCTATGCGGACGCCCTTTCCGGGGCTGCTTCCAGGCTCCTCTTCCCGGTGATAAGAGAGGTCGTGTCGGGAGTTGCGGAAGTGTCGGAGTGCGAGATCGCAAGGGCCATTTCTTTCATGCATTCCAGGCACCACCAGGTGGTGGAGGGTGCAGGCTCGGTTGGTGTTGCCGCTGTCCTGGCGGGCAAGGTCGATATTGCAGGGAGGAAGACCGGAATAATAATCAGCGGGGGCAATATCGGAGATGCCACACTCCTGAAAGCCGTAGCAGAGGCAGGTGATATGGATTGAGCGACCAAGGAGAAGAGAAAAGAAAAAACATGGAGGACAGGGGGCATTCGCCCCTGACGGTGATCCTGTTCTTTACCGTAACACTGGCGCTGGCGGTTAAGTTAATGATCAATATCCCTTTTTTTCGGGAGTTCTTTTCGGGCTATGGCAAGTTCATTCTGCTTCCCGTTCTGCTTTTTCTTGCCTACATAGGCATTCACCGAAAGGGGTAAAGATCCCCCTGCCGGGCCCCGAGGCTTTTCATACCTTCCTGTACAAGGGACAGGACCATGGATTTCTGGCTGATCCATGACGGGGAAACCAGCTCCGGGGGGGAGGCGTCTGCAGAGATCCTCTGGAGGATGACCCTGTCAGGTATGTGTCTGATAGCTTCGATAACCTCATGAACGTACTCCTCGACTTCCTGCGGAACGAAGGTCCCTGACCGGAAAAGAGCCTCAAGCCTGGTCCCGGTGAGGACGTACAGGGGGTGGAACTTGAGGGCGTCCACACCGAGGTCCGAAAGTTGCAGAGAGGAGGCAGCGAGCTGCCCTTTTTTTTCGCCGGGGATCCCGGAGATAAGGTGGGCGCAGGTGAATATCCTTCTTCTGGAAGACCTGGCAAGAGCATCAATGACCTCGGATGTCCCGTGGCCTCTTCCCAGCCAATCCAGCCCCGAGGGATCCATGGTCTGGACACCCAGCTCTATCCAGACATCGATCGATCTCTTTCTGGCGCTCCTCTCCAGTATGTCAAGTATCTCGTCGGGGACCTGGTCGGGCCTTGCCCCGACCGCGACCCCTGCGACCCTTCCAAGTCCCGACGCCAGCGAAAGGGTCCTTTCAAGCAGCTGCCGGAACAAGTTGCTTGCTGTGTTTGTTGATGAGTAGCTCTGGAAGTAGAGAAGGGCCATGACGTCACGGCCCTTCCTCTGGATCCTTTCAAAACCGCTGCGGATCTGCGTTTCCAGGTCCTCGCCCCTGAGAAAGGCGCCTGAACCGCCCCCCCTTGCATCGCAGAAGATGCAACCTCCGCGGAGGTTGCTGTCCCTGTTGGGACAGCCCATCCCCGTGTCCAGGGGTATCTTCCGGACCTCCGTCCCCCATCTCTCCCTGAGCCAACGGGACCAGCTGTTGTAAGGAGGATGCCGATCCTGCAAATGCTAGAGCTCCCTGAAGGCAGAGGAAGGGGCCAGGGGGAGGTCGCTGATCTCCTTCCTGGACTCTGTTACCTTCAGCCTCGCCGAGGCTACGTCTTCCCAGACCTTCTCGTGGACCTTGTCGTCGAAGAGGGAAATTATCCTTGCCGCAAAGAGGGCAGCGTTCCTGGCGGCACCAATTCCCATGGTACCCACCGGAACACCAGGCGGCATCTGGGCTATCGACAGCAGTGCATCGATCCCCCCAAGGGTCCCCGCCGGTGCGGGTACGCCGATCACCGGTATGGTGGTATGGGCCGCAATCACCCCCGGAAGAGCTGCCGAAAGACCCGCCACCGCAACGATGACCTTGATCCCTCTTGCCTTCGCGTTCCTCGCGTAGTTGACTACATCATCGGGTGTCCGGTGCGCCGAGGCCACCGTTATCTCATAGGGGATCCCCAAGGTCTCGAAGACCTCTTTTGCCTTGACCCCCAGATCCAGGTCCGATACAGACCCGAGCACTATTCCTGCAACCGGTCCTTCCAAGGTGATCTTCCTCCCTTCAGGGCAATATCGCTTCTGAACCTGACGCCCTCGAAACGGATCCTTTCAACTGCACGGTAGGCTCCTGATCGGGCCGCCTGTATGTCTTCTCCCGTTCCCACAACGGTTAGGACCCTTCCCCCCGATGTGACCAGTCTGCCGGAGCCATCCCTGGCCGTACCGGAGTGAAAGATGAAAGTGCCGTCTTCCATCTCCGCCTGATCAAGACCAGACAGGGGGAACCCTCTTTCGTAGGGGCCAGGGTAGCCCCCGGAAGCGAGTACAACACCGACAGCTGTCCTTGAAGGTTCCGGGCAGGGCGTATTCCCGAGGCTCCCCCTGGCGCAGGATCCCGCCAGAAGGGCGAGATCACCGCCGAAAGAGGGAAGGACCACCTGTGTCTCAGGGTCGCCCATACGGACGTTATACTCCAGGACTTTCACCCCCCCGGTGGGATCCACCATCAGGCCGAGGTAAAGGACCCCCCTGAACGGGATCGAGTCCTTCTTTAGCCCCGCCACGGTCGGTTCGATGACCTTCTTGATCACCCTGTCCATGAAAGGCTTGTCCGCCCACGGGACGGGTGAATAGGCTCCCATCCCTCCGGTATTGGGCCCCTTGTCGGCATCAAATGCCCTCTTGTGGTCCTGGCTTGTCGGAAGGATCCTGAAGGAGACCCCGTCGGTCAACACCAGAACGGTAAGCTCCTCACCGGGGAGATGATCCTCAATAACCACCCTTTTCCCGGATCGTCCCAAAAACATCTTGACGAGAAGGCCAGCGCAGGTCTCCATCGCCTCCATGAAAGAGTCGATCACGAAGGCCCCCTTGCCGGCTGCAAGGCCGTCGGCCTTTACCACGTAGGGAGGTTTTCTCTTCAGGAGGGCCTTTTCCGCCTGCTCAAGGTTCTCGCAGATATCGAAACCTGCTGTGGGCACACCGTGCCTGGACATGAAGTTCTTCGCAAAGGCCTTGCTCCCCTCCAGCATGGCTCCCTCTTTCCCTGGTCCAAGAACGTCAAACCCCCTGTCACGCAGAACGTCGGCAGCACCGGCCACGAGCGGGGCCTCAGGCCCAATGACGACAAGGTCGGGTGACAGGGTGCCTGCAAGTTCGAGGACCGTCCCCGGATCCGAAATATCAACCGGGTGGACAGTGGTGGTCTTCTCGATTCCTGCGTTACCGGGAGCACAATGGACGGAGCTCACCGAGGGGGATGCGGCGAAGGCCCAGCACAGGGCGTGTTCCCGGCCTCCACCGCCCAGGACAAGAACTCTCATGGTCTCACCCCCGTTCAGTGGCGGAAGGTCCGACAGCCACTGATGAACATGCTGATACCAAGCCTCATTGCAGCTCCCCTGACCTCTTCGTCCCTTATCGATCCTCCAGGCTGGATCACCGCCGCTACTCCCGCATCGGCGGCTATCTCCAGACTGTCAGGAAAGGGGAAAAAAGCATCGGAACCCATTACTGCTCCAACGGCCTTCCCATCAGCCTGAATGCAGGCCCATCTCACCGCGTCGACCCTGCTGGTGAAACCCCTTCCGAGACCGACGGTAGAACCTTCCCTCACAAGTGATATGGAGTTGCTCTTGCTCAAGGCTGCCGCTTTCCAGGCAAGGACCAGGTCTTCCCAGAGGTCGGGTCTTGGTTGTCCCACCCATTCCCCGGATCCGTGGTCAGGCAGCGGGGGAAGGACATCATCCTGCATCAGGGTCCCGCTCCAGGTGCTGACGAAGGAGGGCCCGGCGACCTTCCCTCCGTTCCACTCAAGGAGTCTGAGATTAGGTCTTTCCGAGACCAGTATCAGTGCTGCCTCCTCCGAGAAGGACGGCGCCACTATGACTTCGGCGAACTGGTCCAATACTCGTCGCGCGGCATTACCGTCCATCTCCCTGGTAAAGGCGATTATCCCGCCAAAGGCCGATACGGGATCGCATTCGAAGGCCCTCAGATATGCTGAGGCGGCATCGTCTGCCACGGCGATACCGCAGGGCGTGGTGTGTTTGATGATAATGCAGGCACAGTCAGACTGGAAAAGGGCCATACTTCTCATGGCGCAGTCCAGATCGAGGATATTGTTGTAGGACAGGGGCTTTCCGGAGAGAAGTCTCCAGGGGGTCTTTTCAAGAGGGTGAGTAAAGAGAGAGGCTCTTTGGTGAGGGTTCTCCCCGTATCGGAGTTCTATCTTCCTGCTTAGCGGAAGTACAGTGAGAGAAGGGAAAGACTCCCTTTCCGAACCGCAGGATCTCGAGAGGCCCTCGTGAATGACCGAATCGTAGCAGGCTGTCTTCAGGAAAGCCTTAAGGGCCAGTCTCTCCCTGGTGGGGAGAGAGACATTGCCCTCGGACCGGATCTCCTCCGCCACTACACCGTAGTCTTCAGGGTCAGTTACGGGTATTACGTGTCTGAAATTCTTGGCGGCGGCCCTTATGAGGGTGACGCCCCCGATGTCGATGTTCTCGAGAAGTTCGTCCAGATCGGCACCCTGGTTGAAGGTCTCTTCGAAGGGGTAGAGGTTGCAAACCACCATGTCGATCATCGGGATCCCGAATTTTTCCACGTCGATCAGGTCACCCTCAAAGTGTCTCCTGGCAAGGATCCCGCCGAAAACAGAGGGGTGGAGGGTCTTGACCCTTCCTCCCAGCATGTGGGGGTATCCAGTAAGGTCCTCAACTTCCTTGACGGGAACCCCTGACTCCCTGATGTGCCTGGCGGTACCCGAACTGGATACTATCTCCCACCCCAGGTCCGCAAGATCCCTGGCCAACCCGGCCACGTTGCTCTTGTCAAAGACCGATATCAGCGCACGCTTCTGACCCATGGCAAGTTCTCCTTTCATCCTGATCGGCCAAGCAGGGCGATCAGGGTTCTTGTATACATGACATGCTCTGCCTGGTGGATCCTCTCCTCCAGTTCCTCAAGTGTATCACCAGGGAGTATCCTGACAGGCTCCTGGGCAAGTATCTCTCCATGGTCCACTTCTTCGTCAACGAGGTGCACGGTGACGCCCGTCAATTTAACGCCGTGCGCGAAAGCCTCACTGATAGAGTCCCGGCCTGGGAAGGATGGGAGGAGGGAAGGGTGGATATTGACGATCCTCCCCCTCCTGGGGGCAACGAATCCCGGTGATAGGATCCTCATGAAACCGGCAAGGACCAGCCATTCTACGGAATGGGCTTCGAGCAGCGTCTCGAGATATCTCTCCGCGTCGCGCCTGCCCTGGGAGGAGTAGGGAAGAACGCGGGTCGTTACCCCCTTTTGCCTTGCGGAGTGGAGCCCGGCCGCATCGGGATTGTCGCTGGCCACAAAAGCCACCTCGGCGTTTATCAGCCCATCGTGGCAGTTATCGACAATGGTGGTCATGTTCGAACCCCTTCCGGAAATGAGGATAGCCATTGTGGGTTTCATGATGCGACCTCTCCTATGACGTATACCGTTTCCCCGAAATTTCCGAGGATCGACGAGACTATCTGCACATCCCGGGGTCTGACAACCAGAACGAAACCTATTCCGAGGTTGAATACCCTCCTCATCTCCTTCTCGTCCACCCCGCTGTTTCCTATCAGGCCGAAAACCGGGGGACGTTCCCAGGAGGAAAAGTCGATCTCTGGTCTCAACGATCCAGGAAGTATTCTGGAGATGTTCTCTTCAAGTCCGCCGCCTGTAATGTGTGCCATGCCCGTCACGGCCCCTGACGATGCCGCCTCCAGAGCCGCCTTGACGTACAGGCGGGTTGGTCTCATCAAAACCTTCGAGAGGGGCTTCCCGTCTCCGGGGACGATATGATCCAACGCAAGGGATCCATCCCCATCAAGGAGGCACTTTCTCACCAGCGAGAAGCCGTTGCTGTGCAAGCCTGAGCTTGCCAGTCCCAGGAGTACGTCCCCCTTCGCGGTCCGGCCCCCGTCGATCATGCAGGCTTCTTCTACGATGCCCACGGCGAATCCGGCGAGATCGAAGGAACCTGGAGGGTAGACACCCGGCATTTCTGCAGTCTCACCTCCCAGAAGAGCGCAGCCGCAGGATGAACAGGACTCGGCGATGCCCTCCATCACGGGTCCGAAGATATCGCCGTCCAGGTGGCCACAGGCGATGTAGTCCAGGAAGAAGAGCGGGCGCGCTCCGCAGGTGACCAGGTCGTTCACATTCATGGCCACCAGGTCTTGCCCGAGGCCCCGGAATGATCCCGTCATTCGGGCCACTTCCAGCTTGGTCCCTACGCCATCGGTGCAAGCGGCAAGCACTTTGCCCCCGCCTAATCTGTAAAGCCCGGAGAAGCCTCCTATCCCTGAAAGGACATTCGGTGAGGATGCCCTGGATGCGATCTTTCGAACAAGGTCTATCCAGGCGTCGCTTCTACGGAGGCTGACACCGGCTCTTTCATAAGTCCATTCCATTGTCCTCTCCTCCGTCAAGGTATTCTCCGCTGAAGCAGGCAGTGCAAATATCCGATGAAGGAAGCCCAATGGCGGATAGAAGATCTCCGATACCCAGGTAATTAAGTGAATCCGCCCCAACCTCTGAACGGAGAGTATCTATGTCGAGTCTTGCTGCCGCCAGCTCTTCGCAGGTTGGAGTGTCGATGCCGTAGTAGCAGGGGAAGCGGACGGGGGGAGATGCGATCCTTATGTGCACTCTGGCAGCCCCCTCCTGCCTTATCATGGAAATGACCCTTTTGACCGTCGTACCCCTGACTATCGAATCGTCCACGACAGCAAGTTCCCTTCCGTCGATAAGGGTCTTGATGGGGTTGAGCTTGATCCTCACCCCAAGGGTACGGACTCTCTGGGTAGGCTGGATAAAGGTCCGTCCGATGTACCTGTTCCTGACAATGGCAGTTTCGTAGCTCTGTTTCGAGCACTCGGCGAAGCCCATTGCCGCTATGGTCCCGCTGTCGGGCATTCCGGTGACGATCTCTGCCGAGGGGCAGGGAGAACTTTTCGCAAGCCTGCACCCAAGAGCCTTTCTAACTTCGTAGACGGATTTTCCATCGATCACGCTGTCGGGCCTGGCAAAGTAGACGTATTCAAAGGCACAGGAATACTTTCTTGAGGCCTGAACGGGGATCCTCAGACTCTTGATGCCAGTTTCATCGATCACGACCATCTCTCCGGGCTCCACATCCCTGACCAGAGTTGCTCCTACAATGTCCAGGGCGCAGCTCTCGGATGCCACGTAAGTGGTGTCCTCTCGCCTTCCCAGGACCAGGGGGCGGAAGCCCCAGGGGTCTCGGGCCGCGACGAGCCGGTTCCCAAGAAGTACGGCGAGGCTGTAGGCGCCTTTGAGGCGCCTGAGAGCGTCTACCAGCGCATCAAGTGGAGGTTTGTGTGACTGATGGGCCATCAGGTGGATGATGGTTTCAGTGTCTGTTGTGGACTGGAAGATGGCGCCACGGGATTCAAGCATGTTTCGTATTCCCGTCGCATTGGTAATATTCCCGTTGTGTGCAATGGCAACAGATCCCATGGAGTAGTTGGCGGTGATAGGGTGGGCGTTGGCCAGTCCGGATGAACCAGTGGTGGAGTATCTGACATGGCCGATCGCGGAGCTGGCACTGATGGAGGCCAGCTGTTTCTGGTCGAGGGCAATGTGTACAAGCCCCATCCCCTTTATTGAGTTGACCTCGTCCCCATTCTCTGAATTCCAGGCTATCCCGGCCGATTCCTGGCCCCTGTGTTGCAGGGCGTAAAGGCCAAGGTAAACATCCTCAAGCACGGAGCTACCGTTCTTGCAGAAAGCTCCAAAAACCCCGCACATTATAATTTCCTCCCTGCCTTTCCGGCCCTTGTCTCTTCCGGAAGCATCTCATGGCCCTCAAGGGTGAGACCGCCGGGGGTTATTTCGCCGATCCTCCTGACAGGGAAACCCTCCCAGCATGACAGGAATAGTTCTGTCGATCTTTCAGGGACCAGGTATACAGCCCGGGGTCCCCATTCCCCGAAGAGGCATTCGGGAGTGGTATCAAGGACGGTACTGTCAAGTCCTATTCCTATGTCCGCCGTGATGCACATCTTCGCCAGGGAGGTCATCAAACCTCCCCCCGCTATCGCACGGCCGGCGGATGCTGCCTCCTTCCGAACGGTCTTCAGAGCCCTTTTCATGAAATCCTTTTCCTTTGATGGGTCGTAGCATCCAGGCTTATGTTCTGCTCCAGGGGTAATGATCCTTGAGAAGGCGCTCCCCCCCAAAGTTCCCTTGATATCGCCCACCAAGAACACCGATCCGGCTTCTATGGACTCCCTGTCGCGGAGAGGTGGGTTGTTACAGTCCTGGAGACCCACGACGGCAACGAGAGGGCTGGGAAGGATCTTTCCGGAGGGGTTTTCATTGTAGAGGCTTACGTTCCCCGAAACGACCGGGCAGGCCAGATCGCGGGCAACGGCTGCCAGACCACTTGCCGACCTTTCCAGGATCCAGTGATTTCCCGGGTCTTCCGGCGAGGGGAAGTTCAGGCAGTTGGTCATTCCCAGGTGGTTTGCCCCGCTAACCCATAGAGGCCTCAGGGCCTTGAGGAAGGTTTCTGCGGCTCCTGCAAATGGGTCCAGGCTGCATTTCCAGGGATCGACCTCCATTGTTACTGCCACAAGGCTCCGGTTCTCCCTGACCCTGAATATTGAAACGCTGTTCCCGGGTGGGACGACCGTATTGGTCTGGACCATATAGTCGTACTGTCGGTAGATCCGGGATCGTTCGGCAAGGTTGGGGTTCTCAAGGATCGTGAAAAGACAACGTTCCGTTCCCCCTGGATCAAGGGGGTCTGAAGGCCTCTCCTGTCCTTCTGCCTCGGCTGAGGGTTTACAGGAAGGCCATTGAACGGGGGGGCAGCCGCCTCCCACCATTTCTGCGGGAAGGCTCACCACCTCCCTTCCTCCCTTGGTCATGACAAAGAGGCCGTCATCGGTCACTTTCCCTATGACTGCCCAGTCCAGCTGCCATCGGTCCGCGATCGAGCCTATCTCCTCCAGGGCTCCCTCCTCGGCTATCAGGAGCATCCTCTCCTGGGACTCCGAAAGGGCGATCTCCCAGGTTTCCATCTCCTCCCTGAGCGGCACCAGGTCGGCGTCGATCCGTATGCCGGTCCCACTCTTTGCGGCTATCTCACTCGAGGAGGAAGTGATACCCGCCGCCCCCATGTCCTGCATGGCCACGATAAGGCCTTTCGAGTGGATCTCGAGACAGCACTCTACCAGAAGCTTTTCAACAAAGGGGTCGCCTATCTGGACCTGGGGCCGGCTTGACCTGGTATCGTCGGCCAATCCGGAAGAAGCAAAGGCAGCCCCGGCGATCCCATCCCTTCCGGTCCTCGAGCCTATAAGAACTGCCAGCTGACCCGGTCTTGCTGTCCTGGAGCTGACGATGCCATCGATCGGAACAAGGCCCAGGCACATCGCATTGACGAGAGGATTGCCGTTGTAGCATCGGTCGTAAAGGGTTTTCCCGCCAATTGTCGGAACGCCCACGGCATTACCGTAACCGGCGATTCCCTTCACGATCCCGTCAGCGAGGGCATCTGCCTCAGGGCAGCTTTTCTCTCCAAGGCATAGTCCGTCCAGAAGAGCCACCGGCCTGGCTCCCATGGCCAGCACATCCCTGATAATACCTCCGACACCAGTTGCTGCGCCCTGGTAGGGTGCCACCGCCGAAGGGTGGTTGTGGCTCTCCACCTTGAAGGCTATCCCCCAGCCTTCTCCGATATCCACGATCCCGGCATTCTCACCGGGGCCCTGTACGACGGCTTCTCCGTTTGTGGGTAGCGTAGACAGCAGCCGTCTCGTGGATTTGTAACTGCAGTGTTCCGACCACATCACACCAAGGATCATGAGTTCAGCGTGTTCAGGTTCTCGCCCGAGGGCCCTAACTATCTCTCCGTATTCTGCATCACTAAGGCCGGCTGCCCTGTGATCGGGTCTCATTCTCCCAACCTCCCCCTGATCCAGCTGTTGACCGATCCCCACAGGGGAGCACCGTCCAAAGAACCGAGCAGGCTCTCCGTCGCCCGTTCCGGGTGTGGCATCATGCCCAGCACATTACCCTTCCTGTTGATAATGCCGGCTATCCCATTGGGTGATCCATTAGGGGTAAAGTCCTCTCCTGTCACCCCTTCGGGGCTGCAGTACCTGAACACAACGAGTCCCTCTTCTTCCAGGGTCCTGAGCTGCTCCTCGGGGAGATAGAACCTCCCCTCGTAGTGGGCGATCGGGATCCGAAGTACCTCGCCCTTCCTGTAATGACCGGTAAAGGGAGTGTCTTCCCTTTCAACCCTCACGTGGCAGAAGTCGCATATGAAATCAAGGGAGGTGTTGGCCAGGAGAGCTCCGGGGAGAAGCCCTATCTCGGTCAGCACCTGGAATCCGTTGCATATGCCCAGGACGGGGAGGCCAGAGGAAGCATGTTTAATTACTGCATCAATAATAGGGGATTTTGCAGCCATGGCACCGCACCTCAGGTAATCCCCGTAGGAGAACCCGCCGGGAAGGATCACCAGTCCTGTATCCCGGGGGAGGGTGCGGTGCTCATGCCAGACCAGATCTGTCATTGTCCCGGTGGATGCCGAGATGGCGTGCATCACATCACGGTCGCAGTTGCTCCCCGGGAAAACGATCACCGATGTTCTCATGGTTTCCATGGTCCCACCTGGACGGTATGATCCTCGATCAGGTCGTTCACCAGCAGCTCTCCGCACATGGATTCGGCAGCTGCTGCGGCATCGGCCTCTGTAACGGCCTCAAGAAGCACCTGGATGTACTTGCCGACCTTTACCTCTTTTACGGACCCGAAACCGATCCTGTTCAGGGACTTTCCGACGGCCTTCCCCTGGGTGTCGAGAACACCCTCCCGGGGGAATACAAGTATCTTTGCAAGAAAAGTCATTTCTTCTCCCTCCCTGTAATTCTTCTCCAGATCTCACGATAGGATCCCAGCACGTTCCCGAGGTCGTTCCTGAACCTGTCCTTGTCCAGCGGTTCACCGGTCGAGGCATCCCATAGCCTGCAAGTGTCAGGCGAGATCTCGTCAGCCAGTATGATGTTCCCCTCAGGGGTCCTCCCGAACTCGAGCTTGAGATCCACCAGGATGATCTCAAGACCGGCGAAGAACTCCTTTAGAATACGGTTTACCTGGAGGGCCAGTTTCTTCATGGCGTATATATCCGAAGGAGTGGCCCAGCGGAAGGACAGGATGTGATCCTCGGTAACAAGAGGATCACCGAGATCGTCGTTCTTGAGGTAGAACTCGACCAGCGGGTCCTTCAGTTCCATTCCTTCCTCCACTCCCAGCCTTCGACAGATAGATCCGGCGGTTATGTTCCTTACCACCAGTTCCAGGGGGATGATCTTGACTCTGCGTACCAGCTGGCAGGTATCGTCCAGCAGTCTTACGAAGTGGGTGGGAACCCCCTGGGTGCCAACGAACTCAAGAAGCTCGGCGCTTATCCTGTTGGTAAGGCTTCCCTTTCCGGTGAGACTGGATTTTTTCCGGGCGTTGAAAGCAGTCAGGGAGTCCTTGTATTCAACCAGAAGCATCGAAGGGTCTTCCGTTATGAACAGTTTCTTGGCCTTTCCCTCATAGAGCATATCCGTTACCTGCAAAGAACCTTCCCTCCTCCCCATATATACTTACATTATTTGTGTTATAGCTATAAATGTCAATGTTCTATTCGAGGGAGCATGTGAAAGGGCTGGTGGAAAGAAGGGGTCTATTAGTGACACAAATAACATTCCATGCTAGAATACCAGGCGATCAGGGGCTTAGCCCCGGTCTGCCCCCCGGAATACACGGGAATATCCCAGAGTCTGTAACCGGGTGGGACTATTACCAGTGAGGAGGAATCACCTTAATGAACGGTTTCAAGTCTCCTGTAGAACTGGCCAAGTCCGCATGCCTTGCGGCGAAGGCGAAGGTGGCCTGGAGTGTTCCCCAGATGCTTGTACTGGGTACCATGGCAGGTGCGTACATAGCCTTCGGGGGGTGGCTGATGACCGTGGTGACCCATGACCTTGCCGCGAACATGGGCCTCGGTTTCTCCCGATTCCTCGGCGGGGCGATATTCAGTGTGGGACTGATGCTCGTCGTCATCGCAGGAGCGGAGCTTTTTACCGGGAACTGCATGATGCCCCTCAGCGTAATGGCAGGCTGTACCCCCATGAGCGGGGTGATAAGGAACTGGTTCTGGGTTTACGTGGCCAATTTTATTGGTAGTGTACTTGTCGCTTTCCTTATTTATCATTCCGGTCTCTGGAAGGGCCCGATAGGAGTCAACGCCTTCAAGATAGCGGCGGGCAAGATGAGTCTTCCCATCGGCGAGGCCATTTTCCGCGGCATACTCTGTAACTGGCTCGTCGTTCTTGCTGTATGGATGAGCATGGCCGCCACTGATATCATAGGCAAGATCTGGGCCATCTTCTTTCCCATCATGGCCTTCGTCGCTTCCGGCTTCGAACACTCCATCGCCAACATGTACTTCATGGCACTTGGGCTTCTTCTCAAGGGCGACCCCTCGGTAGTAAGCGGGGCGGGTCTATCCCCGGAGGTTCTTGCCAACGTCTCCGTTGGTGGTTATCTCCACAACCTGGTCCCTGTCACCATCGGGAACATGATCGGGGGGATCTTTTTCGTTGCGGTATTCTACTTCCTGGTCTTCAGGACGAATCTTGAGGATATCGGATAAGAATATCAACAGGGGTAGTGGATCCAATAAAGGCGTTCCCAGGGGCGGCAGCGGTCTGATCGACGCTGCCGCCGTCGTTCTGGCAGGCGGCAGAGGGAAGAGGGCTGGCGGAGCGAAGGTGTTCCTCTCCGTCGAAGGGCGCTGCCTTATTCTGGAGGTCCTAGGCAGGGCTCTGTCCATTTTCAGAGAGGGTATCCTGTCCTGCAGGAGTGAAGACGAGGGCCTGGTTGGCCGCCTGCTTCAGTCCTTTCCCGAAAGAGACCGCATACGCATTGTCACCGACAGGATAGAGGGCCTGGGGCCCCTTGAAGGGCTTGCCGTCGGCCTGTGTTCCGCATGGAGAGACTGGTCTTTCGTGATCGGGTGCGACATGCCCCTTTTCCAGGAGTCGGTGGTAAGACTTATGTGGTCCAGAAGAAAAGAGGACCGCGACGCTGTTATCGCAAGAGTAGGGGGTTATCTTGAGCCCCTTCACGCCTTTTATCACAAGAGATGCTACAGTGCCGTGGAGACAGCCATCTCCAGGTCCAGGCACAAGATCTCCTCCTTTTTCGATGACATCTCCCCGGTCATTTTGGAAGAGGGGGAGCTTTCCCATATTCCGGGTTACAGGCGTTCATTCATGAACATAAACACTCCAGGGGACATAAGGCTCTGGCTCGAGGACAGGCCAGGCCGTTCCTGAGACCGACTGCCCCCGGGGATACCGAATTGCAGTTCATTTCGGAGCAATCTCTTCCAATGACAATTTCCCCCCTGTTGGTTAGAATAAGTTTCGTTTCTCCAACAAGAGGTGTGCGACGATGAAGGTGCCGACAGAACGCATCAGGAATTTCTGTATCATAGCCCATGTGGATCACGGAAAATCGACCCTTGCCGACCGTCTGCTTGAAGCTACCACTACGGTCAGTGCCAGGGAGATGCGTGAACAGATCCTCGATACCCTCGAGCTCGAGCGGGAGAGGGGGATCACCATCAAGCTTGTTCCTGTGCAGATGAAGTACAGGGCCTCCGACGGCCAGGATTATGTCCTGAACCTTATCGACACACCTGGACACGTGGACTTTTCCTACGAAGTCTCGAGATCCCTGGCCGCCTGCGAAGGAGCTCTCCTTATAGTTGACGCCGCCCAGGGGGTTGAGGCCCAGACCGTCGCCAACGCCTATCTTGCCGTAGACCAGGGACTGGAGATAGTCCCCGTGATCAACAAGATAGATCTCCCCTCTGCCCAACCAAAACAGGCGGCAAAGGAGATCGAGGAGGTAGTGGGACTGGACTGCTCGGAGGTCCTGCTTGCCAGCGCCAAGGAGGGGACAGGTATACCTGAGATACTCGAAGCGGTGATCAGTAAGGTGCCTCCACCCTTCGGAGATAGCGAAAGTTCCCTTCAGGCCCTTGTCTTTGACTCCATCTACAACAACTACAGGGGGGTGATCTGCTACATAAGGGTAACCAACGGCACTATCAGGACAGGGGATATGGTAACCTTCATGGCCACACGGAAGAATTTCCAGGTGGAGGAGATAGGGGTCTTCGGACCGGATATGCGTCCTGTCGATGAGCTGGGCCCCGGAGAGGTGGGTTACCTGATCTGCAACATCAAATCCGTCGAGGAGGCAAGGGTGGGCGATACGGTCACATCCCTGAGGACGCCTGCCAGGTCGCCCCTTCCAGGTTACCGCAAGGTAAAGCCCGTGGTTTTCTGCGGCTTTTACCCTATAGAGAGGGACGAGTATCCACAGCTCAGGGATGCCCTTGAAAAGCTGCAGATGAACGATTCTGCCATTTTCTTTGAACCGGAAAGCTCAACCGCCCTTGGATTCGGCTTTCGTTGCGGTTTCCTGGGTCTTTTGCACATGGAGATAGCAAGAGAGAGGCTGAACCGGGAGTTCGGAGTGGATCTTGTTGCAACGGCCCCCAACGTGATCTACCAGATCAGGACCACAGCTGGTGAGATGATCGAGGCCCACCGCCCCTCGGATTTCCCTGAAGCCAGCCAGATAGAGGAGGTTCTCGAACCCTTCATCAAGATCACCGGTTTCGTCCCCGCGGAGTACGTAGGCAAGGTGATGCAGCTTTGCCAGGACCGACGGGGGGTTTTTCTGGGTATGGACTACATCACCCCCCAGAGAGCCAGGGTTGCCTACGAGCTCCCTCTTGCGGAGTTCATAATCGATTTCCATGACAGGCTGAAGTCCGTTACCAGGGGATTTGCATCGATCGACTACGAGCACTCGGGTTTCAAAGCCTCGAATCTGGTCAAGGTGGATATCCTGATCGGAGGAGATCCTGTCGATGCGTTCTGTTTCGTGTGCCACGCCGACCGTGCCTATCAACGTGGACAGGAGGTTGTCAGGAAGCTCAAGGAGATCATTCCCAGACAGCTCTTCGAGGTTTCTCTCCAGGCCGCTATAGGCAAGAGGGTCATTGTGCGCCAGAACGTCAAACCCCTCAGGAAAGATGTGCTTGCCAAATGCTACGGCGGAGACATAACCAGGAAGAGAAAACTGCTAGAGAAGCAGAAAGAGGGGAAAAAGAGGATGAAGCAGATAGGCAGGATATCCTTGCCCCAGGAAGCTTTCCTCGCCTTTCTCAAAGCCGGTGATGATGAAGAGGAGTGACAGGCAGAGATCCGGCTTGCCTCCCGCCATATCCCTGTACGTGCATGTCCCTTTCTGCCGGAGCAAATGCCCCTACTGTGCCTTTTACAGTTTTCCGCCCGCCGTTGGAGATATACCCTCATTCCTTCAGGCTCTCGAGAAAGAGATAGCGCTTCTTGGGAGAGAGGGTGATCTGCCCCGGATCAGGACAGCATATATTGGGGGAGGCACCCCATCGCTTCTCTCCGTTCCCGACTGGAGGAGGTTGATCAGGATCCTGGAGAGAGCCTTCACATTTATACCCGGGGCGGAGGTGACGGTGGAGGCCAACCCTGCCTCATTGACGGGGGGGCATCTCTCCCTCTGGAAGGACTGGAGGGTTACCAGGGTAAGCCTTGGGGTCCAGAGCCTCCAGGACAAGGATCTTCTTGCCGCAGGAAGGGCTCATGACCGAAGGTTGGCCCTTGATTCCATGACAAGGATTTCAGGAACGGATCTTTCACTATCAGTGGACCTTCTCTTCGGGCTGCCAGGACAGCATTTCAGGGGCTGGGGTGAAACACTGAGGGAGATCCTTTCCGAGGGAGTGGATCACGTTTCCATCTACCAGCTCACCCTTGAAGAGGGTACGCCCTGGGGGGAACGCCCTCCGAACGACCTTGCAGAAGGGTACCCCTTTTACCGCTGGGCCCAGTACTACCTTGAAAAAAAGGGTCTTCTCCAGTACGAGATAGCCAGTTTCGCAAGGCCCGGGAGGTGGTGCCGGCACAACGTATCCTACTGGAGGGGGGGGGAGTTCATCGGTCTGGGGCCGTCGGCCTGGGGGTACAGGAAATACCAGAGGACAAGAAATATTCCCGACCTTCCCGAATACTGTTCAATGGTGGCACGAGGCAAGAGTCCCGTCTGTTATTCCGAGAGGCTGGAGGGGGATCGGCTTGCCTCCGAATCGGCCATCCTGGCCCTGAGGACCCGGTGGGGCATAAGGCTACAGGATCTCCGGCGAGACTGGGGTGACGACTTGCCGGAAAGAATGGCAGCTGCCCTTAAAGAACTGCCCCGGGACCTTTTCAGGAGGTCGCCGGGGAGGATCGCCCTGAGCAGAAGGGGTATGAGGGTGGGGAACTCCATCTGGGAGAGACTTGTGCCCTGATGGCAGGGGTGTTCCTAACCCAGAACGATACTCTTCTGATGGCGCAAAAGGGATCCGGTGATGTCGAACATGTTGGAGATGATCCCCACTGAAATGGAATCGGTGATCCCGAAATGGCTGGAGCAGGTCCCGCATACAAGTATTTCCGTTCCCCTGGCCTGAAGGGCCTGAAGGCTTTCGGAGGCCGATGAGCCGGGAAGGGCCAGTTTGACACCTTCGTTCATAAGGGCGATCAGCGCCGGAGGCTGCTCTCTCTCCACCAGGGTCCCCAGGAAGCTTTTTATAAGGACATCCCCCAGTAGACGATCACTGTGGCCCAGAAACTCGGAACAGACAAGAATGGCTACGTCCTCCGGTCTCTCGTCGCGTTTTTCGGCAGTTCCGGCTTGAAGAGCGCCTTCAGCCTGATCACCTTCTGTGCAGACCAGGGTGGCGTAGCCGCCGGCCTCGGAGAAGGAGACCCTTATGTTTTGGCTTTCGAGGAAACGCCTTACGTTGAGAAGGGGTATCCCGCTGTCTACGACTATTTCAAGGGGCAGCCCATGGCTCTTCAGCGCCTCTCTGGTCATTATCACCGGTTTGGGGCAGGGCCTGTTCCTTGCGTCCACCTTGTGCATGTTCTCCTACCTCCCCTTATACTTGTGAGGATGACGAGAGCAATAATACCATCGACGGAAGCTCTGGTATCATTCTGTTGGGTCAAGGGATAAAGCCGGGGACGGAACCGTAGAGGTCCGCCCCTCTTCAGGGGATGGTGCGAAGATGCGTGACGAGATAAGATCGTTGTTAAGGGACCTGCCTTCGATGGATGAACTTCTGCAGAAGAGATGGACAGGCCGGTTCCAGGAAATCCTGGGACGTGAAGCCGTCAGATCGACCTTTGCGGATGTGATAGGTGAAGTACGAAGGGACCTGATAAAGGGTCGCATAAACTCCATAGACCCAGGTCATATCGAATCAGAGGCCAGATCAAGGCTGGAGAAGTACTCAAGAAAGAGTCTCAGGAGGGTGATCAATGCCACAGGGGTGGTGGTCCACACCAACCTGGGAAGGTCATGCCTGGGAGCTGGAGTGCTTGAAAACGTCATGCAAGCCTCGGGGTGTTACAGCAATCTGGAATACGATCTGGAAGAGGGGTTGAGAGGCCACAGGAACTCCCACGTTGAATGGCTTCTCACAAGCATCACCGGGGCTGATTCCGCGCTGGTGGTGAACAATAACGCCGGTGCGGTTCTGCTCTGTTTGGCTGCCCTTGGTCGAGACAGGGAGGTTATTGTCTCACGGGGAGAGCTGGTGGAGATAGGGGGTTCTTTCCGGATCCCTGACATCATGGAATTCTCAGGAGCCCTTATGAAAGAGGTCGGTACCACCAACAGGACCCACCTCTCTGACTACCTGAACGCCCTGTCTCCAGCCACGGGCATGATACTCAAGGTTCACCCCTCCAACTTCAGGGTGGTGGGTTTCCAGGCCGAGGCGGCCAGGGAAGATCTGGCCTCCCTGGCAAGGGAGAAGGATCTGATCTTCATGGAGGACCTTGGCAGCGGAGTGGTTGTTGACCTTGGTGCCTGGGGGCTGCAGGGAGAGCCTACGGTCAGACAGTGTATTGAGTCCGGGGTGGATATCGTGACCTTTTCGGGGGACAAGCTTCTCGGAGGTCCCCAGATAGGCGTTGTTGTTGGAAGAAGCCAGATTCTGGACAGGATACGAAAGTTTCCACTGCTGAGGGCCCTCAGGGTAGACAAGATGACCCTGGCCGCTTTTGAGTCAACGTTAAGGCTTTATCTGGAAAAGAAGACCGATGAGATCCCGACCCTCCGAATGATCTCCCAGCCCCTGAAGGAGCTGGAGAGGAAAGCCCGCACCCTGGCCTCGGGGATCAGGCGATCGGCGGGCCTTCGGGCGAAGGCTGTTGCCACCCACGATGCAGTGGGGGGAGGGGCGTTCCCTGCCACTGACCTGGATGGTTTCGGGGTCGAGGTGGAGCCGCCGGAAGGGGTCACTGACGGTTCCTTGCTGGAGTCCCTCAGGAAATCTCCAGTTCCTGTAGTGGCTTCAGCCAGGGACGGCAAGGTGATCTTCCACGTCAGGACCATGCTTGAAGGGGACAACAAGGATGTGATCGAGGTACTTAAAAACCTGGCGGGACAGGAAGGCAGCCATGACCAGGAGAATTGAGGTCCCTATTGTTCTGGGAACAGCTGGCCACATAGATCACGGCAAGACCTCACTCGTAAAGGCGCTCAGCGGGACCGACTGTGACAGGCTGGGGGACGAGAAACGGCGGGGAATTACCATAGAACTGGGTTTTGCACCCCTTACCCTTCCTAACGGCAAGACAGTAAGCATCGTCGATGTTCCGGGCCATGAGAGGTTCATCAGACAGATGGTGGCTGGTGCCGCCGGAATAGACGGGGTCATTTTCGTTGTTGCTTCCGATGAGGGAGTAAGGGCCCAGACAAGGGAACACCTCGATATCCTTGGATTGATAGGGGTCAGGCACGGACTGATCGTTCTGACGAAAGCCGACCTCGTGGAAGAGGACTTTCTTGAACTGGCGATTGAAGAGGTCAGGGAAGAAGTAAAGGGGACCTTCCTCGAGAATTCGGAGGTAGTTCCCGTCTCCTCAGTTACCGGGTACAATCTTGAAGCTCTCCTGGAAGCCCTGGGAAGACTGGTGGATGGTATTATGCCCAAAAACCCCGAAGGTCCCTTCTTTATGCCCGTAGACAGGGCCTTCCCGGTGAAGGGGTTCGGTGCTGTTGTCACCGGGACATCCTACCGTGGGAGGGTAAGGAAGGACGACATCCTTGCGATCCTTCCCCGGGGCCTGAAGACGGATATCCGTTCCGTCCATGTTCACGATACCCCGGTAGAGGAGGCCAGGAGCGGTCAGCGTATCGCCCTGAGCCTTGGAGGCATCTCGCTCTCGGAGCTTGAAAGGGGAGATGTTCTCTGTTCTCCGGATGTCTTTTCCCCTTCGGGGAGGATGGATGTTGACCTGAGGATCCTGGCCTCGTCGCCTGAGCCGGTCCGTCACTGGCAGAGGGTTCGAATTCACATCGGGACCACCGATACCGTAGGCAGGGTAGCCCTTCTGGACAGGGACAGTATCGTCCCAGGGGAGAGATCCTTTGCTCAGATAGTGACCGAGACCCCCGTCGTTGCGGTCAGAGGAGAGGCCTTTATTATCCGATTCTATAGCCCCCTTACGACCATTGGCGGAGGAAGCGTCCTTATGCCCTATGCCAAAAGACCCAGGGGAAAGAGAGGCAGGAAAAGCCATCTGGAGCTGCTGGAAAGGATCTCCAGGGCAAAGGGTCCAGGGGAGCTTCTCTGGGCGGTCACCTTCCATGAACCGGTGCTCTCCGTTGAAGAAGGGGTGAGGATGATCCAGGAAAAGCCCGCTACCGTGATTTCCCTCGCCAGGGGGCTTGACGATGAAGGTCGTGTTTTGCTGGTAGAATCCGGGGAAGGGATCATCATGAACGGAGATGTGGCCGAAAAGAAGCTTTATGACGTCCTTTCGCTTCTGAAAGGTCTTCACGAAGAGGAACCTGACAACCCCGGATCTCCGGTTGATACGCTCTGTCGAAAGTTTCTTCCCGAGATGGAGGTCCGCCATGCCAAGAGAGTGATCGAAAGGTGGGTCCAGGGAGGCAGGCTGGAGATCGAGGAGCAGAGGGTAAGACTCCCGGGTTTTTTGCCTGGGGATGCGGCCAGGAGAGGAGCTGCGGGGGCCGAGATCCTCGACATATGTTCTGAACGGATGTTTCAGTTACCAGAGATCAGTGATATCACAGAAAAGACCGGACTGAGCAAGAACGAGGCGGAAAAGGCAATGGAGACGCTCAGGTCTCAGGGACAGGTCTTTATTGCCGGAAGCGGGTTCGTGGTATCCAAGGACGTACTGGAGAGTTTCATCGGGAATCTCAGGAGCATAGAGGGCGATATCACTGTGGCCTCCGTCAGGGATGCCACCGGAAGCAGCCGGAAGTACGTTCTCCCTCTTCTGGAGATGCTCGATTCCATGGGGGTAACTAGAAGGGTACAAGAGAAACGTATAATGAGAAAAAAATAAAAAAGCAATTTTTTTTAAATATAAATCCCTGCCACATTGAAATGTGTAAAAATTTGTGGTAAAATCAATACAAATCTACAACAGGAGTGACCCTGAAATGAGTCCTAACCTAGCCACGATCCGGGATCGGGTGAACGAGTTCAAGGGCTCCAAGGTTCGATACAAGGCACTCAAGGGCAGGCGGAAGACGGAAGAGCGTATGGGCGTGATCGTTGAAACTTATCCGCATCTTTTCACAATGTACGTGGAGTCCCAGAGGAGCACTGTATCGTTCAGTTACGCGGAGCTTCTTACCCGCGAAGTTGAAGTCGAGATACTGCCAGGAAACCGGAAGCTCATACAGTTCTGATAATGCGGGTTTGAACATACCCCCGGTGCTTTCAGCACCGGGGTTTCTTTTTGTGAGGTGTTCTTCATGCTGTATGTCCTCGACTCCCCCGGCAAGATCAACCTGACCCTGAGAATAACGGGTATCAGGAACAACGGAATGCACGATCTGGCGTCCCTTTTCATGAGACTGTCAACGGCTGAGAAGTTGACATTCAGATTCCTGGACGGTGATAATGTCAATAAAGACGTTGTAAGGGTACATGGCCAGGTGATAAGGGACAGGAACATCCTGGAGAGGGTCCTGCAGGTTGCCAGGAAGAGTGAGCCCCACCTGCCCTTCATGGAAGTGGATATCTGGAAACAGGTTCCTCCAGGGAGCGGTCTCGGAGCGGGTAGCGGCAATGCAGCTGCACTGATCAGGTGGCTGTCACGGGAGTTGGGGGTCAGTTTCCCGTTCGAGGAGGTGGCAGGGATAGGTTCCGACGTCCCGTTCCTTCTTGAAGGAAGCCCTTTCTCATTCAGGGTGGGTGTCGGCGACAGGATTTTTTGTGATGTACCGGATCCCTGGGGCTCTTTCAAGGGAGTGATCGCCATCCCGGAGTGGTCCTGCGACACCCGTGCCACTTACGGAATGGCTGATGAATTCTTCAGGGAAGGTTGGGAGCTCACCGAGGAAGAAGCCCTAAGTGAAACCCTGGAGATCCTGGGATCACTGGAGAGACAGGAGAGGGTAGGCCTACTGCCCAATGATTTTGTCCCCGTACTGGAGGCATTGCACCCGGAGTATAGTCTCCTCTTTGAAGCGGCCGAAGCCGGAGGGGCCCTGGCCTGGGGAGTAAGCGGGAGCGGTAGTTCCTTCTTCTGCATTTTCGGGGTTGACCGGCCCGTCGGTCTCTGCGCCAAAATGCTGGAGAGAACGGGAATAGTGAGGAAAATCCTTGCATTGGGGTGAGGGTGATATGAAGAGTACCCGGACGGAAAGGCTTATCAGGATGGCCTCACGTTTTCTGACCCTGCCTTCCAGACAGATCTCCCTGACGGAGATGTCGGAACAGTTCGAGGTATCCAAGACCGTTATCAGCGACGATGTTACCATTATCGACAAGGCTTTTCGTGAAGAAGACCTCGGGACCATGAGCGTCGGGAGGGGGAGGAGCGGGGGAGCTTCATTCAGACCGGGCTTCTCGGGAGACTTCCGTTCATCCTTCCTGGCCTCCATTGCCGGGATCCTTTCATCCAATGACAGGATCCTTCCGGGGATGCTGATCCATTATTCCGACATTCTCTTCAACCCCGGTTACGCACGACCCCTGGGGTATGCCCTTGCCTCGGATTTTGCGAACAGGGAGCCAGACGTGGTCATGACTTCAGAGGTCAAGGGGATACCCCTTGCGATCTTTACTGCCCATGCGCTGGGTGTCCCAATGGCGGTGTGCCGCTTCCGGAACCGGCCCAGCGACGGCCCGGCCGTGGCCGTTCACTATCCCTCGGGAAGCGGTGAGGTCAGGACCATGTTCATGGGAACCAGGTTCCTTTCTTCCGGGAAAAGGGTCCTGGTAATAGACGACTTCATGAGGGGCGGGAGTACGGCAGCGGGCATGCTGCTTGTTGCAAAGGAGTTCGGGGCCGAGGTCATCGGGACAGGTATTTTTATAGCCGCCTCGGAACCTGCAAGAAAAGCAGTATCGGAATATCGGGCCCTGTTAAGACTTGAAAGGGGTGCTGATGGAGTTCCGATAGTGAAGGTGCAGCTTTAGGACAAGGATGTTGTAGATTGTGCCCCTTACCCTGGCTCTTACCCTTGAGAATCTGCTCGGGACTATGCGCCTGGGGTAACTGGTGAACCGTGAACCGCAAGATCTGGAACCACGAGTTTGATGAAGGGTCCTTCTGTTCGCTGTTTACCGTTCACAGTCGATGCTTTTGATCCTTCCGTCCAGCGTCTTCCGGCCCAGGATACGCCCTTTTGCCGTTTGACGTGTTCTCCCAAGTGGGTTAGAATCACCCATTGGGAGGAGGTGGATTGTCCCCATGAGCGTGAAGGTCAACACTGATGAGTGTATCGGCTGCGGAGTCTGTGCGCAGATATGCCCGGATGTTTTTGAACTTGACGAGGACGCCGGAAAGGCCAGGGTGATCCGTCCCGAAGGTGCAGAGTGCGCGGCAGAAGCTGCTGATAGCTGCCCCGTAGGCTGTATCACCGTAGAGTAGAAGGTCTTCCGTTATCCACCAGGTTCCCCTCGCTTTATCAGTATCTCCCCAGAATGGGCCCATAGCTCAACTGGTCAGAGCCACCGGCTCATAACCGGAAGGTTCCTGGTTCGAGTCCAGGTGGGCCCACCAAGACAAACCAGAATAAAGCCACCGGCGGTGGCTTTATTTTTTTAGGGGGTGGATCAAGTGCTCCAAGTAAAGGATGTGATCAAGGGGATCGATTCATTCGCCCCGTTCTCCCTATCCTGCGAATGGGATAACTCCGGGCTGCAGATAGGATCTTTCCAACAGGAGGTGGACCGGGTAGCGGTATCCCTCGACCTTACCGACAGTGCCATAGAAGAGGCACTGGAGAGAGGCTGTTCCTGCCTTGTCACACATCACCCGGCTATTTTTGAACCCTTGAGAAGTATCCGGACCGAGACGCCCCTGGGCAGGAAGATCCTGATGTGTCTTGAGAACCGGTTCTCGGTGATCTCAGCCCACACTAACTGGGATATGAGCCCTAGAGGGTGCAACTGGACCCTTGCCGACCTGATCGGCCTGGAAGGGATATCTCCCCTTGACAAGGAGAACGAAAGCGCACAATGGATCGGGACCTGCGGGGTATTCGATGTCCCTGAAGAGGGCCCATCTCTTCCGGAGAAGCTCCTGGAAAGGTGGAATCTTTCCTGGGTTAGGGATTATAATGTCCCGAAAACAGTCACCGGCCTTGCCATCGTGGGAGGCTCCGGTGGCGATCTGTGGCCCACGGCAAAGGCCAGGGGCTGCGAGTTGTTCATCACCGCAGACATGAAGTACCATCAGGTCATGGAAGCCGTCGAAAACGGTCTGGGAGTGATCGTTGCCGACCATGGAGAAATGGAGAGGGCGACTGTTCCAGTTCTGGGGTCCCTGCTTTCCGAGGTGCTTCGAATTGAAGTCCTTCACGTTGACCCCCGGGGCTTTGATGCCGGTCACATTACATCGGAATAACTATTGATCACCAAATCATGATACGGGGTGAGCAGTGATGGCCAAACGTGTTTTCAGCGGCATGAGACCTACTGGGAGGCTTCACCTGGGGCATCTTGCGGGGGCTCTCTTCAACTGGGTTAGGTTCCAGGACGAGTATGACTGCTATTATTGTATAGTTGACTGGCATGCCATGATGTCGGACTACTCCGACACGAGCAGCATCACGAGCAACTGCCGGGAAGTTCTTCTTGACTGGCTCGGTGTGGGACTCGACCCTGACAGGAGCACCATATTTCTCCAATCCCACGTCCCCCAGCACGCTGAATTGCATCTGGCCCTTTCCATGATAGCCCCCCTGGGCTGGCTGGAGAGGTGCCCTACCTACAAGGACCAGATACTCAACATTCAGAACAAGGATCTCAGTACCTATGCCTTCCTTGGCTACCCCGTTCTTATGGCTGCGGACATTCTGCTCTACAAGGGCGAACTGGTGCCCGTCGGGGAGGACCAGTCTGCCCACCTTGAGATATCAAGGGAGATGGCCCGCCGTTTTAACAACTTCTTCGGGGAGGTCTTCCCTGAACCGCAGACCATCCTGACGAAAACCCCCAAGGTACCGGGGACGGACGGTCGCAAGATGAGCAAATCCTACGGCAATTCCATCAACATAGCCGATAGCCCCGAGGAGATCTGGGAGAAATTGAGGACCATGATGACCGACCCCGCCAGGGAGAGGCGGAAAGACCCGGGGGACCCCGATAAGTGTCCTGTCTGGGATATCCACAAGGTTTTCAACAACGACATGGAGGAGAGGGACCGCCTCTCTGAAGGATGCAGGACGGCTGGCATCGGCTGCATCGATTGCAAGAAAGCCCTCTATTCGCACCTAATGGGTATCCTGGAACCTGTACAGGCCAGGCGAAGATCCTTCGAATCAAGCGAGGATGATATGATCGAGGTGTTGAGGAAGGGTGCCAGGAAAGCTGAACGAGTGGCCGCAGTGACCATCTCCGAGGTTATCAGAGCGATCGGGTTTATCCCAAGGTGAGAGATCCTCTGAGTAGCGGTGGGGGTCTGAATGGAACTGGATGTAGAGCTTGAGGGTTTCTCCGGGCCGCTGGACCTTCTATGCCACCTGGTGGAGTCAGGTGAAATGAGTGCTTCCGAGATCAGCGTCAGCGAGCTGATCCGTGTATACTCCGATTTTCTGATCAGGAACGAAAGGGCGACTATCAATGAGATGGCCGCCTTTTTCTCCCTTACGGCCCGGCTCCTGTTGGGAAAACTGAAGGCAATTCTGCCCTCTCTTCCGGGGGTCAGGCAGGACCATGAAGAGGCGATCATCGAGACGGAACTGATCGAGCAGGCTTTGGTCAGATACAGACCCTTCAGAGCTGCAGCGGCCTGCCTTGCGGAGATGATGAGGTCCAGGGGGCGGTGCTTTACACGGAGCAGTACGGAAGAGGGACCTCCCTGGTTCGATATGGGGGACCTTTACTCGCTTTCCGTTCTGTGGTGGGAGATGGTCCGCCTGAAGCGTGAAGGCACCCGGTCCCTTGCGACAGGTCTTGAAGAGGAGTGGGACGGCATTCCGGCAGCCACGCCGGAAGAGGAACAGGTCGAGGGAAGGATGTCCGAGATAGAGATGCTGCTATCATCAAGAGGTGCACTTCTGCTAAGCGAAGTCCTTGGGACTCCCTGTTCAAGGCATTTGTTGGTGGTGACCCTTCTGGCGCTACTTGAGATGGCCAGGCTGGGAAGGGTAAGACTTCACCAGGAGGAGCTTTTCGGTGATGTCAGGATATCCGGTTGAGACACCTCTCTCTCCGATCGCAAGGTCCGTGGAGGCAGTTCTTTTCGTAGCCGTTCAGCCTGTTGGCGTTAAGGAGCTGGCCTCGGTCGCTGGCGTAACGGAGGAGGCGGTGGAGAGGGTCCTGGAGGAGATAAAGGAGAGATACAGGAAATGCCATGGCCTTTGCCTTCTGAACATAGCCGGAGGCTGGTCGATGGCCACCTCACCTGAACAGGAGGAGGTGGTCACCCTCTTTCGAGATGTGGCTCTCTCACAGAGGATACGGTTGAGCAAGGCAGCCCTGGAATCCCTTGCCGTGATAGCCTACTCCCAACCGGTGACCCGTTCCGAGATCGAGGAGATACGAGGTGTAAGGTGCGAAAGGGTGCTCGACACCCTTCTGAAGCACGGCCTCATCAGGGTGGCGGGGAGGAGAAAGGGTTCGGGAACCCCCCTTCTTTACAGAACGACAAACTCCTTCCTCTCACTTTTCGGGCTCGGTTCTATATCGGACCTTCCCACCCTCGATGAGATGCAGGATATACTGTCCCAGGACGAGTACCCCGAAGATGGTGAAAGGGCAACATGACCCAGGGGGTTCGTATCAACAGGTTCATAGCCGCATGCGGTGTTTGCTCCAGAAGAAAGGCCGACCTGCTGGTCATGGCCGGGAGGATATCGGTCAACCTGGAGGTCTGTACCGATCCGTCCAGGACCATAGATACCAAAAGTGATGTTGTTAAACTGGATGGAGAGGTCATTTCTATCCGGCCAAAGCTCTACATTGCAATGAACAAACCCAGGGGTCTTGTCTGTTCCGTCTCGGACAGCTTCTCCCGAACGGTCCTTGAGCTTCTCCCCTCCGAGATCCCTGTAGAGGGTCTTTTCCCGGTCGGCAGGCTTGACAAGGGAAGCGAGGGACTTCTGCTTCTTACCAACGACGGAGAGATGGCCCAGCGGATCCTTCATCCGAGCCACCAGATCCTCAAGACCTACGAGGTCCTGCTTGACGCCACTGCTGATGATGCTGCCCTGGAATCCTTTATGAAAGGCACTGAGGTAGAGGGAAGAAAGGTCAGGCCGGAAAGGGTGGTCGCCATTCCCAGAAGACCTGAGGGGCGGTGGATCTCGGTCACCCTTTCGGAAGGTTTGAAGAGGGAGATAAGGGTAATGGCCGCCACGAGAGGTTTTAAAGTTGTGAGGTTGGTCAGGACCCGGATCGGTAAACTTGATATGAAAAGGCTCAGACCGGGAGAGTTCATGATCCTCGATGGCGAGGTCCTTATGAAAATGATCCTGTACGGCGGCTCAGTATAGCTATTGGAGGCGATGACCGGATGGGGACCACGGATCCATGCAATGAAAACATAATAACCATTGACGGTCCGGCGGGTGCGGGCAAGAGCACCATCGCAAGGCTGGTAGCGAAGAGGCTTGGTTACGAATATCTTGATACCGGGGCAATATACCGGGGGATAACGTACTTTCTTTCCGGGAGGTCCATCCGGCCTTCGGAAGGCGGAAATATTGCCCATGCCCTGGAAGAATGCACTATCTCCATTGAAAAGGGCAGGGTATTTATAGACGGTGTGGATGTATCGGACAAGATACGGTCGCCGGAGATCGACCTGGCAGTATCAGCCTATTCGGCTCTTCACACGGTCAGGAGTTTTCTTCTGCAGATACAGAAAAGGGCAGCTTCAGGAAGGAAAATGGTGGCCGAGGGAAGAGATATGGGGAGTGAGGTCTTCCCGGAAGCGCCGATCAAGTTCTATCTTGACGCCAGCCTCGAAGAGAGGGCGACCAGACGTTGGAGAGAGCTGAATGCAAAGGGCGTCAACATAACCCTCGAAGAGGTAAGAAAGCAGGTCCAGAGACGGGATCAGCTCGACAGTGAGAGGGAGTTCTCCCCCTTGAGGGTTCCAGAAGACGCACATATCATAGATACTTCGAAGAGGTCCCCTGAAGAGGTCGTGAACGTGATCCTGGCTGTGATCGAAGACCAAAGGGCCTGTTGAAGTAGGCCAAGGGAGGTTTATTCTTGAGAACTCTCTTCTACTGGACCATAGCTTTGTTCTTCAGGCTAGTGATGAAGGTCTACAACAGAGTGAAGGTGATAGGGCTTGACGGGGCGCTGGCCGCAAGTCCCCCGGTCATTATTGCGGCCAACCACTGCAGCAACCTGGATCCTATCGTAATAGGCGCCTTTTTCCCCAGGAGATTGAGATACCTTGCCAAGTCGGAACTTTTCAGTTTTGCCCCCCTGGGTCTGGCGATCAGGGCCCTGGGCGCTGTACCGGCCAAGAGGGAAGACCTGCAGGGAGCAGCAGGTGCCCTCAAGTTCCTTGTCGAGAGACTACAGTCGGGCGAGGACGTACTTCTCTTCCCCGAGGGGCAGAGGTCTCATGACGGAAGGCTCAAACCCCTGGAGGAGGGTGTAGGGCTTCTTGCAGCAAAGACCGGGGCTCCAGTTATCCCTGCCTATATCCATGGGACTTTTGAGGCCATGCCTCGCGGTTCAAGCACTTACAGGCCCGTCAAGGTAGTACTCTCCTTCGGTCGGCCCATATATCCGGGATCGCCCGGTACGGAAGGCTTCTCCTCGAAAGAACTGAGAAGATCTGTGACCGACAATCTTGAAAGATCCCTGAGAGAACTGGAGGAAAGGTCCTTTTGATAGACCTGCGGCAGCTATCCTCACGAAAGGCCTTTCTGGTGGCCCTTGACGAGGACGACAGCCTCGACGTTCCGGGCTCTCTTGAGGAGATGTCGCTCCTTCTCGGCAATCTCGGGATAACAACTACAGGAATTTCCATTCAACGACGCTCAAGGCCTGATCCTGGTTCTTTCATAGGTTCCGGAAAAGCCGAACTTGTCGGTGCCGAGGCAAGGGATCTTGGAGCGGGGCTTATTGTTGTCAACGGAAGCCTTTCGCCTGGCCAGGCGGCCGCACTGGGGCGCCTGACCGGCCTTGCCGTCTGGGACAGACCCCTGGTGATCATGAAGATCTTCGAGGACAGGGCCCAGACTGGCGAGGCAAAGCTGCAGATAGAACTGGCCCGCTGTCGATACGAGATACCTTTCATCAAGGGGCTTGGGCTCCAGATGTCCCGCCCGGGAGGAGGTGTCGGCACCAGGGGGCCTGGTGAGACGGAGTTTGAAAGGCATAGAAGAAAACTGGAGAGAAGGATCAGGGAGATCAACAGGAAGATAGAGGCAATAAGAGAGAGGAGGAAGGATCAGAGAAAACACAGGATCAGGGCCGGTCTTGCCACGGTCGCCCTTACGGGTTACACAAACAGCGGGAAGTCCACGCTTCTCAGGAGACTTTCCGGTGACTCTGACCTCCCCGTTGCGGACAAGCTCTTTTCCACCCTCGATCCCTTCATCAGGAGGGTCCGTCTACCCGGCGGAGACCCGGCCCTCTTTGCCGATACGGTCGGTTTTATAAGAGACCTCCCCCCTGACCTCGTTACCGCCTTCAGGGCCACCCTCGAGGAGGTCGCCGCTGCTGACCTTGTCATCCTGGTAGCGGACCCGTCCTCAGGGAGGTACGAAAAGGACGTGGAAGTGGTGGAGGAAGTGCTGGCCTCCATAGGAGCCGGTACTGTGCCGAGGATTATAGCCCTGAACAAGATAGACAGGCTTGACCCTGAAACTGTAGAGCCCATCAGGGCGCTTGCGGGAAGATCCGGTGACAGGGTCGTCCCCATAAGTGCTCTCAGGGGCGACAAGATCCCGGAACTCCTTTCTGTAGTGGAGGAGATGCTTTCCATGAGCCGGGGAAAGGAGTGTGCCAGTTGCTGAAGAGTATGACCGGTTTCAGCCGGACAGAGGAGAGGACAGGGCTCGGTACTTTCGCTCTGGAGATATCGAGCGTCAACCACCGAAACCAGGAGATATCCGTCCGACTTCCCAGGGAGATCTCACACCTTGAGCCGATGATCCAGCAGAAGTTGAGGTCATCTTCCAGGAGGGGAAAGATCCAGGCAAGGGTAGACATTTCGTGGGATTCGGCGGTCAGGGCCTCAAGGATAGAGTCGGAGGTCCTGAAAGGCTACGCTCAGGAAATGCAGGACATCAGAGATCAACTGGGATTGAAGGGAGAGGTGGACCTGGAACTTCTGCTCACCCTCCCGGGAGCGGTCTCCTCGCAGGAAACCGACAGCAACGAACTGGAAGGCGTCCTCAGAGATGCCGTCGGGACCATTCTGGATAGAGGGATCGAGGAATGGGATTCCATGAGGGCAAAGGAAGGTAAGCACCTGCAGGAAGCAATTCTGGGTTCGATGATCCAGTTCAGGAATGTCACCGGTGTGATAGAGGGCAAGTGGAGCACTGCCCGGGACAAGGCCCTCGGTTCCCTCAGGGAAAGGGTTAGCCAGGTACTGGGCGCTAACGGTCCAGCCGTTGACGAGAGCCGTATCGCCCAGGAGATAGTGCTCCTCTCCGACAAGTGGGATATCACCGAGGAGATCGCAAGGTCCTCGAGCCACGTGGATAAATTCCTCGGCTTGGTACATAATGATGAGGTCTCGGGAAAGACCCTGGATTTTCTCCTCCAGGAGATGAACAGGGAGATCAACACTATTGCCTCAAAGGTCCAGGATCCGGAGGTAAGATGGGCGGCCGTTGAAGCCAAGGGCCTCCTTGAGAGCATCAGGGAACAGGTCCAGAACGTGGAGTGAGATGATGGGTTATAATCTTTTGCACATCGGCTTCGGGAATATGATAGTCATTGAGAGGGTCGTGGCGATCATCCATCCCTCCTCAGCTCCGATCAAGCGGCTGAAGGATGAAGCGAGAAGTCAGGGCAGGCTTATCGATGCTACTGAAGGCCGCAAGACCAGGGCGATCCTGATAACCGACAGTAATCACGTGGTCCTGTCGGCGATCCAGCCAGAGACTATAGGCGTCAGGTTCGAGGGTAAGGAGAAGGAGGGCGAACCTGATCGATAGGGGGAGGCTTTTCGTGATCTCCGGCCCTAGCGGGGTGGGGAAAGGGACCCTCAGGAAAGCTCTTTTTGATGCCGTCAAGGGTCTGGAATACTCCATATCCTGTACCACCCGTGAACCCAGAGAGGGAGAGACCGAAGGGGTCGACTACAGCTTCATAGGCCATGAACGCTTCCGGGAGCTGGTTGAACAGGGAAGTTTCCTTGAGTGGGCCGAGGTTCATGGTAACCTTTACGGGACCCTTAAGGAGAGCATCGAGAGGATCCTCTCCGAAGGGCGTGACGCCGTCCTTGAGATAGATGTTCAGGGGGCTCTCCAGGTCAAGGATTCGATGCCGGAGGCGGTTCTTGTCTTTATTCTTCCCCCATCGGAGGAGGAACTCAGGAACAGGCTGGACAGGAGGGGTACAGAGAAGGAGGAGGACCTCAAAGGCCGACTGAAGGAGGCCAGGAACGAGATACTCCTTTCGGCCAGATACGATCACCTGGTCGTCAATGACGACCTTGACAGAGCTCTGGAAGCCCTCAGGAAGATCATAGAGAGCTACAGGGCCCCGGGTCAAACCCCATAAAAATCTTTCGACGAGGTGATAACCCGTGACAGAAAAGTCCGACAAAACGAAGGGCCCATCTATTTTGTCGAACAAGTATCTTCTTGCCTGTGTGATCGCCGCAAGGGCAAGACAGCTCAGCGAAAAGAAGGGGCGCGTTAACCTGGAGGAGGGTGAGGAATATTTTAACCCTGTCCAGCAAGCGATAAGGGAGATCGAGGAGGGGAAGATAGTCGTCGAGGTTCCCGAAAGCGTCCAGGCGCCTGCTCCTGAAGGAGACGAAAAGAATGTCACTGGGGTGGAAGAAGGACCGTAAGATGTTCCTGGGGGTCTGCGGGGGTATCGCGGCCTACAAGGCCCCTGAGTTGACAAGAGAGTTCGTAAGATACGACTGGGAAGTAGAGATGGCCCTGACCCAGGCTGCGGAAAGGTTCGTCTCGCCTCTTGTTGTTTCGACCCTGTCCGGAAAGAGAGTATGGCTCGAGAAGGATTTCCTTTCCCCTGAGGAGGGGTGGAAGATCCCCCACATAAACATCGCTGAGTGGGCGGATATAACCGTTATTGCCCCGGCGACAGCTTCCTTCCTTCACAAGGCTGCATGGGGGGACGCGTCAGACCTGATCTCCGCAGCTATCCTGGCCACCAGAAAGCCGGTGTTGATCTTTCCGGCCATGAACGTATTCATGTGGGAGCACGGGGCTGTAAGGGAAAATGCAAGGCGCTGCAGGGACCTGGGTTACCAGGTATTCGAGCCAGAGGAAGGCTTCCTGGCATGCGGTTACGAAGGGAAAGGAAGACTCCCCTCCACAGAGATAATAAGGGAAGAAGTTTTCCGGGCCCTGGAGCCGCGGAAGGACATGAGTGGGATCAGGGTCCTCGTCACTTCAGGTCCTACAAGGGAGGCCATAGACCCTGTCAGGTTCATCAGCAACCCGAGCTCCGGCAAGATGGGTCTATCGCTGGCGAGGACCTGCTGGTACAGGGGGGCCGAGGTGACGATGATCACAGGCCCTGTTGCTGAGTCTCCTTCCCACGGAGTCAGGGTGATAAACGTGATCTCCGCCGATGACATGTATGAAGCCGCTATGGAGGAGGCTCCTTCCCATGACATAATCGTCAAGGCAGCTGCAGTGGGGGACTTCAGTCCCTCGTCCTTCTCTACGAGCAAGATCAAACGAAGGGAAGGCAAGCCCCTGGTTCTCGAGATGGTCCCCAACAGGGATATTGCCGCGGCACTGGGAGCCTCCAGGAGACCGGGGCAGTTCATTGTCGGTTTTGCTGCCGAGACCGAGGATCCTGTGGAGAATGCCATGGGCAAGCTCAGGAAGAAAGGGCTCGATCTTATCGTTGTAAATGATGTCAGCGGACCCGAAGGAGCCTTCGGATCGGACAGCAACTCTGTCAGGATCATCGGCTGCGAGGGGGTGCTCTCCTCCGTGGAGGGTTCGAAGGAAGATGTAGCAGAAGCCATCTGGGACGTAGTTGCCCGACGGCGCCGGGAACGCGGTTAGTGAAAGTGTTCCTGGAAGTGATAGTACCAGGACCGTGGTGGCATCCCCTGACCTATGAATCCGAAAGACCCGCTGAACGGGGCGTCAGGCTTTCTGTTCCTGTAGCCGGCAGGACCAGGACAGGGTTCGCAACCGGGTCCGTATCGGGAACTCCCCCGGCTGCATCTTTCAGGATCCTGAAAGCGAAAGAGATCATTGATGCTTCCCCCCCTCTGGGTTGGGAGTTGTTCGAGACCGCCTTGCGCATGGGCAGGCATTTCCTGTGCGGACCAGGAGAGGCCCTCAAGGTGGTCTCCCCAGATCATATCCTTGCCGGAGAGCCAACAGGTGATCTCCCCCGATCAGCACCCCCCGGAGAGTCTTTCTCAGAGAGACAGTGTTTTCTCCCCTTTTTCGGAGACAGAAAGGAAGAATACCACCGTTCGATCCTTTCTTCCAAGGCAGGTGTGTTGGTGCTTTTCCCGGAGAGGGAAGGCGCTTCGTCCTTCTGGAAAGGGCTTCCGCCGGAGGTCAAGAGAGAGGGGGTCCTGTGGACATCAAGTTCCGGTGTTGCCGCAAGGAAGAGATGGGAGAGGGTGAGGACGGGAGAGGCCAGGATAGTGGTCGGGTCCCCTGCTGCGGTCTTTGCTCCTCTCCCGTCGATGGACCTTGTGATCGTCGAAGACGAGGGTAACCCTGCCTACAACTCTGAAAGGTTCCCCTATTTCAATTTCCGGAGCGTTGCGGGTTCGAGGGCCCGCCTGTGGGGCGCAGGCCTGATCTACGGAGGGAGCGTCCCCTCGGCGAGGAGTTTCCTGAAGGGAGCTTCCTGGCCGGGATCCAGTGGAACGGGGAAGTATGTTTTCGTATCTCTTCGAGACGCCCGGAGAATTATCGTCCCCGGAGTGAATGAACCCCTGAACGTATGCGACACGGCTCTGAGCCGGACCAGGGAAATAGTGCAGGAGAAGGGGACCGTGATCTGGGTCCTGGACAGGAAGGGGTATTCCAGCACCGTAATATGTGGAGAGTGCGGGAGACTCCTGACCTGTGAAAGGTGTGGTTTCCCCATCAGATGGGATGATGGCCGACAGGTCTTCACCTGTACCTGCTGCGGTAAGGAGAACCCCGTTTCGGACCTTTGCCCCTCCTGTGGAGGTCGCTCTCTCCAGGGATCCAGACCGGGCCTTGAAGGGGCAAGGATGGTGGCGGAGAGTGTTCTGGGCGAAGATCTCCCCCTTTTCACATGGCACGCTGACGTCCGACAGACTGTCTCTTCGAGGAAGAAGATGATAGAGGGGCTGGCTGGGGGAGGAGTAGTGGTTGGCTCCAGGAAATCCCTTGAAATTTGCGACTTACTGTCCGTTCCGCTTATCTGCTGGCTTGACGCTGATTCCGCCGCAGGGGCTCCCTTTTTTGACTCCCGTGTCCGGGCCTTCAGGATGATCTGGGAATCGGCCTGGAGAGGCCCTGGTCACGACGGCAGAACAGTGGTTGTGCAAAGCCGGCGCCCCAGGACGGGCTGGCAGAAGGGTCTGGTGGCGGGGTGGGACTATTTCTGGAAAAATGAGCTTGAGGAAAGAAAGGTCCTGGACCTTCCTCCATGGAGATATCTTGTCGAGATAGCCAACCTGGGCGAAAACAAGGAGAGGATCAAGGGGCTTCTCCTCGAAAAAGGCATAGAGCCCCTTGATCCGGGAAGTCCCATGGACATGATCTGGGTCAAGTGCAGTGACCTGGAAGGGCTGAGGAGAACCCTGGCCCCACTTTTTATTATATCGGGTTCCTCCGGGGTTTTCCCCAGGATATCCCTCCGGTCGGATTAGAAGACCGGGAAAGGCAGGAATGATCCATGGCAATAGTCGCTATCGTCGGAAGGCCCAACGTGGGCAAGTCATCTCTCTTCAACCGCATCGTCGGGAAGAGGAGAGCTATCGTGGACGATCAACCCGGTGTAACCAGGGACCGTATCTATGGCGAGGTGGAACTCGGGGAGAGAACGTTCCTGCTGGTTGATACCGGGGGCCTTCTCCCCGAGGGGGGAGACTCCATTACCGGCAACATCAGAAGGCAGGTTCTTCTGGCTGTGGAAGAGAGCGATCTCCTGATCCTTGTGGTCGACGGGAAGGACGGAATGACGACCCTCGACAGGGAAGTGGCCCTGTTCCTCAGAAAGAGGCAGAAGCCGGTCATCGTTGTTGCCAACAAGATCGATGATATTGTCCACGAGGGCAGGGAGGCCGAGGCGCATACCCTGGGATTCAAAGACGTCATCGGTGTCAGCGCGGCCCACAACAGGAACATCGGAGAGCTGCTCGACCGGATCGTATCCCTGGTCCCGGAGAAGGGACCAGGCCAGGTTGCCCCAAGGGAAGAGGAGGTTGCCGTGGCGATCGTGGGTCGTCCCAACGTGGGAAAATCCACGCTCCTCAACCTTCTTTCAGGATCCGAAAGGTCTTTGGTAAGCCCAATGCCAGGCACTACAAGGGATTCGGTGGATTCCCAGGTCACGATCGGGGGCAGGCACTTCCGGTTCATCGATACGGCCGGGTTGAGAAAAAAGAGCAGGATCGCCTCGGACGTTGAATTCTACTCACTGGTAAGAACCCATGAAAGTATTGGAAGATCCGACATTGCGGTCCTTCTGATGGAGGGGGAGGAGATCTGCACAGACCAGGACAAGAAGATGGCTGGCCTGGTGATAGAGAAGGGCAAGGGGCTGATAATCGCGGTCAACAAGTGGGACCTCCTACAGAAAGACCCCGACCTGGGGGACAGGATTTCAAAAAAGATCAGGGATGAGATGCCTTTCGCCGATTTTGCCCCGCTGATCTTCATTTCAGGGTTGACTGGAAGGGGTGTCCACAAATTACCCGAAATGCTCTCCGCAGTTCAGGCGAACAGGTCCCGGTGGCTGGATACCTCCAAGATCGGTGTCCTTGTCCGGGACGTGCTTGCATTTGAAAGGATGCCGACAGCTCCCGGGGGCAGGATGCTCAGGATCAAGGGGTGCACACAGGTTGCGGTGAACCCCCCCGCCTTCGCCTTTTCCGTCAACGACCGGGACATTGTTACCAGATCCTTTGAAAGGTACGTTGCAAAGAGGATAAGGGACATGGATGATTTCGAGGGGACTCCCCTCAGGATCTTCTGGAGATCGGGGCGGAAGGGGGCCTGATCTGCACTCAGCACTTGACCACTTCTGCTGCAGATGATATTAGTGTATCTGGCCGTCAGTGATAAGACTAACGGCCATACTGACATCCTGAAGAGCTGGAGGTGCGGGCAAAGTGACTAAGGCGGATCTGATCAACGCGGTCGCAAAATCTGCGGGCATCACCAAGAAACAGGCGCATGAGGCTGTAGGTTCCACTTTTGGGGCTATCGTCAAGTCTCTCGCCAAGGGGGAGAAGGTTCAGCTGGTCGGCTTCGGGACTTTCGAGGTAAGGAAGAGAGCCCCCAGAAAGGGAAGAAATCCCCAGGATCCCACCAAGGTCATCAACATCCCGGGGAAGAAGGTCCCCGCTTTCAGGCCCGGCAAAGCCCTGAAAGACAAAGTTCGCTGACCCTTCCGATCTTATTCATCAAGGTTTAAGGTTTGCGGGCAGGGGGCTCTTTGTCCCCTGCCTTTTTTCCCCCTGGATCAGGGGAGAGAGTATTTCTAAGAGAGCAGACCAATGTTTCAGTTCCAGTTCTTCGGCCCTGGAAGATACAGAAAGGCCTGCCTTCTCGAGCAGGGCGGCCTTTTCATGCCTGGTCCCCGGCAAAAGTGCCGCGAGGTTGTTCAGGAGAGTCTTTCTTCTATGGGAAAAAGCCGAGCGGATCAGAGTTCGCCATACCTTGTCCCCGGGAAGTTCTAGACCCTTTGTTATGGTGATCTCGAGCAGGGCGGACGTGACCTCGGGGGAAGGATTGAAAACTTCCGGGGGGACCCTCCTGAGGATGCGCGCCTCCCCCATGGCATGGATAGTCACCCCTAGGGGGTAACGGTCCTTTGATCGCGCCGGGGCACATATCTTCTCCGCGGCCTCTTTCTGGACCATCAGCAGCATGTAGCGAAGGCCGACAGGGGAATAGAGTTCGAGCACTTTCCATATAAGTGGAGTGGTTATATGGTAGGGGATATTGGCGATCATCTTGTTCGGTGGCGGGTCCAGTTCAATGGGCAGGCCGCCCTTCAGGGCGTCCCCCCAGAGTATCCTGAGATTGGAGTACCTGGTCCTGATCTCATCAAGGAATGGCTCCAGTCTTCGATCGATCTCCAGCGAATGTACCAGTGATGCTCCCCTCTCCAGGAGCCCTTCCGTGAGGACTCCCTTGCCTGCACCAACTTCCAGCACAACGTCACCGGGACCCACGTCGCTGCTGTCGAGGATCACGCCAAGGATATTTTTGTCGACGAGAAAGTTCTGTCCTATTCGGGTGTTAGGTCTGAGAAAGCTCTCGGGCATTATCCATCGACCCCCCGGTGGTTACAGATTTCGGTATCCTGCAATGAAAAAGCGGGAGGACCGGAAGGTCTCCCGCTTTTTGATCCCTGGTCGGGACGAGAGGATTTGAACCTCCGACCCCTTGACCCCCAGTCAAGTGCGCTAACCAGGCTGCGCTACGTCCCGTAGGCGACGAACATTGTATCCTTGTTCGGTTGTCAGGTCAAGAAAGAATATGCAGGCACGTCCAGTGCTGATCAGGCCTGGGGCTCCCAGGTCTCACCGCACCTCTTCAGCACATACTCCCACTCTTCGTCGACATCCTTCTGGAAAGCCTCAATGACCGCCTGACCTGTCCCGCCTTTTAAAAGGTGCCTGAATCTCCCCTGGGGTTTAAGGAATTCTTCCACGGGGATCCTTTTCTTTGGCTTGTAACCCAGCTTCCATTCACCGTCTATCACTTCGTAGACCGGCCAGAAACGGGTCTCGACCGCGAGCTTGCAGATTTCCCTCTGAAGAGAGGGTTCCAGCCTCCAGAAGAGGACACAGGGGGCGAGGACGTTGACGAAAGCGGGTCCCGGTGTCTCGATGGCCTTTTTGACCTTTTCGATGACCTCCATAGGGTTGTGGATCGTAGTCTGGGCCACGTAGGGAATGTGATGGGCCGCCATAATAGCCGTCAGGTCCTTGGGCTTCTGTATCTTTCCGGGGATGACCTTCCCGGCTGGAGCTGTGGATGTGTTGGCGCCCTTTGGCGTAGCGCTGCTCCTCTGGGCACCAGTATTCATGTATCCCTGGTTGTTGTAGCAGATGTAGGTGAAGTCGTGTCCCCGCTCCGCTGCCCCGGAGAGCGCCTGGAGCCCTATGTCGTAGGTACCCCCGTCGCCGCCGAAAGCGACGAACTTGATGTCCTTCGTTATCTTGCCCTTCTTCTTCAGGGCAACATAGGCCGCCTCGATCCCGGAGACGCTGGCGCCGGCGTTCTCGAAGGCGGAGTGAAGGAAGGGTACCCCCCAGGCGTTGTAGGGGTATATGGTGGTGGAGACCTCCAGGCAACCCGTTGCAGCGGTGACAACAACGGGCTGTTCAACAGCCAGGAGCGCCTGCTGGACCACCGTAGGCGCGCCACACCCCGGGCACATCCTGTGTCCCTGGCGCATGGCTCTTTCCTTTGTGATCAGGTCTTTCAGTTTGACAGCCATCCTGGTGCACCCCCTATTCCCTAAGGCCGAGGTATCTTTCCTCGGGGTTCAAATTGTTGTTGATGAGGTCCATGAAGGCCTCCTCGGCGTTGTGGGGGAAGAAATCCCTTCCGCCCAGTCCATAAACGTATGTATTGGCAGGGATGTGGATACCGGCATCATAAAGGGCTCCCTTTATCTCCGTGAAGAGCGGTGCCGGGGCCCCCAGGCTTGCCGCCCTGTCGAGAACCGCGATGGACTTGGCACCCTTCAGGGCACCCACGACCGCCTTCGCCGGGAAGGGACGGAAGAGCCTTATCCTCATGCACCCCACCTTGTGCCCCTTCTCCCTCAGACGGTCCACTGTATCCTTGGCGGCGCCGGCCGCAGATGACATTATCACCATGATGTGATCGGCATCGTCAGTCTTGTAGGAATCCACGACAGGATAGTCGCGACCTGTCTTCTTGGCGAACTCTCCGGCCACCTCCCGGTAGACCTTTTCCACGTTCTTCATTGCTTCGACCTGTTGCCGCTTGATCTCGAAGTAGTAGTCAGTCAGGGCAAGAGATCCGTAGGCAACGGGGTTATCGATATCGAGGAGAGGGAAGAGAGGATCCCTTTCACCGATGAACGATCTGACCTCCTCGTCGTCCATGAACTCCACGGGCTCGAAGCAGTGGCTCGTGATGAATCCGTCCTGGCAGACGAAGACCGGAAGGAGAACTTCCTTGTGTTCTGCGATCCTGACGGCCATGACCATGGTGTCATAAACTTCCTGGCCGTCCTCGCAATAGATGTGGATCCACCCGGAATCGCGCTCGGCCATGCTGTCTCCATGGTCGCAGTGGATGTTGATCGGCGCTCCCAGGGACCTGTTTACCAGGCCGAAGACTATGGGTGCCCTGTAGGAGGCTGCAATAGGGAAGATCTCGTGCATCAGTGCCACGCCGTTGGCGCTCGACGCCGTCATTACCCGTGCTCCTGATACTGCCGCGGCAAGGCAGGCACTGATCGCAGAGTGCTCACTCTCGACGGTGACAAGGTTCGTGTCAACCAGGCCGTCAGCGACAAATTCCGAGAACTTCATTGGAATGTCCGTAGAAGGGGTGATGGGGTAGGCGGCGACCACATCAGGGTTGATCTGTCTCATCGCCTCTGCCACTGCCCAGTTCCCGGAAGTGATATCCTTTCTCGACATCCTGTTCACATCCTTTCGATCGGCAGGGCTACTGCTCAATGAATTCTGATTCAGGCCGCATCTCTATGGCCTTCTTGGGGCATACAGCGGCGCAGGTCCCGCACCCCTTGCAGAAGAAGTAGTCGATACCTGTTACCTTCCCTTCCGGAGTAGCCTTGATGGATTTGTCGGGGCACTGGATCCAGCACTGGAGGCAGTGAATGCACTCCTCCTCGTTCCAGACGGGGCGTATGCTCCGCCACTGTCCGGTCTGGACCTTCTCGGAGGTCGAGGCCGGCACCGTAGTTGCGAGCGGCAGATCTTTCCAGCCCTTTAACGAACTCATCCCTGCTGCACCTCCTCGTATCCGCGACGGATCGCGTTCTGGTTAGCCTTGAGGACCTTCTCGGGGAGTTTTGCTCCCATTTTGTGGGTAAAGTGTTCTATGAACGCATCAACGGGAACATCTTTGAAGAAGTGTGCCAATGCACCCAGCATGGGTGTATTGGGTCTGTTCTGACCGAACTCTTCAAGGGTGATCCTGGTCGCATCGACGGTCATGAGCTTTATCGAATCCTTCAGCCCCAGCTTCTTCTTGACGATCGCCGGTGACTCGGGCGCGTTGATGAGGTAGACGGTGGTTTCCTTGCCTCCCTCGGTGGGCTTGACGGCTTCGATCAGCGTGGGGTCGATCAGGACCACTATATCCGGGTTGAGGACTCCGGAACGGTCCCTGATCGGTCGGTCCGATACCCTGTTGAAGGCCTTCATTGGTGCTCCCTGACGCTCGGCTCCGTACTCGGGGAAAGACTGGGTGTGCTTGCCGGCCTCGAAAAGCACCTCCGCCAGGATGGCGGAACCCGTCTTGGCTCCCTGTCCTCCCCTTCCATGCCATCGAACTTCGATGACTTTCGACATAAATACCCCTCCTTCATGGAAGATGCGTTGGAACGGTTAATTGCGGTTAATCCAAAAAGCCAACTAAAATGATAACACACAATAAAACAGATGCTCCCCGGCAAACCTTGCCCCTGGGGTTGCCGCAGGCGGGGGAGCAGGAAGAACTGGATCCTGAAGGTTATAATTATTAACCACCGGGAAGGTCCGGCTCTTCAGGATATTTCGTACAGCGCATGTATATTGTATGTAGGCAAAACCTTGTGTCAAGCCTGAATAGTTTTACACTTCTTCTCAGCTGCTCTTTTCGGAAGGGGAGTGCCTGTATTGATACCTCTGGGTGAGATCCTGGCAAGAAGGGACCCGGCAAGCATGATCCAGAAGATCTGCAGCCAGAAAGCGCCCTTTAATGCCGTCGAGATCGGCTTCGGGAACGGCGAGTTCCTTCAGCATGCAGCATTGGAGAGACCCGATGGGTTTTTTTTCGGCATCGAGGTCTCCATCAACTGTGTAATGAAGGCTCTAAAACGGACACGGAGATCGTCGCTGAGCAATGTCCGTTTACTACTGGGCGATGCCCGTTTCCTGCTGAACGAATGTTTCCCCGAGGATTGGCTGGATGCTGTTTACATGAACTTCCCCTGTCCATGGCCAAAAAGCAGGCATGCAAAGAGAAGAGTGACATCCCGGGGATTCGGCGACGCTTTGGCGGGCGTTCTCAAGATTGGAGGGGCCTTCGAACTGGTGACGGATGATGAAAGATACGCTGAGGATGCAGCCATTACGATACCATCCCACCCCGCAATAGAAATGGAAGCCTTCGAAGCGGACCCCTTAAGAAAAGTGCGCACCAAATATGAAAGGAAGTGGCTGGAAGCCGGCAGAAGGATCTACCTCCTTCGTTTCAGGAAGGAGAGATCTTTCAGAAGAAAGACTTTGGGAGGGGGAGTGGAGGAATTGCACAAGGCTTTGGAAAGACCCTGTCCTGAACTGAGGGAACTCTCGGCGCTCACGGGAAGGGAGGGAGGTCAGAGGGAGGCCAGGTGGGTATTCAGGGACTGTTATATCAACCCTGCAGGTGTGGTACTGTTGGAGACTCTGACCTCTGATGAGGGTTTCGAACAGTCCTTCTTCTTCAGGATAGTTCCGAGAGGCCTGGGGTGCATGGTCAAGGTTGATCCTTCCACTCGGCCATTCACCACTCCATCGGTGTCAGGAGCCTTTCAGGAGGTAGTCTCCTTCCTCGGGGGAGGAGAGCCATGAACGGGTATGCCCTTCACCCCGTCGGTTTTGTCCGCTCTCGCATAAACAGACCGGTTCCGCCCGATGATTTCCGTGGCATAAGATCGACGATCGAGATCCTGCCCGAATTCGAGGAAGCTTTGGAGGGACTGGAAGGGGAGGATCACATTCTGGTTCTTTTCAGGTTCCATCTCTCCAAGGGGTTTTCCCTGAAGGTCCATCCGAGAGGCGACCTAAACAGGCCACTAAGGGGTGTTTTCTCGACCTGCAGCCCCGACAGGCCCAACCACATCGGCACAAGCCTTGTCAGGCTGAGCAAGGTGGAGGGTGCCACCCTGACGGTAGAGGACCTGGACGCAGTGGACGGTACCCCTGTAATAGACATCAAACCCTTCAAAGGGATAGACCGCAGATCAAAGGAGCAGGAGAATTCACAGGGGGAACGGGACAGTTGAAGCAGGCCCGACCCACCTCCGGCCTTGTGCTGCAGGCTTTGTTCAATATCCTTGGGCCTGGTGACGGCAGATCCTTCCTGGATCTCTTTTCGGGGACGGGGAGAGTAGGGGCCGAGGCCAGCAGAAGAGGTTTCAGCCCGGTAGTCCTGGTCGATTCCTCCAGAAAGGGTCTTCCGGGAACAGAGGGACCCGGAGGTCTAAAGGGAACGGAGTTCCTGGTCCTGGATGTCCGACGGGCCCTGCTGATCCTGGAAAAAAGGGGCCGTCGTTTTGACGTGATCTTTGCGGATCCTCCCTACGGCATCGGATGGGTAGCGAGAATGGCCTCATTGAACTCCCGTCTCTCTGGTATCATGAAAGCGAAAGGACTGTTCGTCCTCGAACATTCCCGGAGGGAAGCGATCGATCCTGCCGGCTGGAAGGGGTGGGACCTTTACTCCCGGACTTACGGTGAGACTTTGCTCACCTTTTTCAGCAAGGAGACTTAAAGGGAGGGAGAGACACCTTGATCAGAGCGATGTATCCCGGGTCTTTCGACCCAATAACGAACGGGCACATATATATTGCCGAAAGGGCAGCGGCAATATTCGACGATCTCACCGTGGGTGTTCTCAACAACAGTCAGAAGAAATACACCTTCTCCAAAGAGGAGAGGGAGACCATGACCAGGGAGGCTCTTAGCCACCTTCCCAACGTAAGGGTAAAACACTTCGAGGGTCTCCTGGTGGATTTCATGAGAGCCGAGAAGTGCCGTGTGATCATCCGGGGTCTTAGAGCCCTTTCGGATTTCGAGTACGAGTTCCAGCTTGCCCTCATGAACAGGCAACTTGCACCCGAGATAGAGACCTTCTTTATCGTAACCGAAGCAAGGTATTCCTATCTTTCCAGCCGCGCTGTGAAGGAGGTCTTTCATTTCGGAGGGGCGATCCACGACATGGTGCCTCCCGGAGTCTTCCGGAGGCTGAGAGAGAGATTCCCGCCCCTGCCAGGTCTCAGACAGGCCTGACGGGGAGGTTCCCTGATTCGCTGAAGAGCTCGGGGCTCTGGACCAGGTTTTCCCAGATCGAAGTGGCCCTGTATTCCAGATCGGCGATCATCCGCTGGTATGTGCCCGGCCTGCCGTTGGGACGGGTGACGACGGGGAGCCTTGAGGCTGTCCTCATCTCCTTGAGGATCTCCTGTCCTTTTATGTCCCAGCCGAGAACCCTTATGTAGGGAGGGCCGGTTCTTTGCGCTTTCCTGTTCGCACGATGGTCGAACCCCATGAGCGAGTGGCAGGCGAACCGCTGGATCTTGCTCCTTGGATACCTCCGGCTGGTGCAGAGGTTTATGAACTCCTCGAAAGAGCCGGCCCTTGCGGCGCTGGCCGTCAGCAGATTCTCGATCCCCTCCCTCATCTCCGCGAATCTTGAGAGCCTGGAGGGTCCGTCTCTCATCAGCACTGTCCGCAGGATCCTCCAGAACACATCCAGGGAGAGTATGCATCTGCCCCGGGATATTTCCGTACCCAGCATCGAAAGAGCTTCAGGGGGCATTACTGTCCTTACCGTATCAGAGAGACCTTCGTTCCTTACGGTGTTCCTGATCCAGCCTGCCCCGGCAAAGGCCCCTGAAGATCCCGAGTGATGTCCGCCCCCTGTCCTCTTGATCGGAGTTATCCGGAGAGGGTAGTTGCGCTCGATGATCCGCTGGACATACTCCTGGGCCAGGATATTATTGGGGGATGAAAGCATCTTTCCGGCACCGGGCAGCAAGTGCTCTATGGCGGCGGTCCTTGCCTCGGCGTAGGAGAAGCCGCAGTCGAGTCGGCTTTTGAGGACCTTTTTGAAGGTGTCCGGTTCTTCCAGCAGGATCCCTGCCACTGTCTCCAGCGGTGCTTCGGGGTCTTCCATGCCGAATGAGAGGTGCGTAACGACACCGGTCATAGCCATCAGGTCCACCGCTGCCGATCCGAAGACCCCGGCATTGTGGCAGGAGAAAGCCGTCGGAAGTTCCAACACCAGGTTGGCGCCGAAACTGAGGGCCATCCGGGTTCGGCTCCACTTGTCGATAAAGGCGGGTTCCCCCCGCTGCACAAAGCTCGACGAGAGCACGACCACCGCTGCGTCGGCGCCGGCTGTTTCCAGAGACCGGTTCATGTGGTATAAATGTCCATTGTGAAAGGGGTTATACTCGGCAATGATCCCGACAATGCTTTTCCCAAACATGGACCCGGACCTTCCTTCCTGTCATTTATGACTACGATAGATCCGTGGAACGGTTCCGGTCAACACTTAAGGAGGTTTGAACAGGGATGAAGGTTCTAGTTCTCAACTGTGGAAGCTCCTCTCTGAAGTACCAGCTTTTCGACATGACCTCGGAGAAGGTCCTTGCGAAGGGTCTGGTGGAGAGGATAGGTATCGACGGTTCCAGGGTGAAGCATGAAAAGACCGGGATCGAACCTCTCAAGTTCGATATTCCTATCCCCAACCATAAAGTAGGGATCAAGGTCGTTCTTGACACCCTTCTGGACGGAGACCAGGGCGTCATAAGAGGTCTCGATGAGCTAAGGGCCGTAGGTCACAGGGTAGTTCACGGCGGAGAAAAGTTCGCGCGATCGGTGATAGTTACCCCCGAGGTCCTGGAAGTGATCGAGGAGTGCGTTCCCCTGGCTCCGCTTCACAACCCGGCCAACCTTATGGGTATCAAGGCCATGATGGAGGTCCTGCCGTACGTTCCCCAGGTTGCTGTTTTCGATACCGCCTTCCATCAGACAATGCCCGATTACGCCTATATTTACGGCCTCCCTTTCCACTATTATGAGAAGCAGAGGGTCAGACGTTACGGGTTCCATGGGACAAGCCACTTCTACGTTGCCTACAGGGCAGCCGAGATGCTGGAAAAGCCCATAGAGGACCTGAAGATAGTAACATGTCATCTGGGCAACGGCAGCTCCATCTCCGCCGTAAGGGGAGGCAGGTCGATCGATACAAGCCTCGGGTTCGGTACCGTCCCTGGCGTTCTTATGGGAACCCGGTGCGGTGATATCGACCCTACGGTTATCCTTTATCTGATGGAGCAGGATGGCATCGATCCCAAGTCGATGAGCCATATCATCCATAAAGAGAGCGGACTTCAGGGGATCTCCGGCATCAGCAGCGATCTCAGGGATGTTGAGGAGGCTGCCGCCGAGGGTAACGACAGGGCAAGACTTGCCCTTGACATTCTCTGTTACGGTATCCGCAAGCACGTATGTGCCTATGCAGGTGCCATGGGTGGTATCGATGCCATTGTCTTTACCGCAGGTATCGGCGAGAACAGTACTACAGTCAGGAAAATGGTCTGCCAGGGGCTGGAGTTCCTGGGAGCGAAGATAAACCTGGAAAGGAATAACGTAAGGGGCAAGGAAGCTTTCATTAACGAGCCGGATTCCAGGGTGAGCATCATGGTGGTGCCGACCAACGAAGAGCTCGTCATAGCAAGGGACACCAGGGAGCTCGCAATAGGGTAGGAAGAGTTCATGAAGAAGAGGGGAAGGGGCAGTGTCCCCGGAATAAGGGAAAAACCCAGGGAATGGTCGTGTGCCTTTGATAGCGGAGCAGTGGCCGTTTCGAGTGAGCCGGTGTCGATCAGTTGCGAACTCCCACTTTCTGGGTGCATAGAACATTGGGGGCAGGAGTACAGGTTCAACGATCCAGTGCTCGTCAGCGCAACCGTTACTGGCGATACTTCGGGGATGGTGGTCGAACTTGCCATAGAAGCCCGAACGGAAGTTGACTGTGCAAGATGTCTGGAGCCCACCCCTCTTGAAATTTCAGAGGTTTTCCGTTATTTTTATAAGTCGCTGCCGGAGACAGAGGGCGTTCCGGGTCAGGAGAAAGATGCTGAAAGCGACGAAGACCTGGCCCTGGTTACAGCCCTAGAGGGAGAGATCGATCTTTCCGATCAGGTCTGGGAGTATCTTATTCTCTCTCTTCCCGAGAAGGTGCTGTGTTCCGAGGAGTGTCAGGGCATTTGCCCCGTCTGCGGCAAGAACAAGAACAGCGGCGAGTGCCGCTGTCCAGGTCGCGAGACCGATCCGAGGTTCGACGTCCTGGCTGAATTGATCGATGATGCAGGGGGAAAAGATCCCGGGAAAGGAGGAAACAGGAATGGCCGCTCCAAAAAGTAGAACGTCCCATACCAGGACCAGACAGAGAAAGGCCCAGTGGCTTGGGTCTTTGAAGAGCCCGGGAACGACGGTCTGCTCCAGCTGCGGGGAAGTCACCCAGATGCACAGGGCCTGTCCCGAGTGTGGACATTACCGTGGACGTCAGGCAATCGAGAAGAAGGCTGAAGGCGAAGAGAAGAAGAGATCCTGATCCCCTTCCCAACGGGTTCATTACCGAAAGACCGAGCAAGATCAGGGGGCGAATTCCCCCCCCTGATCTTTTTTGTGCCCAACTTTAGAGGTGACGCAACTCGCCCTCTTGGCGTCGTCCGTCAGTCCCTATGTTCCTTATAATGACCTCCGCTCGGATGGTCACGGTTCCCTGGCCCTGTTCCTATTCTCCTTCGGGAGGTCCTTCCCCGGTGTTTCCCACCCGCCACATCCTGTTCATTTCATATTGACTAACAAGGTCCGGAACATTATACTTCCTGATCATATAACCTGATGTTAGCACCAGATAGCAAAGGAGAAGAGCCATGGAAAGGTCTGCTGCCAGAAAGATCCGCCAGACCAGGATCATCTCGGAGCTTGAGGCCAACCCTCTCCTTACAGATGAGGAGATCGCCGGGAGACTGGGTGTAAGCGTTAGCACTGTCAGACTGGACAGGGCGATGCTTGGTATCCCCGAGGTCAGGGAGCGTATGAGGTCAATGGCAAACCAGGCTGGTAGCAGGCTCAGGTCGCTGAAAAGGGAGGAGGTCATCGGTGAGCTCCTGGACCTCCAGCCTGGCGAATGGGCCCTCTCAACTCTCCAGACATCGCGAGAGATGGCCTTCCGCCACACCCATTTCGTTTCGGACCACTACATCTACGCCATGGCGAGTTCCCTGGCAATAGCCGTCATTGAAGCGGACATGGTGGTCACCGGCTCAGCAAGGGTCCGGTTCAGGTCTCCCGCCAGAGTGGGCGAGAGGCTTGTGGCCAGGGCGAAAGTCGGTACGAAAAAGGGAAACAAAAATGTTGTTAGTGTGAGAATTAGAGTAGGAGAGCAGGAGATATTCGTCGGAAGGTTCATTACAGTAGAGAAGGAATGTCTGAACGGATCCTTTGAGTCAGAGAGGTGTGATCCCGATGTTGCTGGCTCTTGATGTAATGGGAGGGGACAATGCTCCCCTTGAGACCTGTGCTGGAGCGGTAATGGCTTGTGAAAGGTTTACTGATCTGGAGTTGGCGCTTGTGGGAGACACGGAGGCTGTCAGGCCCCTGTTGGATAAAGTTCCCGCCTCCGTCAGGACCAGGCTCCACCTGGTCCACGCAGAAGAGCTGATAACCATGGATGAGCCCCCTGCGGTGGCCGTGAGGAAGAAGAGACATTCAAGTCTTCGGATAGCCATGCAGATGGTCCGTTCCGGGGAGGCCCAGGGCTGTGTTTCCGCGGGGAGCACCGGTGCCATAGTCGCGGGAGGTGTACTTGTCGTTGGACGGATCCCCGGAATAGAAAGACCCGGGCTGGGAGTCCCCCTTCCAGCCGTGAACCGGATATCGATGCTGATTGACATCGGGGCGACGGTCCGGTGCAAACCCCTGAACCTCTACCAGTTCGCCCTGATGGGTGATGTTTACATGAGGAAGATAATCGGGGTAGAGAGCCCCTCCATAGGACTTCTCTCTAACGGGCAGGAGGAGGTCAAGGGGGATGAACTGATCATCGAGGCGAGAGAATTCTTCAGAAAGAGTCGCCTCAACTTCATCGGAAACGTGGAAGGCGGGACAATTCCCTTCGGTGCCGCCGACGTTGTGGTTTGCGAAGGGCTGACGGGGAACATCCTGCTCAAGTTCATCGAGGGGACCGGGGAGGCGATGTACTCTCTGGTCCGGGAGGAGATCAGCAGGCATTTCCTGGCAAAGGTGGGAATGCTGTTCATGATACCCATGCTCAAGGACCTATGGGCACGGTTCAACTACGAGGAGACAGGAGGAACGCCTCTCCTTGGGGTCAACGGGGCCGTCATCAAGGCCCATGGAAGATCCAGGGCAAGGGCCATATGCGGTGCGGTCAGGGTCGCGCGGGAGTTCGTGACGAAGAGAGGTGTTGAGACCATAGCCCAAGAACTTGCCGAAGGAGTGAGGAGAGAATGAAATTCAGACAGTGTACCCCTGTAGTGCTTCTCGGAACGGGCATGAGTGTGCCCGACAGGGTCCTGACCAACAAGGACCTGGAGAAGATAGTGGATACCAGCGACGAGTGGATTCTGGAGAGAACAGGGATAAGTGAGAGAAGGATAGCCGCCGCCGGAGATGTGACCAGCGATCTTGCCGCCAGGGCGGGTATTGCTGCCCTGGATGCAGCCTCGGTCTCTCCGGAAGAGCTTGACATGATCATTGTAGGGACTAACTCGCCGGACAAGCTATTTCCCGGAGTCGGCCCGATGGTCCAGTCCATGATAGGCGCCTCCAGGGCCGGAGCCTGCGATGTCCAGGCAGGGTGCACGGGTTGTGTCTATGCCATGATGGTGGCCTCGGCGGGGATCAGGGCCGGGTTCTGGAAAAAGGTTCTGGTGATCGGGGCGGAGACCCTTTCCAGGATAGTCGACTGGAAGGACCGCAATACCTGTGTGCTCTTCGGTGATGGTGCTGGAGCCGCTCTTCTCGGAGCCGGAGAGGGAGAGGACGGGGTTTTGGCCGCTGAAGTCCATGCCGACGGAAGCCTTAGCGATTACATAGAACTTCCTGGTGGACTGGCCGCCCACCCTGCAACGAACGAGACCGTCGAACAGGGGTTGCACTTCGTAAAGATGAAGGGCAATGAGGTCTTCAAATATGTTAACAGGGTGATCCCTCCCTTTGTCAGGGATCTCTGCGACAGTGAAGGACTTGAAGTGAAAGATATTGACGCCTGGATCTTTCACCAGGCGAATCACCGGATAATAGAAGGGGTCATGCGGAGACTTGAGGTCCCGCTGGAGAAGGCGGTGATCAACCTCCAGAAGTACGGGAACACATCGGCAGCTTCGGTCTTCCTCGCTCTTCATGAGGGTATTGCCGAAGGGAGGATCACCAGGGGAGACAGAGTGATGCTGGTGAGTTTTGGGGCAGGAATGACCTACGGGGCAATGATCATCCGGATATGAGGTGGTTTATATGTTCAGGAACAACAGGGTTACCAGACTTCTCAATATAGAATATCCGGTACTCCAGGGTGGCATGGCCTGGGTCGCCGATGCGGACCTTGCAGCAGCTGTAAGCAACGGTGGAGGTCTGGGGGTCATCGCGTCAGGGAGCATGCCTCCTGATGTTCTCGAGGGACAGATAGTCAGGGCCAGATCTCTGACAGACAGGCCCTTCGGTGTCAATATAATGCTTCTCTCTCCGACGGCGGACGATGCCCTGGAGATCGTTGTCAAGAACCATGTCCCAGTGGTGACGACCGGTGCAGGGGCGCCGGGAAAGGTGATAGAGCGTCTCAAACCCCTGGGGACAAAGGTCATACCAGTCATTGCCTCGGTGGCCCAGGCCAAGAGGGTGGAGAAACAGGGTGCTGATGCGGTGGTGGCCGAAGGTATGGAGGCAGGAGGCCACATAGGGGAGATCACCACTATGGTCCTGGTCCCCCAGATCGTCGATGCCGTCGATATCCCCGTTATCGCTGCAGGAGGTGTCGCCGATACAAGAGGGGTCCTGGCGGCGTTTTCCCTTGGAGCAGAAGGAGTCCAGGTGGGGACCCGCTTCGTGTGCGCAACCGAATCCAACGCCCACAGGGCCTACAAGAACGAGATACTCAAGGCAAGGGACAGGAGCACGGCAGTTACCGGAGCCAGCACGGGTCACCCGGTCCGCTGTATCCAGAACAGGCTGACCAGGGAGTTTGAAAGGCTCGAGAAAGCCGGTGCCCCGGTGGAAGAGATAGAGAAACTCGGCACAGGTCGTCTGAGGGCGGCTGTGGTCGACGGGGACGTAGATTTCGGTTCCGTAATGGCAGGGCAGTCGGCGGCTCTGGTGGACAGGATGCAGCCGGCGGCTGAGATCATAAGGGAACTTTTCGACGGGACCCAGGATATGATCGAAAGGCTCCAGGGTCTTACAAACCAATGATGCCTTTGGAGGTATACCGATGAAGTATGCCATTGTTTTTCCAGGCCAGGGCGCCCAGGAGGTTGGTATGGGCAGGGACCTCTTCGAAAGTTTCGTTCCCTCCAGGTCGGTCTTTGAGAGATCCGACGAGGCTCTGGGTTTCAGCCTGAGCAGGATCATCTTCGCGGGACCAGATGATGAACTGAAGAAGACCGAATACGCCCAGCCCGCTATCCTGACAATGAGCATGGCCGTACACAGGTGCCTCGAAGAGGAAACGGGGGTGGAGTTCGCGCCCGAGTTCGTTGCCGGGCACAGTCTTGGAGAATACACCGCCCTGGTGGCCTCGGGGACCCTCTCCCTTGAGGACGGTGTAAGGCTTGTCCACCTCAGGGGCAAACTCATGCAGGAGGCTGTGCCCCTCGGTAAGGGTTCTATGGCGGCCATTATCGGGCTTGACAGGGAGTCGGTGATATCCATATGTGAAGAGGTATCATCTCTGGGGGTGTGTCAGGCGGCCAACTTCAATGCTCCAGGCCAGATAGTGATATCCGGAGAAAGGGAGGCTGTCGACAAAGCTGTCTCCATGTGCAAAGATGCAGGGGCCAAAAGGGCTCTCCCGCTGAAGGTCAGCGCCCCTTTCCATTGCAGTCTCATGCGGCCAGTAGCCGACAGGTTGAGAGAATCCTTTTCCCGGTGCAGCTGGAACAGGCCTAAATGGCCTCTGATAGCGAACGTTTCAGCAGGACTGGTGTCCGATGTGGAAAGCATCCAGGAAGCGCTCTTTCTCCAGACATTCATGCCTGTGCTATGGTCGGGGTCAATAGAATTAATGATATCCAGGGGAGTCAGGTCTTTCCTCGAGGTCGGACCTGGCAGCGTCCTTTCAGGCCTGATAAAGAGGATCTCGGCAGACTCCAGGTGCCTTTCGGTCAATGACCACGAAGGTATCAGAGAGGTGATTGATTTCCTTAAAGGAGGGCAATATGATGAATCCTGATAGAAGGGTTGCCCTGGTGACCGGCTCCGGACGCGGAATTGGACGGGCAATAGCGCTGGAAATGGCAAATATCGGACACAGGGTGGCTGTGAACTACCGTTCTTCATCCTCGGCCGCCGAGAGCCTTGTTGCCGAGATCGGATCCTCGGGAGGTTCAGCTATGGCTTTCAAGGCCGACGTCTCCTCTGCGCCTGAGGTGGAGAGGCTCTTCTCCGAGACGGAAGCAGCTATGGGACCTGTTGATATACTTGTCAACAATGCCGGTATAACCAGGGACGGTCTGATCATGAGGATGAAAGATCCCGACTGGGAGGACGTTATCCGGACCAACCTTCTGTCGGTATTTCTTACCACCAGGCAGGCCGTCAGGAATATGGCGCGCTCCCGCTGGGGCCGAATAGTCAATATCAGTTCGGTGATAGGCATTATCGGCAATGCAGGTCAGGCCAATTACGCTGCCGCAAAGGCAGGGGTAATAGGGCTTACGAAGAGTACAGCAAGGGAGTTCGGCTCCAGGGGTATCACTGCCAATGCAGTAGCCCCGGGTTTTATCGAAACGGATATGACCGCAGTGCTTGACGAGAAGGTAAGGTCCCATATGGTCCTGCAGATCCCTGCAGGAAGACCGGGTCGTCCGGAAGATGTGGCAGCGGTGGTAAGGTTCCTTGTATCTGAAGAAGCTTCTTATGTCACAGGCCAGGTAATAGCCGTTGATGGCGGAATGACCATGGCCTGATCCATGAAAAGAGTTTTTCGGGAAGGAGGTGAAGGAGATGAAGATGGAAGAGATCACATCAAGACTCAAGGAGATAGTGATGGACAGGCTGGATGTCGAAGAGGATCAGATCAAACCGGAGGCCTCCTTTGTGGAGGATCTCGGAGCCGATTCTCTTGATATCGTCGAGCTGATCATGGGGATCGAGGAAGAGTTCGATATCGAGATACCCGACGAGGACGCGGAGAAACTCACCAATGTCGGCGAAGCAATGGATTACATCAAGGGCAAACTGGGTGTTGAAGAGTAAACGAGAGAATAACAAGGGGTTTATGCGGGGAAAACCCGCATAAACCCCTAAACTCCGTTACCCGCTTCCCCAGCCGGGACAACGGGAACAGAAGGAGTGACACGATTTGAGAAGGGTTGTCATTACAGGGATGGGCGTAGTCTCCCCCATCGCCAATGGAAGGGAAGAATACTGGAGGTCACTGAAAGAGGGGAGGAACGGCGTCGGCAGCATTACCCTTTTCGACCCTGCCGATTACTCCGTCCGTATCGCCGCAGAAGTTCTGGATTTCGATCCGGAGAACTGGATGGAACGCAAGGAGGCAAGGAGGGCCGACCGGGTCATCCAGTTCGCTGTCGCTGCCTCCGATATGGCGGTCAGTGATGCCTCTCTGGATGTGGACAGCCTGGATCCAGATAGATTCGGAGTTTTTATCGGGAGTGGCGAAGGCGGCATCTCAACCATGTACGAAGGGATGAAGGTTCTTCTGGAGAAAGGGCCTTCCAGGGTGGGGCCTTTCTGCGTTCCCATGATGTTGAGCAACATGCCAGCCGCCTACGTGGCCATACGATTCGGAGCGAGAGGGCCTAACATCTGTGTCGTGACGGCCTGTGCCACTGCCACACATACCATGGGAGAGGCGTTCCATACGATCGTAAGGGATGACGCTGATATAATACTTGCCGGTGGGACCGAAGCGGCCATTACTCCTGTTGCTGTCGCGGGCTTTGCAGCCATGAAGGCCCTTTCGACGAGGAACGACGATCCTCTCCATGCTTCGAGGCCTTTTGATGCAGACAGGGACGGCTTCGTTATGGGCGAAGGGGCGGGAGTTCTTGTCTTTGAAGAACTGGAGCATGCCAAAAGGAGAGGGGCCAGGATCTTTGCGGAAGTCAAAGGTTTCGGTTCCACTTGCGATGCATATCACATCACTGCTCCCGACCCGGAAGGGAACGGTCCCGCAAAAGCAATGCTTCAGGCCGTTAACAAGGCCGGGTGGGAACTTGATGAGGTGGACCTTATCAACGCCCACGGTACATCGACCAGCCTGAACGATACCATGGAGTCCTCGGCGATCAACAGGGCTTTCGGAGAGCATGCCGGAAAGACCCTCGTCCATTCCACCAAATCAATGATCGGACATACCCTTGGAGCTGCAGGGGCGCTGGAGTCCATCGCCGCTATTCAGGCCATAGTAGAGGGGGTTGTTCACCCCACTGCCAACTGTGTCAATCCAGATCCGGAATGTCCCATAAACGTTGTACCGGACGGGAAACCTATCCAAAGGGAGGTCTCCAGGGTCCTCGTCAACAACTTTGGTTTTGGAGGCCATAACGGGGTTGCAGCGATTGAGAAGTACAGAGGTTAAAGTGGGCAGATCCTCCAGGACCAGGTCGAGGACCGAAGACAACCATAGCCCGGAGGTGCTTGAAAAGCTTCTGGCTTATAGATTCAGGGACGGACAGTTGCTGCTGGAAGCTCTGACCCACGCATCCTTTTCCAACGAGAACGGCCTCGGTTACTGCAACGAGAGACTGGAATTCCTGGGAGATGCCGTTCTAGAGCTCTGTGTGTCGGAGATACTCTACAAAAGATTCCCGGAAGCGACCGAAGGGGAACTATCTGCGAGAAGAGCATCGATCGTTTGTGAGGATACCCTGAGCGCCTGGGCGATCAAGGTAGGGATACCCTCCTTCCTGAGATTGGGCAGGGGGCTTTGTATGAGCGGCGGTCGCGAACAGCCCGTATTAAGCGCTGACGCGGCTGAAGCAGTGTTCGGAGCAGTGTTTATCGATGGAGGGTTTGAAGCGGCCCGAAGTGTGATAGAGCAGTTCCTGCTGAATTTCGTAGAACTTGAGGCCCCGGTTCCAAGGAATCCCAAAGCCGATCTTCAGGAGCTCATGGAGAAAAGGGGACTTGGAAAGCCTGACTACGAAGTTACTGAGCAGGTCGGTCCTCCTCACGCACCTGTCTTCAGGGTTAAAGTGACGAGCCTGGGAGAGATCCTTGGCACCGGGAACGGGAGGACCATCAGGGAGGCTGAAAGGAAGGCTGCTGAAAAGGCCCTGGAACAACTCTGCAGAAAATAATGCAACCGGTTGCATTATTCCCCCTCTCTGATAAAATCCTCTTGAGGGGATGGGTGCCTGAAAATGAGAGATATGGTCCTTAAAGGCGAGCTTAACAGGAAATTTAAAGAGGGTTGCGGGTCCCCAACGGGGTCTGCGCCCTTTTTTGTATGAAGGAGGTGGTCTCATGCTGAAAGAGAAAGCGAAAGTGATGAATGAACAGGACATGGAGAGGGCCCTCAAGAGGATGTCCCACGAGATCCTTGAAAGGAACAGGGGCCTGAGGGACATGATCCTGGTGGGTATCCAGAGAAGGGGAGTCTACCTTGTCAACCGACTGAGGGATATCTTCGTTGGACTGGAATCCCTGAAGGTTCCGACAGGGGTCCTGGATATCACACTCTACAGGGACGACCTGACCCTCCTGCATGACCAGCCGGTGGTCCACAGCACGGCCATACCAGAGGACGTGAACGCCCGAAGGATACTTCTCGTGGACGATGTGCTCTACACGGGACGCACGATCAGGGCCGCCCTGGATGCATTGATGGATCTTGGGCGACCCTCCTGGGTGCAGCTTGCGGTCCTTATAGACAGGGGGCATCGGGAACTGCCCATCCATCCCGATTATGTGGGTCGGAGCGTGCCAACATCAAGGAGTGAGGTCGTGGAGGTCCGGGTAAAGGAGCTGGACGGAACCGACGAGGTCGTTATATGCGAGAGGGAGGGGTTCTGACGAATGGAGTGGAGACATCGTCACGTTCTTGACCTTGACTCCTGGGACAGGTCAGAGCTCCAGCACATCCTTGAACAGACCCGGTCAATGGACGAACTTCTTGACAGGCCTATCAAGAAAGTCCCTGCCCTCAGGGGGAAACTGGTGGTTAACCTTTTCTTCGAGCCGTCAACAAGGACCAGGGTCTCCTTTGAGTTGGCGGAAAAATTCCTAAGCGCCGATGTGGTCAACTGGACTGCCTCCGGATCGAGCACTGGCAAGGGGGAGACCCTCAGGGATACTGCCTGGACCCTGGAAGCCATGGGAGCCGACGCGGTGGTAGTAAGGCACGGTGCAGTGGGCGCTGCGGATTACCTTGCGAGAAAAATGAGGAAGAGCGTTGTCTTTAACGGTGGTGACGGTGCACACGCGCATCCGACACAGGCCCTTCTCGATCTTTACACGGCATGGAAGAGGCTGGGAGATCTCAATGGCCGCAAACTGGCCATGATCGGTGATGTCCTCCATAGCCGTGTGGCCAGGAGCGATATTATCGCTTTCAGCAGAATGGGGGTAAAGGTCGAACTATCAGGTCCCCCGACCCTGATGCCCCGTGCACCAGAGGCCATGGGGGCCATTTTCCGCAAGGACCCGCATGATGCCGTAAGGGATGCCGACATTATCTATCTGCTGAGGATACAGCGTGAGAGGCAGGAAGAGGGAATGTTCCCCTCTCTGGATGAATATCACCAGTTCTTTGGTGCCGACAGCAGGCTCATGGAGTCGGCCAGCCCAGACGCCCTGGTGATGCATCCGGGTCCCATAAACCGGAGAGTGGAGATCTCAAGCGAGGTGGCAGACGGGCCGCAAAGCATGATCCTGGGCCAGGTACGGAGCGGCGTTGCACTAAGGATGGCCCTTCTCTTTGTATGTCTTGGAGGTGTAAGACAGTGAAGATCCTTCTCCGCAACGCCATTCTTTTCGACGGGGTCAGTCTTTCCGGGAAAGAAACGGACGTCTCTATCGACGGCAGCCTTATCGAAGCCATTGGAGACGCTGACCTCGGGCGGGATTTTGACGTCATTCACGACCTTTCCGGGAAGATCCTCTGCCCTGGTTTTATCGACCTTCACTGTCATCTCAGGGATCCCGGTCAGGAGTGGAGAGAGGATCTGTCTTCAGGTTCCTCGGCCGGGGCAGCTGGAGGTTTCACAACCCTTGTCTGCATGCCCAATACGGATCCTCCGCTGGACAGCCCAGCCCTGGTAAGTTATGTCCTGGAAAAGAGCGGAAGGTCCCCCGGTTCGAGGATCCTGCCTGCAGGATGCGTCAGCAGGGAGAGAAAGGGCAAGGTTCTGGCCGAGATGGGCAAGATGGCCAAGGCTGGTGCTGTTATCTTCACCGATGACGGAAACCCCGTGAGCGATACTGGACTCCTCAGACTTGCCCTCCAGTACAGCTCCTGGCTGGGCGTCAGGCTTATGGAGCATCCAGAGGAGAAGTCTCTGACCAAAGATGCACAGGTCAACGAGGGTATCTGTTCCTCCTTCTCGGGGCTCAAGGGGTGGCCATCGTCGGCGGAGGCCTCAGACATTTCCAGGGGCGTCTCTCTCTGCAGGGATACAGGGGTCCCCATTCACTTCACCCACGTCAGCGCGGAGGATTCTCTCCGTGTCCTCAGGGAGGCGAAAGCATCGAAGTTGCCCGTTACATTCGACGTTACCCCCCACCACCTCTGTCTTTCTGAAGAGAATGTCATCGAGGGAGGGTATGACAGTGTCTTCAAGGTCAATCCCCCCCTCAGGTCTCGCAGGGACAGGGATGCCCTGTGGGAAGCCCTCGCGGAAGGCACCGTCGATGCTATTGCGACGGACCATGCTCCCTGGCACATTGACGAGAAGGACCTGCCCTTCCAGGAGGCCTCTTTCGGGATAGCATCCCTGGAATGTGCCGTGGCTGCAGTTCTTACAGAATGGGAAGAACGGGGTAGACCCTGTTCCATGGGGAGGCTGCTTGGGCTCTTCACCTCCGGTCCTGCATCCATACTTCCAGGAGTGTGGGGTGGAGCAGGGGCAGGGCGTATCGAGGTGGGTCTGACAGCCGATCTTACCGTTCTGGACCCCGAACTCGAACAGATCGTCAATGTGGAGAAGTGGAAGAGCAAGGCCAGGCTGACCCCCTGGAATGGGAAACGGCTTAAGGGGTGGCCTGTGATGACAATGGTCGGAGGGAGAACTGTTCATCCCGTCGAGGAGACGGACAGGGGGTTGAGCTAGTGGATCGTTCCGTGGCTCCCATGAAAGGACCGCCGGCTGACAGGAGAGGGTCTCTCTTCTTCTCCCGGTCTCTTGGAGACCACTGTGTTCATATGGGGGTAGAACTCGAGGGTCTGACTCCAAAGGCGATACCTGGTCAGTTCTTCCTGATCAGGGAGAGAGGGGTTCTTGACCCTCTTCTTGGACGTCCCCTTGCCCTGGTGGCATCAAAAGGTAACGTCCTTGAATTCCTCTTCAGGATCTCCGGAAGGGGTACAGCCCGTCTGGCTTCGCTTCCTCCGGGCGCCGCCCTTGAATTGAGGGGGCCTTGCGGGAACGGATTTCCTGAACCTGTCGGGGATGAACTTGTTCTGGTAGCCGGTACGCTCGGGATCGCGCCCTTCATCGGCATTTCCTCCTTCTCTTCAGAAAAGGTCCGTATCACTGCGGTACTGGGAGTTCCAGGAAAGGGCTGGGAGAAATTCGTAGAATGGTGTTTGGAGAGGTTTCCGGGGATCCGGATCAACTCCGATGACGGCTCCATTGGAAGGCATGGAGATCCTGTGGAGGACACTCTCTCCTTTGTCGGACAGGGGCACGAGGTCTGGGGGTGCGGACCGGAAGCCATGCTGCGAGGGCTGGGCAGGGTTCATGAAAAGGGGTGCGAAAAACTCCTTGTCAGCCTGGAAAAGAGAATGGCCTGCGGGACCGGAGGATGCCTGGGTTGTTCAATCAGGACTGGCTCGGGAATGAAAAGGGTCTGTGTTGACGGTCCCGTCTTTGAATGGCGCGAGGTCTTCGGTGGCGCTCATGGAAAGTAGTCTCAGAACGAATGTTGGCGGCGTCAACCTTGAAACGCCCGTCATAGTGGCTTCCGGCGTCTGGCCCATGGATCCCCGCCTCTGGCCGGCAGGATCCATGGAGGGGGTCGGTGCAGTATGCAGCAAGGGGATGACCTTCGAACCAAGAGAGGGAAATCGGGGCTTCAGGATCATGGAGACCTATGCGGGGATTCTGAACAGCATCGGGCTTCAGAACTACGGGGTGGAGCATTTCATCGCCAAGGAACTGCCTCTTCTTGATAATTCCTGTAGACCTGTCATAGTGAATATAGCTTTTGAGACCCTGGAGGATCTCCGCAGAATACTTGAGAGGCTGAAGGTCTGCAGATCCATGGTAGGGGTGGTAGAGATGAACGTATCCTGCCCCAACGTTTCGAGGGGAGGGTTGTCATGGGGAGTTCACACCGAAAGTCTTGGGAACGCTGTTTCGATGGCAAGACAGGTCTGGGAAGGACCCTTGTGGGTAAAACTGTCCCCCCAGGTCCCATCGATGGGCGAATTTGCGAGGTTAAGCCAGGAGTGCGGAGCCCAGGCAGTGGTTGTCGGGAACACCTGGCTTGGTATGGCCATAGACAATGATCTGGAGAGGCCCTTCTTTGAGAACGTGTTTGCCGGACTTTCAGGGCCGGCGATATTCCCTCTGGCTCTCAGGGCGGTCTGGGAGGCTGCGGGAGCGGTGAATATCCCTGTTATTGGATGCGGTGGTATAGCAAGGCCCGGTGATGCCCTTTCCATGATACTTGCAGGTGCCTCCGCAGTCGAGGTCGGAACGGCTCTGTTCATTGATTCCGGCCTTCCCGCATCTATCTGCAGGGAACTGGAAGCGAACCTGACGAAAAAGGGACTTGCATCAGTGAGAGAACTGGTCGGGAGGGCCCGTAACGATCAAGGGGAAAATGGAGAAAAGTCCCGATGACGAGAAAAGATGGTCCGGGCTTGATCCTGGCCGTGGATGTGAAGAGGCCCGCCGAAGCCGAAAGGATCCTGGATCTCCTCAAGGAGAACCTCCGTTATGTAAAGATAGGCCCAAGGCTTTTCGCTGCGGGGGGGATGCAATTCGTAAGGCGAGTCATGAGGGCGGGGTTCAGGGTCTTCCTGGACCTGAAATTGCATGACATTCCTAACACCGTAGCAGAAGCGGTGGACCTTTTTGCCCGTAAAGGCATCTGGGCGCTGACCCTTCACGCTTCGGGAGGCGAAGAGATGCTCAGGGCCGCGGTATCAGCGAAGGCTGGTGTCGGTTCATCCTTGATGCTACTGGGTGTAACGGTCCTGACCAGTATGGACCAGATATCCCTTGACATGATATCTCCCGGGTCAGCGCTGCAAGGGACGATCCTGAGCCGGGCGCGGCTCTGTGAGGATTGCGGTCTTGAAGGTATAGTCTGTTCTCCGAGAGATCTTCCCCTCGTTGTCCCTCGTTCCACGGACAGGCTAGTCACGGTTGTCCCCGGGATCAGGGACGGTCAGGGAGTCCAGGACGACCAGAAGAGGACGGCCTCCCTGGAAGATGCGCTGCAGATGGGGGCAGACTACGTCGTTATCGGAAGACCCATCGTAAGGGCTCCATCGCCGTTGGACGCCATGTCCGCATATTCTGAACGTCTTGAGCGCTGGAGGGAAAATAATGGATATTAACCATCCGGTAAGCATCACAGCCCTTATGAAAGAGGCTGGAGCCCTGCAGGAAGGTCATTTTGCTCTCTCCTCCGGGCTTCACAGCGCCCACTACCTTCAATGCGCCCTTTTCCTGATGTACCCCGAGAATGCGGCCCTTGCCGGTTCCCTTCTTGCAGAAAAGCTCTCTGAACCTCGACCGTCTCTCGTTGTCTCTCCTGCTATGGGCGGGGTCATCATAGGACATGAGGTGGCCAGGAGTCTGGGCGTGCCCTTTATCTTTTGCGAAAGAGAGAAGGGTTCGATGAAACTTAGAAGATTTCCTTCCCCTGGCACTGCCAGATACGTCATCGTAGAAGATGTGGTCACCACGGGAAGATCGACGCTGGAGACAAAAGATCTGATGGATGGCCTTTCAGGGACTTCTTTTCTGGGTGCCGGGTGTATTGCCGACCGCAGCGGCGGCACGACCGGTCTGGGGTCGGATCTGGTTTCACTGGTCACTTTTGATTTCCCCAACTACAGCAGGGAGGATTGCCCCCTCTGCAGGGAGGGTGTTCCCCTTTCCGAGCCTGGCAGCCGGAGGCTTTCGCTCTGAGGCCGGGAAAGGTTTCGATCTGTCTTTACAGGGGGCATCTTGTTTGATGGAAAATGTATCCAGGAAAAAGGGACCCGGGGAGTGGTCGCGGGTCATTCTTCTGGCCCTGATAATGGTCATTATCCTTTTTGGGAGCAAATGTGAAGCTTTAGAGGTCTGGGTTACCAACCCCTGGCTTTCCATGCTGACCCGTTTCATAGGTGGAGTCCAGGTGACGGTCCAACCGGTGGTGACATGGGGGGAGAAGGGGGAGATGGTAAAGGCCCGAAAAATTCCTCCGACCGGAGCGGTCGTTATCACGCTGGACCCTGTGGAGGGGACGCGGCTTCTCGGAAAGGGTTTTGAAGGAAAATTCCAGGTCTTTTTTCTGTTCGACAGGATGCCATCAGTAACAGACGTGGACGAGAGCTTCATGGATCCTGCAGCCCTTCCCTTTATCGGGCTCCGGATACTTCAGATACTATCTTCCTGCAAGCCCGGAGAATACGACTATTTCCAGAGAAGGCTGGCCGAGTTTCAGGCCCGGCTCGACAGTACTGTGATCGTCGGGAGGAACATGATAGGAGAGAGCGCTATCCTTGATCTCTGCTGGAAGTACGGAAGATGGCTGCAGGCTGCTTCTGGCAGGACGGTAAGACCTCCTTCCCATGTCAAGGAGGAGTGGTCCCGTTCAGAAGCCATGAATGTTCTCGATACCGCCCTTGATGAAGCGAGAAGACAGGGCTGGATAGTTGCAGTGGACCCATGGACACCAGACGTGGTGAGGGAGAGGCTGGGGGAGAACCCCAGATACATAGAGCTCCCCCCTCCAAGGATGGAGGAAGACTTCATTCTCTTTCTTTATGACCAGTACCTGAGGATCTGGGACTTTCTTAGAAGGAACCCCTGAGATTTCAGTCAAAGGCCCTGAGGTGGTTCACGTCAGCGGAGGTAAAGGAACGGGTCCCGTTGTCGGTCCTGACAACGATCTCACCTTTTTCTCCCAGGGCCACTGCCTCTCCGGTCACCTCTCCTCCGTCAAAGACGACACGGACCTTTCTTCCCAGGGTGTCACATCTTGAGGAATATTCGGCAAGGGCTCTCCCGACCCCATTGTCCGACTCCAGTTCCCTTACAGCCCTGTTGAGGGCCCGGACCACGCCGGCGACGATCTCTCCCCTGTGAACTCTCCTGCCGATAATGGATGAAAGGGATGTGGCTTCAGCCCCGTCCCCGAGAGGCATTCCCCGGGAGTTGGCGTTGATCCCTATCCCTGTGACCGCGAAATGGACCAGACCTGGCTCACTGGATACTTCGGTAAGGATCCCGCAAAGCTTTGCTCCCTCCCAGAGGATGTCGTTGGGCCATTTAAGCTGGCACTTCACTCCAAAGATGTCCAGTATCGCATCCTGGACCGACATGGCCGACACCAGGCTGAGGACCTGGATAGACTCGGGAGGTAGTGCCGGGCGGATAACAACGGAGAAATAGATCCCGCCCTCCGGTGCCGAGACCCACTTTCTGCCAAGTCTTCCTCTTCCGGAGACCTGGTAACCGGTAGTTACTACAAGGCCTTCCCTGGCTCCCTTCCGCGCGAGGTCTTTTGCCTGTGTCTGGGTGGAGTCCAGGCTCTTCCAGTAGAGTACAGGATGCCCCCAGGGGCAGTCGAAAAGAACAGCCTCTATCCAGGAGGGTTCCAGGTCGTTGTCCGGTGAGGAGACGAACCTGTAACCCTTTACCGGGACGGAACTGATGGTGTATCCGTCTTCCCGGAGGGCCTTGACCGCCTTCCATACAGCCTGCCGGGAAAGGCCCAGGGATCTGCATACAGCTCCACCGGAAACTGTCTGTCCACCCGCGTCGATCAGCTCTTTCAGGACAGCCACCTTCGTGTTAAGGACGGGATCCATAGGCTTGAGTCTTGCCCCCTCGTTGAGGTTCACGTGATGATATAATGAAATGCCTGCAACTGTAAATGATAACACTCCCGGGCGATGATGACATTTGGAGGGGATCGACATGGCTCAGATGTCCATGACTACAGTAATGGAGGGACTTCACTCGCTTGCTTCCGAGTTGAAGGACAGCCTTTGACCCGGCCGTACTGTTTGCCGGGATCGAAAGACTGACGGAGGTCACATCCGATCCTGACTTCTGGACAGGTGAAGATCCCCAGTCCGTAACCAAGGAGCTGGCCCGTCTTCAGGCAAAGCTGGATTCCTGGAAAGATATCTCTGCAGAGTTGGATGAACTTCAGACCATGGTCGATCTCCTTAACGCAGAGGAAGACCCTGAGCTTGAAAGAGAGTTCCACGAACGGGCATCTCTTTTGGAGAAGAGGATCCACGACCTTCAGCTTCTTTTCCTTTTTGATGAGGAGTACGATGAATCCAACGCGATCCTGAGCATTCACCCCGGCGCGGGAGGCCACGATTCACAGGACTGGGCCGAGATGCTCCTCAGGATGTACCTTCGATGGGCCGAGGCGAAGGGTTTCAGAACACGGATCCTGGAGATGATCGAGGACGAGGAGGCCGGGATCAAGTCGGCAACGATCCATGTGGCTGGAGAATACGCTTACGGCTACCTGAAGACGGAAAGGGGTGTCCACAGGCTGGTAAGAATGTCCCCCTTTGACACGGCCAAGAGGAGACATACAAGCTTTGCCTCTCTAAATGTCTCACCGGAGCTGCCAGATGACGTGGAGATCGAGATCAACCCCGAGGATCTCAGGATCGATACCTATCGATCAGGGGGGGCCGGGGGGCAGCATGTGAACATGACCGATTCGGCAGTAAGGATCACCCATCTGTCGACGGGTATCGTCGTTAGCTGCCAGAACGAACGCTCACAGCACATGAACCGCCAGAGCGCCATGCAGGTACTCAGGGGACGTCTTTACGAAAGAATGCTGCAGGAAAGACAGGAGCAGATCAATGCCATTCAGGGAGAGAAGAAAGAGATCGGCTGGGGCAGCCAGATAAGATCCTATGTCCTACACCCATACACATTGGTGAAGGATCACCGCACAAACCTGGAAAAAGGCAGTGTTCAGGCAGTTCTGGACGGCGACATCGATGAATTCATCCTCGCCTTTCTCCGGTTCAGGAAGCACGGAAAGTGATCAATTCTCGGAGGTCTGTCGATGTCAATGAAGACGCTCATCCTTCTTCTGCTGGCTTTTAACCTTTTTTTTGCAGGCTCGGCCTGCCCCTCGGACTTTTCAGTTCCCGGGGGCACCCTTCCATCAGGATCACTCAGGGAGGGGGCGATAGGAGTTGCCTACACTGTCGTCAAGGGTAACGAGGTAGTTTCTTTCCCTGTTAAGGTGCTCAGCGTCATGCCCTCTGCCAGGAGCCCCCGCAACCTGATCCTGGTCAGGGCTTCAGGTCCCGTGATAGAAAATACCGGTGGCATAGCTGCAGGAATGAGCGGTAGCCCTGTCTTCATCGACGGCAAGCTGATAGGGGCTATCGGCTACGGGTGGAGTTTCAGCGAACACCAGATGGGGCTGGTGACCCCAATAGAGGATATGGCAGAGATATGGAACTGGCCCGACAGGGTCCCGTCCTTGAACCCTCCGGAGCTGAAGCTCGAAGATCCTTCCTCTGGGGATGTGAGACTACATGCAACGGTTTCATTTGACCAGCCTGGTAATGAGACAGAAGAAAAGGAAGCGAAAGAGCTTTCAGCTCCTCTGACCGGCAGCGGTTACAGCCCCAGGAGTGCGAAAAGGATCGAGGATGTGATCGGACATCCGGTGATCCTCCTCCCCGGGGGAGGAGGTGACCTGTCCCTTCCGGTCGAGTACGAACCTGTCCTCAGACCCGGTGAGGCCGTAAGTGTTCTTGTAGCCTGGGGGGATGTCTCCCTTGCTGCTACGGGTACCCTTACAGCGATATCGAAGGACGGCCGCTTCCTCGCCTTCGCACACCCGTTCACCAACCGGGGGGCTGTGGCCTTCCCCCTGGCAAGGGCCTGGATACACCAGGTTGTGCCAAGCCTGGATACGCCCTTCAAGATCGGAACACCGACCTCCATAGTGGGGATAGTGACCCAGGATCGTCCTCAGGGTATAGGTGGTTTTACAGGTCGGTTCGCACCCGTCATGGACATTTCCCTTAATTTCCGGGACGTGGATTCCGGTAAGGAGACCTTCAAGAGGTTCAAGACCGCCAGCGACCCCTTCATGATGACCAAGGTCATTCCTGAAATGGTAACCGGCCTTGTGGATAATGTCTGGGGCAGGATAGGCGAGGGGAGCGCCAAGATAAGCCTGAAGATCGAGGGAGGGAAGCTGGTCGACGGATGGCGGAGGACAAATATGTTCTTCTCCACCACGGACCTGGCAAAGACAATGTTCTCGGAGTTCACCGACCTGGTCAACGCTGTCTCCCTCAACCCTTTCTTCGAGATCATTCCCTTTGGGGTGCATATCGATGTTGAGGCAACGGCCGACCCCAGGGTGGTCCTCATTGAAGACGTTTCCCTTTCTCGCAAGGTCGTTCCCCCCGGAGGGAGTTTCGATGTGGAAATAACCCTTCGCCCCTACAGAAAGGAGCCGGTGGTCCACAAGATGACCCTCAAGGCGCCGGGGGACGCCCAGGGAGTATGTGAAGTGGTCGTCCGTGGAGGGGGTATTGAGGAACCGGACCAGGAGTCGATCCTCATGGGCTGGAGGACCATCAGAAGTCTCGATGAACTGCTGAAGGAATTCTCGGCCATGGAGACCAACGATGAAGTCGTGGCCGAAGTAAGGAGTTTCGGGCCGCCGAGGGAGGATCCTTCCTCTCTGGAGGCTGAGGAGGAGCTCCAGAGGAAACTCCGCAGCCAGAGAAAAGAGGAAAAGATCAGGGAAGGATCGTTCAAGAGCTACCGTTCCAACTATTATGTTGACGGTCTTCTTCGGAGGATGATCAGGGTGGTCCCTGAATAGGAGGGGTACGTTTGAACCTTCTCTCTTGGATCGGGAGGCAGACCATAGAGCTTTTCTCCACCTTGGGTTTCTTTTCCATTGTGGGCCTGAGGACATTTTCGGGTGTGTTCACAGGAACCTGGAGCAAGGAGGACCTTTTCGAGCAGCTCGAGAGGGTGGGCGTGGGATCGGTGCTGGTGGTTTCAATAACAAGCGCATTCACCGGAATGGTCCTTGCAGTCCAGACACTTGACCAGTTCGTTCGCTTCGGTGCCACCGGCTATATCGGAGGAGTGATCGCCCTGAGCATGGTCAGGGAGATGTCTCCGGTCCTTACAGGGTTGGTGGTAAGCGGAAGGATCGGAGCGGCCATGGCGGCCGAGATCGGATCTATGAAGGTGACGGAGCAGATCGACGCCCTCAGGACCTTCGGTCTCGATCCCCACGTTTTCGTCGGGGTTCCGAGACTTCTGGCAGGTCTCGTCATGTTGCCCATTCTTACGCTCTTCTCCTTTGTCATCGGGATCGGCGGAGGGTTCCTCTATGTTGCAGCTCATGGAGTGAACGCCCACCTTTTCAGGCGTTCCGTGGAGGCCCTTCTCGCTCCCTCCGATGTCTACGGCGGACTCCTTAAAGCCGCCGTTTTCGGTGTACTGATAACCCTTTCAGCCTGCGGACAAGGGTTCATGGCTGGTCAGGGAGCAAGAGGCGTCGGAACAGCGACGACGAAGGCGGTAGTTTGGGGAAATATGCTTATACTTGTATTTAACTACATCCTCTCCACCATTCTCTTTGGCGGCATCAAGGGGTGAGATCGTGGACCCGGTGATGAAGATGCAGGGGGTTTCGGTTTCATTTGACGGAAAGGAAGTCATAAGCGACGTGGAAATGACCCTTTTGGCCGGTGAGATAACCTGCCTTATGGGTCCCTCGGGGTGCGGCAAGACAACTACGCTGAAGGTTGCTTCGGGTCTCCTGAGACCAGTGAAAGGAAGCATTGAACTCCTCGGCAAGACGGTCGGACCCGAGACCGACGAGACGGATCTCATTGGCATCCGGAGGGAACTGGGTGTTGTCTTTCAGGGGGGGGCACTCTTCGATTCCATGTCGGTGGGTCAGAATATCGCTTTCCCCCTCAGGTACTGCAGGGGCATAGAAGACCCGGTCTCGATCTCGGAGATGGTCCTGGACATGCTTGATCACGTTGAACTGGGGGATGTGAGGGAGAAGTACCCCTCGGAGCTTTCCGGAGGAATGAGAAAGAGGGTCGCCATCGCAAGGTCCCTTGTCCACAGCCCCTCACTACTTCTTCTTGACGAACCTACTACCGGTCTCGACCCCACTACGGCCCGGCATATTGACCAGTTGGTAGTGGAGCTCTGCGGGAAATTCGGATTCAGTGTTCTTGTAGTTACACACGATATTACCTCCGCTCTCGGTATCGGGGACAGTCTTCTGCTGATGCACGAAGGCAGGATCACATGGAGAGGGAGCCCCGATGATTGGGCGAGGACCGACCATCCCGTGGTTAAAAAGTTCGCCGAAGGGATGGTATCCGTAGGGAGGACGGGAGGCAGAAAGCTATGAGCAGAGAGATGAGAGTCGGTGTTGTGGTCTTCATGGCAATTGTCTTTCTCGGTGCCCTGGTCTTTGTCAGCGGAGGGGCGCGTTTCCGCCAGTACGGATACTCGTTCGGCATTGTCTTTCCTGATGCCATGGGCCTTGATACAGGGGCGCCCATCCTTGTCTCAGGGGTCGAATCTGGAAAGGTGGACGCTATTGAGTTGTTGAAGGAGGGAGTCCTGGTAAAGGTTACTGTAAGAAGCCATGTTGTCGTTCCCTATGACAGCCGTTTTACAATAGACACCGGAGGGCTCCTGGGCGAACCCAGGGTCAAGGTGGTCCGGGGTGCTTCTCTTGAGAACATTTCCGAGGGGGATGTCGTATCGGGTACTATCCCGCCTGCTCTCGACGAGATCATGACCGACATCAAGACCAGTCTTGGCGGTGTCCAGGCTACCTTTTCCAACATAAACTCCTTCCTGGCAAAACTTTCCGATGCCGCAGGGGATTTCCAGGGTTTTTCCAGGGAGGCCAGGGACCAGGTGAAGAGGGCAGGCGATTCCCTTGCGGGCCTTACCGACAGTATCGATTCCGTTGTCCAGGAGAACAGAAGAGCCCTCTCGGAATCGCTGGATAATCTCTCTTTGATCCTTGAGAATCTGAAAGCCGTGGTTGACCAGTTCGATGAGGGAGGAACTTCGGGAAGGGACCTCCGGCAGATGGTGGTCAAGATCAAGGAAGCCGCCAGCAGCGTTGAGGAGCTGTCAAGGAAGGTCGAGGAAACCTTTTTCGACCGGGGCGGAGAAGTTCCGTCCAGGTTCCGGGAAGTAAGGGAAATAGTGGGAAAGGCCAACCGGATCATCTCCGATATCGAAGATCTGACTTTCGAGGGAAGGATCGGCCTCCATGGAGGTCTTTCAGGAAAATTCGAAAGCGATCCTTTGGCAGATATCTCGCTCTGGATAGGAAGTCGCTCCAGAAGAATGGGGTTTCTCCTGGGGGCCGAGGATATCGGCGGTGATCACGGTCTGACGGCCGCCCTGGGGCTCTCGGGGGAGGCATGGAGGTTCTGGGGGGGGGCCGTGCGCGGTTACCCCGGGGCGGGCCTGGTCTTCCTCCCCGCCGGGGTTCAAAGCCCCCTGTCCATTGCCGCCCAGTGGTGGAACGAAGATGGGGGAAGCTGGTCTCTGGAGGGAAGGTACGGTTTCAATGAAAGGTGGGGGGTCTTCTATCGATACCTCGAAAGGAACGACGACAGTGCCGGATCGGTCGGTATCTTCTACCGGTTCTGATAGAGTTGCAGCACCCCGGGGCCTTTTTATCACCTTCGAGGGTATAGACGGGTCAGGGAAGAGCACCCAGGCAGAATCTTCCTTTCGAAGCCTGATCGAAGAGCTGGGAGAGGAACGGCTGCTCAGGACCTTCGAGCCCGGTGGCTGGACCGGCGGAGAGACAATCAGGTCCGCCATTCTCAGGAGGGACCTAAAAAGCGTCTTTACGGAGACGTTTCTGTTCCTTGCCGACAGGACCGAGCACGTGGAAAGGGTCATAGAACCTGGCCTGACGTCGGGGAAGCTGGTCCTCTGCGAGAGGTTCTCCGACTCGACCCTTGCCTACCAGGTTTACGGCAAGGGCTTCCCCAGGGAGATCCTGGAGGAGATCAATGCACGGGCTGGTTTCCCCAGGCCCGATATCACGTTCTGGTTCGACGTTCCGGTACAGGAAGCTATCGAACGTATAGCCGCAAGGAAGGGTGTTCCCGACAGGTTCGAAAAGGACGGTGCCCTTCTTGACCGGATCAGGCTTGGTTACGAGACCATATGCAGCGAGGATCCGGAAAGGTTCATAAGGCTTGATGGTACCGCGAAGCCCGATCATCTCAACAGGACTGTGGTCACAAGGATCCTGGGCATGCTGAAGGAGAGTAGGGGGATTTCGCGAAGGATATCAAAGGACAAGGGGAGGGCCAGGGAGTGATCGAAGCAGGACTTCCAATGGATGAGGCTGTTCAGGACTTTATCGGGAGGGTCTCCTCAACGGCGGGTTCTGACGGAGCGCCCATTCCTGTAGCGGGGGTCATGCCCCTTTCTATGCATAACGATTTCGCCCTGGCCTGCGCAAGAAATATCATGTGCTTCTCCGGTACCGGGTGCGGGGTCTGCCAGGCCTGCAGCGGATGGTCGGGAAAGGAACATCCCGACATGCTCTTTTTCGGGAAACCCGAAGATGCTCCGGGGATAGAGGATTGCAGGAGGCTCTGGGAGGAGCTATCACTGAAACCCTTCTGCTCCAGAAAGAGGGTTGCTGTCATACACGCCGCTCACAGGCTCTCTCTCCCCGCTGCGAACAGTCTCCTCAAGATCGCCGAGGAAACACCACCGACGGGCGCCCTCGTTCTGTTGCTGGAGGAGAACGTAATGATATCCACCCTCAGAAGCAGGGTGCGGGTCCTTCAGTACCGGGAGCGTGATCCTTCATCAGGGACGGGGCAGCCTGTCCCCTCGGGATCAATTGAATTTGTGAAATGGGTCGGTAAGACAAGAAAGGAAGAACCGAAAGCCCTTGCAGCCGAGATACATGGCTGGGTAGAATATTTCCTTTCCAGGGAAGACCATTCAAGGGCCTCAGACCTGGACAATGTCCGGATCCTGGCGGAGAAGGGGAAATTGACAACTCCGATGATACAGGACCTGGCCCTGGCATGTCTTGAAGGAGAGGTGCAATTTGAAAAGCTTCTTGGTGATATTTGGTAAACCGCGCTACCTCGGACTGATCCGCGATGACGAGGCAGATCTGGCAAAGGGCATGGAGATAATAGTATCTTCCGCAAGAGGCGATGAGATGGGTATCGTCGCCGGGCCCATAACCATGGAGCAGGCCGAGTCCTATCGGACAGACCTCTCCATGAACGGGGCAGATGGCGCACCCCGAGGAGGAGAACCTGCATTCCAGGACGTCAAGTTGGTTCGTGAGGTAACTCCCGAGGATAGACAGGAAAGGATCTCACAGGAGGAAGAGGAGATCCGTGTGCTGGTGAAGGGGAGGGAGCTCCTTAAGGCCCACGATCTGGAGATGAAGCTGGTCGAGGTCGAATACCTGTTGGACAGGAAAAAGCTCTTTTTCTATTTCACGGCAGAACAGAGAGTGGATTTCAGGGCCTATGTCCGGGACCTGGCAAAGGAGTTCAAGACCAGGATAGAACTCCGCCAGATCGGGGTAAGGGATGAATCAAAGGTAGTGAAGGGCATGTCGCCTTGCGGAATGCCGTGCTGCTGCAGCTATTGGCTTAACCGTTTTGCGCCGATATGCATAAGGATGGTCAAGGAGCAGAACCTTGCCCTTAACCCGACCAAGATATCTGGAATATGCGGACGTTTAATGTGCTGCATGGGGTATGAGCACGACACCTACCGCGAGATCTGGAAGAACCTTCCCAGTCCAGGATCAAAGATTAAGACCCCCTCTGTCAACTACGTGGTCTCGGGGATCGATGTGGCCGCAAGAAGGGTCAGGGTCATATCGCCCGGGACCGGGGAGTTGCTTATTGATGTCGATGATTTCCAGGAATTCCGGGAAAAGGTGACAAGAGGCGAGATCTGGGAAAAGGAGGCGGAGCTGGCTTTGCCTCCTCCCGAGAACCTCTTCGAGGCTGGTATCGCCGAAGGGGTCCCTGAAGAGTGTGAAGACCGGACTGGTGATGGAACAATACAGCCAGTTGATGTCCAAAGAGAGAGTCGACAGGGGGAAAGGACATCGGCTCCTGAAGTGGCAAAAGTCCCTCACCGCCGGAGGAGAAAGAAGAAAAGCCCCGACAGTGGGAAGAAGGATGATCAGGAGGTTCGGTCCGAAGCCGAGGGAAAACAGGGAGCCGGGGACAACAAGGAACCTTCTTCAACACCTGCCAGGAGTAACGACAGGAGAAGGAGCAGGCGTCGAAGACCAAGGCCCCCCAGGGCCGGAGATAGCGGAAGCGGCAAATGAGATGCCCGATCCTGGAGGTGGTACGGTTTTGTTGAACAGACTGAGCGAACGTCTCGTTTCGGTGAGGGAGAGATGGGGTATTCCATCCTTCTTTTCCAGAGGTTCCATAGATGGATCCCTTTGGGAATCCCTTGAAGAAATGCTTATTACGGGTGATGTAGGGGTCGACATGACTGAGAGGATCATCGGATCCCTTCGCTCCCGAATCTCCAGAAGAAGCTCGGACAGAGATATCCTTAAAATGTTCTCCTCTGTTCTATGCGAAATGGTCTCGGAGGTGGAAGGAACAGGTCAGCCCATCCGATTTTTATCCGCTCCGACAGTAGTTCTGCTTGTCGGGGTGAATGGAAGCGGAAAGACGACCACAGCGGCAAAACTTTCCTGGAAGATAGGGCAGGAGGGCAGGAAAGCGGTCCTGGCCGCCGCCGACACCTTCCGCGCCGGGGCTGTGGAACAGCTCACGATATGGGGGGACAGAGCAGGTGTGCGGGTGGTTGCTCACGCCCCAGGCGGAGATCCCGGAGCTGTGGTGTTTGATGCCATAAGGGCCGTGGAGGCCGGAGGGCACGACTGCCTGATCGTAGACACTGCAGGAAGGCTTCATAACCGCAGCAACCTGATGGAGGAGATGTCCAAAATAGCCCGGATCATTGAAAAGAACTGTGAAGGGTGGCAAAGGGAAACTTTCCTGGTAATTGACGCCGTCTCGGGACAGAACGGTCTGAGACAAGTCGAGGCTTTTGGAAAGACTGTCCCGATCTCTGGCCTGATAGTGACGAAATACGACCATACTGCAAAGGGAGGAGTGATCCTCTCGGCCGGTCATCAGCTTGGGGTCCCCGTCCGTTACGTCGGTATTGGAGAGGCGATGGAAGATCTGGTCCTCTTCAGGCCAGAGGAGTTCGTCGACGCTCTCCTGGAGAGCAACGATAGGGAGGCCTGAGAGGATGCAACCTGCCGTAGTCAGGATCACGGGAGTTCTGCATCCGGACCCCGGCTGGCTTGAATGGACAACAGGTGTCCTTTCTCGGGAATGGGGACCCGTAGCGAGGCGCAGCGAGACCCTTCCCTTCGATCATACCGATTATTACAAGAGTATTTCCCCGGTCCTGTTCAGGACCTTTTTGTCCTTTCAGGGTCTTTCAGGGGCCGGCGACCTTGCGGACTGGAAGCTTTTCGCCTGCTCCGTAGAAAGGATGAGCGGAAGTGATCGCAGGGTGAATATCGATCCCGGTTACGTTAACGGTTCGCGCCTTGTCCTTGCTTCAACAAAAGACCACGCTCACAGGATATATCTCCGGGACGGGATCTTCGCGGAGGTAACGATGCGGTATATGAGAAAGAGATGGGTCCCTTTCGACTGTACCTTCCCTGATTTCTCCAGTGGGGTGTACGATAGGTTCCTGGATGAAGCAAGGACTGACTGGCTCAGCTGGACATCTTCTCTCGGGGGGAGCTGGATTACTTGATCGAAAGGTACTGCACCGACGAAATGGAGCATCTCTGGTCTCTGGAGAACCGTTTCCGGACCTGGCTTGAAGTCGAATTGGCCGCATGCAGGGCCTGGGCGGAGGAGGGCGCGATCCCCGAGGGAGCTCTCAGGAACATTCTCGAAAAGGCAGATATCGACATGGAGAGGATAAGGGTGATCGAGGACACTGTCCATCACGATATGATAGCCTTTGTTTCATCCGTGGCAGAGAAGGTCGGACCCGACGGAAGGTATATCCACCTCGGACTGACCAGCAGTGACGTGATAGACACTTCCTCCTCGCTTCTTCTGGTCAGGTCGATCAGACTGCTCCTGGATGAACTTGAGATGCTCTCCGGGGAGATCCTGTCCATGGCAGCCAGATACAGGCTCACGCCCTGCATTGGAAGGACCCACGGTGTCCACGCGGAGCCCATTTCTTTCGGGTTCAAGCTTCTTAACTGGTACGAAGAACTTTGCAGGGACCGGGACCGTCTTGTTGCGGCAATGGAAGTGACAGGGGTGGGGAAGATCTCTGGAGCTGTCGGGACCTATGCGCACTGCCCCCCGATGATCGAGGAGAGGGTATGCGATCTCCTGGGGTTGACCCGGGCAAGGGTGTCAACCCAGATCCTTCAGCGGGACCGCCACGCCCAGGTCGTATGCGCCGTCGCCATCCTGGGGTCAGGGCTCGAAAGGATCGCCCAGGAGATACGGCATCTCCAGAGGACAGAGGTTCTTGAAGTTCTTGAACCGTTCTCAAGTGGACAGAAGGGTTCATCGGCCATGCCACACAAGAAGAACCCCGTTGTGTGTGAGAGGATCTGTGGAATGGCAAGGCTTCTCAGGAGCTACTCCCTTGCATCCCTTGAGAACATCCCCCTCTGGCATGAGAGGGATATCAGCCACTCCTCCGTAGAAAGGGTCATATGGCCGGACGTGTTCAACCTGTGCCATTACATGCTCAAGAAGACCCGGGAGGTAGTGGAGGGAATGACCGTCCTGGATGAAGTGATGAAAAGGAATCTTGACCTCTCGAAAGGGCTTGTATTCAGCCAGCGGGTTCTCCTGGGGCTGGTGGAGAAGGGCTTCTCCCGGGAGGATGCCTATGCTATTGTTCAGGGTGCGGCCATGCAGTGCTGGGACCAGGACAGATCTTTTCTGGAAGTGCTGGAGGATGACCCACGCGTCGCAGGGGCCTTCAAGGGGGAGGAGTTGCATTCGCTCTTCGACACCGAATACTATCTCCGGTTCATCGACGGAATCTTCGAGAGGTTCCCTGTAAAGGACCCCTCCTTCACGAAGGAACAAGCGACGAGAAAGGAGAGGTATGAATGAACAAGCCCGAAAGAAATATGGCTCTTGAACTGGTCAGGGCAACAGAAGCAGCAGCGATGGCTGCCGGGCGCTGGATGGGAAGGGGTGACCGCAACGCCTCGGACAATGCTGCCGTCAATGGTATGCGATACATGCTAAACACAATAGAGATGAACGGCACGATCATTATCGGAGAAGGAGAAAAGGACGAGGCTCCCATGCTCTTTAACGGTGAGAAGCTTGGGACTGGGAATAACCCCGAGGTGGATATCGCTGTCGATCCCATCGACGGCACCAGGCTGCTCTCTCTCGGGAGGCCCAATGCCGTGAGCGTTGTCGCCCTTTCTGAACGGAACACCATGTTCGACCCAAAGCACATCTTCTATATGAACAAGATCGCGGTAGGACCTTCCGCAGCCGGTGTGATAGACATCGAGGCCCCTGTCTACGAAAACCTCTCCAGGGTGGCCAAGGCTCTAGACAAGGCTGTGGAGGACGTGACAGTGGTCGTTCTTGACAGACCCAGGCATGAACAGCTGATCTCCGAGATCAGGGAGGCGGGGTCAAGGATCCGGCTGATATCGGATGGGGATATCGCCGGAGCGCTGATGACCTGCAAGAACGGAAGCGGTATTGATCTCCTGATGGGCGTCGGGGGGTCGCCCGAGGCTGTTATCAGCGCCTGCGCCCTGAAGTGCGTCGGGGGCACCATGGAGTGCAAACTATGGCCAAGGAACACTGAGGAGGCTGCCAGGTGCAGGGAACTGGGTATGGACCTCAACGCCGTTCTATCCCTTGACGACCTGGTCTCCTCCGACAACGTCTTCTTCGCCGCTACCGGTGTTACAGACGGGGAGATGCTCAAGGGAGTAAGGTACGAGGGAGACAGGATCGTGACCAACTCGATCGTAATGCGTTCCAAGAGCGGGACCATAAGGTACATTGATGCGATCCACAGCCTCAGGAAACTAGATCTGATCAGCAGTATAGATTACGGGCCGAGATTCGAATAGGGGTGGTCCATCGGTCGGCAAGACGCACAGGGTCCTTAAGCGGGCCCTGTACCTGGAATGACTATGTGGTGGTCCGGCCGCCCCAGTGTACGGAAGCCACTGCCGCCTGACCCACGGAGATGCATTCGTCGTTGGGAGACAGGGCATGATGGATGAGGGGCCTTAGTCCCCTCCTTTCAAGAAGGGGGATCGCCAGGCTGAGCAGCCTTCTGTTCTGCCAAACCCCACCGGAAAGGACCGTTTCCCTGACTCCCGTTCTCCTGGAGATCTCAAGGGCGATATCAGAGATAGCCTCTGCAAGGCCGAAGTGAAAAGCCGATGATGTCCTGGCGGCACCCAGACGGAGGCCTTCCAGCAGGATCCATCGAACAGCAGGCTCCCAATCGAGGATCATCTTTCCGTTCTGTTCCCTTATCCCGAAAGGGGCTGGACGGGATCCCCCCCTGGCCGAAGACTCGAGCTCCATGGCAGCCTGACCCTCGTAAGAGATGACATCCCTTATCCCCAGTACGGCCGCGACCGCATCGAACAGCCTTCCGCAGGAGGATGTGACCGGAGCCTTATCCAGGGTTGAAAGAATGCTGCCGAAAAGGTGGCTGTGGGTGGGCCATATCTCTCCTGCAAGTCTTTCAGCATCACCTGGGCCCAGGGCTTTCTCCATAAGGGCCAGGGCAAAACGCCAAGGTTCGAGGACTGCCCTGTCGCCGCCTGGAAGGGGCGCCTCCCTGAAGTGACCCACCCGGGTGAACGAACTTATGTCGCCGAGAAGGAACTCTCCCCCCCAGATATTCCTGTCGCTTCCCAGTCCCGTCCCGTCCAAAATGATCCCCAGAACCGTTCCTTCGTGCCCGTTCTCGACAAGACATGCCGCCATGTGTGCGTGATGGTGCTGGACCAGGAGGGTGTCCTCCGGTTTTCCCATCACTTTTTGGGCGATGTCGGTACATGCGTAGGAGGGGTGCAGGTCCGCGGCCAAAAGGTTGGGTCTCAGTCCGAAAAGCCTGATAAAATGCCTCAGGGCCTTCTCATAGTAGACGGCTGTATCGAGCTGCTTCAGGTCTCCGATGTATTGTCCCGGGAGTATGGTCCTCCCCCTGCCAAGAGAAAAGGTGGATCTCATCTCCGCTCCGGCCGCCAGGACCCTGGGCATATCCCTTCGGACCATTATCGGGTGGGGAACGTAACCGCGCCCACGACGGACCAGGATGGTCCTCTTCCCGGAAGGCGCGATCACCGTATCGTCTATCTTCATGATAATTGGCCTGTCGTGAACAAGGAAGAGGTCCGCGATACCCTTCAGCTTTTCAATGACCTCTCCGTTCTCCGAGATAAGGGGCTCGTCGCTCAGATTGGCGCTGGTCATTACCAGAAGCGGGATCTCCTCCATAATAAGGTGGTGGATGGGAGTATAGGGAAGCATGATCCCGAGGGAGTTCTGGTAAGGTGCCACGTGGTCCGATACCCCCGAAAGCGATCTGCGGGGGCAGATGACGATGGGCCGCCTTGGGGAGTTGAGGATCTGCCTTGAGAAGTGGGAGAGTTTCACGATACTTTCAGCTGCTTTCTCATTCCTTGCCATCAGAGCAAAGGGTTTGGCCGGTCTCTTCTTCCTCTTTCTAAGTTCAAGGACCGGAAGATCTTGGGGGAGACACGCAATGTGAAAGCCCCCGAGCCCCTTTAGTGCGACGATGCCTCCCGATGTCAGGGACCTTATCGCTTCAAGAAGCGCTTCTTCTCCTTGTGCCAACAGGGAGCCTTCACAGGAGGCAAGGGAAAGACAGGGGCCGCACTTTTCACAAGCAACAGGCTGGGCGTGGAAGCGGCGATCGTCCGGGTCGGAGTATTCAAGGCTACACTCTCCGCAGAGAGGGAAACCGGACATGGAAGTAAGGGGCCTGTCATAGGGGAGGCCCTCGATGATCGTGAACCTGGGGCCACAGTTTGTGCAGTTGATGAAGGGATAACGGAATCTCCTGTTCCCAGGGTCCCGCAACTCCGCAAGACAGTCGCTGCAGGTTGCAATGTCCGGAGGTATGAGGGCATATTCCCCTCCCGAACCGTGACTGTCGAGGATCTCAAAGGGCCTTTTCCGGATGTCGTCGATCCTTTCGTCGAGAACGATCGTGATTGACTGAATGTGGCCCAGGGTGGGACAATCCGTCTGCAGGCGTTCTATGTAGGAATCGATCCCTTCGGGGTCTCCATACAGGTCAATTACGACACCGGCTGTTGTGTTCCTTACGGAACCCCCAAGACCGATCTCGCCTGAAAGCCTGCTGCAGAAGGGGCGGAACCCGATCCCCTGGACCACTCCGGTTACTTGAAGTCTGACATGTCTTATCAATTCTTACCTCCGGTCTCCGGGAATTGTAATGCCCAGCCGACAGAGGCTCAAGCCCCTGTTCCGGTGAAGGTGCCGGAAAGGCTATCCGCAACGAACAGGAAAGGAGCATTGAACCCTATGGACCTGACCAAAGCCCATGCACTGGATGCCAAGGAGATCCTTGCTGCTCTTGATGTCGACCCGGAAAAAGGTCTTGACGACCTGAGAGTGGAAGAGCTTATAGAGCGGTACGGTCCTAACCAGATCAACCCTGAAGAACCTGAACCATGGTGGAAGAACCTGCTTCGGCAGTTCATGACCCCCATGATCTATCTATTGACAGGAGCTTCCCTGATAAGCCTTGTCATGAAGGAGACCCTCGATGCTTTTGCTATCCTTGTCGTCATTCTGATCAACGGAGGTATCGGTTTCGTAACCGAGTTCAGGGCGGAAAAGGCTCTTATGGCTCTAAAGGCGATGATCTCCCCCACAGCAGTCGCTCTTCGGGGAGGTGTGATCAGGACCGTAAGTGCCGCAAGTCTTGTTCCGGGTGACATCATTCTTCTTGAGGCGGGGGATGTAGTGCCAGCAGATGCCCGTGTTTTTGAACAGTATAACCTGGGGGTCGATGAAGCCGCCCTGACGGGAGAATCTCTCCCCGTAGACAAGACAGGAGAGATCTTGCCTGTGGGAACGGAACTTGCCGACAGGAAGAACTGTCTCTTCTCGGGAACCGCAGTGGTGAGAGGTTCGGGGAGGGCGGTGGTCTTCGGGACCGGAATGGGGACCGAGATAGGCAGGATCAGTTCCATGCTCTCTACGGTAAGCAAGTCGGCCACTCCTCTGGAAGAACGCCTGGCAAGACTTAGTGGCCTCCTGATAAGAATGGTCATAGGCATAGCGATCCTGGTGACCGGCCTCGGGGTCCTCCAGGGCAGGGGGATCGTACGTATGATCGAGACGGGAATAGCCCTGGCGGTCGCGGCCGTGCCGGAGGGGCTCCCTTTCGTAGCCACAATGACCCTCGCCATCGGTGTGCACAGGATGGCGAAGAGAAACGCCCTCGTCAGGAACCTGGCATCGGTGGAGACTCTGGGTTCAACTACTGTGATCTGCACCGACAAGACCGGGACCCTCACGATGAACGACATGGCCGTGAGGTCCATGGTCCCTGCCCACCCGGAGTGTGAGGATCTGCTCCTGAGGGTTTCCGTCCTTTGCAACAAGGCCCACCTCGAAGAGGATTCCCAGGTTGGAGATCCCATGGAGGTGGCTCTGCTCAGATCCGCTCTCTCTAGAGGTATTGACATAGGCGCTACGAGGAGAGCGACACCCATTATCGGGGAGGAGCCCTTTGATTCCCAGACCATGAGAATGATCACATGGCACAGGGATGGGGTCGCGGCCAAGGGAGCCCCGGAAAGGATACTCCAGATGTGCAGGAAGGTCTGGTCAAAAAACGGGCTTGTCACCTTCAGTGAAGAGTACAGGAGAGAGTGGATGGAAAGGATCGAGGCTATGGCGGCACAGGGAATGAGGACCCTGGCTTTCGCCTGGGGGGATGATGAGGGGGATCTTTCCTTCCTGGGAGTTGCCGGGATCTTCGATCCGCCCAGACCTGAGGTTAGAGATTCGGTAAGGTCCTGTATCGATGCAGGCATCCATGTAATCATGGTAACGGGGGACCATCTCGTCACTGCCAGGTCCATCGCTGCTGAAGTCGGAATACTTGGTCAAGGGGGGAGCAAGGCCCTTTCCGGTTCTGAACTGGCTGAGATGGAGGAGGGAGCGATCGCTTCACAGGCAAGAGAGATCGCCGTCGTTGCAAGGGTGGCCCCGGAGCACAAGCTCAGGATAGTTAGATCGCTCCAGGCCTCCGGTGAGGTAGTCGCAATGACGGGTGACGGCGTCAACGACGCGGTGGCTCTCAAACAGGCCGATGTCGGGATAGCCATGGGTATCCAGGGGACCGAGGTCAGCAAGGAGGCCTCCGATATAATCCTGCAGGATGACCGTTTCTCAACTATAGTGACGGCCATCGGAGAGGGAAGGAAGATCTTCGACAACATAAGGAAATCAGTGCTCTTCCTTCTGTGTTGCAATCTGAGCGAGGTGATCACCGTCCTGGGTGGTATTGCACTGGGCCTCCCGTCTATCCTTCTCCCTCTCCAGATACTATGGATCAACCTTGTTACAGACGTGGCCCCGGCTCTCGCCCTTGCCCTGGATCCTGCAGAACCGGACGTAATGAGCAGACCTCCCAAGAAAAGACAGGAGGATATCCTCACAAGGTGGCATATGGCTAACATCGTCTTTTACGGTCTTGTAATATCTCTGGGGGTCTTTGCGGCCTACGCTTTCTCCGTTCGCCTTCATCCCGGTGATCCTGCCCGGGCTACGGAAATATGCTTCCATACCCTGGTCTTCGCGCAGCTCTTCTTTGTCTTCAATGTAAGGAACCGATCACTGCTGGGCGATCCGGGGCAGATTTTTGCAAATCCCTGGCTTCTGGCGGGTGTCGGTTTTTCCGCTCTCCTTCAGTTCAATATCAGTCACGTTCCCATAATGCAGGAAGTGCTGGATATCGTTCCTCTTTCGGTCACAGAGTGGGGTATCGTTATTGCCAGCGCACTTCTCCCTACCCTGGTCGCACAGGCGAGAAAAGTTCTCCGGAACGGAATGGTGGGATGAACTGGCAATGAAGGCTGTGGTGGGGATCAGCGGAGGAATGGACAGTACAGCAGCTGCGGCGATAATGCTGGACAGGGGTTTCGAAGTTATCGGGGTCCATCTTCGCTTTTTCTGTTCAGGAGAAGCAGAAAAGAGAATAGAGAGGATCGCTTCGGAACTGGGGATAAGTATCCTCTCGCTTGATGTGGAGAGCCTCTTCAACTGTAAGGTCCGGCGCCCTTTTTTCGATGATCTCAGAAAGGGGTTCACCCCCAACCCCTGCGTGATCTGCAACGAGCAGGTGAAGTTCGTCTCACTTGTGTCCGTAGCCCGGGACCTTGGAGCGGAATTGGTCGCAACAGGGCACTATGCAAGGATATCGTCAGGCCTCGACGAAGGCGCTGCCCTGTTAAGGGGTGTCGATCCCGAGAAGGACCAGAGCTACATGCTTTACAGGATACCTGTGACCATTCTGGAAAAGACTTGTTTCCCTCTTGGCGGGATCACCAAGAGGGAAGTACGGGCGTTTTGCGAAGAACGCTTCCCGGGACTGTTCGAAGGCGTAGGCGAGAGCAAGGATATATGTTTCATTCCAGGAAGAAAGCTAGAAGAGACCGTCGAACTTAACGCAGGTCCATTCATCCCGGGCAGGATCGTGACAACTTCCGGAGAGGAACTGGGATACCATAGAGGCTTGTACAGGTACACCATTGGACAGAGAAAGGGGCTATCCCTCTCCGGCGGTCCCTGGTTCGTGGTGGAAAAGAGGATGTCTCTCAATGAACTTGTGGTAGGAAGACAGGGGGATCTCGTGGTTGAAGAGGTTTTTTGCAGCGACCCCGTATGGCACGTGGAACCCGTTGCGGGAGAAAGGCTCAATGGATGTCAACGTTACCGGTGCAGACCATATCCCTGTATTCTGGAGCAGGTAGACGACCGATCCTTTTCCTGTCGTTTTACTGAAGGAGTGAGCGGGGTAGCCCCAGGGCAGTCCCTCGTGCTTTATTATAATGACAGGGTATACGGTGGTGGTATCATTGAGAGAGCGGAGAAAGGGGGGCCACCAGGCCATGAAGACCATCGATAATCTCTTGCCGGCGGAGCATCTTAGAAAGAGGACCGATCCGGGATCACTGGGTTTTGAGACGACCCTTGATGTCCCCTGCCTGGAAGACCTGATCGGCCAGGAGAGAGCAGTGCAGGCAATGACCTTCGGAATGGGGATCAAGAACAGAGGTTATAACATTTTCGTCGTCGGAGACCATGGTAGCGGCCGAACAACCTATTCCCTGGAGAGGTTACAGGACCAGGCCGATTCCGAGCCGGCCCCCAGGGACTACATCTATGCCTTCAACTTCAGTAACCCCGAAGAGCCACTTGCCATAGATCTTCCTACTGGCCAGGCCAAAGAACTGGCCTCACACCTGGAAGAACTGGTTGAAGAGCTCAAGAGCACTCTCAGCAAGGCCTTCGAGAACAGCCAGTATGAAGATGCAAAGGCTCAGCTGGTGAAGGATTTCCAGGAGCAGGTGAACCGCATCATGGAGGAGCTGAGATCCTGGGCGAAAGAGAAGGGGTTCGTTATCAAGAGGACTCCCCAGGGTTTCGTGAATATCCCCATGATCCTGAAGGGACAGGAGAAATCCGATGAAGGTGGCAAGGTCAAAGAGTCTGAGGAGAGCGTAGCCCAGGAGCAGGAGACTGAGCCCGATCCCTCTTCTTCCGAAGCTCCGTCGAACGGCAGGGAAGAGATGAAGGAGATGATGCAGGAGGACTTCGAGTCTCTTTCGGAGGACCAGAAAAAGGCCTTGCAGGAGATCTCCGAGGAAATATCCCAAAGGACCCTTGAAGTTCTCAGGAAGATCAGGGATCTTGAGAAATCCTTGAAGGAGAGGATCAAGGAACTCGAATCGGAGATTTCTCGAGCCGCCATTGCCCCCTACCTTCAGGAGACCAGAGAAAAGTTCGGCAGAGAAGGCAAGATAGGGGAGTGGGTTGACGCCCTTTCCGAGGACATTATCTCCAATTTCAACATGTTCATAGCCGCTGCAAGGGATGAAGGCGCCGATGTGGATTTTTCCAGGTACCTGGTCAACATTTTCGTGACCAACGATCCCGAAGGAGGGGCTCCAGTAGTCTGGGAGACCAACCCCACCTACTACAATCTTTGCGGCAAGGTCGAGTACGAGAGCCGGCAGGGCATGCTGACCACCGACTTCCGAAAGATCATCTCCGGGGTCATCCACAGGGCCAACGGTGGCTATCTTGTCCTGCAGGCCGAAGAGATCCTGCGGAACTTCATGTCCTGGGATGCCCTCAAGAGAGTCCTCAGAACAGGAGAACTGGTGATAGAGAACCTGGGGGAACAGCTGGGAGTGATACCCGTCTCCTCCCTGAGACCGGAAGCCATACCTGTCGATCTCAAGGTTGTCATGATAGGGACGAGATACCTCTATCATCTTCTCCTGATATACGACCCCGAGTTCCAGAAGCTTTTCAAGATCAAGGCAGATTTCGACACCGATATGCCGAGGGATCCTGAGACCGAAAAACAGATGGCCTGTTTCGTCGCGGGCTACGCCAAGAAGGAAGATCTCCTTCCCTTTTCTTCCGATGCGGTGGCGGAGTTGATTGAGTGGTCCGCCCGGCTTTCGGGGGACAGCGAAAGGATGTCCACCCAGTTCAACAGGATCGCAGAGCTTGTCGTCGAGTCTTCCGCATGGGCTTCCCAGGCAAAGCTGGATGTAGCAGGAGCCGGACAGGTCCGGAGGGCCCTGAAGGAGAAGATCTTCAGGACGAACCTCGTGGAGGAGAAGATCAGGAGGGCCTTTGAGCAGGATTCGATCAGGATACTGACCGAGGGAGAAGTGGTAGGACAGATCAACGGCCTCACCGTTGTGGACATGAGAGACCACATGTTCGGACATCCTGTGAGGATCACTGCCAACGTCTACATGGGTGCCGAGGGTATAGTCAACATCGAAAGGGAGGTCAAGATGACAGGCCCGATCCACAACAAGGGCCTTATGATCCTTGGCAGCTACCTGGGAAGGATGTTTGCCAGGGATTTCCCCCTCTCCCTTACGGCCAGGATCACCTTTGAGCAAACCTACGGGGGAATAGAGGGGGATAGTGCCTCTTCGACGGAACTATACTGCATCCTTTCAGCCCTTGCGGATCTTCCCCTTAAGCAGGGTGTGGCCGTCACCGGTTCGGTCGACCAGCATGGGAACATACAGCCCATTGGAGGCGTCAACGAGAAGATAGAAGGTTTCTTTGAATACTGTCGTTTGAGGGGACTTACGGGGGACCAGGGGGTCATTATCCCGAAACAGAACGTAAGGAACCTGATGCTCGTTCACGATGTATCCGATGCTGTAAAGGCGGGGAAGTTCAACATATGGGCCATTTCTTCCATTGATGAGGGTCTTCTGATCCTTACGGGGACAGAGCCCGGAAAGATGGCAGAGAAGGGTGGATACACCCCGGGAAGCATCTATTCCAGGGTCTACACCAAACTTAAGGGTTGGTACGAGAAAGCCTCGAAACAGAAGAACAACTCGAAGGCCGGGAAGAGAAAGCCCGAAGAGGATCACGATGATCAGAGCGAAGATGACGATGAACACGGCGGCGGGACCGGGGAATGAGGGTTTTCGCCAGGCCTACAGGGACCATTGTCAGGTCCTGCCTTGACGACCTGGAGATGACCTGGAGACAGGGGGAGAGAGTTCACCCCCCCTGCTCGGACGAACCCCTCGACGGACTTGTCCTCACCATACTCTCACAGAACACCAATGACCGGAACCGGGACAGGGCCTTCGCTTCCCTGAAGGCCCGATTCCCCTCGTGGGGGGAGGTCGCCGCTGCTCCGTTGCAGGATATTGCCGACACGATCAGGTCCGGAGGAATAGCCAACATCAAGGCCCAGAGGATCCTTCAGGTACTGGAAAGGGTCCGTTCCAGCTTCGGTACCTATTCCCTGCAGGCCATGCATGAATGGGAGACGGGAAGGATCCGTGAATTCCTTGCGGGTACTCCCGGGGTGGGCGCAAAGACCATCGCCTGCGTCCTGCTCTTCGATCTGGGCCGGCCGGCCTTCCCGGTTGACACTCATGTGGCAAGGGTATCAAGAAGGCTGGGTTGGGCCGATGCCTCCATGGTCCCCGAAGTGATACAGGATCTCATGGAGGAGATTGTTCCCCCAAGACGTTACCTTGAGGCCCACCTGAACATGATCACCCACGGAAGAAATCTATGTACCGCGAGGAAGGCCCTCTGCAACGAATGCCCCCTGAGTGACCGTTGTCCCTTCCCGGAAGGAAGGTCGGCGATCTGATGGGTCCTCCCTTCGTTGTCTCCTGCGTCCCATGCTCCTCTTATGACAGGGAGGTCGTGGAGACTGCGGTAAGAGAAGCCCTTCGGCTCTGCGGTTCATTCCCTCCCCTTGTCGCTCCCGTCATTGTCAAGGCCAACCTTCTCTCTCCCAGCGACCCCTCCAGGGCTGTAACGACCCACCCTGAGATCCTGAGAGCCCTCTCAATGGAGCTGATCCTGGCGGGATGTCCCGACGTAATGATCGGAGACAACCCCGGTTATATTTTCCGTCACCAGGAGGCAGAACTGTTCCGGAAGACTGGAGTGGAGGAGATCTGCCGTGAGATCCCCGCCAGGTTCGGACTTCTGTCCAGGGGCGGTTTTGCTGAGGTCAGCCCCCCAAACCCCGGAAAGCTGGAAACGCTGCGATTTTCGGCTGAACTTCTCAAGGCTTCCTGTGTGATCGGTGTTTCGAAGCTCAAGACCCATGTGGAGACAGAGATCACAGGAGCCATCAAGAACATGTTCGGAGCTGCCGATACCGATACCAGGAAGAGGGCCCACGGGGCAAGGTCTCGGAACTTCCTTCCCGAGGCTATCGTGGACATCTTTTCGGTCAGGGTCCCCGACATGTTTGTCCTGGATGCAGTGGAAGGAATGGAGGGTTATGGACCCTCCCACGGAAGGGCAAGAAGGGTAGGCTGGGTCGCAGCCTCCCTCAACGGTCTTGCCCTTGATTTTGTCCAGGCCGTTATCATGGGTTTCAGCGATCCCCTGTCGATCCCTCTTCTGTCAGTAGCTTCGGGAAGGATCGATGGTCCCCAGAAGAGGGATGATATCGAACTGAGGGGTGCCCGTTGGGAGGAACTGCCCTGCAGGGGTTTCAAGAGAGCGCCTTCAGCGGTGAGAATGATACCATCCTTTCTCCGGGGAGCGGCCCATCAGTTGGTAAGCCTGAAACCGGTACTGGAAAGTGGTGCCTGTATCCGGTGCGGGATCTGCATGAAGGTCTGCCCAGTTGAAGCCATAGAGCCCCTCTACGGAGGATGGCCCCGTATCGACCGGAAGAGGTGTGTCCAGTGCCTCTGCTGTCATGAGATGTGCCCGACGGGAGCGATGGGAGTCAGAGAGAGCCTTCTGAGCCGGCTGCTCAGATAGGAAAAGCGCCCCTAAAAGGGGCGCTCCGAAAGGACGGGTTCTGATATCTAGTTCTTTTTCTTGAGGCGTTCCAGAACGAGCCTGTAACCGTCGGCTCCGTACTCCAGGAACTTCTTCACCCTGCTTATTGTTGCGGTGCTTGCTCCGGTCTGTTGCGCGATCTGGGGGTAAGTGAACCCCTCGCTCAAGAGCTTGGCCACCTCAAGTCTTTGTGCAAGGGCCCTGATCTCCCCGATCGTGGCGATATCCTCCAGGAATCGGTAGACATCGTCGACGGTCTCAAGTGACAGGATAGCCTCGCATAATTGATCGGTCAGACGATCCTTCCACTTTTCAGCCATGTAAAATCCCTCCCGATAAGTGCTTTAGCGTATTCTAGCACTGCTTACAATTTTGGGCAAGCATCCGCAGATGTGAAAAGTGTCAGGGGGAGGTTGTGAAAATGCCGGAGATAAAGGATCTGCGGGGTTGACTCAGTTCATGGCGATGCATATAATGAGTTCCGCTGGCCGGGCTGGCGGAATAGGTAGACGCACGGGACTTAAAATCCTGTGGACGAGAGTCCGTGCGGGTTCGATTCCCGCGCCCGGCACCATGAAAGGTTGGGTTATCGCGGGGTGGAGCAGTCAGGAAGCTCGTCGGGCTCATAACCCGAAGGTCGCAGGTTCAAATCCTGCCCCCGCAACCAATTTTCAGGCGGTGTAGCTCAGTTGGCTAGAGCATGCGGTTCATACCCGCAGTGTCAGTGGTTCGATTCCACTCACCGCCACCACTTGGAGACAATAAGGCCCCCGGCTCCAGCCGGGGGCAATTTTATACCCCTCAGGATCCCTTTGGCGACCCGGGTGAGCGGGCCGGAACATCCCCGGTATAAATTGAGTTATTATAGTGTATCGTATCTATACCGGGGATCCGGGAACGGTTTTCGCCGATCCGGGACCAGACACCGATCTGAAGAGGGTGATCGTCAGGATGAGAGAAGAACAGCCGGAAAGAGGAGGCAACTTCATCGAACAGATAATAAGGGAAGACCTGGTATCCGGAAAGGTCAGCAAAGTTATGACACGGTTCCCACCGGAACCCAACGGGTATCTTCACATAGGACACGCCAAGTCGATCTGTCTCAATTTTGGACTGGCAGAGCAGTTCGACGGGGAGTGCAACCTGAGGTTCGACGATACGAACCCCAGCAAGGAAGAGACAGAGTACGTTGAATCCATTATGGAGGACGTGGCCTGGCTCGGTTTCCGTTGGGCCAACCTGTGTTTTGCCTCGGATTATTTCGACCAGTTCCATGAATGGGCTCTTGAACTGATAAGGGCAGGAAAGGCCTACGTTGATCACCAGACAGCCGAAGAGATACGGAAGACACGAGGCACCCTGAAGGAGCCTGGAGTAGGATCCCCCTACAGGGACAGACCTGTGGAGGAGAACCTGGAGCTATTCCGGAAGATGAAGGAAGGGCACTTTGCTGAAGGTGAATGTGTTCTGAGGGCCAGGATCGATATGGCCCACCCCAACCTAAACATGAGGGATCCTGTTATGTACCGGATCCTTCACCAGTCACATCACAGGACCGGTGACAAATGGTGCGTATACCCCATGTATGACTTCGCCCACGGCTACGAAGATGCCATCGAGGGGATCACGCACTCGATCTGCACCCTGGAGTTCGAGGATCACCGTCCCCTTTATGACTGGTTCCTCGACAACGTCTCTATCCCCTCCAGGCCAAGGCAGTACGAGTTCGCCAGGCTCAACCTGACCTATACGGTGATGAGCAAGAGAAAACTGTTGGAACTGGTCTCAAAGCAGTTCGTATCAGGATGGGACGATCCAAGGATGCCTACGATCAGCGGGTTGAGAAGGCGGGGCTACACACCTTCCTCGATACGCTCCTTCTGTAAGAAGATAGGGGTTTCCAGGGCCAACAGCCTTGTGGACGTGGAGCTACTTCATCACTGCATCAGGGATGAGCTAAATGCCAGTGCCCCCAGGGCCATGGCAGTGCTGAAGCCCTTGAAGCTGGTCATAGAGAACTATCCTGAAGGTCCGGGTGAGGAGATAGAGGTGGTCGTCAACCCCGAATCCGAAACCCCTTCCTTCAGAAAGGTACCATTCAGCAGGGAGCTTTACATTGAAAGAGACGATTTCATGGAGGACCCCCCAAAAAAGTACTTCAGGCTTTCACCGGGGGCCGAGGTGAGACTGAAGCATGCCTATATTGTAAAATGTAAAGGTTTTGAGAAAGGGTCCGACGGCAGTGTCGTCGAGGTAAGATGTGAATACGATCCCCGATCCAGGGGGGGAGAAGCTCCAGATGGACGCAGGATCAGGGGGACCCTTCACTGGGTGAGCGCATCTCACGCGGTAAAGGCGGAAGTCCGACTGTACGATCACCTGTTCACCCTGAGGGATATGGATGATATGGAAGAGGGGACAGATTACAAGGATCACCTGAACCCTCGATCCCTGGAGATTATCACTGGCTGCATGGTGGAGCCGTACCTTGCAAAGGCGGCTCCCATGGACAGGTTCCAGTTCCTGAGACAGGGTTATTTTATCGCCGATCCCGATCACACAGGGGAAAAACCCCTGTTCAACAGGACGGTCCCGCTCAAGGACAGTTGGGCCAAGGAGATGAGCAAGGATCCCCGCTAGACCCCTGTCCCCGGGAACGGGGCATCATTTCGTGAAAAAAATGGAGGCATCTTGAACAGGGAGCGTCTCGTCAAGGAAGGATGGAGCCATGAAGCCCGGTCTCTCTTCAAGAGCTTCGAGATCGCAGGCAGGGACCAGGGCTGGTGGGACCACGAAGGACCGATCGTGGCCGCCGTCTCGGGAGGTATAGACTCAATGGCCCTCCTGTGGCTCCTGTGCTTCAGGTGGAGGGGGGAGGTAATTGCCGCCCATCTGGAACATGGCTTCCGAAAGGAGACCGCCCTGAGGGATGCCGTTTTCGTGGAAGGAATTTGCCGTGAATGGGATATCGAGTGTCACATTGAGCATAGGGATATCCCTTCCCTGAAGGGAAGAGGGGAGACCCTTGAAGAGGCTGGAAGAAGAGAGAGGTACGCCTTCCTTGACCGAGTGGCTTCCAGTCGGGGGGCGTCTTTCATCGCAACGGGCCATAATGCCGACGATCAGGCCGAGACGGTCTTTCTTAACCTGCTCCGGGGTACAGGGATCAGGGGGCTAAGGGGGATACCCAGAACAAGGGAAGGGATAGTCCGTCCAGTGATAGATCTCTCGAGGGAGAAACTTCAGGGACTTCTTCTTGAGATCCCCGTCCCTTGGGTTGAGGATGAGACGAACCTGGAGACCAGGTATTTCAGGAACAGGATCAGGCATGTAATTCTTCCTTTTCTTTCCACAGAGGGGAACCGGCGTTTCGCGGACCACCTTATCGGGCTCTCCTCGGAGGCCTACGAGATCGAATCGTCGAGAGCGGAACGGTCGAAGAGCCTTGCCTGTTGGTGCAGAAGACATCAGCCACTCGCATTGAGGTCGTGGGACACTGGACTGCTGAGAAGAATGGATGACCAGACGTTGCAGTCGATAATGGCATACGAGGGGAGAGACATGGGACTTGCGCCCCTTTCAAGGAGCAAGACTTCCAGACTCCTCGGGTTGATCCGCAGAGGAGAGGGGAGATGGCGATTCCAGTGGGAGAGGGACCTTGAGATTTGCGGTTCAAGGAGGTCGATATCTCTCGTTGAAAGAAGTCTATTCTCCTCCCCCGGCCCTTGTGGAGAGTCATTTCCCCTGAAGGGGGAAAGAGGATCCTTCAGCTGGGGGCCATGGTCCTTTGAGTGGGAAATTGCCCCTGGCGGCGGTCCTTTTCTGGGAGAGCGGGCCTGCCGGATCCCCGTGAACGGGTCGGAGGTAATTGAAGTAGGGGCCGCTGGATCTCCAGGGGAGACGGGGCCATCCCGGGCAGGGATACCATGGTGGGCCGAGATGGTCTGGCCAGAGGTCAGAACATCAGGGACTGTCTGGGTCCCTTTTTCTGGCCCTTCGTGTACCTCAAGGAGACAGTCGGCCGGTAAAGACGGACCCTCCCTTGAGCTTCGGGCGAGGATCGGAGGAAGCGGACTGAAAGGAGAGATCCAAGATGGGATTTGATCTCGGAGAGGTCCTGATAAGGAGAAAGTCCATCCAGGAGAGGGTCAGGGAACTTGCTTTCGATATAGGTTCCGCTTACGGGGACAGGGATCTGGTGCTGATCGGCGTACTGAAGGGTGCAGTGGTCTTCCTTTCCGACCTGATAAGAGAGCTGCCTGTATCCATGACGACGGAACTGGACTTCCTCGCGGTGACATCCTATGGAACTTCCACCGAATCCAGCGGCGTTGTAAGGATAATCAAGGACCTGGATATCAACATCAACGGCAGGAACGTGATCATTGTCGAGGATATTGTTGACACGGGGCTAACCCTCTCCTACCTGGTCAGCATCCTCAGGGAAAGAGAGCCGGAGATGCTGGAGGTCTGTTCCCTGCTTGACAAGCCTTCTAGGAGAAAGACCGAGATCGACATAGCTTTCAAGGGGTTCGAAATCCCCGACGAGTTTGTGGTAGGCTATGGCCTGGACTATTCCGGGAGATGGAGGAACCTGCCCGAGATCTACACCCTGAAGAAAAGGGACTAGGCCCTTTTCCAGGAGTACCTGTTCTTTTGAACGAGAGGTGGGACAGTATTGGGAAGAATGGCTAAGAACCTCGGGCTTTACCTTGTAATGATCGTCCTTGTGGTAAGCCTGGTGAACATGTTCCTTTCACCGGCCCAGAGCCCAGAGGAACATGAACTGATAAGCTATAGCGCCTTCCTGGGGTATTTCCGGGAAGGGAAACTGGAACAGGTATCCATCGAGGGCGACAATATCAAGGGTACCCGGGAGGGAGGGGTCAAATTCCGCACCATCGCGGTCGGGATCGGCGACCTGGCACCCCAGCTGGCAGAAAAGGGTGTACAGGTGGAGGTCCAGCCTCCGGCAAGATCCCCCTGGTGGGTAACGATGATGTCCTCCCTGTTCCCCACCCTGCTTCTGATAGGAGCCTGGGTATTCATCCTCTATCACATGCAGGGCGGCAGCAACAAGGTGATGAGTTTTGCCAAGAACAAGGCCAAGCTTTTCCTCGACAACAGGCCCAAGGTGACCTTCGCCGACGTGGCCGGCTGTGACGAATCCAAGGAGGAACTCAAGGAGGTCGTTGACTATCTGAGGGATCCAGACCGGTTTTCCAGGCTTGGGGCCAAGATACCGAAAGGGGTGCTTCTTCTGGGTCCCCCCGGGGCAGGGAAGACCCTTCTCGCCAGGGCCTGCTCCGGCGAGGCCGATGTCCCGTTCTTCAGTATAAGCGGCTCGGATTTCGTTGAAATGTTCGTAGGCGTTGGTGCCGCAAGGGTCCGGGACATGTTCGAACAGGCCAGGAAGAACCAGCCCTGTATCGTTTTCATAGACGAGATCGATGCGGTGGGAAGGCACCGCGGTGCCGGTCTCGGAGGAGGACACGATGAGAGGGAACAGACCCTGAACCAGCTTCTGGTCGAGATGGACGGTTTCGACGTGTCATCGGGGATCATACTTATCGCCGCGACCAACCGCCCTGATATCCTCGACCCGGCTCTTCTCCGGCCAGGGAGGTTCGACCGTCACATAGTGGTTGACCGCCCGGACAGGAACGGACGAGAGGCGATCCTCAAGGTCCACCTGAGGGAGATGAAGGTGGAGGAGGACGTTGATCTCGAGGTTCTGGCCAAGAGGACCCCCGGGTTTGTCGGGGCTGACCTGGCCAACCTGGTGAACGAAGCTGCCCTGCTCGCCGCTAGGAGAGAAAGGAAGAACATCTCCATGGCAGAGTTCGAGGAAGCTATTGACAGGGTCCTGGCGGGACCGGAGCGAAGGTCCCGCCTTATAAGCGATAGGGAGAAGGAGATCATCGCATTCCATGAAGTGGGACACGCCCTTGTTGCCAAGATGGTACCCGGGTGCGATCCCGTCCACAAGATCTCTATCATTCCCAGGGGACACAAAGCCCTGGGCTACACTCTGCAGCTCCCCGAGGAGGATCGTTTCCTGATGTCCAAGAAGGAACTTACCAACAGGATATGCGTACTGTTGGGCGGAAGGGTAGCAGAGGAGATCCATTTTTCTGACATTACCACCGGAGCCCAGAACGACCTGGAAAGAGCCACCCAGATCGCCAGGCAGATGGTGACAGAGTTCGGGATGAGCGATACCCTTGGCCCCGTCACTCTTGGAAGGAAGCAGCACGAGGTCTTCCTGGGAAGGGACATCATGGAGGACAGGAACTATAGCGATGAGGTGGCCTACGCTATTGACCAGGAGGTAAGGAGTATAGTCGAAAGCTGTTACGAGAGGGTCCGCAACATCCTCAAGGAGAATCAGGAGGCTCATGTCAGGATCGCAAGGACCTTGCTGGTCGAAGAGGTGATAGAGGGTGACAGGCTTGATTCTCTCCTCGAGGAGGGTATAGTCGGGTCCCCGGAAGCAGCGGAAGAAGCAGTTGCCACAGTCGGGGAGATCGAAGACGAAGAGGGAGGGTCCGTAGCCTGAGGGCGTTGTGACGACCCTGAAAGGAACGGCCGCTTCGGCATCTGGATGTAACGGGCGTTCGGTCTGATCCCTTGAGGCCGGACGCTCTTTTCTCTTGATTACTCTGGAAGATGGAGGGTGCCTTGAGCGATAGAACTTCAGGTTTCAAGCTTTTTTCTGAATGGCCGCCAGCAGGGGATCAGCCTGAAGCTATCGACCGTCTTGTCGAAGGTTTCAGGAGCGGGGAGCGTTTCCAGTGCCTGCTTGGTGTGACAGGGAGCGGAAAGACCTTTGCCATGGCGAACGTGATCGAAAGGTTGCAGAGACCGGCCCTTGTCCTTGCTCACAACAAGACCCTGGCAGCCCAGCTGTACAGTGAGTTCAAGGAGTTTTTTCCTGGTAACGCAGTTCACTATTTCGTCAGCTATTACGATTACTACCAGCCCGAGGCCTATGTCCCCGTCTCGGACGTATACATAGAGAAGGACGCCTCCATTAACGACAGGATAGAAAAGCTCAGGCTTGCCACCACCAAATCCCTTCTCGAGAGGAGGGACGTCATTGTCGTTGCAAGTGTTTCATGCATCTACGGCCTGGGAAGGAGGAAGGCCTACGAGGATGCCATCTTCCGCTTCTCCCTCGGTGAAAGGTATGAGCGAAGGGATTTCCTCTCAAGACTGGTCACCAACCACTACGAGAGGAATGATCACGATCTTCAGCCAGGGACTTTCCGGGCCCGGGGCGGGGTAATAGAGGTTTTCCCCGCCTACAGTGACACGGCGGTGAGGGTCCACATGGAGGATGACCTGATAGAAAGGATCGACGAGATAGAACCGCTTACAGGCAGAAGTATCCTCTCCAAGCCTTATGCGGCTATCTTCCCTGCACAGCACTACATTACTTCCCGTGAGGCTATAGCAAGGGCACTTCCCATGATCGAGGAGGAGCTTCAGGAAAGGCTGGAGCACTTCAGGTCCCGGGGTAAACTGCTCGAAGCACAGCGGCTGGAGATGAGGACAAGGTACGACATGGAGATGCTGACCCAGGTGGGGTACTGTTCGGGGATAGAGAACTATTCCAGGATACTCGACGGACGAGAACCCGGTGAGACCCCGGGAACGCTTCTGGATTTCTTCCCCGAGGACCTTCTCTTTTTCATTGACGAGTCACATATCACTATCCCCCAGGTGCAGGGAATGTTCAACGGCGACAGGGCGAGAAAGCAGACCCTGGTGGACCATGGTTTCAGACTGCCCTCATGCCTTGATAACCGCCCGCTCAGGTGGGAAGAGTTTTGTTCCTTTCTCAGACAAACCTGCTTCGTATCGGCCACCCCCGGGGACTGGGAGACATCTGTCTCCACGAGAGTGGCCGAGCTGATAGCGCGTCCAACTGGAGTAGTGGACCCGGAGGTGCTTGTGGTGCCGGCCACCGGGCAGATAGACGATCTGACAGAGAGGCTAAGGAAGGTGGTGGCCAGGGGCGAGAGAGCTCTTGTGACCACCCTGACAAAAAGGTCCTCGGAGGATCTGGCCGAATACCTTTCAGAGATCGGATTTGGTGTCAAATACATCCATTCGGAGCTTGACGCCTTCGAAAGGACGGAGCTTATCAGGGACCTTCGCAAGGGGGAGATATCGGTCCTTGTGGGAGTGAACCTCCTCAGGGAGGGAATAGATCTCCCGGAGGTCTCCTTCGTGGGCATTCTGGATGCTGACAGGGAGGGATTCCTCCGGTCCAGAAGGTCCCTTATCCAGATCATCGGGAGAGCTGCCCGGAACACGGCAGGGCAGGTTATCCTCTACGCTGACCAGGAGACGGGGAGCATAAGGTCTGCCATGGAAGAGACGACCAGGAGAAGGGAAAAACAGTTGAATTTCAACAGGGTGCATAATATCACTCCGAAGACCATACACAAGAAGATCATGCCCCTTCTGCCGGAGGAGGAGATCGCCGATATCGCTGCAGGTATTTCGGTCAGGTCCGGAGGAGAGGGTTTCACCAGCCAGGAGCTTGAGAGAATGATGTGGAAGGCCGTGGAGGACCTGGACTTCGAGAGAGCTGCGCTTATAAGGGACATCCTTCAGGGAAAACGGGGAGGCGGATCCATCCGTGCCGCAATGGATAGAGGTAAGAGGGGCAAGACAGCACAACCTGAAAAACATAGACGTAGACATACCTAAGAACTGCCTTGTGGTCATCACTGGGCCCTCCGGATCGGGGAAATCCTCGCTGGCTTTCGATACTATCTATGCCGAGGGGCAGAGACGCTACGTCGAATCCCTGTCCTCCTACGCCCGACAGTTCCTGGGAGTACAGGACAAACCCGACGTGGATGATATTTCCGGTCTTTCACCAGCCATTTCAATAGAACAGAAGGGCGTTTCCCACAACCCCAGATCCACTGTGGGGACCGTGACCGAGGTCTACGACTACCTCAGGCTCCTTTTTGGAAGGACCGGGACCCCGGTCTGCCCACAGTGCGGCAAGCCTGTTGAAAGGCATACCGTCGACGAGATACTGGAGATGCTGCTTCAGAAGCATGAGGGGGAGAAAGTGGACATTTTGTCCCCCGTGGCAAGAGGAAAAAAGGGCGAGTTCAGGAACCTCTTCCTCCAGTACCAGAAGGAGGGATTCCTCAGGGCCAGGGTCGACGGGACCTTCCTGTGGCTGGAGGAGGATATCCCTCTGGACAAGAACAAGAAACACAACATTGAGGTGTTCATTGATCGCCTTACCGTGGACGGAAGCAGGAGGGACAGGCTTGCCGAAGCCGTCGAGAACTCCCTCTCCCTCAGCGGGGGATATCTCATGCTCGCCTTCGGTGACCAGGAAGTTGTCATTACTGAGAAGTTCGCCTGTCCGGAGTGCGACATGATCCTCCCGGAGATAGAGCCGAGACTCTTTTCCTTCAACAACCCCTTCGGCGCCTGTCCCGACTGCAATGGCCTGGGGAGCCACCAGTACTTTTCCGAAGAACTTGCCGTGGACCCCTGTGGCAATGTACTCAACGGGGCCCTTCTCCCATGGAAGAACAGGCATTACATGCTGAGAAAGCTTGCCGCCCTTGCCAGACACAGGAGCTGGAGCCTTGATCCTCCCTTCAGGGATCTACCAGATGAGGTCAGGGAGGCGATCATCCACGGAGACAGTACACGCGTTCCGTTGACCTATCGTGAAGGGAACCGGGAGATGTCCTACATGGGGAGGTACGAGGGGCTGATCCCCTGGCTCGAGACAAGATGGAAAGAGACCGATTCCGAATCGATAATAAACGAACTGGCAGGCTACCGGGCCGAGGATGTATGTCAAACCTGCAAGGGCAAGAGGCTCCGGCCGGAGGCCCTTTCGGTAAGGGTGGACGGACTGACCATAGGTGAGGTCGTCGAGATGCCAGTCTCCGATCTGCTGGAGAGGATAGGGGAACCCGGTTTCCAGATCCTTATGAAGGAGCCTGCCAGGAGGATCATTGAAGAGATAGCCAAGAGACTGTCATTCATGGTCGACGTGGGGGTGGGATACCTATCTCTCTCAAGACGGGCTGATACCCTGAGCTCTGGTGAGAGCCAGCGCATAAGGCTGGCAACCCAGATAGGCTCCAAGCTGAGCGGTGTCCTTTACGTCCTTGATGAGCCGACCATAGGACTTCATCCGAGGGACACCACAAGGCTTCTGGGAACTCTTGAAGCGATACGGGACCTGGACAACACCGTTCTTGTCGTCGAACACGACCGGGACACAATGACAAGGGCCGATTACATCGTTGAGCTGGGGCCCGGCGCCGGAGAGCATGGCGGCATGATCACAGCCTGTGGGAAACCCTCCGAGATAGTCTCAGGGAACTCACTTTCCGGTCCCTTCATATCGGGACAGGATTCTGGTACTTCATTTCGCAGGGGGGAACTGCCCGATGCTCCGGGTTGGATAGTGGTGAAAGGAGCTGAAGAGAACAACCTGAAGAGCATTGATGTTTCGATCCCCCTTGGCCGACTGGTTTGCATAAGCGGTGTCTCAGGGTCCGGCAAGAGCACCCTTCTTAACGAAGTGCTCTACAAGGGTCTGAAGCGAAAACTGGACAAAAATTTCAGGGGAAGGGCCGGGCAGCACAGGGATATCGAAGGGTGGGAAGCCCTGAGGAACGTGGTAATGATAGATCAGACACCCATCGGCAGGACGCCTCGCTCCAATCCGGCGACCTATACCCAGCTTTTTACTCCCATAAGAGAGCTCTTTGCCTCTCTTCCAGAATCAAGGATCAGGGGCTACAAGGCGGGGCGCTTCAGTTTCAATGTCCGGGGAGGTCGCTGTGAAGCCTGCAAGGGAGACGGCGAAGTACGGATCTCCATGCTATTTATGCCCGATGTCTACGTCAAGTGCGAGGTCTGCCACGGAAAGAGGTATAACCGGGAAACCCTCGATATAAGGTACAAGGACAAAAACATCGCCGAGGTTCTTGAGATGTCCGTAGACGAAGCCAGGGCCTTTTTCGGGGATATACCCAGGATATCGAGGAGGCTTTCGGTGCTTCAGCAGGCAGGACTTGGATACATTCGCCTCGGACAGCCCGCGACGACTCTCAGCGGAGGGGAGGCCCAGAGAGTAAAGCTGGCAGAGGAACTGGGGAAGCAGTTCCGGGGGCACACGCTTTACATACTGGATGAACCTACTACAGGCCTTCACTACCTGGATGTAAGGAAACTGCTGGTCCTTCTGCAGAAGATCATCGACCAGGGCAACACGGTACTGCTTATTGAACACAACCTGGACGTACTTGCCTCTGCCGATCATATTATCGACCTCGGTCCCGAGGGAGGTCACCAGGGAGGGACCGTCGTGGCCACGGGATCTCCCGACGAGATTGTTCGGAATGCGAAAGGTCATACCGCCCGTCACCTGGGAGAGTTCCTGGATAGTATCAAAAGGAGGGAAGCCGATGTCAGTTAATCCGACAGGGAAAAAAGACCCGGGCAGCGAGGACCTGGTGTTCGGGAAGAACGCCGTCAAGGCTGTTCTGGACTCGCTTCCCGAACACTGCTCCGTGGTCCTTGTCTCGGAGAGGATGGCAACCAATGAAAGGGAGCAATTCCTGGAAACTTGCAGGAGGGCCGGTGTAAGGTGGCAACTTGTCCCTCCCTCCAGGATCGACAGGATCTGCCCGGGTGATCGACACCAGGGAATTGCTGCCAGGATGCTACCCGTGGCCTTGACTGACCTCGAGAGTTTTCTGAAAGGGCTAGACCCGGCCGGTGGCCCCTCCCTGATCGTTCTGCTCGATCACGTCCAGGATCCCCAGAACCTGGGAGCCATAGCCAGATCGGCAGAGATCTTCGGCGCCGATGGGATGGTCATTCCCAGAAGGCGTTCCGTTCTCCCCACATCGACGGTGATGAGAACGAGTTCAGGGGCAATAGCGAGGGTCCCCGTGGTAGGCGTTGTGAATGTTGTCAGGACACTCGAAGACCTTAAGGGTAACGGGTTCTGGGTAGTGGGGCTGGACCACCGTAAAGGGAGTGTCCTCTGGGAGTGCGATCTGCCCGAAAGAATGGTCCTCGTCGTAGGGAGCGAGGACCGAGGGATGTCAAGGCTCACCTCCGAAACGTGCGACCTCCTTGCAAGGGTCCCAATGAAAGGGCGCACCGGCTCGCTGAACGCTTCGACGGCGGCTGCGATCGGAATGTACGAGTGGATGAGGTCCTTTACGGCCGGGTGCGTTGTGCAGTCTGTGAAGGAGTAGCGCACACCGGTTCATATGTTCCCGGTGATGACCTTTGCTCGGGTGGTTTCCGTTCCTTGGCTATTTCTTTTCGGGAGGTCCTCCCGGGTGTATTCGGTCGGCCTTGCGAACTGTCCCCCTGACCCTCGCCAGCTGTTGTTGACAAGCTATCGGGCCACGGGTAAAATTCAACACGCTTGGGTGGTTAGTTCAGAGGAAGAACGCTTCCTTGACGCGGAAGAGGTCGCAGGTTCGAGTCCTGCACCACCCACCATTTTCATATCTTGCCGGGGGCCTGACAGAAGCTTCTGTGTAAGGGTTGTCTGACGGTTATACATGTATATATGAACCCCTCCATGCGAACGCGGGAGGGGTTTTTTGTTTCCGGGGATAACCGTGTGGTATAACCTTCCTCCCCTTCCCAACAGCATTTCTCGGGAGAATTCCAAGACAGGGATGGAACTTCTGAAGGTGCCTGTTTTTATCATATAATCAGTTTTGGGCAAGGAGGGAAGAGATGATAAAGGGTGTTGGAGTGGATATGTGCAGCATCCCCCGACTTGAGAGGGCTCTGCTGGACCCGAGGTTCGTCGACAAGGTCTTCACGGAAAGCGAGAGGGAGTATGCTTCGTCCAGAGGCGGAAGGACAAGGCATCTTGCATCAGCCTTTGCTGCCAAGGAGGCCTTTTCCAAGGCCGGCGGCTGGGGTCTGGGCCGCGTGGGATTGAAGAACGTATCCCTGGAGCGAAAGGAAGGAGCACCCTTCCTTATCCTTTATGGTCCAGCCCTGGAACTGATTCGATCCCTGGGGGCCCGCAATGTACATGTCAGCGTGACCCACGAGGGGGATCACGCCGTAGCAGTAGTTATCATAGAGGAGTGAGATCACTTGTATCTTTTCAGCGCCGACGATATCAGACTTGCCGACAGAAAGGCCGTGGACCATTTCGGGATCCCCCCAATTATCCTGATGGAGAATGCTGCCAGGGGTGTCGCAGAGATAGTGGAGGATAGGTTCCCGGCCGCCTCCAGGATACTGGTGGCTTGCGGAGGCGGAAACAACGGGGGAGACGGCCTGTCGGCTGCAAGGCACCTTCTGAAAAGAGGCCGGAAGGTCACTGTGCTTCTTGCGGCCGCAGAAGAGAAATTAACCCCTGAGGGGTCTTTGAACCTGAAGATCCTGAAAAGGATCGGCTGTCCCATTGCGAGATCGGAAGAGCTGACGGACGTCGGGATGAGAGAGCTGGCAATGGGGCAGGATATTCTTGTCGACGCACTCCTTGGTTCAGGCTCGAAAGGCGCCCCCAGGGGCGAGACGGGGAGGGTGATCTGCGCTGTCAGGGGGACCGTTCCGGTAGTCTCCATTGACATACCAAGCGGAGTCGATCCATCGACGGGCGAGGTCGAAGGGGATGCCCTGGAAGCAGATCTTACTGTCGCGATCCTTGCCCGGAAGATCGGACATGAAATAATGCCCGGAAGAAGTTTCCGGGGCGAAGTGGAGACGGTGGACCTCGGTATCGAGGCGACCCTTCTTCTCCCCCGGTCAGGGAAAGTGGTACTTGTGGACCCTTTTATTGTCTCCGGATTTCTTCCTCCCCTGTCCCCCTTCATACACAAAGGGGATCGGGGTATAGTCTTGGTCATCGGCGGAAGCGAGAGATACCGGGGAGCACCCCTTCTTGCAGCCCTGGGAGCTCTGATGGCAGGTTCCGGCGGCGTTATCGCCGCAGTTCCGGCTGGTTCCCTGCCGATGTTCTCCCGGTATCCCGAGATCATCCCCATGGAGGCCTGCACCGAGGACGGTACAATTTCTCCTGAGACCTGGGACAGGATCGTCGAAATGTGGAAGGGCAGGTTCAAGGCAGTTGTGATCGGTCCCGGGCTTGACAGGGGAAGGGTACCCCAGGACCTGGTCCGGAGGGTATGGAAGGATTGGGATGGTCCGCTCTGTCTGGACGGTGATGCCCTTCACGCCATCTCCTGCTGCAGTGACCTTGATCCCAGGGCAGCCGGTACCGTGGTGACGCCCCATGAAGGCGAAGCAGCGCTTCTCCTCTCAGTGGACAGTTCGGAGGTGAAACAGTGCAGGTACAGATCGGTTCTGGAGCTGTCGAGGAGGTTCGGTGTAGCCCTTCTGAAAGGACCCTGTTCGCTGGTGTCGGAGAGTGAGAAGGTTAGGGTCAACCCCCATGTCTTGGCGGGTCTTTCCGTTCCAGGATCTGGTGACGTTCTTTCCGGTGTATTGGGAGCGTTCCTTGCAAGGGGTATCAATATCTTCGACGCAGCCTCCTCGGCCGCTTTCGTACACGGTTATGCAGGCGGGTCAGTTCAGGAGCGGAAGGGTCCAGACGGTATCACTGCCACAGAGATTGCTCTTGAAGTGCCTTCTGTACTATCCCGGATCTCAGCGGCAGCCGGAAAGGTCCTTCCATGATCCCCTTTTGCCATGGTCAGAAGTCCAGCAAGGTAAAAGCCGGTTTTTTTTACCTATCCAGGGGGCCAGAGGAAACCAGACATCTTGCTTCGGCCCTTTCAAGGTACTCCTTCCCTGGACTGGTGATCCTCCTTTCCGGGACACTGGGGGCGGGCAAAACGGAATTTGTGAGGGGTTTTGCCTCCGGGTCGGGCTGGGGGGATGTAAGGAGCCCCTCCTTTACGATAATCAACGAGTACCTGGCATCCACTCCCATAACCCACGTTGACCTGTACAGGGTTGAGAGGAACGCTTCGACGGAGTTCTCCCTGGAAGAATTTTCCCGTGAGGGATCCATAGTTCTTGTTGAATGGCCGGAGAACTGGGACGGGGAAAGACCTTCCGAGGTATGGAAGATCGTGTTTTCAGTGCCTGAGGACCTGAATTCCGGCCGGGACGCCCAGAACCTCCGCTTTCTGGAGGTGCAGTGTGAAGGGGGCAGGGCGTGTGAAATGCTGGAAAGGTTCATGTTTGGCGCAGGATGTGAACTTGAGGAGGCCGACAGATGAGAGTGCTTGGGATCGACTGTTCCACGGGCTGGACCGGGGTCGGCCTTTTCTCGGAGGGTGCCGTTAAGGCCGATGTCAACTATCTGGCCGGCAGGAGGCAGGCCTCCCTGCTTCCCCTGCTGACTTCAGAGGTACTGGAGAGATCGGGCCTGGAGCCCTGGTCACTGGATGCTGTTTCTGTCACTGTCGGACCAGGTTCCTTCACCGGGATCAGGGTAGGACTTTCCTATGCCTGTGCCCTGTCAGAGGGGATTGGCCGCAAGGTGGTCCCTGTCAGCTCCCTGATGGCACTGGGAGCTCCCCTGTTGGACGGGTCAGAAAAGATCCTTCCCCTTGTCAGGGCAAGAAGGGGCCAGGTTTATCTCGCCGCCCTCGGGGGGGAGCGCCGATCCCCGTTCTTTCTCTCTCCCCCCCGGATCCTCTCCCTGGAAGACCTGGCCAGTTCTGTCGAACTGAAAAGCGGGTTCTTGACCGTGGCTGATGACGACCAGGCTCTATCCCGGGAGCTGTCAGAGATGAATATCAGGGTTTCCAATTTCGCCTCTGTAAGGGGCGGGACAGTAGCCCTGCTGGGCGGGGCGCTTTTCGGACAGGCCGTCGATCCCGGCGAGGTCCGGGCTCTCTATATCAGGACTCCAGATACAGGTGCTCCCAGCGGATAAAATGAATAAAAGTCTCTGGTCAATCTAAACAATGAAGTGTATTATATTTGCTGTCGTGTTCATAAGTGAAAAGCAGAACATTCCCATGAAAGGGAGAAGGTGGAAGATGGACTTTTGGCTGTAGATCAAGTCACGCCCACGATACAGAGGAGGGATGCATGATTATGGATCTGATCGAGAAACATCCGATTCTCGAGTTCAAGCATGGCAAGAAGGTCAAGTTCACCTTCGACGGTAATGAGATGGAGGGCTATGAGGGCGAACCGATAGCCGCCGCCCTTCATGCCAATGGTGTCAGGATCTACAGGGTTACCCCCGTGAAAGAGCAGACGCGGGGGTTCTTCTGTGCTATCGGAAAATGTTCTTCCTGTTTCATGGTCGTTGATGGCGTTCCGAATGTCCGGACCTGCGTTACCCCACTTAAGACCGGGATGCGGGTCGAGACGCAGCGGGGCAAAGGCGTCATTGCAATGGATGCGGAGTAGAGGGAAGGTGAAGGGATTGCGGCAGACAGAAGTTCTTGTTATCGGAGGGGGCCCCGCAGGTCTCAGCGCCTCCCTTGAAGCAGCCTCGCTGGGGTGTCAGGTAACTCTGGTGGATAGCGACCTCGCCCTTGGAGGACAGTTGATCAAGCAGACACACAAGTTCTTCGGCTCAAAGGATGAGAGAGCCGGGACAAGGGGGTTCAAGATCTCCGAGATCCTTCTCGAGGAGCTTGACGGGTACAAGGACCGGGTCAAGGTCCACATGAACTGCACCGCAACCGGATTTTACCGGGAGGACGGGGTAGTTTCCTGTGTTATCGGAGAAGACGAGTATTTCAGGATCAAACCCGGCAAGATCGTTATGGCCACAGGAGCCCAGGAGCGCCTTCTCCCGTTCCCCAACAACCATCTCCCCGGCGTCTATGGTGCGGGGGCGGTCCAGACCCTTATGAACGTCTACGGAGTGGCACCCGGCAAGAGAGTCCTAATGGTCGGAGCCGGAAATATCGGTCTTATCGTCAGTTATCAGTTGATGCAGGCGGGTGTCGAGATCGCAGGCATAGTCGAGGCCATGGACCGGGTTGGAGGTTACTGGGTTCACGCCGCCAAGGTGAGAAGGATGGGGGTCCCCATCTACCTCAGGCATACCATAAAAGAAGCCCTGGGGGACAGGGTCATCGCAGGGGCGATGATCCAGGAGATCGACGACAAATTCCAGCCCGTGGGCAAGGAGATCCAGGTGGATGCCGACATCATCTGTATGGCTGTCGGTCTCACCCCGACCTGTGAACTCCTCTGGCAGGCCGGTTGTGAGATGGTATTTGTTCCCCAGCTTTGCGGCCACGTTGCACAGAGGGATCTCTTCATGAGGACCAGTCACCCCGATATCTGGGTCGCCGGTGACGCCGCAGGCATCGAGGAGGCATCGGCCGCCATGGTCGAGGGCCGGATCGCAGGTGTTGGTGTAGCCAGGTCTCTCGGGAAGGGCGACAGTTCGGAGCATTCGAAACGCCTCGAGGAATACAGAAGACGACTTGCGGACCTCAGGGGTGGCGAGGTCGGACAGAAGATCTGTCAGGGCCTTGAATGCTGCACTGTCAACGAGTGGGGGGTGTGATACATTGAACGAAAAAGAGAAGCTCTTCAACAGCGGGGTGCTCGTGGAAACGCGCAAAGGGGCAGTTGAACCCCCTGTGGACCTCTGGCAGAACAAGAAGAATGGTCTGGTCATCATCGAATGTCCCCAGAGGATACCCTGCAACCCCTGTCATACCAGCTGTCCTACCGGAGCAGTAAAACCCTTCAGGGATATCAATGACCAGCCCGAGATCGACTACGAAAAATGCACAGGTTGCGCAAGGTGCGTGGCGGTCTGCCCCGGCCTTGCCTGCTTCGTGGTCGACCTGACCTGGGGCGATGAGGATACGGCGCTAATGAAGCTTCCCTACGAAATGCTCCCCGTCCCCGAAGAGGGCAAGAGCGTGGACTGCCTGAACAGGGTGGGCGAACCCATATCCAGGGGCAAGGTCGTAAAGGTCCTCGAACCCATGCACGACAGGACGATGGTCGTCCATGTCGAGGTCCCCAGATCAAAGGTGATGGAAATCCGCACGATCAGGGTGGTGAGGTAGTCATGGCCGGAAAGAACGAAGATATCATCATCTGCCGTTGTGAAGAGGTCACCCTGGGTGAGATCAGGGAGTGGATAGAGAAGGGTTACGAGACCTTCGACGAACTAAAGAGAGTCCTACGGGTAGGCATGGGACCGTGTCAGGGGAGAGGATGCCGTGAGATGATCCTGAGGGAGATATCGGCAAAAACAAAAGTTTCTGTCGCTGATATTCACCCCGGGACCTTCAGGCCTCCTGCGAAGCCGGTCAAACTGGCCGTTCTCGCCAAGGGGGGAGACAAGTAATGTCCTGGAAGAGGACAGCCGATGTCGTTGTGATCGGAGCCGGGGTCCAGGGTTGCTCCATTGCCTATAACCTGGCGAAAATGGGAGTCAAGGATATCGTTGTTCTCGAAAAAGGGACCATTTGCTCGGGTTCTACCGGGAGATGCGGCGCCGGGATCAGGGCCCAGTGGGGAACGGAGATGAACTGCAGGTTCGGGCTTGCAGCGGTAGAGAAGTTCGAGCAGCTGCACGAAGAGCTGGGGATGGATTGTGGCCTGAACCAGAGCGGTTACCTGATGGTGGCCTACAAGGACAGCGAATTCGAGCAGCTCCAGAAGAGCATGAAGCTTCAGAACAGCCTCGGGATCAATACCAGGGTAGTCACCTATGATGAGGCAAAGGAGATCTGTCCGGGTCTTGCGGCCGAGGATGCTGTCGGTTTTACTTTCCACGACAGGGATGGACACGCTGATCCGTTCCTTACGACCTTTGCCTACATGGAAGCGGCGAAAAGACTGGGCGTGAAATTTTTACGCTTCACAGAAGCAACCGATGTCAAGACCGTTGCCGGCCGGGTGGCCGGAATTGTTTCCAGCAGGGGAGATATCGACGCTCCTGTCGTGGTGAACGCTGCAGGCGGCTACTCGCAGTTCATATCCAAAATGGCAGGAGTGGAGATCCCCAACTTCTCTGAAAGACATGAGATCCTGATCACCGAACCCGTCGAGCCCGGGGTCTGCCCTCCCATGCTCATGAGCTTTTCGGGGAACTACTACATTCAGCAGAGACCTCACGGATCGATAATCGGAGGGTGCAGCCCCGAGGGGCATCCTCAGGATTACGAACTTGGGAATTCATGGGACTTCCTTGAGATGATGTCCCGGACCTTCGTGCGGCTCCTTCCCAGGACCAAAGGGGTAAGGGTCGTCCGGCAGTGGTCGGGGCTATACAACATGACCCCGGACCGTCAGCCGGTTCTTTGCGAGGCTGACAATGTCAAGGGTTTCTTCCTCTCCTGCGGCTACTCCGGACACGGTTTCATGTTCGGTCCCATATCGGGAGAGCTTCTGGCGCAGCTTATACTTGGCCAGGAACCCTGGATACCCATCGGAATGCTGCATTACAGCAGGTTCGAAAGAGGAGAACTTCTTATTGAGCCGGCAGTAGTCTAGTACCATTTATCTCCCGGTCCAGGAGGGGGCGGTTTGCCCCCTCCTGGACCATCTTGTAGAAGGATAGAATTGTCTTTACTTGACGGTAAATTCCGTTTTGTAATGCAATATTCAATATATAGATACCAATATGGCTTGTCCCTGCCCTCACAAGGTGGCATAATGGGCCCGGGTAATGAGATCTCATGATATGAACGTTTCGGAGGAAGGTGAGTTGTTTGCCAAAGAAATTCAAGGTTGAAGTGAATTCCCACTGGTGTAAGGGCTGTGGACTGTGCCTGGCCGTATGCCCCAAGAAAGTTTTCGATTTCGACGAGAACCTGAAATCCACCCCTGCAAGGATGGAAGACTGCATTGGCTGCAAGCAGTGTGAGAACATATGCCCCGACCTGGCTATCACAGTTGAAGGGAGTGCTTAGGATGTCCAGGGTTGAATTCTGGCAGGGGAACGTTTCTCTCGCCTACGGAGCCATTGCCGCCGGTTGCCGTTTTTTCGGGGGGTATCCAATAACCCCTTCTTCGGAGATAGCCGAGGTAATGGCCGAGGAGATGCCTGCCTGCAACGGCAGGTTCATACAGATGGAGGACGAGATCGGCGGCATAGCCGCGACAATAGGTGGTGCTGTGACCGGGTACAAGTCCATGACAGCAACTTCCGGTCCCGGTTTCTCGCTCAAACAGGAAAACCTGGGGCTCGCCTACATGGCCGAGATCCCCATAGTCGTTGTAGACGTAATGCGCGGAGGACCTTCGACAGGGCTCCCCACTTCCATTGCCCAGCAGGATGTCATGCAGGCCCGTTGGGGCACTCACGGCGATCATGCCACCATCGCCTATGCACCATCATCGGTGCAGGAGTGTTACGAAGTGGCTATAAAGGCTTTCAACATGGCGGAGCGTTTCAGGCAGCCTGTTCTGATCATGAGCGATGAGGTCCTGGGCCACATGCGAGAGAAGGTTATAGTTCCTGACAAAGAGACCCTTGCCATAGTGGACAGAAAGAAACCTTCCTGCAGCCCCGAGGAGTTCATCCCCTACAGACCAGACCCCGAGGACAACCTGCCCCCCATGGCCTCCTTCGGTGACGGGTACCGGTGGCACATTACCGGACTTACCCATAACGAGTGGGGGTTCCCGACAAACTGCCCCGAAGAGATCGCGAAGAAGTCCGCCCGGCTGATGGACAAGGTCAATGCATACCGGGACGAGATAGTTGAATACGAGACGGAGAACGTGGAAGATGCCGATGTTATCGTCGTAGCATACGGTAGTGTTGCCCGGACAGCCTTGAGCGCCGTCAGACATGCCAGGGACAAGGGCCTGAAGGCAGGTTATTTCCGTCCCGTGACCTTATGGCCCTTCCCGGACAGGGAACTGGAGCCTCTGGCGGAGAAGGCGGGACGGCTTATCGTACCTGAGCTGAACTTCGGACAGATGGTCCACGAGGTAGAAAGAGCTGTACACGGCAAAGCGGCAATAGCGCAAATGAGCCTTGTTAACGGTGAGCTTTTTCAACCCTCCGAGATCCTGGAGAAAATCGAGGAGGTGGCCGGATAATGCCACGCCCTGAAGTTCTAGACTGGTTGAGAAAGAGGTTTTTCCCTCACATGTGGTGCCCTGGTTGCGGGCACGGGATCATCATGCACGCGATCCTTCGGGCACTGGTCGATTCCGGCAAGAAGAGGGAAGAGACAGTGATAGCCTCAGGTATAGGCTGTTCAAGCCGCATGCCAGGGTATATTGACTCCTGCACGATCCATACAACCCACGGGAGGTCCCTGGCGTTCGCTACGGGGATCAAGCTGGCCAACCCCGAGCTGACCATCGTCGACGTAATGGGTGACGGAGACTGTACTGCTATTGGAGGCAATCACTTTATCCATGCCTGCCGGAGGAACATCGGCATTACCGCCGTGGTGATGAACAACAACATCTACGGTATGACCGGAGGACAGGCCTCACCCACGACACCTCCCGGTGCCAGGGCCACCACGGCTCCCTACGGTGCCATAGATCCCCCCTTCGACGTCTGCAAGCTTGCCCAGGGTGCAGGGGCGACCTACGTGGCAAGGGCCACTATCGCCCAGCCCGTCCTTTGCGAGCAGTACATCAAGAACGGAATAGCCAACAAGGGTTTTTCCGTAATCGAGATCATTTCCAGCTGCCACACCCAGTTCGGCAGGAAGAACAACCGGAGGACCCCGGTGGACAACCTTAACTACTTCAAGAACAACTCTGTTCCCCTTTCCAGGGCCCAGAGTATGTCCCCGGTCGACCTTGAAGGCAAGATCGTGACCGGCGAATTCGTGAAGAGGGAAGCCCCGGAGTATACAGAACTCTACCGCAGCCTGGTCGAGAGGGTTGGAGGTGGGAAATAATGAGGGATCGCTACGAGATACGTTTCGCAGGTTCCGGCGGGCAGGGGGTCATTCTGGCCGCTGTCGTGGTAGGAGAGGCCGCGGCTATCTACGAGGGGCTGAACTCTGTCCAGACACAGGCTTATGGTCCCGAGGCTAGGGGTGGAAAATCCAAATCGGAAGTGGTCATCTCAAGGGGCAGTATCGATTACCCTAAAGCCACATCCCCGGATCTCCAGATAATCCTCAACCAGACATCCTGCGATGAGTTCATAGGACAGACGGCAAGGGGCGGAGTGGTCGTAGTCGATGATACCTACGTCTCCTCAGTCTCCGAAAGCGAAGCCGAGGTTTTCATGCTTCCCATCGTGAAGACCGCAAGGGAGAAGATCGGAAGGGAACTAGTCACCAACATGGTGGCCCTTGGGGTTACTGCCAGGGTTCTGGAAAAGGAAGGCCTGATGAAGGCCGATTCCGTCAAGAAGGCCATACTGGCCAGGGTCCCAAAGGGGACCGAGGAGATGAACGAAAAGGCCTTCAATGAGGGCTACAGCCTAATGAAAGCCATCAGGTAGTCTCTGGAAATCTTTTCCAGGGAACCTTTAAAGGGGCGGGGGGGTGACCCCCGCCCCTTTCGTTGTCAAGGGGCCTTGCTGTTATAGAATATCCATAAAACAGAAAGATGCCGGGGTGGATGAATTGTTGAAGCACGGACAGGTCCTGAAAGTAGATATTGAGACTGTGAACAGCCGTGGCCAGGGCATAGCACGCTTCGGCGGTGAAAGATTCGTCCTTTTTGTCCCTGGGGCACTTCCTGGAGAGGTGGTCAGGGGAAGGGTCGCCGCTCTTAAGAAGTCCTACGGGGTCCTTCTGGTCGAGAGCCTTGAAGAGGCCCACGAAGCGAGGATCACTCCAGCCTGTCCCTGGTTCGGGAGGTGCGGAGGCTGTGCCGTTCAGCACGCATCCTACGAACTGCAACTGGAACTCAAAAGATCCATCCTTGATCAGGCCCTGAAGAGGGTGGGGGGGATCAGCAACGCAACCTCCGAAAGGTGCGAAGGATCACCTGTCATCTGGAAATACAGGAACAAGGCTTCCTTTCCCGTCGCCGGCATGGACAAGGGCGCTGCCATAGGTTTTTACCGCGAGGGTACTCACGATCTGGTCAGGGTGGACCAGTGCCCCGTACTTGAGCCCGCCCTGGGAGAGCTTATATCCCCGTTGACGGAGCTATTGAAAGAGACAGGTATTGAGGTCTACGACCCTCGAAAGGGATCCGGTCTCTTGAGGCATATCGTGGTCAGGGGCCGCTCCGGCGGCGGAAAGGCCATGATAGTAGCTGTCCTGAACACACCCCCGGCAGACCGGCCTCCCGAAAGGATAAGGCCTTTCCTTTTTTCTCTTGCCAAGATGGCAGGAGAGGACGAAGGTGTCGTTGTTAACTTCAACACCTCACCAGGCAACACCATCTTTGGGCGCAGGTCCATCCCTATCACGGGGACTGGCCGGATATCGGAGAGAATCGGCCCTTTCTCCCTCAGTTACGGGCCGACGTCTTTTTTCCAGGTTAACACAAGGCAGGCCGCAAAACTGTTCGAGGCGGCTTCGGAACAACTTGACATCGCCGGTTCCGATAAGGTCCTTGAACTTTATTCCGGAACGGGCGCACTTACCCTTTTTATTGCGAAAGGCAGGCAAAAGGTCGTTGCTGTCGAGGAGTGGCCGGAATCGACGGACTTCCTTCGAAGGAACATGGAAGAGAACGGATCGGGGGAAGTGGTAGACCCAGTTGGTATGGCAGCGGAAAGAGCGGTAAAGGCTCTCTCGGGGAGAAGGTTCGACGCCGTAGTGCTGGACCCTCCGCGAAAGGGGTGCTCAATGGAGGTACTCTCGGGATTGACGAAGATCCTGCCCCCCCTGATCATATACATATCCTGCAACCCCGCTACCCTTGCAAGGGACGCTTCCTTCCTATGTGAAAAAGGGTACCTGCTAAGAGAGGTCCGAGCCTTCGACATGTTCCCCCAGACATCCCATGTGGAGTGCCTCTCCGTATTCGAAAGGGGGAAGTAGTTCAGCCTTTGTGATCCCCAAGGTTAGCCTGTAGCCTTATGTAAGGATCTATGTCAAAGATTGTTGCCAAACCTGCGAAGCCAAATTATAATGAGCCTTCGAGGGCGGACATAGCTCAGCTGGTAGAGCATCGGCTTCCCAAGCCGAGGGTCGCGGGTTCGAATCCCGTTGTCCGCTCCATTTTTTTTGTGCTATCCTTGACCAGGTAACCCTTCATTTCCTTTGGACCCCCTTCCAGTAAACGATACCAGGGGAGTCTTGTCCTCTCAGATCATTGATATCGGCAAGGGCCCTCGGGGAGCGCCGGGGCGTATCGAGTTGACACGACAAGGGTGGGGCAATTAGAATCTTGTAGGTTTGTTAAAAAAGTATCTTTATACAGTATTATGCATGCTGGGGGGTAATGCGTGTGCCGAAGAATATCGCGGAAGAAATTACCGAAGCGGAGGCAAGGGCCAGACAGATACTTCAGGACGCCAGGACTGAAGGAGCAAGGTTATTAGCGCAGGCCAAGGCGGAAGCGGAAGATCTGGCCAAGGGATCAAGGCAGAGTTATCATCGGACCCTCAGGGAAAAGGTTCTCAAAATGGAGGAAGAAGCAGATAAGGTTTCAGAGAAGACGATCGAAAAGGGAAGAGATGATTCTAAAGAACTGGTGAAGAGCCATAAAGCCAAAGTTGACGATGTCGCTAACTTGGTCGCTGAAGAGGTGATGGCACGATATGGCAGTAACAAGAGTTAAGAAGGTCAGGATCCTCTCCCACCAGGATATACTGGAGAATGTCCTTGCGGCGCTTCAGAACCTTGGGTGCTGCGAAATGATCTCCTCCGATGAACAGGGCGTTCCCGGAGAGGAGTACGCAGCTTTTCCCCCTGACCGGGCGAGATCCGAAAGGTCATCGGACCTCGAGGCCAGTATCGGTGACTGCCGATCCCTCCTCAGATTCCTTGAGCCCCTCTACGAAGAAGAGGGCGGAATGCTCGAAAGGCTCCTTGGTCCCAAACCCCCTGTTACACTGTCCGAACTCGCCTCGCTCAGATCCAGTACCGATCTCTCCGATCTTGCAACGAAAGCGCGAGGCCTGGAACGCCGTATCTCCGAGAAGAGATCAGAGACGACAATGGTCACGAATCACATTAAGCTCCTGGAACCTCTGAAAGATCTGGACCTCCCCCTTTGGATCGTATCAAGGGGTACCGAGAAGGTGACGGGAGTTCTGGGCACTATCCCTGCGGCACGGAAGGAAGAGCTGACCGACAGCTTTTCCAGCCTGGTGAAAGGACAGGGAGAGGTCTTCTTGGCCGCACACGGGGATAAGGATGTTGAGGTCATGGCCGTACTGGTCTTTCCCCGTTCGATAGAAAGGGAGGTCCTGGAAACAGCTTCCGGCGCGGGTTTCTCCAAGGTGGACTGTCCCCAGGGACTTGAAGATCAGCCCGACCAGGAGATCGTGAGACTCGTGTCTCTCAGGGAAGACCTTGCCAGGGATATCTCCTCGGCGGAAGAGGAGGCCTCCCGTATGGCACTGGACGTTGTTCCAGTGGCAAGGAAGATCAACGACTTTCTTTCTGTGCTCTCGGCGAGGAGAGATGCCGGCCGTTCGGGAGTATCAACGGAGAAGGTGTCTGCCCTCAGGTTCTGGATACCAGCAGATAAGCTGGATGACCTGGAGAAAATCCTGGAACCCTATGCGACCCTGATCGATATCCATTCCGAGGACCCTGCACCCGAGGACAACCCCCCGATAATCCTGGACAACCCCAAATGGGCCGTTCCTTTTTCCCCTCTCACAAAGCTTTACGGGATGCCCTCATACACCGGTATCGACCCGACGGTGCTGATGGCCCCGTTCTTCTTCCTGTTCTTCGGCATGTGCCTGGGAGACGGAGGGTACGGTCTTGTCATGGGGGCTTTTTTCCTATTTGCCCTGGTACGGTACAGGCTTTCAGGTGACACGAGGAACTTTTTCATCCTTCTGATCCTGGGCAGCGTCTCGACAGTCCTTGTTGGTGCACTGACCGGAAGCTGGCTAGGGGACATGATCGACGTTTTTGGGATCTTTGCCCCCATAAGGTCGATGAAGGACAGACTGGTCCTTATCAAACCCATGAACGACCCCATTACCTTTCTGGCGATCTCCCTTGCCCTTGGCGTTATCCAGATACTCTTCGGCATTGTGATCGCCATGTGGGATGCCTTTCGCAAGGGTGACATGATGGGCGCCTTTGCTGACCAGGGCGGATGGCTGGCACTGATCGTAGGCATCCTTCTCTGGGGCGCCTCATCCCTCGGGGTCGGAGGCAGCACTCTTATCCTCATGGGGAAGATCCTTGCAGCTACTGGTGCTCTGACACTGGTGGCGACACAGGGCAGGGACAAGCCCGGTATCGTCAGGAAGGCCGTCTCGGGGGTCTTGAGCCTATACAACATTACCTCCTATCTGGGGGATGTTCTGAGCTACAGCCGCCTTCTGGCTCTCGGGCTGGCCACATCAGCGATAGCCATGATAGTCAACACCCTTACAGGGCTGGTATCAGGGATCCCCTATGTGGGCTGGGCACTGGCGATCCTGATCTTTTTCGGGGGCCACCTTTTCAGCGTTGTTGTCAATGTGCTGGGCTCCTTCATTCACTCACTTCGTCTCCAGTACGTGGAGTTCTTCAGCAAATTCTACAGCGGAGGCGGCAGGGTTTTCGAACCTCTGAAGCTGGATTCGAAATACACGAGAATTACCGGACATAGTGCAGAAGATCCGGGAATGTATTGAAATAAAGCGATCATTTTCCCATCATGTTTGAGAGGAGTGTACTTCAATAATGGATCAGCTTGGAATCATGCTTGCGGTGCTTGGTGCGGCTCTTGCCGCAGGATTTGCGGGTTCGGGTTCGGCCATAGGGGTCGGGATCGCAGGTGAATCGGGCGCAGGTATCATGACCGAGGATCCAGGCAAATTCGGTCTGGTGCTTCTGCTCCAGGCCCTTCCCGGGACCCAGGGTATCTACGGTCTTCTGACAGCCTTTTTTGCCATTCTCAAGGTTGGTCTCCTGGGAGGAGATGCTGTATCAGTGAATGTATGGCAAGGACTTGGAGTGCTTTTTGCATGTCTCCCCATAGCGATCGCCGGATACTATTCTGGTATTGCCCAGGGCAAGACCTCTGCGGCCTGCATCCAGATGATAGCCAAGAGACCTGAGGAAACGGGCAAGGCCGTCATACTGCCCGCGATGGTCGAAACTTACGCCGTTCTTGCGTTGCTGATGAGCATAATTCTTCTTAACAGCATCCAGTTCTGATCGGCATCCTTGAAGACGGGGTGAGATCGATGTCCTTAGCTGACATAAAGGCAAAGATAGAAGCCGACGCCAAGGCTGAGGCAGAGGAGATAACAGGCAGGTTCAAGGAACAGGCCGACGAGATCCTTGCCGCTGCCAGGCTTGAGAGCGAAAAGATCCAGAAACGGCTGGAGGAAAAGATCAGGTCTGAGGAGACGGAAGTACGCAGGAGAAAAAAGATAGTTGCTGACCTTGAAGCCCGCAAACTGGATCTTGGTGCCAGGAGAGAACTGATCGAAATGACTTTTGACAAGGCCCTCGTTGTTCTCTCCCGGACCCCTGACGCAAGATACCTTGCCTTCATGGAAGGACTCATGGCGGAAGGTGCCGTCACCGGTGAGGAAGAGGTCTTGCTTGCGAAGGGCGAAAAAAGGGTTACCAATAGATGGATCGAAGAATTCAACGAAAAATACAATAAAAGGCTTTCATTATCCGAGGAAATGGTTCCGGGTTCAGGAGGCTTTGTTCTCCGCAGGAGTGATATTAACGTCAACTGCACCCTTGAAGTACTTCTCCGCTGGGCAAGGGAAGACCTGGAGGCAGAGGTTGTCAGCCGTCTTTTTTCTGAATGAACTGGGGGTTTCCCAATGACCTGTTCTGTTGACTACGTTTATACTGTGTCCAGATTAAGGGCTATGGAAAACCGGCTCCTTGAGCCGGGGGTTTTTCAGCGCCTGTTGGACAGTGAAGATCTGTCTTCCGCTTTAAGGGTCCTCTCCGAAACGCCATACGGAAAATGGATCCTGGAGCAGCAGAGCGAGGAAAAATTCGATAAGGCCATAGAGTCGGAGTTGCTGTATATCTATTCGGAAACGGAGAGGTTTGTTCCGGATCCCGGACTCTACTTCATCTGCCGGCTTCCCTATGATATTCACAACATCAAGGTTCTTCTGAAGGGCATTTTCAATCAGAAAGAGGGCGGCAAGAGAAGGATGGATCTTCTTACCGGCCTCGGCAACATGCCTGTCGATGAGATGGTAATGGCCATTGAGAGTGAGGATTACCGTCTTATGCCTTTCGGATTTCACAGGACGGTACCTGAATGTGTCTCTATCTGGGATCAGTCGCACGATATTTTACAGGTAGAGCGGGTCCTTGATGAGGCTCTTTTCTCCCTGCAGACCAGGATAGCGGCCGAGATGCCCTTTGAAGGGGTAAGACTTTTCGTCAGATCCAGGATAGATGCGGAAAACATCAGGAATCTGGCCAGGTTGAAAAGGATGGGTTTTGAAGCTCCCCAGGCTGCACCTTTCTTTCATAATGGAGGATCAGTCCCGGTGGAAAAGGTCAATTCCCTGCTCAACGAACCCTTCGAAGGCTGGGAAAGGTTTCTTTCCTTCGCTGATGTCTCCAGAACCCTGTCAAGTGTCCAGGAACACACAGGCCTTGATTCCCTGATCGTGGACCTCGAGAGGTCGATAGATGATTTCCTCTCGGGGATCCTCGCCAAGTTCAAATATAGCGCTTTCGCACCCGAGAACGTTCTTTGTTTTTTGTGGTTGAAAGAGATAGAAGCAAAGAACCTGAGGATCCTTCTCGTCGGTATAGGTAATGGAGCCGACCGTTCAGTGCTTAGGAGGCTTTTGCGAAATGTCTGACGGATCCAGAAAACTTCTGATGGCAGCAGTCGGCGATTTTGAGAGCGTTCTTCCTTTTCAGGCGGTCGGTGTTACACCCTTTTCACCGGACAACGACCTGAGGGATCTTCTCTTGCGGCTTGCCAGGGAGCAGTATGTGGTGGTTTTCCTTGTAGATGACCTTTACAGGGACAACCTCGAACTTGTGGAAGAGGTGAACGAAAGCTACTCCATGAGTATAATCCCTATACCCGGTATCAAGGGTTCCACCGGGATCGGAATAAAATCCATCAGGGACAGCGTTGAAAGAGCGGTCGGGATGGATATTTTTGCCGTCAAATAGATAACCACCTTAAGACAAGGGTGTACGCGGAGGGGATATTATTGGCCATTAAAGAGAAAATCATCGGTTCCATTGCCAAGATTTCCGGCCCGCTTGTCGTTGCAGACGGGATGAGCGGCGCCGGAATGTACGACGTAGTAAGGGTCGGAGATCTGGGTCTTGTGGGAGAGATCATCGAACTCAAGGGATCAACGGCTTCTATCCAGGTTTACGAGGAGACTTCAGGGCTGAAGCCGGGTGAACCCGTTGAAAGTACTGGGGCGCCTTTAAGCGTTGAACTTGGTCCCGGGCTGATCGAGCAGTTCTATGACGGTGTCCAGAGGCCTTTGAACCTGATCGAGAAGGCCGCGGAAAGTCCTTTCATCTCCAGGGGTATCAATGTGCCGGCGATAGGCCGGGCTAAAAAATGGGATTTTGAACCTGCTGTTGAGGAAGGGACCGAGGTGGGGGAGGGTGATCTCCTCGGCACCGTGGATGAAACAGTCCTCGTAAAGCACAGAATCCTTGTTCCGCATGGTGTTAGCGGAAAAGTCAAAAGTATTTCCAGAGGCTCTTTTACCGTTGAAGAAACCGTTGCAGTCATAAATGACGGTGAGAAAGACACGGAAGTCGCTATGCTGAGAAGATGGCCTGTAAGGAGTCCCAGACCTGTCCTGCAGAGGCTCGCCCCCAATGTTCCCCTGACGACAGGGCAGCGTGTTGTCGATACATTTTTCCCTCTTTCGCGGGGCGGGGCTGCATGCGTACCGGGACCTTTCGGATCCGGGAAGACCGTAATCCAGCACCAGCTTGCGAAATGGGCTGATGCCGAGATAGTAGTTTACGTCGGTTGCGGAGAACGGGGAAATGAAATGACAGACGTCCTTTTAGAGTTTCCGGAGCTTGAGGACCCGAGATCAGGTGAACCCCTTATGAAAAGGACGGTCCTGATAGCAAATACTTCAAACATGCCTGTCGCTGCAAGAGAGGCCAGCATATATACTGGTATTACCATTGCAGAATATTACCGGGATATGGGCTATTCTGTCGCCCTTATGGCTGACTCCACAAGCCGCTGGGCGGAGGCCCTGAGGGAGATCTCCGGAAGGCTGGAAGAGATGCCAGGCGAGGAAGGGTACCCTGCATATCTCGGGACGAGGCTTGCCAGTTTCTATGAGAGGGCAGGCAGGGCTATCTGTCTTGGCAATGACGGGAGGGAAGGCTCGATCACCTCGATAGGAGCTGTTTCTCCACCTGGAGGTGACCTCTCCGAACCTGTCAGCCAGAACACCCTGAGGGTTACAAAGGTCTTCTGGGGCCTGGATGCTAATCTTGCCTATCAGAGACATTTCCCCGCCATAAACTGGCTTTTGAGCTATTCACTCTACGCCGAGAAACTGGGTGAGTACTGGGACAACCTTTACGACGGTGAATGGAGCTCCCTCAGGATCGAATCCATGTCCCTGCTTGAGGATGAGGACAGGCTCAGGGAGATCGTAAGGCTTGTCGGTATTGACGCCCTGTCGAGACAGGAGAGGATGATCCTTGAGACCGCCAAGTCCCTAAGGGAGGACTTCCTGCACCAGAATGCCTTCCACGAGATCGACACCTATGCATCGATGGACAAGCAGTTCAAGATGCTCAGGAATATAATCAGTTTCCACCATCTTTGCAAGGATGCCCTGGAAAGGGGTTCAACAATTCAGGAGGTCTTCTCACTGCCTGTCAGGGATCAGATCGCAAGGATGAGATACGTGGATGAAAAGGAACTGGACAAGATCGACGATCTACTCTCGCAAATGAAAGAGGAAGTAGAGAAACTGCTTCCGGAAGGGGGCATGGGAGATGTTGCCTAAGGAATACAGGACCATATCAAACCTTTCCGGTCCGCTTCTTGTGGTAGAGAAAACCGAGGAAGTACGTTACGACGAGCTCGTGGAGATCGAGCTGGCTAACGGGGAGCGAAGAAGGGGAAGAGTGCTCGAGATTACCCGGAATAACGCTCTGGTGCAGGTTTTTGAAGGTACTACAGGGATAGACCTCGACAGTACCAAAGTCGTTTTCATGGGAAAAGTTCTCGAACTCCCTGTCAGTAAAGAATTGCTGGGCAGGATCTTCAATGGAAGAGGGGAACCGATAGACGGAGGGGTTGCCATTATTCCTGACAAGACCCTGGATGTGAACGGATACCCCATGAACCCTTATTCACGGGATTATCCTTCCGAATTTATTCAGACAGGGATCTCAACCATTGATGGAATGAATCCGATGGTAAGGGGGCAGAAACTGCCCATCTTTTCCGGAAGCGGAATGCCCCACAACAGGATCGCTGCACAGGTAGCAAGGCAGTCGACCGTGCTTGGCGGGCATGAAGACTTTGCCGTTGTTTTCGCGGCGATGGGGATCACTTTTGAAGAGGCCTACTTTTTCATGGAGGATTTCCGGAAGACGGGAGCCATTGAAAGGACGGTCATGTTCGTCAACCTGGCCGACGACCCGGCCATCGAAAGGATAACCACCCCCCGTCTTGCCCTTACCTGTGCGGAATACCTCGCCTTCGAGAAAGACTACCAGGTCCTTGTGATCCTTACGGACCTTACAAATTACTGCGAAGCCCTGAGGGAAATCTCCTCGGCAAGGAAAGAAGTTCCCGGCAGAAGAGGTTATCCGGGCTACCTCTACACAGACCTCGCGACAATGTACGAGAGGGCGGGCAGGCTTAAGGGCAAGAAAGGATCCATAACCCAGTTCCCGATCCTGACCATGCCCGAGGATGACAAGACCCACCCGATCCCTGACCTGACAGGGTATATAACTGAAGGTCAGATCATTCTTAGCAGGACCCTGCACCGGAAGGGTATATTCCCGCCTGTCGATGTCATGCCCTCCCTTTCGAGGCTGAAGGACAAGGGTATCGGTGCCGGAAAGACCAGGGAGGACCACGCCGACCTCATGAACCAGCTCTTCGCAGCATACGCCAGGGGGAAAGAGGCCAAGGAGCTGGCCACTATCCTGGGAGAAGGGGCCCTCTCAGAGGAGGACAAGGCCTTTGCCCTCTTCTCAGACCGCTTTGAGGACAGCTATGTCAGACAGGGAGAGTATGAGAACAGGTCTATCGAGGAGACCCTTGAGCTCGGTTGGGACCTGCTGACCATCATCCCCGTCAAGGAACTGAAGCGCGTCAGGGATTCCTACATCGAAAAATACCTCCTGCCAAGATCCGGGGCGGAGAAGGATAAGAAGTAATTGCGGGATCTGGCAGTCAAAGGACGTCTTAAGAAAGATATTGGCAAGGGGAGCCGGATATGGCGAAAAAACTGAATGTCAACCCGAACCGCATGGAGCTGTCCCGCCTGAAGACCAGGCAGAAGGTTGCCAAAAGGGGGCACAAGCTTCTCAAGGACAAGCAGGATGCCCTGATAAAGGCCTTTCTGGAGAAGGCCAGGGGACTAAAAGACCTGAGGGAATCTATCGAGAGGGAGCTGGAGGAGTGCTACAGGAGCTTCCTTCTTGCCAGAGCCCAGACCTTCCCGGCCATGCTCGAGCAGGCCCTGATGATATCCGGGACGGGACTTACCCTGAGGATGTCGAAGAAGAACATAATGAGTGTTATCGTTCCGGTCTTCGAGGTGGAAGAAGGGGAGGCATCACTGAATTACGGTCTTGGCACGACCACCGGCAACCTTGATGTAGCCCTTGAGAAATTCTCCAGGCTCCTGCCAAAGCTTGTTTCCCTTGCAGCAGAGGAGAAGGCGCTCAGGCTGATGGCGGTAGAGATAGAGAGGACCAGGAGGCGGGTTAATGCCCTTGAACACGTCCTCATTCCTTCCTTCCAGGAGACCATAAGGTACATTACAATGAAGCTTGATGAACAGGAACGGGCAACCCTCAGCAGGTTGATGAGGATCAAGGAGATAGTCCGTTCTCACTAGCCAGAGGGACTCGGGACAAAGAGATCGGGATCCTTGAGCGGAGGGAGGCCCCAGGGGCCTCCCTCCTTTTTCATAGGTCCACGGGGACGGGTTCCCCAAGTCAGGCTTCCTGGATCTCCCTTTCCCTTTTCCTACGATGAATGCTAAACTATAAAGCTGCGGGAAGGAGCCCAAGCGGTCGCTGCCCCTTTGAGGGGGAGAGGAAAGTCCGGGCTCCACAGGGCAGGGCGCTGGAAAAATTCCAGTGGGCGTGAGCCCAAGGAAAGTGCCACAGAAACATACCGCCCGGCACTCATTATAGAGTTTGGCGCAAAGCAAACCATGACCAGCTTCATTGAAAGCGTTATTTCCCAACAGGCCTCCAAACCCTGTAATGAGTGCCGGGTAAGGGTGAAAAGGTGGGGTAAGAGCCCACCAGCTGTCGGGTGACCGACAGGCTAGGCAAACCCCGCCCGGAGCAAGACCGAATAGGAGGGGATGAGGCTGCCCGCTGACCCTCGGGTACGGTCGCTTGAGGGCCGGCGAAAGCCGGCTCCTAGATAAATGACCGCCTCGCACAGAACCCGGCTTAGGGGTTGCTTCCCGCGGTCTGCAAGATCTGGGGTGCATCGTTCAACGATGCACCCCTTTTTTGTTGCGTTTAGGGAAAGATGGTGCTAGAGAATTATAAGAAAACAATGAAACGGGACTAAAGGGCTATTGAAAACAGTCAAAAGGTGATAAAGTGGAACAAAGTGGCATAAAGTGGCATAATATGGGAGGAAAATCCCATGCTAGTGGGAACCTATGAGCATAAATTCGATAATAAGGGCAGGATCGTCCTTCCGTCAAAGTTCAGGGAAGAGTTGGGCGAGAGCGCTGTCGCGACTGTAGGCATAGATCAGTGCGTATCGATCTACTCATCGGGGAGATGGCAGGACCTCCTGAACAGGTTCCAGCAGATGTCCTTCTCCAAGGGAAGGACCAGGGATTTTCTGAGGGTGCTGCTCGCCACCGCCCATGAGGTCCAGTTCGACTCTTCCGGAAGGATCCTGGTCCCCTCGAACCTGAGACAGCATGCAAAACTGGAACAGGAAGTGAGCGTAATAGGTGTCGGGGATCACATCGAACTGTGGGATACGGGCTCCTGGAATACCTATCTTGAGAATATTCGCAAGGATCTTCCCGACATCGCGGAAGAGGTGGAAGGGTTATGAAGACCCATATTCCCGTGATGCTACCGGAGGTCTGCAGGATACTTGAAGAGGTCAAGAACCTGAGGTTCGTTGTGGATGCCACCCTGGGTCTGGGGGGTTATACGGAGGGGGTTCTCCTGAAATGGAGAAAAACGGCAGTTCTGGGTATCGACCAGGATCCTCAGGCCATTGAAGTGGCAAGAAGAAAACTTATGGATTTCGGGGACCGATTCCGGGCGGTACACGGCAACTTCCGGGACCTCTCGTCGATCCTGGCTAAAGCCGGAATGGGGAAACCCGATGCGGTTCTTTTCGATCTGGGGGTATCAAGTATGCAGATAGAGACCCCCGATCGAGGTTTTTCATTCCAGGAGAACGGTCCACTGGATATGCGAATGAACATTCTTGACGAGCATCAGGAAATGGCCGGAGACATAGTCAACACCTACGGCATGAGAGAACTGACGACCATATTCCGCAAGTTCGGCGAAGATCCCTATGCGGCACAGATAGCAAGAGGAATAGTCAAGTTCAGGGAAACATCGGGACCCATAAAGAGCACATCCCAGCTGGTAGATATCATCAGGAATACGCTTCCGGCGCCTGTCCAGAGGAAGATGGGAAGGAATCCCGCCAGGAAGATCTTTCAGGCTCTCAGAATAGCCGTCAACGACGAACTGGAGGCGCTGAATGAAGCCCTTGGCCAGTGTGAAGCGCTGGTTACGGGATCCATGACGGTGATCGTCGTGAGTTACCACTCCCTTGAGGACCGGATCGTCAAGAACAGGTTCCGGAAGTGGTCTTCAGATGGAAGAGGAAGACTTCCCTTCAAGAGGCCCATGGTGCCTGGTGAAAGTGAGCTGGAGGAGAACTGGAGATCGAGAAGTGCCAAACTCAGGGCATTTCATTTCGCTTCGACCGCTGCGGAGGTGACCGGCCGATGAACTCTCACACCCTGGAACTGCCTTGCGCGAACGATATAAGGACCGGGGGACGTGGGACCACCTGGATCCTTCTCTGCGGTGCGATAGTGGTTCTCCTGATGGGACTGGTAGCACTGAGGCTCTATTCCCTCAATCTCGAATACCAGCTGGCTGATATCCAGAGACAGATAGTCCTGAGAGAGGAAGAGCAGTCGAGGCTGGAAAAGGACCTTGCGGGTTTACTGAATCCTACGAGAGTGTATAGTTATGCAAGGTCGGAATTGGGCATGAAGGCCTCCGCCAACATGGGACTGGTCAAGGTAGCAGCGATCAGGAAGGATTCGCCTGTGGACCATGAGGAGAACAGGGCAGGACCAGGTGTGATCCGGAAAGCCCTTGTGTGGCTGGCAGATTCCGTATCTAGGAAGGCTTCCGCCCGGCAGTGACCGCAAATTGACGGATAAAGGACGGTCAGTATCGAATGAAAGGCCTGAGGAAGAGCCCATGGCTCCTGCTTGCTGCATTCATCCTGGCGCTGCTCTTCAGGCTTTATTCCCTCCAGGTTGATCCGGACCCCAGGGTCAGATCACAGGCCGGAAGCCAATACTGGGCCAGGTTGAGAGTTACAGCGCCGAGAGGTTTCATCAGGGACAAAAACGGGATCGCTCTGGCGATCTCCACTCCGACACTTAGTTTCTTTATCGACCCCACTCTCTGGGATCCTGGAAATGCTCCCCTTCTCCAGGACCTGATCCCCCGGCCCCGACTCGAAAGGATCTCGGGAAGCATCGGGGGGCGATACTACCCGATCGCCCGAAAGGTTGACCCCCCCATCTCCGACAGGATTATCAACCTGCGGCTTCCAGGTCTGTTCTGGGTCAAGGAGACCAAAAGAGTATACCCCCAGGGCAATACCCTGAGCCACGTCCTGGGATTCTGCGATATCGATGACAGGGGCCTGGCAGGAGCGGAACTCTTCTGGGACTCCGTTCTTTATGCTCCTCCTGAAGGGAGGATCATCGCCAAGGATGCAAGGGGCGATTTTGTGGATGTAGCAATTCCAGGCCATACAATGACCGCCGATAATGATTCACTGGTCCAGTTGACCATTGATTCCCGCCTTCAGCACATTCTTGAACGCAGGCTTCGGGAAGGGTTCCTTCAGCATAAGGCGGAGTGGGCTGCTGCCGTTCTTCTTGAGCCGTCGACGGGCAGGATCCTGGGGATGGCAAGCCTTCCCGATTTCAATCCAAACGACAGGAACACCTTTGCAGACAAGGAATCCCTCAGGAACAACGCACTTTCAAGGGTATTTGAACCCGGTTCCACACTGAAGCCCATTATCATGGCCAACCTGATAGACAACGGAGAAGTGTCACAAAGTACGACAGTGAACTGCCGGGGAAAGATCAGGGTCGCCGACGTTACGATCCACGACATAAAGGCACACGGCCTGATGACCCCAACCTCTATCATTTCCGATTCCTGCAACGTCGGTATGGTGACCAGCGTCAGGAACTCCGACCCGTTCCGTACCTACTCGTTTTTGAGGAGGTGTGGTTTCGGGGATCTCACAGGGGTTGAGATGCCAGGAGAAGAATCAGGCCTGATGATCCCCCCTTCGCAGTGGAGAGGTTCTGTTCCAGCCACGATATCCATAGGTCACGGAATAGGTGTTACTCCTCTTCAGCTGGCGGTAGCCACATCTTCCATCGCGAACGGGGGAAAGATCATGAAGCCATTTATCGTATCCGAGATACGGAGCAGGGGCGGAGCTCTGGAATACCAGGGAAGTCCTGTTGTTGTCAGTGAACTCATGTCGGCACGAACTGCCCAGTGGATGAGAGAGGCCTTGAGACTGGCCGTAGAGAAAGGTACCGGAAGATCTGCAGATGTCCCAGGTGCAAAAGTGGCAGGAAAGACAGGAACGGCCCAGGTGCCGGGAGCCGGCGGATACCTTAAAGGCGACTATACTCCTTCATTCGTAGGTTTCTGGCCCTTCAACGACCCGAAATTCCTGCTCCTGATCGTGATAGGGAATCCAAGAGCTGGTGATTTCCTTGGAGGCAAAGTAGCTGCTCCGGTCTTCAGGAGCATTGTACAGGACATAGAACAGATATCCTGAACGGAGGTAAAGAGGCCGAAGATGAGGATCTCGGATATTGAAGGTATTCTGGCCGAGCGGGAACTTCTGGAAAGAGTGGAATGCCCTGTTACTGGAAAAGGGGAGAGGTTTGCCGGGGAGAACACCGAGGTGAAAGGGATATTCCTTGATTCAAGAAAGGTCGTTGCAGGAGGTGTCTTCGTATGCCTAAAGGGGAAAAGATTTGACGGCCATGATCATGCCCTTGAGGCTTCTCGAAATGGCGCGGTGGCCGTAATATCGGAAAGGGTCACTCCAGCCCCGGTAATGCACATGATAGTGCAGGAACCGAGGATCTCCATGGGATTCGTGGCATCGGCCCTTTTCGGGAACCCGGCAGATTCGCTGCAAATGATCGCTGTTACCGGTACCAACGGCAAGACGACAACAGCCTTCATGTTGAGGTCGATCATCAATGTTTCGGGTGGAAGATCGGGGATATTGGGGACCGTAATCTACGATACCGGTGCGGGATATGAGGTCGAAGCACAGAGAACGACCCCTGAATCACCAGACATCCAGGCCATGCTCAGGGAGATGCTGGATAATGGATGCAGCCACTGCGTAATGGAGACATCATCTCATGGTCTTTTCCAGGGCAGGCTTTCAGGCTGCCGTTTCGAAGGAGCTGCATTTACGAACCTGACCCCTGAACACCTTGATTTCCATGGGACCATGGAGGAATACTTCAACTCAAAGCTTCTCCTTTTCAGAAAATACATGAGAGCTTCGGGGTGGATTGCAGTTTCCAACGTATCTGATCCTTACGGCATGAGGATCAAGGATCTGTTCCCGGAACAGGTGGTATCATTCTCCCTGGACAGGAAAGATCGCCCCGATTATTTCGCCGAGATAGGGAGCATGGGCCTTTCGGGCATAAGAATGGATATTATCTCCAGAAAGAAAGGCCGTCTTTTTGGGCTCTCTCTTCCGTTAACTGGCCGTTTCAACGCTCTCAACGCCCTCGGGGCGGCGGCGCTCTCACTTTCCATGGGTATTGCTCCAGAGGCCGTCAGGAGAGGTCTGGAGACAATGCCCCAGGTACCGGGGCGCCTTCAGTGTTTCAGGTTTTCGAACGGGATGACGGCCATAATTGATTACGCCCACACCCCCGATGCCCTCCAGAATGTTCTGCTCTCTGTAAGGGAGGTATGCAAGAATAAGGTCTGGGTAGTTTTTGGATCTGGAGGAGACCGTTTCAAGGGCAATCGGCCGCTGATGGGAAAGGTCGCCACAGCACTTGCCGACCATGTGGTCATAACTATGGATAACCCGAGAAGCGAAGACCCTTCTCTTATTGCTCGGGATATACTTGCCGGCGTTAACGCTGAAATAGGGTCAAAGAGTTATCCTGAGGTGATCCTTGACAGGAGAGAAGCAATATATTCGGTCCTTGACCGGGCATCAGACGGAGATGCGTTAATTATCGCGGGCAAAGGCCCAGAGAGGAATATAGTTTTTTCAGACAGGATCATTCCATACAGCGATGAGGAGACAGTAGGGGAGTGGTCCCTGAAGAGGGGAATAGAATGGTCAAGGTAAGTGATCAGGATGTGCAAAGATGGACCCTTGGCGAAGCGGCGAGGGCCATAGGGGCCGTTCATACAGGAGAAGATGTTACAATGCCGGCCATCATCCGTATCGACAGCAGGGAGGTACTTCAGGGAGACCTGTTCATCGCCCTCAGGGGAGAGAGAGTGGACGGCCATGATTTCATCGAGGAGGCCCTGGACAGAGGAGCTTCCGGCCTGGTGTGCCGGCCCCCGGCCCGGGGAAGCAAGCTGGATCATCTTTTGAAAAAAGGTATACCTGCCATTTTGTCCGAAGACACCGATGGCGCTCTTCGCGAAATGTCCTCGGTCTGGCTTGAAAAGGTCAATCCTGGATCGGTGATCGGGGTAACAGGAACAGCAGGAAAGACTACCACCAGAGAGATGATCAGGGCCGTTCTTGCAGGTTCAAGAAGAGTCCATTCGCCAAGGAAAAGCTACAATACATGGATCGGATGTGCCTTGACGGTCCTTGAGACCCCGCCGGGGACTGATATCCTTCTCCTTGAGCTTGGAACCAACCGCCCCGGGGAGATAAGGAGCCTTGCGAAGACCTATCACCCCGGGTTCGGTGTGATAACAGAGGTCGGCCCGGGACATCTTGAGGGTCTCAAGAGCATCAGAGGGGTTCTTGAGGCAAAGATGGAACTGCTTGAATCGCCTTCGTTAAGGTCGCTGTCCTATAATATCGATAACGAACTGTTATCAGAAGCCATCAGGACCTCCTCGGGAGGTCTGGAGCTCTTGCCCGTCGGATACAGCAGCCCAATGTACCGGATAGTCGAAGCAAGGACCGATCTTCATTCCGGATCCCCGGACCTGGTTGTTATGATCGATACCCCTGGAGGAAGAAGGGAGATCAGGGCCGGGCTTTTCGGGGAACATTACGCCTATGGGATGGCCTTCGCTAACGTCCTGGGGGATCACCTGAAGATTCAGCCCGCAGAGCAGCTAGAGGCTCTCTCTTCTTTTCAGGCACTGCCGGGGAGGGGCAGGTGTTATCTGACAGATAACGGTTACCTGGTTATCGACGACAGCTACAACGCCAATCCCGTCTCTATGAGCGCGGCCCTCCGTTCTCTTTCTTCTGTCCGTATCCGGGGGAAGAAGTGTGCCGTTCTGGGCGGGATGGGTGAACTGGGGGAGAACTCACTTCAGCTGCACAGGGACGTTTCCAGGCTCTTTGAGAGCCTGGACCTGGTCCTTCTGATCGGCGAACTGTGGAACAGCGTCTTTCACAGGGATACTCCACCAAACTGCAGGATAGTCGATTTCGGGGATCTTCAGGGGATCTTCACGGCCAGTCTCTCTCCCGGTGACCTGGTGCTGTTCAAAGGTTCCCGTTCCTTCGGGGTTGAAAGGGCTCTGGGTATCCTGGAGGGTCTTCAGTAATGTGGAGTGCAGGGGTACTCGTATCTGTCTTTCTGGCGGAGATAGCTCTTCAGGGACCCTGGACAGTACTTCTTGGAAAAAGAAGAGTTATCCAGAACCTGAAGAGATACGGTCCTCAGAATCATCTCAGAGACAAGCAGAACACCCCGACCATGGGCGGGGTGGTATTCCTTCTGATCACGCTCCTTGCGGGGCTTTCCCTTTTTCTTCTCGGAAGGTGGACCCTGCGGGATGCAGTCCTGCTCCTCGGATTCCCCCTGACAGGGGGGGCTATCGGACTTGCCGATGACCTTCTCAAGTTCTTCAGGTCCTCCAGCGAAGGATTGAGGAGTCTCCAGAAGTTTGTCCTGCAACTCTTCGCCGCGCTGGTATGGTCCTATGTCTATATTCCCGACGGGCTCCTGGTACTTGCACCGGGAATCACACTGGAAGGCATATCAGGAAGATCGATACTGATTTTCTTCCTGGTCGGGGCCCTCAATGCCGCCAATATTTCCGACGGTCTCGATGGACTTCTGAGCGGTATGGCCGCCATGTCCTTTGCAGTTCTTCTGATCCTGACCCCTGAGGGTGAGGCGGACCAACTTGCAGCCATCCTTGGTTTGGGCCTATCCGCCGGTTTCCTGGCACACAACTTCCACCCCGCAAAAGTGTTCATGGGGGATTGCGGTTCTCACTTCCTAGGAGGCCTACTCGTATCTGTATGTGCCGCAAGAGGGATGCTCCTTCTGATCCTTCCCCTGGGATTCATGATGGGATTGGAGGTTGTTTCAGTTATCATTCAGATCATTGCCATAAGAGGATTTAACAAGAAGGTATTCCTGATGAGCCCCCTTCATCATCATTTCGAGATGTCCGGCTGGAGCGAGAAGTCCGTCGTATACAGTTTCTGGGCCCTGCATGCTGCCGGAATGGTCCTGCTCCTGAAATTACTGGGAGATATCCTTATCTGCCCATAAGGGGGTACGGACATGAACAATGCGGGAAGCAAAAGAGAGGACCGGATGAACAGGATGGACCGGATCACGGTAATAGGCGCCGGAGTGAGCGGAAGGGCCCTCGCCATCCTTGCCTCAAAGCTGGGTTATTCTGTATTTGTCTCCGAACTCGCAAGCGTCGATACAGAGACCCGTGAACTCTTCCATCGATACGGGATCGTCCATGAATCGGACGGGCATTCGGAAAGGATCCTGGAGTGTGACGCCATGGTCCTGAGCTCCGGAGTTTCCCCCAGGGCCCGACCGGTTACCAGGGCCCTGGAAGAAGGAGTGGCTATCATAGGAGAGGTCGACTTCGTGGCTCCTTTCCTTAAGGGGGCAATGATAGGAGTGACCGGAAGCAACGGCAAGACCACTACCACTCTTCTGACGGGGCATCTTTTGAAGGATTCCGGCTTCAGGGTAGGGGTGGCGGGTAATGTAGGAAGCCCCCTGGCAGATCATGCTTTCGTTGAAAATGATGTAGTAGTGGCCGAGCTGAGCAGCTTCCAGCTCTTCTGGGCCCAGGAGCTGAGCCTCGATGTTGCCGTTGTGACCAACCTTGAACCGGACCACATTGACTGGCACGGTTCCGTGGAAGATTATTACCAGGCTAAGAGGAAGATAACATCAATGCTCAAGGAAGGAGGCTCCCTTGTCTGCCAGGAGCGGGACCTTCCTGTCCTGTACCTGGAGGGCCCTCCTTCGGGCATCGTGTTCCCCCTGAGATGGCAAAAGGAGTCCGACAGGAGGCACAGGGAAGGCCTGCTGATGAAGGACGATCATGCTGTCATGATATCCGGCGCCTCCGAGAAAAACCTTTTCAGATACACCGATGTTCCACTGCTGGGGCGACACAACCTTGAGAACGCTGCCATGTCCTCTGCCACTTTGATCATTCAGGGGGGGGGAGCTGGTACTCTGAAGAGATCTCTTGCGACCTTCGAGGCACCTCCTCACAGGTGTGAGCCTGTCGGTATCGTAAAAGGCGTTTCCTTCATTGATGATTCGAAGGGGACCAACGTGGCTGCCACTGTTACGGCACTGGGATCTCTCGAGGGCAGGAAGGTGGTCATCCTTGGAGGCAAGGGAAAGGGTGAGAACTACGACCTTCTTGCTGAAGCCGTCGCGAAGGGATCGGAAGCCGCAATCCTTCTTGGAGAAGAGAAGACCCGGATCAGGGTTGCCCTGGAAAAAAAGGGTTTCCAAAGGATCAAAGAGGTATCGGATATGGGTGAGGCTGTACGGGAAGCCTTCAGGGCATCCTCCCCGGGAGGTATGGTCCTTCTCTCCCCGGCCTGTACCAGCTGGGACATGTACACAAACTACAAGGAGAGAGGGGAAGATTTCCAAAAATGGGTCAAGGCCCTGGAGAAGGGGGGATACTGATGCAGGAAAACAGCATTTCCCGGAACATAAGGGGAAGCGGCCTTTGGGGTCTGTCGGTGCAGACAACGTGGGCTATCCCGCTCGTTCTGTCCAGTCTCGGGATCCTTATGATCTCCTCCGTAACAGCCCAGCTTACGGCCGTCCAGGCAAGGACCCCTTTCTTCTATGGACTGAAACAGGTCCAATGGCTTCTTGTCGGTCTGACGGCAATGATAGCCTGCACTCTACCTACTGCGGCTTTCTGGAGGAAGTGGAGCGGGGTGATATGGTTCCTTTCAGTCTTGTTGATGATCATGACCCTTCTCCCCGGTCTTGGAAGGTCAGGCGGAGGGGCCAGCCGATGGGTCAGGCTTGGTCCCTTCAGTCTCCAGGCATCGGAGGCCTTGCTGTTCGCAACGGCGATCCATCTTTCAAGGAAGCTTAACGAACCGGGACTTGCCCGAGGGAAGGCGATCTGGAGGACCCTTCTGATCTTCGGGATCTCCGCCTGGCCTTTCCTGCTTCAGCCCGATCTCGGGGGAACCATGATTCTCTTCGGTCTTGCCATGGCGGTCTTTGTTCAGGTCTTCGGCTGGACCATCCCGCTTGTTGCAGGTTCCATTGCGTCGGTAGCGATGTTCATTCCGGTTATCCTGTTAAGCAGGTACCGGATAGAGAGGATCACAAGCTTCCTTGATCCCTGGAGCGATCCCCTCGGGAGCGGATTCCAGACGATCCAGGGATTCATCGCCTTTGCCAACGGCGGGTTCTTCGGCGTCGGTATCGGGCACGGACTCCAGAAGCTCCAGTACCTCCCTGCTGCGCATACGGACTTCATACTGGCTGTTATTGGTGAAGAGATAGGGTTGATAGGTACCTTCTCGGTAATCCTTCTTTTCGGCATCTTTCTTCTGATCCAGTACCTGTCATATCTTTCTGCCGCTGGGAAGTTCGAGGCGACTTTGGTATGGGCTATCACTCTGACCATATTTATCCCGTTCATTGTGAACGCTGCAGGGGTCCTCAGGCTTATGCCCCTGACCGGTGTGCCTCTCCCCTTCGTAAGCTACGGGGGAAGTTCCATGGTCCTCGGCTGGTGCAAGATCGGGGTCCTTCTCCGCCTTATGAGGGTATCCTGAAAAGCCTGTTCCCGGAAGGGATGGTGTCATGAAGATCCTGATCGCTGCGGGAGGGACAGGAGGCCATATCTGGCCCGCACTCTCATTTAACCAGTGGCTTCTGCGAAAACATGGCCATGTGAAGAGTCTTTTCCTGTCCGGCAGCCGAGACATGGAGAGAGAGCTTTACCATCATGCCGGTGTTGAGCCGGTGGTGCTTCCCGTTAAGGGTTCCCCTCTCTCGGGTCCACTGGCGAGCAGGGTGTCACGGACCATGGACCTGGCAAGATCGATAGGTGAAGTCAAAAGGGCGGTCCGGGAATTTTCACCCCACATATGCCTGCTTTTCGGGGGTTACGTCTCGGTGCCGGCTATGTTCGTCTCTAAAATGAAGGGTGTTCCTATCCTTCTTCACGAACCCAATGCCAGGGCCGGAAGGGTAACCTGTATTGCGGCTAAAGCGAGGATTCCCGTCTGTACGGGCTGGGATGTTTGCGAACCCCTTCCTTCCGGAGGGTTCACCCCTGTGGGCGTTCCGGTTAGAAACCTGAGACGATTGCCACCCGAAGAAGCCTGGAAGCTTCTGGGGTATGATCTGGATCTTCCCCCCAGCCCCCGGGTACTTGTCCTTGGGGGGTCTCTCGGGAGCGATCCCATGACCGTTCTGTTCAGCAAGGTTTCCGCTGAGAGGCTTTTCCGCAGCAGAAATTTCCTATTGGTTGGTTCCAGCGAAAGAGCCGTCCGGACATCGAGGAACCTCTGGCTTCTTCCACGGGAGTGGGAGATCGACCTTCTCTATTCCATCGCCGATGGGGTAGTGTCAAGAGCGGGTGCTTCCACCCTGGGGGAACTGGTTGTATTTGGTCTCCCTTCTGTCATAATCCCCTGGAGGGGCGCGGCAGACGATCACCAGGCGCATAATGCCAGGGTTTTTTCTGAAAAAGGGTTCGGGTCCATATGGGAGATCGATAACGGGATTCATGAAAACCTTGCGTTCATGATAGACTATGAACTAAAGAGGGCTCGGCTCGGTCAAGCCTTTCAGTTTCCTGGTAGGGGAACCGGTGAAGCCTGTGAGAAGATCTGGGAGCTTTTACAACAAATCGCCGAAGGGAGAGGTCGCAATTGAACGACTTCGATGGCCGATTCGAAAACCTCGAGAGGGTACATCTGATGGGAATTGGAGGAGCCGGGATGAGCGGTCTGGCTCTTCTTTTACGTCAGATCGGAATGAAGATAAGCGGATGTGATGTTTCACATACCTATTACATAAACAAGATCTCTCCCAACGGGATCGAATTCGCCCTCGGCCATGACAAGGAGCACCTGGACAGGTTCAAACCGGATGCAATAGTTTTCAGCAGTGCCATACCCTCAGAGACAGAAGAGCTGGTCGAGGCAGCCAGGAGAGGGATCCGGATCTTCAAAAGAGCGGAAGTGTTAAGCTGGCTCTTCAACTTGCGAAAGGGTATCGGTGTTGCCGGAACCCATGGAAAGACCACCACGGCCTCCATGATCGGGCTCATCCTGGAGAATGCCGGCCTTGACCCATCTGTCGCCATCGGAGGAGAGCTCTGTGATATCGGAGGGAACGCCAAACTGGGACAGGGTGCCCATATGGTAGCCGAGCTTGACGAAAGCGACGGCTCCTTCGAACTCTTTCGCTCCCATGTTGCCATCGTTACCAACGCAGATTGGGACCATGTAGATTACTACCCAAGTTTCAGCTCTGTCCTGAAGGCCTACGAAAGGTTCCTCTCCAACAGGGAACCTGGAGGTGCCGCTATCATATGCGGAGAGGACAAGGGCCTTTCGGCGCTTCTCCAGAACAGGATCAACGGCAGACATCTCACATATGGCTGGGGTGCGAGATGGGACTGGGGCGCGCAGGATGTCAGCCACAACAGGGGTGGAGGGGTCACCTACACCCTCTCCCGGAACGGAACACCAGCCTGTGAGATCTTCCTCCAGGTCTCGGGAGAGCACAACGTTCTTAACTCTCTTGCGGCCTGTGCGGCTGCCGATACTATCGGAATTCCCCTCGAGGTGGCCGCCCAGGCCCTGAGGACCTTCAAGGGGGCCAAGAGGCGCCTGCAGCACATGGGCTCCATCGTTTCGCTTGAAGTTGACATATTCGACGATTACGGCCATCACCCGAGGGAGATCGCCGCAACCCTGGGGACCCTGAAGAAGATGTTCCCCGAAAGAAGGGTCATGGCGGTATTCCAGCCCCACAGGTTCACAAGGACCGCTGCCATGTACAGGGACTTTGCGGAGGTGCTCTCCATGGCTGACGGAGTATTCCTTCTGCCGGTCTTCCCTGCCGACGAAATGCCCATAGAGGGTGTATCCTCCACCCTTATTGGCGACATCCTCAAGCAGAAAGGTCACAAGGGTTACGACTTCTGCAGCGATATGGACGAGGTGGTGACCAGAATATGTTCCAGGGTCAGGGAGGGCGACGTGATCGCCACCATCGGTGCGGGGGATGTGTCAATTGTGGGCGAAAAGATCCAGCAGCGCCTTGAAAGGAAAGGCGTTACCCTCGATGCGGTGGCGATCAAGGCTTGACTGTGAGAACCTTCCGTTCTGTTCATCAGGCACACGTCTGAAAGACCTCACGACCCTTGGTGTGGGCGGGCCGGCAGAATGTCTTGCAAGGCCGGTCACGCGTCGTGATCTTACAAGGATCCTTGACCTTTGCAGGGAGGAAGAGGCCCCTACATGGTTCATCGGTGGGGGCAGCAATGTACTGATCCCCGATGAAGGCCTTCCTGGAGTGACTATACAGACAGGCGGTCTAAACGGCGTCCTTTGGGAAGAGCAGGATGATTCAGTGGTGCTGGAGACGGAGTCGGGTGTTCTTCTTGCCTCACTGCTCGCTCTGTCGATGAACAAGGGTTGGGAAGGCCTGGAATTCTCCGTCGGGATCCCCGGAACGGTCGGAGGAGCTCTTCACGGTAATGCCGGGGTAGAGGGGAGATCTCTCGGCGATCTTGTGGAATCGGTCCTGCTGGTCGACGATAAAGGCTCCCTGGCATGGAAGAGGAGGCAGGATATCCGTTTCTCATACAGGTTCACAGACCTTCTTGCAGGCAACAGGGCCATTGTCGCCTGCAAACTTGTCATGAAGAAGGGTGATCCGGCAAAGATCTCTTCTTCCGTCAGGGGGTTCATTAACAGGAGAAAGGGGCAGCCTCGGGGGATCAGGACAGCTGGTTGCATTTTCAAGAACCCCTGCGGCGAAAGCGCCGGGAAACTTCTGGATGAGACCGGATGCAAAGGGCTCAGTGTGGGAGATGCTGTTGTCTCTTCAATTCATGCCAATTTCATTGAGAACAAGGGTTCAGCCAGTTCGAAGGATATTTTCAGGCTGATCTCCAACTGCAGGGAAAAGGTTTTTCAGAGAACCGGGATCCTTCTGGAGATGGAGATATGCCTTTTGGGTGAGATCCCCCATGCGGAAGTCGCTGGTTAGGTTCCTGGCCTTGCTTCTCTTCATGTCAGGGGTGCTATACTGTACGGAGGAGCGATCCCAGTTCCTGCGCCTGAGGTCGGTCTCGTTCGATTCCCTCGCCCTTGTCCCCGACGATCATTTCTGGAGAAGGATCGACCCGGAGTGCCATCGTTACTGGCCTCTCCTTTCATTAAGAGCACGGAGCATCGAACGGTCGATCATGATGGAGGCACCCGTTGAGATCCGGATCACTCATGCGGGTTTCGGATCCTTCGCAGTCGAATCGACTCCACTTGAACCATGGTTCATGGTCTTCTGGGCAGGAGGCGAGTGGTTCCTTACCAGGGAGGGCAGGATGTGGTCGGTCCATCACTCAATGAACAACATAATATCCCAGCAGTCCGCCAGGGAGGGACCGGTGGTCGTCTGGGGAGCGGGTCTTCCTGACCCTATCCCTTCGGAAATTGACATAGAGAGCTCTGTCAAGGATTCTGTGGTACCCATTCACGAACTGGAATCCTGGAAGGAAAATCTTGAAAGTTCAGGCTTTTATCGAAGGGTCTCTTCCATTACCATTAGCAGGAGAGAGGGAAGAAGGATCATCGAGATCCTGGAAAGGACCGGAGAGGGAAGTGTAAGGGTCCTTTTGGGAGAACCCCCCGGTGATTGGCCCCCCCTCCTGGAAGCAGTGGATGATATACTTTCGCAAACGGGTACAAAGGACCGGCACTTGCTGATCGATACGACCTATTCGGGAAAGATCCTGGTAAGGGTCATTTCCTGATCCCAATACCCTGGAGGATTGCCCATGAGAAGAGGGAAGGAAGAGCCCATCATCAGATCGGGGCTTGATATCGGCACCAGGAAGATCTCGCTGATAGTGACCGAGACGGACCCCCTCTCTTCGGAAATGCAGGTAATTGCAGTCGGTTCCGCAAGAGCGAGAGGAATGTCCAGGGGTGATATCCAGGACCCCGACCTGGTGGTCGAATCCATCAGAAGAGCAGTGGATGAGGCGGAAACTGCCTTCGACCTTAACATCAGGGATACATTCCTTGCCGTTGGCCCCTCCTCGGCTTCGGTCTTCAGGCTGGAACACAGGTTCCCCTTCCGGGAGGAAGGCACTCCCGAAAGGCCGGTAACAGGCAAAGACATGAAGGACGCCGTCAAGGGCGCCGTAAGGGCTGCAAGGGAAAGGGGCGAGGAGCTGCTCGTCCACGCCATTCCCCTTGGCTATTCCGTCGATTCGGGCTCTCCTGTCAGGGACCCCAGGGGTCTGAAGGGCTCCGAGCTGTCTGTAGAGGTCCTCTTTATAGGACTTCCGGAAGATGAAGTGAAAAGATCGATCACCTGCGCTGAAAAGGCCGGACTGAAGGTCCTTGGTGTCGTCCACAAATCTATCGCTTCAGCCTACGGGTCCCTATCTGAAGAGGAGATCTGCCATGGGGCAGTGGTAGTTGACATAGGTGCCGGTACTTCGACCGTGACCTGTGTCAGGGATGGGGCGGTCAGGGATGTTACGGTCTCGCCCGTGGGAGGGGATCTCGTCACACAGGATGTTGCGAAATTGCTCATGATACCTCCTTCAAAGGCGGAGTACCTGAAACGCGAAATATCCCTCTTTGAAGATCCCTGTGACCTCATGGACGAGCTCGAATTCGAGCTGGACGGAGAACCATTTGTGGCAACCGTCCAGGACGTTCTGGACATTGTCTTTCCGAGGATGGAGGAGATCCTTTTCGATTTTCTGTCCCCAAGGATCGAAGAGTTCGGCCAGGAGAAGGGGCTCCGCAGTATCGTCTTCTCAGGCGGGGTTGCGGGCGCCATGGGGTTTTTGGATCTCATCAACGACAATTACGAGATACCCGCCAGGATAGGCGGACCTGTTAACGCAATGAGCCTCCCCCCACCGGCAAGAGGTTGTGAATTTGCTTCCACTGTGGGGATCGTGAACTATCTCCTGGAAAGGGAGGCCCACCCTGAAAATCTCCTGGAGCCGTGCCTTGTCGAATTGACCGGTGCTCCTGATGAGGAGCAGGCAAGGGATATCCTGATCCTTGAACCAAGAAGAACAGGTCCGGGAAGAAATATTAAAAGAGGCAAGGGACCAATGGGCGGATTTATTGATGCCCTGAAGAACGCGTTCAGGGAACTGTTCTAATCCGTTTTTCGTGGAGGTTGCTCTCATGGCTGAGCTCTTTGAGATCGAAGGATCGCAGAAACAGTTTCACGAAGTTATCAAGGTTATTGGTGTCGGTGGTGGAGGGGGTAACGCCCTTAACCATATTGTAAGGAGCGGAGTGACCGGCGTAGAGTTCATCGCCGCAAATACCGATATTGCTCATCTGAGTCTCTCCGAGGCCGATCTGAAGATCGTTCTGGGGAGAGAACTTACCAAAGGCCTGGGGGCGGGAGCCGATCCCGAGATCGGAATGAGGTCAGCCGAGGAGTCCGTTGAAGAGGTCCGGGAGGTCCTGAGCGGGGCCGATATGATCTTCCTGACCGCAGGAATGGGAGGGGGGACCGGGACAGGGGCCTCTCCCGTCATAGCCCAGATCGCCAGGGAGAACGGAGCCCTGGTGGTCGCCGTTGCGACAACACCATTCCTTTTCGAGGGCCAGAGAAGGAGGACCCAGGCCCTTGAGGGGATTGAGAACCTTCGCACCAACGTTGACGCCCTGATAGTCATTCCTAACGACCGACTACTTGAGATCACCCAGAAAGGAACAACTCTCTCGGACGCCTTCAAGCTCGCCGACGATGTCCTGAGGCAGGCCGTCCAGGGCGTGACAGACCTTATCCTTCGTCCGGGGCTGGTGAACGTTGATTTTGCCGATGTCCGGACCATAATGAAGGATGCTGGCACCGCAATAATGGGCATAGGAGAAGCCAAGGGGGACGACAGGGCTTCCAAGGCTGCCCATGGGGCTATAAACAGCCCATTAATGGACGGACCTATCACCGGAGCCCGGGGTGTGCTCTTCAACGTCACCGGCGGGCCGAATCTGGGTATCCATGAGATCCAGGAGGCCGCCCAGGTAGTCACTGAAGCAGCCGATCCCCAGGCCACCATACTGTGGGGTCATGTTCTTGATCCGGAGATGGACGAGAGGGTGCAGATAACAGTTATAGCAACGGGCTTCAATTCGGGGCAGTGCCCCAGAAGGACGATCCCGACCGCAAGAAGAAGAGGTCTCTCGTTCACCGAGACGGAAGCCCTTGCGGGGAAGGACGCTCTCAGGCAGGCCGCGGCAAGACATGATCCATCCGGAGAAGTTCCGGAGAACATGGAAGACCTCGAAGACCTGGATACCCCTCCCGTCGTCAGAAGGAGGAAATTCGGTCATAAACCATAATCGGTACGGTCGGGACCTGCGCCGTTGAAGGACCTTTCAGTGAAAGCCCGGGCAAGGGACTGGAGATACCTCCGGGAACAGGAGATCGAACTGGACGCCCTTCCTTCAGGTGGACACCCTTTGTGGGCCATGCTCTTTCCGGCAGGGTACAGCGTCGGGATGGCAAGCCTCGGATACCAGGTCATCATAGCAGAGATGCGGGCCCTTGGTGTCGGGGTGGAGCGCTTTTTTCCCGGGCCCTTTCCCGGCCTGTCGGTGGAGTCCGGAAGACCCATTTCCGATTTCCCTCTTATTTCCGCTTCTGTTGCTTACGAGCCCGATATCCGGACCATCCTTTCGGTCTTCCGGGAATGGGGGCTATCGTCATCCAGGAAAGTGAGGTTCGACCTTGATCAGCCTGTCTTCGGCATCGGAGGCGCCCTGACCTATATCAACCCCCTGATATTCTCCGAGATGGCCGATTACGTGGTCCTGGGTGACGGGGAAAGGGTCCTTGACCACCTGGTAAGGGAAGCACGGCTTTTCATGAAAAATGGTGACCGCAGAAGATTCCTGGAGGGTCTTGCCGAACACCGGTCGATATATGTGCCCTCCCTCCATGACCCAATGATACTTAAGGGGCACAAGGTCCACAGGGAAAAGAACATTATCGGGGACCTTGACAGCGTAAGGGGCAAGAGCCAATGGATAGCGCCCTCCTCGGTTTTCGGGAAGACAGCACTGGTCGAGTTGCAGAGAGGGTGCAGGAGGAAGTGCAGATACTGTACCATCCCGGCCTCTTTCGGAAGGATCAGGACGCGTTCGGCCAAAAGGATCCTTGAGGACCTTTCCCCCCTGGTCTCCGTGGAAGGAGTTCAGGCTGGCCTGGTGTCACCCGAGACAGGGGACTACCCGGAGCTTTCCGAGCTTCTTTCCGGTGTGGCATCCCTCGGGATCCCGGTCTCATTTGCTTCCCTCAGGGTAGATAATATCAACGAGGAGGTTGTAAGTGCCCTGACAAGGAGCGGGAGACATTCTCTAACAGTGGCTCCCGAGTCAGGGAACGACCGGCTGAGAAGGGAGTGCGGTAAGTATTTCTCCAACGACGACATCATAGAGCGTCTTTTCATGGCATCCAGCATGGGGGTCAGACAGGTCAAACTCTATTTCATGACGGGTATCCCGGGTGAGACAGCATCCGATGTCGATGATATTGCCGGTCTCTGCGACCGGGTCCGCTCCGAAGCGAGGCTCAGGGTCACAGCTTCCGTAGGGGTTTTCATACCGAAGCCGATGACCTATTGGGAAAGAGAGGAAATGATAGGTGAAAGGGATGCCTCCTCCAGGTTGAAGAGATTGAAGAAACTCTTCAGCGAAGGACCAGCAAAGGGTTGCAGGATAAATATCCAGCAACCGAAAGAAGCAGCCCTTGAGTTCTCGATCGCCTGGAGGGGGCTGTCCGCGGGGGATGATCCCCTGCTGCCGGCAGAGCGGAGGTCCGGCGCTCCTGGACCGTCTCCCGAACAGAGATCCCTTCTGCTGGAACAACTTGGTATTCTTGGTTACAATTAAAGGCCATCGAAGAACACTCTCTTTGTGAGGTGATTTCCAGTGAGCTTCAGGAAGAACAGGAAGTTCAAGGAGAAACCGGCTGTCTTTGCCTTCGGCCATATAATGCTGCCTCTTGTTGCTGTCCTGGCCCTGGGACTTCTTGTCCTCGGGGTCAGGCTTCTTTTCGTATCCCCCGAAAGCCAGGTGAGTTATCCGGAAACCCCGGAATACCCCGGGGCTGAAACAGAAACCCCTCCCGTTGTCGCTAAGACCACGGGAGAGACCCAGGTCGTGGCGGTCCCCGTTCCCGACGGTGATGGTCCCTCCTCAGAACCGAAAGCCATCCCAGCAACACCCCCCGCCGAGGATAACGGGCCCGCCGCCAAACCTGCAGAAGAGACGAGACCCGCAGAGCCGACAGTCGCTTCCAGGGGAAGCTGGATCGTTCAGATCGGGGCTTTTACCCTCAAGGACTCTGCCGAGACCCTAGCAAGAGAGGCCAGGAACAAGAACTACAACGCCTTTGTCGTCCAGGCGGTAGTTGGCGGAAAGACCTATTACAGGGTAAGGATCCCGGCAGGCGACCAGAAGGTCGAGGCGGACAGCCTTGCGAGAGAGCTGGCCTCAAAAGGGTATCCAACGCTGGTGACACGGCAGGAGTAGGGAGCCGATTATGCCTGTTCCCCTCCCGAGGAGATAGAATGTCAGGGTTCGTTACAAGAACGCTCTCAAGGAACGAGGCGATAATGGACCTCTCCCGGAGAATGGGCTTCCCCTGGCCCGTGGCCGTAAGGGAAAAGGTGCCTCTCTGGGATGCCCTCGGTCTTGCCCTTGGTGAGGATGTGACTGCCACGGACCCGAGCCCGCCCTATGACAGAAGCCTCCGTGACGGGTTCGCCGTAAGATCATTTGACCTTGTCGGGGCGGGAAAGACCTCCCCGGTCTTTCTGACGGTTTGCGGGGAAGTACCCATGGGGAGCATGCCTGATCTGAAGGTCGGACAGGAACAGGCCGTTCTGGTGCATACAGGAGGTGCCATCCCGGCTGGAGCTGATTCGGTGGTTATGCTGGAGGACACCTCTCTTGTTGGGGATCTGCTTGAGGTCCGCAGGTCGGTCCAGAAGAGCGAGAATCTCCTTCTTCAGGGAGAGGAGTACGCCAGTGGGCGCAGGCTGATCCGCAAGGGAGATATACTGGACCTCCGGAACATTGCAGCCGTCGCATCCTGCGGAGCGGTAACGGTTCCGGTCTGCGATCTCAGGGTGGCGATCATGAGCACCGGAGACGAGATAGTCCCTGCTGACAGCCGGCACATCTTGCCGGGGATGATACGGGACACCAACTCTTCCATCATTATGGCGAACATGACAAGGGCCGGGATCAGGGGGGTTTCCCTGGGAATTGTGGGGGATGATCCGGATAAGCTCAGAGCTGCTTTCAATGCTGCTCTGGAGAGTTTTGACATCCTGGTAATGAGCGGCGGTTCTTCGGTAAGCACCAGGGACCATTCCGTGATGCTCCTCCGTGAACTTGGAGGCGGGGAAGTCCCTGTAAGAGGGCTCAATATTTCACCGGGCAAGCCTACCATTGTCTCAGGCGATCCCTCAAGGAGAAAAATGGCCGTCTGCCTGCCAGGCCACCCCCATTCATGTGCGGTTATTTCCTCGACCTTCCTGGTGCCGCTGATATCATCCCTTATAATGGGTGAACCTCTGGACCGGTTCAGAAAGGTCTTCCTGCCCGCCGGAGAGGACGTTATCGGGAGGAGCGGTGTGGAGGAGTTCATCCCGGTAAGGATAGGACACGGAGGCGAAGCTATTCCGTTGTGGGCCAGGTCGGGGTACCTTCTGGCCATGGGCGGATCAGACGGGCTGATAAGGCTTCCCGAGAACATGGAAACACTAAGGAGAGGAGCTTCTGTAGAGGTATGGCTTTGGTAGAACTCAAGGAGAACCTGGATCTTCTGTCGGCCTTGTCCATTCTGGAGGATAGATTCCACCCTCTTGACGAACTTGAGGAGGTGGATCTTCTTGCCCTCGAAGGGTATCCTCCGATAAAAATGGGTGTCGATGTGCTCTCAAGAAGGAATCTCCCCCAGTACCCGGCTTCTGCTGTTGACGGGTTTGCCGTCAAGGCAGCTGGCACGGTGAATTCCTCCCTCAGGACACCGGCCAGAATATCCGCAGGGAGTTACTGCTGGGTCAATACCGGAGGCGGGGTGGACCGCTCCTTTGACTCGGTGGTCATGATAGAGGATACCCTGATGGATGGAGATACCCTTCTGGTAACAAGAACAGTTACCAAGGGTGAGAACATAAGACCAGAGGGAGAAGATGTTACCAAGGGCCAGGTGATCGCGAGAAAGGGCGATCACCTTGATGCATTCCTGATACCCCTTTTGATAGCTTCCGGCAACTCAAAGATCAGCGTTCAGAGACTGCCAAGGTCGGTCTTTATCCCGACAGGGGATGAGATCATTCCCGCCGAAGAGTGGGTCAGGGAAGACGGCCAGAGCTGGGACAGGGTCCCGGAGACAAACTCCTTCATGCTGAAAAGGCTCTTCCACGACTGGGGATTTCCCCTGAAGATCCACGGACTGGTCCGTGACGATGAGACACTGATAGAGGATGCCGTCAGGACGGCTCTCATGGATCACGATCTTGTGATCATCGGAGCGGGAACTGCCAAGGGCAAGAGGGATCACAGCGCCGATGTGATAGGGAAATTCTCGGAACCTCTCTTCAGGGGCCTAAGAATGAAGCCCGGAAGGCCAGTTATTGTGGGATCGTCAGGAAACAGGCCTCTGGTGGCACTGCCGGGTTTTCCGATGTCAGCCCTTGTGATCTGCTGGAGCGTCATACACCCCCTTTTGAGGATACTCAACGGCGAGAACCCCGCTGTTGACCTGCAGAAGGCCGTCGGGGCAGTCGAGACCCTCAAGACCAGCCTTTTGATGCATCACTCCTCTTCTCAGGGAGTAATGGAGTGGATTAGGGTCAAGTGCGGTGATATTGGCGGCACCATCTATTCCTGGCCTCTTGCCTCCGGGGCCAGTTCCACCTTTTCCACATCCGATGCAGACGGATTTGCCCTTATCGGCTCATCGGTGCTGGAAATGCCCAAAGGTAGCGAAATAACGGTCTGGACGAAGAGGAAAATAAAATTGGAGAAGAGGGCCGTCTACCAGGGTTCCAATGACCCCGCCATAGAGAGGATCGTCTCCTACATGAGAGAGAGGGGCGGGGACCTGGCTGTCAGGTCCGTAGGCAGCCTCGGGGGCCTTTCGGCCCTTGCCAGGGGGGAGGGTCATGTTGCCTCCTGCCACCTCCTGGACCCCGAGACCGGGGTTTATAACGATCCTTTTATCGGCAGGCTGGACAAGACCCGGAGCTGGCGCAGGTTCAAACTGTTCACAAGGGAACAGGGGTTTTTGGTCAGGAAGGGCAACCCGGAAAGGATAAGCTCCGTCAGGGACCTCGCAGACAAGGGGTCAATATTCGTCAACAGACAGCCCGGCGCTGGGACCAGGGTCCTGTTCGATCAACTGCTGAAGGAGGCCGGGGTCCAGGCAGGATCGATAGTGGGGTACGACAACATTGCCATCACCCATTTCGAAGCAGCAGCAAGGGTATCGGGCGGTTCCGCCGCCGTTACCCTGGGGGTCAGGGCTGCTGCGGAGGCTTTCGATACCGATTTCATTCCCGTGACCGAAGAGGATTTCGAGCTGGTCATTCCCGAGGAGTTCATCTCCCACCCCGGCATCGAGATCCTGTTGGAGACGCTCAACGACGGAAGATGGAGGCGGGAAGTGGATTCTCTGGGGGGGTACCGATGGGCGTTCTGAAGGACCGTTTCGGAAGACATCTCAACTACATAAGGATCTCCGTAACAGACAGGTGCAATTATCGTTGTCTCTATTGCATGCCTGCAGAAGGACTGGAGTGGATCCCTCATGAAAGGATAATGACCTACGAGGAGATCCTTTTTCTTGCAAGGGTCCTGAAAGACCTTGGTGTAGAAAAGATCCGTTTCACCGGTGGGGAACCACTGGTCAGGAAAGGGCTCTTCCCCTTTCTGGGATCCCTTCGGGGTTTTGTTCCGGGGGTACGGACGGTCCTAACCACAAATGGAAGTCTTATCCCCCAGTACATCGACGAGGTCGCCCGGTCAGGGCTTTCCGGGGTGAACGTCAGCCTCGACACTCTGGACGAGGGCCTTTTCAGGTTCATGACGAGGAACGGAAACCTTCAGGACGTTATTGAAGGCATCCGGCTCCTGGCTGAAAGAACTGACATCCCTCTCAAGATTAATACTGTTCTTATGAAGGGGACCAATGATGGAGAGGTGGAGACCCTCCTTGATTTTGCCCGAACCCACGGTGCCGTCCTCCGGCTGATCGAATTCATGCCCCTCGACGATTCGGTCTGGAGGAAGGACCTCTTCATCCCGGCTTCGGAGATACTCCAGAGACTTCCGGAACGGGGTTTTTGGGAGAGGATGGACAACTCCTCGGACCATAGCGCAGGGCCTGCCCGTTACTTTCGGAACGTATCCACGGGGCAGAGAATAGGCGTGATAGAGGCGGTCTCTCACCACTTCTGCCAGAGTTGCAACAGACTCCGCGTCTCGGCTACGGGGGTAATGAGACCATGCCTGTTCTCGGAGGTGGGGATCGATCTCAGACCTGCCCTTTTATCCGGTAATGCCGCCTCGGTGGAGGCCCTTGTTCTTCAGGCGGTGAACAGCAAGCCTCAATCCTACTGCCATGCCAATACAGGAGCGACCCATATGTCGCGGATAGGGGGATGACGATGAGTGTCTTTTCACACCTTGACGACTCCGGAAGGCCTGTGATGGTAGACGTGGGCAAAAAGAAGCCCACCCTGAGGGAAGCTGAAGCCGAGGCTTTGGTCAGGCTGTCCCGAAAAGTGCTCGATTCCATGATCGAGGGCAAGAATGCCAAGGGAGACGTCTTGAGAGTAGCAGAGATAGCAGGGATAATGGGTGCCAAAAGAACACCGGAACTGGTGCCTTTGTGCCATTCAATAAGGCTTGACCATGTCTCGGTGGTCTGCGAGCTTGACGAGATCGAAGCTACTGCAAGGGTCAGATGCACGGCGAGAGGCACGGAGGTCACTGGTGTTGAAATGGAAGCTATGACGGGAGTATCAGTGGCGGCCCTGACCCTTTATGATATGTGCAAGGGTATTGACAAGGGCATCACCATCGAGAGGATCCGTCTGCTCAGAAAGAGCGGCGGCAGATCCGGGGAGTACAGGGCGGAGGACAGGGTGTGAAAAGAAGGGTTTTGGGTTTTTCGGGTCGGTTCGGGGACCGACCGTTGGTGTATATTCACAGCGATGAAAAGGGGGGTGCCCTTGTTGACGGGTCACCTCTCGGAATAGTCCTTGCCGGAGCCGGAGAGGGTGAACTCGGGGAAGGTCTGTTCGGGATCATTGTTTCTGAAGTGCCCGAGATCGACCCCGGTGATTTTCTCCAGTTCTCCGACGGCGTTATCCTGAAAAAGAGCCCTGAAAACGGGACGAAGGGATCCTTTCATGTGGCAAGCAAGGGCTTTTTGTCAGTCTCGTCCCTTTTCTGTCCCTGGACAGCGCTGAAGGTGGGGATACTGACCGTTAGCGACAAGGGCAGTCGTGGTGAAAGGGAGGATACTTCCGGGCCCGCCCTTGAGAGATCTGTTCATTCCATAGGAGGCTTTGCCTCCATGACAGGGATCGTCCCCGACGAGACCGAAAGCATAAGCGGAAGGATCAGGGAATGGATCGCTTCGGGGATGGACATAATCCTGGTCACCGGGGGAACGGGCATATCCCGGAGAGACGTAACTCCGGAGGCGGTAAGATCCCTTGGAGGAAAGGAGATCCCGGGGATAGGTGAATACATGAGATGGAAGACATCCTTCGATAACGAGAGGTCCATTCTCTCACGTTCCGTCGCAGTGGCCTGTTCAGGGACGATCGTAGTCACGCTGCCGGGAAGCGAGAGGGGAGCGGTCCAGTGTTTCTACTCCATTGCTCCTGTTCTCCGTCATGCTGTAGAGATAGTGACGGGAAGGAGTGGGGATTGCGCCGGATCCCACCGATAAAATAACGAAAAGGGGGATCCCCTATTGAAAGGGTCCCTTTCAAACAGGGTCTCAAGATGCGTGATAATAACGGGCATGTCGGGGAGTGGGAAATCCACTGCGCTGCACATGCTTGAAGACCTTGGTTTCTACGCCATCGAGAACATCCCTCCGTCACTGCTCCCTCAGCTCATACAGGTCCTCGGCAAACATGAAGAAGCAGTCCAGAACGGGGTGGCTGCCGTTGTGGACGTCCGGGGAGAGAGCCTCCTGGACGATCTTCTTGCCATTATTGGCAGTCTCAGGAACAGGGGTCTCAACATCAAGGTCATCTTTCTTGACGCTTCAGACTCCTGCCTTGTAAAACGTTTCGAGGAGACAAGAAGGAGACACCCCCTCTCATCTGATCTCACTATCCTTGAGGCCATAAACAGGGAGCGAAGGGAACTCTCCCAGATTCACGAGATCGCCGACGTGGTAGTTGAGACGTCGGATATGGCCCTGTCGCAGCTCAGGAACGAGATCCTTGGCAAGATGGACATATCCGAAGGCCCTCTGTCTGTCATATTCACTTCATTTGGTTTCAAATACGGCATTCCCCAGGACAGCGATTTCGTGTTCGACGTGCGGTTCCTTCCCAACCCCTTCTACGTTCCTTCCCTGAGGTCCATGAGCGGAAAGGACAAGGAGGTCCAGGATTTTATCCTCTCCCAGGAGGGTGTTTCCAGTTTCTTCGGTGCCCTTTCGGTGCTTATGGAGCAGGTCCTCTCCCTTTACAGGAACACCGGAAAGAACATTGTCCATATTGCTGTCGGCTGTACAGGAGGCAGGCATCGGTCCGTTGCTGTAACAGAATGGCTGGGTTCACTATTTCCGGGAAATTCATCCACAAGGCACAGGGATATCGAAAAGGATACGGTGATATCATGAACTGGTGGTCGGCGTTTACCATCGGCCTTTTGACAGGAGGCATAATATCCCTTCTCGCCGCCAGACTCTTCCAGGAAGAGGAGGATGGAGGGTTCCGGGAGCCCCAGACCGGGAAGAATGGCTCTATTATGGCAAAAGCCTTCCAGCACAAGGTCTCCCAGGGTCCAGAGATCGTAGCGATCGGAGGAGGTACGGGCCTTTCGACCCTTCTTTCAGGGTTAAAATCGTATACGAGGAATATAACTGCCATAGTTACAGTTACCGATGAAGGCGGCAGCTCCGGCCGGCTTCGTGGAGAATGGGGAGTTCTTCCTCCGGGTGACATAAGGAACTGCATGGTCGCCCTTGCCGAGAACGACAGCTCTCTGAACCGGATACTGAATTTCAGGTTCGATCGAGGAGAGCTCAAGGGCCACAGTCTGGGGAATCTAATTCTTCTTGCGACCACGGAGATGACCGGCGACTTCAGGAAGGCCGTCGAGGAACTTAACAACCTTCTTGCTATCAGGGGTAAGGTAATACCTATAACCAATGAATCGGTCACCCTGTGTGCAGCTACAGGAGATGGCGACTTCCTCAGGGGGGAGCTGGACATTTCCATGAGAGGGCACCAGATCGAGTCGGTCTGGATCGAGCCCCCCGATGCAAAGGCTGTACCCGATGCCATTCTGGCCATCGAGAACGCTGATGTGGTAGTGCTGGGTCCCGGGAGCCTATTCACCAGCATAATTCCAAACCTCATGTTCAGCGAGGTCTCGGAAGCCCTCAAGAGAACGGCAGCGCCCAAGATCTACATAACCAATCTCATGACCCAGCCTGGGGAGACGGACGGAATGTCCATCATGGATCACGTCAGGTGGATCACAAGGACATCCGGATCGGTCCCGGACTATGTCTTCACGAACGAGGGGGAAGTACCTTCCGATCTCCTTGAGACCTATCTTGCAGCGGGCGCGGTCCCTCTGATGGTGGAAGAAGAGCAAAAAAGGTCCCTCTCCCTCATGGGGTCCAGGGTTGTCGTTTCCGACTTTCTCGACGTATCGGGCGGAAGTGTAAGGCACAACAGCCAGAAGGTCGCAGAGGCCCTGATCCGGATAGCCAGGGAGGAAAGAGATACATCCCGATGGAAAAGCTGAGGGAAGTTATCTGGGACGACTGGTCGAGCGTTCTTGTTGACGACAGGGTAAAGGCCTCCGTAGAGATCGGAGGGATCATCTCCGGCCTGTCGGGAGGGGAGCGCCGGATGGAAGCGGTCTTCTCCAGCAGCAGGTTCTTTGTCTTCCGGAAACTGAAGAGACTATGGGAGGTCTCGGACTGGGGAAGACCAGGAGAAACAGCTCCTAACCTGGTGATACCATCGGGGATGAGAGGCAAGGTATCGTTGTGGCTGGACCAGTCAATGGTCCACGAGAAGATGTCCCTTTACGGGGATCCCAAGAGGAACAGGGCTAATACATGGCACTGGCTGAGAGGGATCTTCGGCTCCTGCGGTTCCCTGTTCCTGCCAAGGACGGGTTATTACATGGTATTCAGGACCAGCAAGGCATGGGGGAGGGACCCTTCGGAGAGACTGGGACAGCTTCTTGCCATGAACGACATTTCCTTCAGAAGAAGAACAAGGTACGGTTTCTCAGAGACTGTCATAAGGGACCAGTCCTCCATTGTCGGGATGCTTTCCAACATGCAGATGTTCAGGACTTCCCTTTTGCTTGAGGAAAAGGCTATGCTTAGGTCTATGAAGGAGAGGGCCAACAAGGTCGTGAACTGTGATGCTTCGAACATCAGGAAATCCCTCGAGACCGCCAAGAGGCAGCTCGAGACCGCCGAAGAGCTTATCGTTACCGGCAAGATCCGTATGCTATCGGAGGCCTTTCGTGAGCTTGTCTACGCAAGAATGGAGAACCCCTCGGCGACCCTGAGGGAACTGGGGCAGGTCCTTTCGAAGCCTGTCAGCAAAAGCACTGTAGAGTATCGATGGAGAAAGATCGAGCATCTTGCAGGGATCTCTTCAGAATAAACAGATCAAAAAGGGGGACTGATGGCCATGTACCTGGGAAAGGCTGATGTTAACACCTATGAGAAAGGCTCCAGTCGGGAGTTCCTTACGACGAACGGCTGGGGCGGATTCGGCTTCTCGACCGTTATTGGTGCCAACACCAGACGCGAACACGGTCTGCTGGTTGTTAAAAAGAGTGGAGAAGAGGCGTACCCCGACGTTCTCATCAGCAAGGTGGATGAAACGGTCATCAGCAAGGGGAAAAAATACCATCTTTCCACCAATCGGTATACAGATGTCATCTACCCCGACGGCTACCGTTACCTGCAGGAGTACCAGGCTGAACCTCTTCCCGGAATGCTTTTCGTTATTCACAGCGTTTTTCTCAGAAAGACGATCTTCATGCCCAGAGACCTCCCGTTAACGATCATCAAGTACGAACTGCTTTCGTCACCCGAAAGCATCAGGCTGGAGATAAGGCCTCTGGCTGCCCACAGGGGAGTGGACAGACTCTTCCCGGAAAAGGACGGTTCTGGCTTTGAATCATCCTTCACGAAGAATTCGGTAATGATCCAGGGGAGGGGCCTACAGAGCCACTTTTCCTTCAACCGTGGAGACTGGCGGTCCAAACCTCTCTGGTTCGAGAACCTGATATACGAGCATGACGACTGCGATAAACCCGGCACAGACAGCCTGTGGTCTCCCGGGGTCCTTTCCATGGAGATGACCGAAGGGGATTCGGTATATGTCACCCTCGGAGCCGAGAGCATCCAGCACGACCACGAATCCCTGGTCGCCCTGGAAACTGAGACCCGGCGCCTCTTCCGGGAGAGCCTTTCCGAGAGCCCCCTGGTAATGAAGACGCCCATGGTGAAGGACCTTCTTCACTCCGCATCCCATTGTCTCTCCGAGATGAACGGGAAAAGGCCGAAAGTGTTCTCAGGTTACCCCTCGGTAAGGGAGAGTGCAAGGGAGACTTTCGTCTCTGTCCCCGGCCTCTTGCTGGTAACAGGCCGGAAAGGGTTCGCCGAAAGACTCCTCAGGGTATGGCTGGAGCGAGCCGTCGGGAATGGACACGTAATGCCCTCGGAGGTGAACCCCCATACGGGTGCCCTGGAGACCAGGGCCTGTGATACGGGGTTGTGGTTCTTCTACGCCCTGGAAAAGTTCTGCGATCAGAGTGGCCAGGTGGAACTGGTCAGGGAAAACTGGTCTGACCTTGCAGCTGTTCTTGAGAACTACAGAAACGGTATTCCCGAGATCGGTATCTCAATGGACAGCGACTGCTTGCTGGAACTGAGGTCAGACGATCCCGGAAGCAACTGGATGGACGGAGAGACCGAGGGCAGACCCATTGTAGAGAGAAGGGGGAAGCTGGTAGAGGTCAACGCACTCTGGTACAACTCCCTGAGGGTGATGGAGAAGTACTCGGAAATCATCGGCCGTGAAAGTGATGGCAGGGATTACGGGTCAGTGGCCGATGAATGCAGAAGGAATTTCCATAAGATCTTCTGGAGCGAGAAGGGTTATCTCTACGACTGGGTCGACGGGGGAACAAGGGATGAATCGATCAGGTGCAACCAGATCCTTGCAGTCTCCCTTCCGGCCACAGTTATGGACCCCGAAAGGGGTAGATCGGTGGTGGAGACATGCTGGAACGAACTCTATACTACATTCGGGCTCAGGACCCTTGACCCTCACCACGAGAAGTACAAGGGGCGATGCGAGGGGCGGCTCGACCAGAGAGAAAAGGCCAGGTTCATGGGAATGGCCTGGCCGTGGCTGCTGGGTCATTTCATCACAGCCTACCTTAGATACAATCCTGATCGGAAGGACATAGCCTGGTGTTTCCTCAGGCCCTTCCTCTCCCACCTGAGAAAGGGGTGTCTGGGTGGAGTGGCGGAGATCTTCGACGGGAGCATGCCATACAAGCCCCACGGGGACGCCCTCTATTCTCCGAGTGTCTCCGAGCTTCTGAGAGTGATAGGGGAGGACATGTAGGATACCCTCCAGATCAGTCTGAAGCCCCTCGGGGGGGTGTGCGGAAGTATCGTAGGCTGAACAGGTATTTATGAAAAAATAACCGGAGGCGATCGGAATGGGAATGAAACGGGTAGCGATCAACGGGTTCGGCAGGATAGGGCGTCTGGCCCTCAGGGCCCTTTTTGAGTACGAGAACGATGGTCTCTTCGAGATCGTAGCAACCAACAGCCGGACTACGGCAGAACAGAGGGCTTATCTTTTCAAGTATGACTCTGTTCACCGGCGTTTCAGCGGTGATGTCTCGGTTAAGGGGGAGTCCCTCCTTATCAACGGAAAGACCGTAAAGGTCCTTGCCGAGGCTGAAGTTGAGGACCTCCCATGGAAGGATATGGGAATAGACCTGGTTATCGAGTCATCGGGCAAGTACACCGATGCTTCCAAAGCCGCCAAGCACCTTGAAGCCGGCGCCAGGAAGGTCCTTATCACGGCCCCTGCCAAGAACGAGGACGCAACGATAGTCATGGGAGTTAATGAAGGGATCTACGACCCATCCAGACACCACGTAGTATCCAATGCCTCATGTACCACCAACTGCCTTGCACCAGTGGTAAAGGTGATCCATGAGGCTTTCGTGATAGAGAAAGGTCTCATGACCACTACCCATGCCTATACCAACGACCAGAAGACCCTCGATGCCTCCCACAAGAACCTTCACAGGGGCCGCGCAGCTGCCCTGTCCATGATCCCAACCACGACCGGTGCCGCATCGGCGATCGGGAAGGTATATCCCGAGGTGGCCGGAAAAATGAACGGACTGGCCGTCAGGGTCCCGACCCCGGACGTCTCCCTTGTCGACCTTGTAACGGTTCTATCCAGGGAAGTGACCTCAGAGGAGGTCAACGGAGCTCTCCTTAAAGCAGCAGAGGGACCCATGAAGCGATACCTGGCTTACGAGGAGGATGATATCGTCTCCGTTGATGTTACAGGGGACAGCAGGTCCTCCGTGTTTGCCGCAAGGCATACCATGACCCTGGGCAACCTGGTGAAGACCCTTTCCTGGTATGACAACGAGTGGGGGTACGCCTGTCGGGTCGTAGATCTTGCCAACTACATGCTTTCCAGGGAAGCCTGATCGACATGGAACTTAGGACCATCGAAAGCAATAAACTCAAGGGAAAGAAGGTTCTTGTCCGGGTGGACTTCAACGTCCCCATGGACGAAGGCAGGGTTGCTGATGACACGCGCATAAGGGCCCACCTGGAGACGCTGGAACTGCTCAGGAGGAGCGGCGCAAGGATCGCCCTTGTTTCCCACCTTGGCAGGCCCGGGGGAAAGGTTTCCCCGGGCCTCTCCCTCTTTCCCGTTGCCCGGTCGCTTGAAGATCTGACAGGCTGGAGGATCTTCTTCTGCGAAGAGTGTGTGGGTGACAAGATCTCTGCCACTATAGGATCGATGGGGGAGGGGCAGATCTGTCTTCTGGAGAATGTCAGGTTCCATCCTGAGGAGGAGGCCAACGATCCGGTTTTCGCCAGAAAACTGGGAAAGCCCTTTGATGTCTTTGTAATGGACGCCTTCAGCGCTGCCCACAGGGGCCACGCCTCCACCGAGGGAGTTACCAGATTCCTGCCATCCTTTGCCGGAAAGCTCATGGAAAAGGAGGTTAGCGTCCTATCGGCTGTCAAGGAGAACCCGAAACGGCCGATGGTCCTGATCCTGGGGGGTGCCAAGGTCTCAGACAAGATCGGTTTTATCCGGAACATGCTCGAAAAGGCGGACGTAATGCTCATCGGGGGAGCCATGGCTTTTCCTTTTCTGAAGGCTTCGGGAGTGAACGTTGGAAAGTCCTTCTGCGAGAAGGGGACAGAGACCGTTGCATTGGAGATCATGAAAACAGCCAATATGACAGGAGTAAGAATCTTGCTCCCTCTGGACCTTGTAGCCTCGACCTCACTCGAGAATGACCCCAAAAAGATGTTGGTGAGATCTGATGCCATCCCCGAAGACATGATGGGACTTGATATAGGACCTGAGACGGCCGGACTGTTTTCCGCCGAGGTCCTTAAAGGTGAAACGATCCTGTGGAATGGTCCTTTGGGGCTCTTTGAAAGGGAACCCTTTGGGGAAGGTACCCAAATGGTCGGCCTCTCCGTTGTTGAAAGGACATCGGAAGGTGCCCTTTCGGTACTTGGTGGGGGTGACACGGCTGCAGCTGCGAATCTTCTTGGTTTTGCCAAAGGGATCTATCACATCTCCACAGGTGGGGGAGCCACCCTCGAGTTCTTTGAAGGAAAGGGACTTCCGGGTATCACCCCTCTTCTTGCATGCCTGAAGTCCGGGAGAGGAGTGGAGCCCCTGTGAGGAGAGAGAGGTTCATTGCCGGTAACTGGAAGATGAACAAGGGTGCCTCGGAGTCGCTGGAATTCCTTAGAAAACTGTCGGTTCTGCTGGAACAGGGGGAAGATATTCCAGATAATGTCAATATGGCCCTTTTCCCACAGGCCGTCAATATAATTCCCATGGCTGATCACATAAGGTCCAGTGGGGTTAATGTCCTGCTTGGTATACAAAACATTCATTGCAAGCCCTCGGGAGCCTTTACCGGCGAGAATTCCATCCCATGCGCCATCGAGGCTGGAGCGAAGCTTGCCCTGGTCGGCCACAGCGAGAGAAGACATATCTTCAGGGAAGATGACCTTTTGGTCTCAAACAAGTATCTTGCCTGCCTTGAGCAAGGTATAGAGCCGTTGTTGTGTGTCGGCGAGACCGAAGAGGAGAGAAACCGGGGGCTCACCAAAGATGTGATCGAAAGACAGGTCAGTTCGGTCTTTTCCAGTGACCGTGTGATCATGGCGGAACAGGAAAGGATTTTGATAGCCTACGAACCGGTCTGGGCCATAGGAACCGGGATGAACGCCACCGCCGGGGATGCCCGGGAGTGCTGTGCCTTAATAAGAGATCTTCTTTCAGGTCTGGGAGGGCCCTCTCTGGCGGCCCGTTCCCTGATCTCATACGGAGGAAGCGTCAAGAGCTCCAACTCGGAGGATTACCTTGAACAGGAGGAAATTGACGGCCTTCTGATCGGTGGTGCATCCCTTGACCCCGATGAATTCTATAGAATAATCTGCAATGCTTTCTGATAGTCCTGAAGGGTGGATCTGATGTTTAATGCAACATAAGATATATTATAAGACATCCTTTTTGCATTTAAAGGCCCCTGCGAGGGGCCTTGTTTATTTCATTCAATATTTTTTCCGATGCGGTCTTAAAGAAACCTCTGCTTCCCGACCCTCAGATCAGTCCTCAATACGGGTAGTTTCAGCATTCGCCCATATACTCTCTAGCCTGTAAAAGTTCCTTCCCTCACGGCTGAAGATGTTGATCACCATGTTCCCGGCATCAAGCAGGATCCACTTTGGACTTTTCTCCCCTTCGATCCTGTAGTTTAAACCCATTCGGTCAAGAGTTTGGGAAACGTTGTCAAGGAGAGTTCTCATGTGGATCTCCGAGTTCCCAGTTGCAAGAATAAAGGTATCGGCAAAGGAAGACTCCTTTGAAAGATCGATCAGGGTGATCTCCTCGGCAAGCTTGTCCTGCAGGGCTTTTATAAATGGATTCAGGTTTTCGTCTCCAGGCAAAGATACAACTCCTCCCCTACTAAAAAATAATTAAACTAACGGTTCCTTGCAAGCTCGATCCTCTTTAGAACATTCAGGTAGTCGTGGCCCATGATTATTGTAACATGGCGGGTCGAAGTGTCTGTTCGGACAAGGTTCTCAGGTATCCCTGCCAACCGGCCAAGTGTTCTGGCAGCCTTTTCCATCTCCTCCCCTGCCGGGTAAAGGATGTTCGTGAACTTGTAATCGTAGTGCTTTGCGTTCCCTATATGGACCACATCGATACCTATCGACTGGAGCCTGGTGGCCGATTCTTTACCCACACCGGAAGCGCCTGAACCGTTGAGGACCGACAGAGGGACCTTTATGGAGGCCACAAGCTCCTTCAGGTCCACCTCGACAGCAGTATCGGCCTCCACGGCCTGCTCCTCCATCTCTTCTGTTTCGACGGTCTCCAGGGGTTTCTCCGAAAGGATCTCCGAGATGGAGCTCAGTTCGCCAAGCCAGTAACTGATACCGGAAATGTAGGCTGATTTGCCCGGCAGAGTGCGGAAAACGGTCCTGGACGGGTCAAGGTCCTTGAGGTATGAAGCCAGCTGGACTGCCTGCGAGAGTGTCAGGTTGGTCTTGACAAGGCGTAACGATTGACGGATCAGTTCAGGGACCTTTGTTATCATTGACGGGTCCTTCATCTTCCGGAAAACAGCCATCATGAAGACCTGCTGTCTTTCTACCCTTCCGATATCTCCGAGGGCATCATGGCGGAACCTGACATAGCCCAGGGCGGTCTTTCCGTCCATGTGCTGTTCGCCTGCCGGAATATCGATGTGGACACCGCCCGCCTTGTCAGTGTACCGGAGCCTCTTGGGGACGTTGATGGTCACCCCCCCGATGAGGTCCACAAGCTCCGGGAAGCTGTCCAGGTTGACTATGACATGGTAGGGAATGGGGACACCAAGGTAATTTACCAGGGTCGTCTTGAGAAGGTCCACTCCCCCATAGGCATAGGCATGGTTCAGTTTCTGCCACCCTCGATCCGGTATCTGTACCCTTGTATCCCTTGGGAGGGAGAGCATCCGAACGACCTTGTCGTCGATGTCGATCGATACGAAGGCTATTGAATCAGAACGGTTAAAATCCTCGCCGGGGACTTCGTCAAGCCCTACCAGGAGAAGGTTGATCCTCCCCGTCTCCTCGTCGTGCTCGATCCTCTCCCTGATGGTCTCGGGCTCCGGGTTGAAGAAAAAATATGCCTTCAGACCGATTCCCGCCGTCAGAGACAGTATCGCGGCAAGGGCCAGTAGGATGATACTCTTCCTGGACACGTATCTTTCACCATCCGTTCCTGAAATACATGGCGTTCTTGTATATGTATTGCTCCACCAGCCATGGGGCGAGATACCTTATACTCTGTCCGTTGGAGACCCTCTGCCTGATCTCGGTGCTGGATATTGCCAGGAGGGGTATCTCCAGGTGGACAAGGTTCTCCCTGATGGTCTCGGGAAGATCGTCGAGCCCCTTGGGATTGAAGCCCGGTCGGCTGACGGCCACGATCCTGCAGAGTTCCGGTATCTCCAGGGGCTCCTTCCAGGCCATGATATCAAGTACCGCATCAAGGCCTGTTATGAAATAGAACTCAACGCTCCCCGGAGGGTACCAGTGCCGCATCTCCCTCAGGGTATCCACGGTGTGGCTGGGCGTCTCCCTGTCGATCTCGACCCTGGAGATACGGAAGTGCGGGTTGTCAAGGGTGGCAAGCATGGTCATGGTGTAACGGTGTTCAGCGGAAGATATGGTCCTCCCCGCCTTGTGGAAGGGGTCTCCCGTCGGCACGAAGACCACCTCTGTCAAACCCAGCGAAAAACAGGCCTCCTCGCCGGCAACAAGGTGTCCGAAGTGGATGGGGTCGAAAGTACCCCCCATAACCCCTATCTTGCGCTTGCGGAGACCCTCGGAGGACCTCAGGGGCATTCCCGGTCACCGCCCTTCATCTTTTGTCCTGTCTTTCAATGTCGACGACACCTCCGGATAGAACTCGAATTCGGTCTCCCCTATCCTTACAGTATCACCTTCACGAGCCCCGCTCTCAAGGAGCAGGTCTTCTACACGGTAGTATCTCAGGATCGCGGAGAACCTTCCCAGGGCCTCTTCCTGGTCGAAGTTGAACTTCCGGAGAAGCCTTTCGACCTCGTAATGTCGGACAATAAAGATGCTCTCGCCCTTTTCGAGGAATTTCTCTATCCTGGGCTTCTCCGCCCTGTGCCCGGTCCTGTCCTCCTTATCCTCTATCACAATGAAGTGGCTCTCTCTCCTTGATGCGGCCTGTTCAGAGACCCTCGATGCTATGTGGTCCCTCAATCCGTCGACTCCCTCCCGGGACAGGGCACTTATGGGGAAAAACGGCACTCCCTCTGCCTTCAGCACCTTCTGAAGGTCCCGGGTCTGCGTGGTCCGGTAAGGGAGATCTGTCTTGTTGCCGGCAACGACGGAAGGAAGGCTGAGCAGTTCCGGGTTGAAGGCCTGGAACTCTGATCTTAGCGTATTCCACTGGTCAATTGGAAAGACAGGAGCTTCCTCTGAAAGATCGATGACGTAGACAAGGAGCCGGGTCCTCTCCACATGCTTGAGGAAGGCATGACCCAGCCCCCTGTTCATGTGGGCCCCCTCGATCAGTCCCGGGACATCGGCCACGACCATTCTCCTGTTATCAAAGTCCATCATGCCCAGATTAGGGGAGAGTGTTGTGAAGGGGTAAGGGGCTATCTGGGGCCTTGAGCCTGAAATGGCCGAAAGGAGCGTCGATTTTCCGGCGTTCGGAAGACCGACGAGTCCCACGTCGGCCAGCACCTTCAGGTCAAGGACCAGGTCCCTGGCTTCTCCCTCCCCTCCCATTTCCGAGAAACGGGGGCTTCTTCTTTTCGAAGAGGTGAACCTTGCGTTCCCTCTGCCTCCCCTGCCGCCTCTTGCGGCAAGAAGTGTATCACCGGCAACGGTAAGGTCGGCCAAAAACCTGCCTGTCCCCCTTTCGTTCACGATGGTACCGCAGGGGACCTTCACCAGTACATCCTCACCGGAGGGACCTGTCTGGTTACGTCCCCTTCCGTTGCCTCCGTTCCCGGCAATAAAACGTCTTCTGTATTCGTAGTCGGCGAGGGTCTGGATATGATCATCGGCCACGATCAGTACGTGTCCTCCCCGCCCTCCATCACCGCCGTCGGGTCCTCCCCTGGGGACGTACTTCTCCCTCCGGAAGCTCAGGGCACCATTCCCGCCCTTGCCTGCCCTGACGGAGATCTCTGCTGAATCAAGGAATCTCAATACCTGCACCCCTCAAATACGGAAAAAGGGCCCAAGATCAACTCAGGCCCTGCGGCGTTCCTATCGGACAGAAGCATCAGGCGGTCACTGGTTCTATGACAACGTATTTTCTCCCTGCCCTGGTATGGAAGCGCACCGTGCCTTCTGAAAGGGCGAAAAGGGTATCGTCCCTCCCTCTCCCTACATTTTCTCCTGGGTGGTACTTGGTCCCCCTCTGGCGGACGATAATGCTCCCGGCAGTGACTACCTGCCCGTCATTCCTCTTGATCCCGAGCCTTTTGCCGATGCTGTCCCTTCCGTTGGTACTGCTGCCCTGTCCTTTTTTATGAGCGAACAGTTGAAGATTGATCGTTCTCATCGACTTCCACCTCCATAAACTTAACGTAAGAAGGATAACTCTTTTCTACAGATTTTAGAACCTCTATTACCGTGTCGACCAGGGTTCTGACCCTTGAATCTTCCGATCCATGCCAAAAGAGGCTCATGGACCCCCGGTCCTCGTCAATGCTTGACTTGACTCCCTCTATTCTGATGATCTCCGTAAGGCCCGTTTCGAGGGTCTGCACCAGGGTAGATATGGCCGAACAGACTATGTCGGCACCATGTTCGGCATATCCCGTATGACCTGAAACATCAAGCCCGAAGATGTTCCCCTTTCTTCGGAATGACCTTATCTCGGTCATCTTTCGCTCTAGCAGATGATCGAATCGATCCTGACAGAAGAAAAGGCCTGCCTGTGTCCGATCGTCCTTCTTGACTGCCTTGACTTGTTCTTGTACTTGAAGACGGTGATCTTTTTCGATCTCCCATGTTCCAGCACGTGGCCCTTTACAAGAGCTCCTGAAATGGTCGGTTCGCCAAGAGAGACCCCGCTGTCGGTGGCTACGAGCAGGACCTTGGAGAATTCTACCTCTTCACCTTCTGCGGCACTGACCTTCTCGATCCTGATTGTGTCTCCAGGGGACACCCTGTACTGCTTTCCCCCTGTTTCAATAACTGCGTACATTGACATTTTCCCTCCTAACGCCGGCGATCCAGGTGGCCCAAAGGCTCTTGTTGTTACCCGTCCCGAGCGAAGCTCAAAAGGGAACGGCCGGAAGCCTCCGCCGTAACCCCTTTCGTCGACCAGGTCGACCGAATGGAGATTATAGCATAAAAATCCCTTGATCGGTCAACCGGTCTCCCTCCGGTTCCCTTCAAGCAGCGATCTGGCCAGGTCTGTTGCCTCCGGGTCATCGGGATCGCCTGCCAGCATCCTTGCGAGCTCCCTTACACGCTGTTTTCCGTCGACCTCAAGGACCTGGCTATTGTCACCCTCTCTTTCGACCCGGAAGTGCTGGTCGGCAAGGGAGGCGATAGATGCTTCATGGGTTATAAGTACCACCTGGCAACGCCTGGAAAGTTCCCTCAGTGCCTGACCCGCAAGGAAAGCCGAACGGCCTCCAAGACCGGCCTCCACCTCGTCGAAGACCAGAGTCCGGGGGAGCATGTCGTCCGAGGCTGCTATCTGGAGGGCCAGAAGGATCCGGCTGAGCTCGCCCCCTGAAGCGATCCGTGACACCGGACCCTGGAGGTGCTTGCCATCGGAAAGAAAGAATGATATGTCGTCGGCTCCGCTCTGGCGGACCTTCTCCAGAGGCTTTAATGTTATCCCGAAGCGGAGCCCCTCCATTGCAAGGGAACCGAGGGATGCATTGACGGACTCCTCGAGCCTCCTGGCGGCATTCTTTCGGGCCTCTCTGAGGGAAAGGGCAAGGTTTGATACCTCTTTCTTGAGACATGCAGAGTTCTCCTGCATCAGGGCAAGCTTCTCGCGGCTCTCTCTGAGCCACTGAAGATCCAGATCCAGTCTGTCCGCAAAATCCACGAGATCTTCCGCACTGTCGACCTTTGCGTACCTCATGAGTTTTCTGAGGGTCCCGATCTTCTTCTCGATCTTTTCGAATTCTTCCTGGAGGGACTGTTCTCTCTCGATGGAGACGAAAGCTTTCAGGGCCTTCTCGATCTCCTGGGAAGCGGTTAAAAGTCTTTCGATGTTCACTTCAAGTTCAGGGGCTCCGTCCACGCTCTGCCGGATATCCTGGCCGAACTGTTCGATCGCGGCGGAAAGACCCTCTCCGGAGCTACCACCTGTCATCCTGTCATGAAGAAGCCTTAATCCGGCCTGTCTTTTCAGGAGGCCAGAGACACGGTTAAGATCGGTCTCCCATTCAGATTCACAACCCGGCCTTATCTCCATCCTCCTGTACTTTTCTAGAAAAGCTTCTCCGTCCTGGTACCTTGCTTCTATTTCCCTTCTCTTCCTGGACACCTCCAGAAGCTTCCTTTCGTTCTCAATGGCAGACGAAACAGCCATGGAAAGGTTCGACCTGATCTCCCTGAGGATCTCTCCACCACTGTGATCGAGCAGTTCGACCTGTTGTTCCGGCTCAAGAAGCTCAAGTTGAGCGAACTGGCTCTGAATCGCGACCACCTTGGAGAGAGCTCCCGCCAGTGTATTGAGGGGTACGGGTTTCTCCTGGAGGTAGCTCTTGGCCCTCCCTGTCGATGAGACCACTCTTTTGACAAGGATAAAGCCCTCCTGGGGCTGGAATTCTTCCGGGAGGGACGAAAGGGGGGCATCCATCTCCAGGGCCGCCCTGACCTCGGCTTCCTCCACACCGGCCCTGATGATCGAAGACTGCGCCCTCTTCCCGCTTACCAGTTCCAGCGCCCTGACCAGGCTACTCTTTCCTGCACCGCTCTCCCCTGTTATTACGATGAACCTTCCCCTGAAGTGGAGGGAGGCTTCTCTAACCCCGCCTACATTGGTCACCATCAGTTCAGAAAGCATGTGATCACGCTCCGGAACCGTTCGGGGTCCTGTGACCCCACTGGAATTTCTCCTGTAGAAGGGAGAAGAATTCGTTCTCTGGCAGGGTGATGATCCCGATATTACGGTCCTTGTCAAGGGATATGGAGATAGTGTCGCCGGGGAGAAGCTCGTACCCTAACTGTCCGTCCTGGGTAAGCATGATCTCTCTATGCTGTCCCTCGGGCGTTATGGTCACCGTATCGGATTCACTCAGCACGATGGGTCTGGAGTATAGAGTGTGGGCACAGATCGGTGTAAGGATCATGCAGGACATGTGAGGAGGCACTATGGGGCCCCCTGCCGAGAGAGAGTAGGCCGTCGATCCCGTTGGAGTAGCTATGATTATCCCGTCGGCATGCAGAAGGCTCAGTGGGCGTCCGCTGACGGCTATGTTTAGAGCTATCAGTCTCGCAAAAGGCCCCTTGGTCACGACAAGGTCGTTCAGGGCGTAGACCTCGTGCTTGTGCCTCTTCCCCCTGCTGACGATACCGTGAAGCAGGGGTCTGTGGTTTACAGTTAACTTCCCCGTCACGATCTTCTCAAGGTCCTTCTCGGCATTCTCTATCTTTCCGCAGGAGAGGAAACCCAGTCTTCCGACGTTGATGCCGTAAAGAGGGATGTCATGCCCTATCACGTAACGCGCGGCCCTCAGGAAGGTTCCGTCCCCTCCAAGGACAACAGCGGCGTCGACCTTCTCCTTCCAGTCATGGTCCGACGTCTCCTGTTCCCCGAGAACATGGGCTTCGTGGGGGGGGAGTACGAACTTGATACTACGTTCCCTCCCCCACCTGAGAATTTTCTCGGCCAGTGCCAGGGCCGAACGTTTCTGGGTGTTGACCAGCAGTCCCAGGGTTTCGATCATCAAAGGGCCCCCTCTGTTCTATCAGTCTTTTCAAGAAAAACTCCCAGAAGTTCCCTGTGAGCTCTTTCAACGAGATCCCCGAAGGAGCCTTTGTCCATGACTACCCGAGGGATCCCTCCCTTTCTGATATGGAACAGGAATTCCATATTACCGCTTGGTCCCAGTATGGGAGAAAAGTCAGCCCCCATCAAGGTCATTTCCTCCATCGAGGAGATAAATGCCCCGAGGGTATTGAGGACACCCAGGTGAACGGAACTTTCCCTTACGACACCTTTCTTGCCAACGCATCCTTTGCCCGCCTCGAACTGCGGCTTGATCAGGGCTATACAATCCCCGCCGGGGGCAAGCAACCCCTCAAGGGCGGGCAGGATCCTGGTGACGGATATGAAGGATACATCCATAACGGCTACTCCCGGAGCATCCTCCAGATCCCGGGACCTCAGGTCTCTGGCATTGGTCCTCTCCATGACCACTACCCTTTCATCGTTCCTCAGCCGCCAGGCAAGTTGTCCGTAGCCGACGTCGACGGAGTAGACCTTCACCGCTCCGCGCTCCAGAAGCACATCGGTGAATCCTCCCGTGGAAGCACCTATGTCTATGCAAACTTTCCCGGAAGGTTCGACACAAAAGGAATCCAGCGCCTTCAAAAGCTTGAATGCCCCTCTGCTCGCCCATCCTGGTCCCTTATCGGCTTCTATCACTGAATCTCTCAGGACCTTCTTCCCTGGCTTCAGAACCTTTTCCCCGTCCACCCGTACGGATCCTGCCAGTATCAACGACTGGGCCCGGCTCCTGCTCTCTGTGATGCCCCTTACGACCATTTCCTGATCCAGTCTTTCCTCTTTTCCTGAAGATCTCATAGAGTCCTATCACCTCGCCGGGAACAAGTCCGCAATACTCCCACTGTTCCCTTACCGTTCCGTGAGGGACGAACCGGTCCGGGACTCCCAGGGATTCCACCCTGACTGTCAGTCCTTTCCTGTTTGCAAGGGAAGAGATCTTCTCCCCGATACCCCCTTCTACGTTACTGTCCTCTATGACCACCGCAAAGAGGTGTGAAGAGAGGGCGGACATTATTGTATCGGTGTCAAGGGGTTTCAGAAAACGCAGGTCATAGACCGAGGGAGGCTCAACGCCGGTTCTCCACGTCTCTTCGTAGGTCCGGACCGCAAGGGGGACCGTCGCTCCATAGGAAAAAATACACCATCCCGTCCCGTCAAGGATCTTTTCGGATCTCCCCCACTCCCGGGGAAAATCCTGACCCTCACGGCACATAGATACCGGGACCTGTCCCCGAGGAAGCCTTATAGCCGACGGGGACCTTGTTTTCAGCGCTTCCTGATACATCCACCTCAGGTCATCCCTGTCACGGGGTGCCATTACTGCAAGGTTGGGGATTGTCCTCGTCCAGGGAAGGTCCAGGACCCCGTGATGGGTCTCCCCGTCTTCTCCTACCAGACCAGCCCGGTCTATGGCCAGGATCACGTGAAGGTCCTGCATGCAGATATCATGTACCAACTGGTCCATAGCCCTTTGCAGGAAGGTGGAGTATACGGAGACCACCGGAACCATCCCCGCCGCTGCGATCCCTGCGGCAAATGTCAGAAGATGCCCCTCCGCTATCCCGACATCGAAGAATCTCTCGGGATACTTCTCGCAGAAGCGGTTCAGTCTGCTCCCTTCCTTCATTGCGGCAGTCATCAGGACCACTCTCGGGTCCCTGTCGGCCAGCTCTTCTACGCACGCCGCAGAAGCTTCGCTCCAGCTCTCTTCGGGTGTGGATGAGGGCATCATGTCGAGCATGCCTGGCGACACACCGTGGAACCTCTCAGGATCTTCCTCTGCGGGCCTGAAGCCCTTGCCCTTGACCGTAAGAAGGTGGATCAGGAGCGGGGACTCGTAGCTCTTGGCCATATCGAATATCTTCTCCATCTCCTGGATATTGTGGCCGTCAAAAGGTCCCCAGTAGCTTATGCCAAGATCCTCGAACATGTTGGGGGGGAGAAGAAGGCCCTTGACGGTCTGCTTGGACCTCTCAAGGAAGGATTCAAGCCTTCTTCCGTCGGGGACTTTCCGGCAAAAGAACTTGAGAAGCTTCTTGAACTGCCTGTACATGGGGTTCACGCTCAGTGCGGCAAGATGGTTGGCCAGGCCCCCCACTCTTCTGTTAATTGACATCTGGTTGTCATTAAGAATGAACAGGACGGGAGTTTTCAGTTCATGGGCATGGTTGAGCGCCTCCAGGGCAAGACCGTTAATGAGAGATCCGTCACCGATAACTGCCGCCACAGTGTGTCTTCGCCCCAAGAGATCCCTCGCTTTGGCCAGGCCCAGCGCGGCCGACAGGGATTTGCTGCTGTGCCCTGCATTGAAGTGATCAAAGGGGCTCTCCCTCGGGTCCGGAAAGCCCGATACGCCCCCCCATCTCCTGAGTGTATGGAACTGGTCCTTTCTGCCGGTGAGGATCTTGTACGCGTAGGCCTGGTGTCCGACGTCAAAGACTATCCTGTCTCTCGAGGGGTCAAAGGCCCTCAACAGGGCTATATTCAGCTCAACGGCGCCCAGGGAAGAGGCAAGATGCCCCCCGTTAGCCTGGACCGTTCCTACTATCGTCTCCCTGATCTCTTCGGCCAGGCTATCCAGTTGCCGATAGTCAAGTTCTTTCAGGTCCCTGTGATCCACGATCCTGTCAAGCAATTCTCTCATCTCCCCGGTCTCTGTCTCCAAAACCCGATCAACTGTCCCTTTCTGCCAGGATCCGGGGGAACCTCTCCAGGTCGGCCACGTCCTTTTTAATGGTCGACAGGGACTCCAGTGCCATGAATGTCTCCTGTCTGGCCATCCTTCTAGCTTTTTCAAGACCGAAAACGCTTACGAAGGTGACCTTTCCCAGGATCCTGTCCTTTCCGGGCGTCTTCCCGATCCTTGCAGCCTCCCCTGTCACATCGATAATGTCATCCACTATCTGGAATGCCGTTCCGAGATGGTCTCCGAATTCCGCAAAGGCTTCCCTCTCACGGGGTTCGGCTCCTCCGAGTATCGCCCCTGCCTGGATCGATGCGCTTATAAGCACCGCAGTCTTGGACCGCGCTACGGTCCATGGATGTTCCAACTCGGGTCCTGCGCTGACAGGGTCCGTATCAAGGACCTGTCCCCCGCATATACCTGCGGGTCCCGACGCATCGAGCAGGACTCCAAGGGCCTCCAGGATGGATATATGGGGGAAGGCATTCCCTGCAAGGAGTCCCTTGCGGGCATATTCGAAGGCCCAAAGGAAGAGAGAGTCACCCGCCAGAAGTGCCAAAGGCTCTCCGAAGATCACGTGATTGGTAGGCTTGCCCCTTCTCATGCTGTCGTTGTCCATTGCAGGAAGATCATCGTGGATAAGGGATGCCGTATGGACCATTTCGCAGGCCAGGGCCATCGGGATGAGATCCTCTCTTGAGGCGCCGAAGGCCTCTCCTGCCAGAATGCACAGGACGGGTCTGACCCTCTTGCCTCCTGCTGTGAGCGAGTAGGTCATCGACTCCCAAAGTCTTTCCGGTATCCTTTCAGGCCGCTCTTTACAGAGGTCTGCTATTGCCTTGTCAACGAAAAATCTGCACCCCGAGATCCTGTCGTGGGGGTTTTCCTTCACAGGAGGAAAGTTAATTTCCATCGATCGGGCCATCTCCCGAAAGGGGATCCCACTCCCTGCCCTCATGGTCCCCGTTGTCGTCGGTGAGGAGGGTGATCTTCTGTTGGGCCTCTTCAAGGTACTTCCTGCATGAATTGACAAGTCCGATCCCCCTCTCGAAGAGCTCGAGAGATTCCTCAAGGGGGATCTTTCCGGAGTCCAGCCTGGAGACAATCTCCTGAAGATCGGTCATGTCTTTGGTGAAGGACATAAATGGATCACTCCCTGTTGAAATAGATTCACCATGGACAGGATAATGATACAACGAAGGGGGTTATCTTGCGCACCCTTGTCCACCCGTGGTACAATGTTCGCCGTTTGCCCGATGTTCAGGAACAGGAGGGATGGAAATGGCCAATGTCTGCGATTGCTGCGGAAGAGGCCGGGTTACCGGCAACAGTGTCAGCCACTCCAACCGTCATACAAGAAGGACCTGGGGCATCAACCTTCAGAACGTCAAGGTTGATGTGGGCTGCAACGAATCACGGAGGATGAAGATATGTACGAAGTGCCTCCGCTCGGGAAGGGTCAGAAGGGCCGTCTAGAAGCGGCCTTTCTGGTCTTGTTCTGCTGAAAGGCTGGTCATAAAGTATACTCCCAGCCACCCGGAAGAAAGACTTACCCTTAAAGGGGTCCTGTCGAACAGGGCCCCTTCTGCATCACCGGATAAGATATTGCTTATGGCAAAGGGTTCCCTGAGTAAGAGTCTTCCACCCTTTACCTGCCATTTCGCGCCTTTCATGTCTATTCCACTGCACTCCTCGGAGAGCGCCAGAGTAGAAAAGACAGTCCCTCTTTCAAGTCCCGACAGGGAAAGAGATTCGCCCCCCCTTATCAGAAAGAACACCTCCTTCTCGTCTGCCATGCAGCGCACTCTCGGGCCCCACTCCTCTTCTGCCCATATGAGAGAGTAGACGTTGGCAAAGAGATGGTCGAACCGCCCTCCGAATGCCCCTGTTATGATGGCAGAGGAACCCTTACCGCCTGCTTCCTTGAGAGCCAGCTGAAGGTCGGTAAGGTTCTTTTCAGGGGGGAAGAGTATGGAGGTAACCCGTTTCAACTGCGACCATCGCATGGCCTTTCTGGACACGCTGTCCCCGTCGCCGATGAAAAGAGAGGGCACAATGTCCGCCGACATGCAGCTGTCAAGGCCACGATCCACCGCCCAGACATCCCTGGAGCAGCAGACCTCTCTCAGCCAGGAGATACCCGGCGCCCTTCCGCCCGCAACGATCACCGTTGAAGGCGGTTCTATTGCGGGTTCGAAATGTGCATTGATCTGGGGCAGGACCATTGCTTCCATGGGGGTCAGGTTCCTCAGGGGGTGTTAAGGCTGGCTCCGAGGATCTGTCTTGCCTCTTCCTCGTCCACCAGGATATCCCTCGGTCTCGATCCTTCCTGGGGGCCCAGGATGCCCACCTGTTCAAGGGTGTCGATGAGCCGTGCCGCTCTCGTGAAACCTATCCGGAGCTGTCGCTGAAGCCTGCTTGCCGAGGCTATCCCGCTTTGAAGGATAAGCCCCATGGCCTCCTCCAGGAGGGGGTCATCCAGATGGACCCGGCCTCCGTCCTGTTCATCATCCTCCTGCATGTCGATGTCAAGGAAAACAGGGTCTCCAAAAAGGGCCGAAAGGTATTCCATGAAACGCTGTATCACCGGCTCGTCCATCCAGGGAGACTGTATCCTTAGCGGCTTGGGAAGCCTGGGGGTCAGAAAGAGCATGTCCCCGCTTCCAAGAAGTCTCTCGGCTCCAGAGACATCTATTATGGTCCTCGAGTCGGTCTGGGAAGGAAGTGTGAAGGCCACCCTTGCGGGGATATTGGCCTTTATCAGCCCCGTTACGACATTGACCGAAGGTCTCTGGGTGGCTATCACCAGGTGAATTCCGGTGGCCCTTGCCATCTGCGCAAGTCTGCAGATATAGTCCTCCACCTCCCGGGGTGATGTGAACATCAGGTCAGCAAGTTCGTCGATCACGATAATTATGTAGGGAAGTCGGTCCAGGGGCAGGGCCCTGGCGTTGAAAGCCTTTATGTTCCTTACCCTGGCCTGGGCGAACATCTCGTAACGCTTCTCCATCTCCCTTATGGCCCACCCCAGGGCGTGAACAGCCTGTCTCGATTCCACGACGGGCGGGGTGATATTGTGGGGCAACCGTTCGAAGACCTTCATCTCCACCCTCTTTGGGTCGATGAGAAGGAAACGGAGCTCTTCAGGTCTCATGCGGCATGCAAGGGCTGCAATACAGCATGAGACAAAAACGCTCTTGCCCGATCCGGTCGTTCCGGCCACCAGGAGGTGGGGCATTTTCTCCAGCCCGATGGTAAGATGACGGCCGTCGACACCGACCCCTACAGGAATGGCAAGGTCACTGTCCGAATCCTGGAAAGAGGAGTGCTCGAGAACGGTCCTTATATTCACCGGTTTCCTGTCAGGGTTCGGGATCTCGATCCCGATATAGGTCTTCCCGGGGATCGGGGCTTCGACCCTGAGACTGGGGACTGCCAGGGATACGGCCAGGTCGTTGGCCAGGCTTGACACCCTGCTGACCTTGATGCCCGGGGCAAGCTGTATCCTGTACTGGATCACCGTGGGGCCGACCACCGTCTCCGCCAGTTCGGCGCTGATCCCGAACTCCTCGAGAGTATCAACGATGTTCTCCCCCTGCCGGGAAAGAAGGCCCTTGTCGACCTCGAAGGAGAAATCGTCGGGTTCGCCGAAGACATCCAGCGGGATTGGGAAAGAGAGCGTCTTGCCAGGGATCGTGTCAGAAAGGTTCTGGACCTTATCGACTGCGGTTTCATCCACTATCGTATCGGGAATATCTATCTTGCCGGGGGTCGCGGAACCGGATGTCCTGCCAGTTTTTGTCACGGTCTCCGGGGCGGTCTTGCCCGGGGTCTTTTTCGTTCCTTCCTGTGAAGGAGCGGTCCCGGCTGGATGTCCTCCAGAAAGGGGCGAAAGAAGTGCGCAAAAGGATCTCAAGACACCTGAGAGAAGGGAAGCGGCCGCTGCCACGTTCCTCCTGTTGATGATCCCGTAAAGCACCATGGCCGATGCCATGCCTCCGAAACCCGCCAGAACGGCACCGAAGGGACCGATGTGTCTTAAGAGAACCCCGGCCAGCAGGTAGCCCGGCCGGCCGGGACGAAGAATACCGACAACGGGTTCGATACCGCTCAGGGTGGAGAGTCCAAGAAGAAGGGCACAGCACAGATACATTATCAACGAAGCGAGAGCCTGCCTCCAGGGGGAGGGGACCTGGTATCCCATCAGCCATGAGATCGAGGAGTAGGCACCAAAGAGCAGGAGTACGATGACCCCGCCCCCGAAGATCTCCAGGGTCCAGAAATGGACTATCCGTCCGAGATCACCAGTCCTGAAGAGAAACAGCGTTGCCAGGAGGTAAAGGTCGACCAGAAGAAGGACAAGAACGATCATGGTGAACCATGGCGGTCTCCTCCCTTCGGCCCTGACCGGTTCTCGGGCCCCGGTCTTTTCCTTGTTCCGGGGTTTACTCCTGGTCACCTTCATATCACGTTCTGCTTCCTCCCACTACAAGCTGCCTTATCCGTATCGTAGGCTGGCCGTCGGTCACGGGGACCTGCTGGCCCGACTTGCCGCATACGCCAGGGTCAAAATGAAGATCGTTGCCTACGGCATCGATATCCATCAGCACCCTGGGGCCGTTCCCGGTCAGCATGGCGTTCCTGACAGGGTATGACCTTTTGCCTTTGGAAACAAGGTAGCCTTCGGTAACTTGAAAGACAAAATCCCCTGATGTGGAGTTTACCTCACCCCCGCCCATTTTCAGGACAAGAAGACCCCTATCCACACCGGAGATGATCTCTTCGGGATCCCCGTCACCGTTCATTATAAAGGTATTGGACATCCTTGGAACCGGAGGATGCCTGAAGGATGACCTTCTTCCGTTCCCTGTGACCGGGAACCCTCCCTGTCTTGAAGAGAGGAGGTCAGTAAGGAAAGATTTGAGAAACCCATCCCTGATGAGGACTGTTCTCCGGGAAAGGGTCCCTTCACCGTCAAAGGGGTAGCTCCCGTAAAGTCCCGGAAGAGTCGGATCGTCAACAAGCGAGACAAGAGGGGATGCCACCTGTTTCTCCAGGCAGTCCCTGAAGGACGAATAATCGTTCAGAACAATATCGGCTTCCAGGCTGTGACCGCAGGCTTCATGGATCATGGTCCCACCGGCTGCGCCCGCCAGCACCACGGGCATTACACCCGCAGGGCAGGGTTTTGCCTCCGAGAGAAGCACTGCCCTTCTGAAAGCTTCCCGGGCCACATCCTCAAGATCGTTTGATCGGAGGAATTCTTCCTGGGGCAGGCTGAATGCCCTGACATCCCTTCCGGAGTGAAGGGATCCTCCGGACTCAACGACCACTGTGGCGGAGAATCTTGTGGAAAAGACCGATAGCCGGCACAAGGGGTTAAGGCTGCCGGCTATGGCTGTCTCTCTGGCTCCGCTGCTCCACGCGAAGGATACCTGTCGCACCTTGGGAGAGAGCTTTCTGATCATCTTGTCCAGTTCGCGCATCCTCTCGAAGGGAGCTTCCTCTTCTATCTCTGGAAGAGGCAGGAGCGATTTGTCACCCTTCGGGAGTGGGCTCCCTGCCGAAAGGCCGGCACGCTTCTTTCCGTCGGAGATGGTAAAGGCTGCCGAGGAAAGGTCCGACCCTGAAGAATGGGTAAAATAGGTCCTGTCACCCACTACTATCCTTGTCCCAGTCCCCTCCGTCAGAGAAGAGGAGACCTCTTCGAATTTCCCGTCATCCAGGAGGCAGTGGCGCGCGAAACTTCTCTGGATGAACACCTCTCCGAAGGAGGTGCCGGGAATTGAAATGGCATCGGTAACATCAAAAAGTCTGTCCATACCTTCAGAGACCTCCCTTTTCCGTAGGCAGCTCACTGGTGGACCGCCCCGAAGGCATTCCTCGACCGCCTGACGGCCTCGGAGTGCTCTGAGAAGGTCCTGCTGAAAAGGTGTGTACCGTCAGGCATTGCCACGTAGTAGAGGAAGGGAACATCCTCGGGTTCGATGGAAGCCAGCCATGATCCCTCCGAAGGTGTACAGATAGGGGCAGGAGGCAGGCCGGCATAACGGTAGGTATTGAAAGGGGAATCGATCTCCAGGTCCCGGTAGAGGACCCTCTTCAGTTCAACTCCCCTCAGAGACCATGCATAGACCACGGTGGCATCTATCTGAAGTTTCATCCCTGCTTCAGAGCGGTTGCGGATCACTCCGGAGATTATTGGCCTCTCGTGGTCATGCCTTGCCTCCCTTTCCACAAGAGAGGCTACGATAGCCCTTTCAAGGAGCGCGTCGGCATCGACCCCCGGGCCAAGAACTCTCTCACCTACCCTCTTCATCCAGAGCGCCGAGGCTGCCCTGACCAGTTCGTTGACGGCTCCATCGGAAGGAGTAACACTGTAGGTCTCGGGGATGAGAAAGGCGATCCTCGAACCTGGCCCTGATGGAAGGAGGGGGCGCAACGTATCCGGGAAGAGGTCATCCCTTGCAAGGGAGCCCTCGAAAGTCTCACCGAGCCTGGCAAGAAGAACTTCGTAAGTCTCCCCGGGGTAAAGGGTGATCCCCGAGACCTCCGGCTCCGCTACTGCCATCTGCCGGGCTATCTCCCAGGGCGACCCCTTGCGAATACGGTAGAGTCCGGGCCGAATCGACCTGTCGATACCTTCTCTTGCGAACCACCTTGAAAGTTCGTTGGGACGGTCAGTCAACCCTGACGATCCGAAGACCCTGGAGATCTCCCTGGCGTTCATTCCTGGAAGAACGAGAACATCCATAGGATCGCCTCTGCCCATCTGAATGGTCCCGGCCAGTTTCAGGGGCAGATACTGGGCAAGAGCAATAAAGGAGGCAAAAGTAACAAGAAGTAGAATAAGATGAACTACCCTGCCTGCCCAGGAAACGGTGGCTGGTCCGGTATCCTTTGTCATTACCGGGGAAGTTCCGAAGATACCGCTGCCAGGACCTTGTCGGCGGCTGTTCCGGTCCTTTCAAGGTCCGCCTCGAGACGGCGGAGATTCTCTTCGACAAAAGATCCGTCCTCGATGGACGACAGGTTGATCCTGGCGTTCATTGCCGCTCCACGAGAGGCCGCTTTTATCAGCAAAGCTGACACTCCTGCGTCTGTTATGGCGTTCCGGTTGCCCATGGAGGCGACGGCAAGACAGTTCTCGGCCACATCACCGGCGAGTTCGACCATCCTCATGGGGACAAGGGTCGATCCTTTGAGGGCCTCCTGCATGGATATCCTCCTGGTCTCTCTCTCCTGCTCTGAGTCTTTGGGGAGGGCCAGGGCTTTCATGAAACGGTCAAAAGCGTCGCAATCCTTCATGGCAAGATCGAGGAACTCCCGCGATAAGGCCTTGCCCCTTTCTGCGGCCTGGACCATCTCTTCCTGGACCCCGGAGAAACGGGAGCGTCCAACGGTCAGGTTTGCCACCATTGCCGTCAGGCTGGCAGCGATGGAAGCGCACAGGGCCGAAGCGGAGCCCCCTCCGGGAGTGGCACTGGATGAACCCAGCTCTTCAATAAGATCCCCTACAGGCAGGGAAGCGATATCTTTCATCAGTTGATCCTCCTATCGTCGGTTCTTTGTACGACACACTCACCCCTCTTGTAGACGGAGAGGACCGGAGCAACTCCGCAATTATAAGCCAGAATGGCAGGTGTGTCTCCGTCCAGCACAACCAGGTCAGCAAGCTTGTTCCTTTCGAGGCTTCCACAGGATCCGTCGACCCCGATAGCCTTTGCGGCATTGAGAGTGCATCCGTAAAGGGCTTCGTCAACGGTCATGCCCATGTTCATGACAGCGAGGCCGAATACGAAAGGAACCGACTGGGTAAAGGAGGAACCGGGGTTGCAGTCCGTGGCCAGAGCCACAGTAAGTCCCAGGTCAAGCATCTTCCTTGCGTCGGCATATGGTTTGCGGAGACTGTAGGCCGTGGCGGGAAGCAGGACCGCAATGACCCCCGCCGAGGCCATCTTCGCAAGGTTCTCCTCTCTTGCCGCAAGGAGGTGCTCTGCCGAGACAGCACCCATCTCCGCTGCCAGTGCCGCACCGCCCGTGTCAGTAACCTCGTCGGCGTGGACCTTGAGTTTCATTCCGTGCTCTCTGGCAGTATCCAGGATCCTTCTGGTCTGTGGAACGGAGAAGACACTTTCCTCGCAGAAAACATCGCAGAAGGGGGGGGTGCATTCGGCGGATACGGCGGGGATCATCTCTTTGACCAGAAGATCGACGTACCCTTCGGGATCGTCAGTGAATTCGGAGGGTACCGCATGGGCCCCCATGAAGGTCGGTACGACCGTGACGGGGGTCTGTCTCCCCACCCTTTCGATCAGCCTTAGCAGGCGTATCTCAGAAGCGGTATCCAGCCCGTAGCCGCTCTTGATCTCGACCGTAGTGGTCCCGTGAGAGAGAGATATATGTATGTTCTTCAGGGTTCTCCCAAGGATAGTCTCGTCGCAAGCGCTCCTCACCGACCGGACCGACGAAAGGATCCCCCCCCCTGACCTGAGGATCTCCAGGTATGGTACCCCCGAGAGCCGCGTGGCGAACTCTTTCTCTCTCAGCTCTGAAAAGCACATATGGGTATGAGGGTCTACGAAGCCGGGGACGACACATCTGCCTCCGAGACCGATCTCCTGGTCTATCTGCGACGGGTCCAGGCCCTGGACGACGTCATCTTCTCTCCCGACCCTTTCTATGAGACCATCCCTGACGAGTAGGGCTCCCCTCTCCCACGATACGCACCCGCCTCCATCGGAGACAGGGGTATGGATCCTGGCGTCCCTGAAAAGTTTTGTTGTCATGACTGTTCACCTGACATATCGAGGAGCTTGAGCTCGATGATCTGTTCAGGTTCGAGGCCGGCCGCCTGCAGGTAATGAGCAGCGCTCTGGAATATCGCCGAGGCCGGGACCATCCCGTAGATCTCGGTCTCGACCACGGGGACACCCCACCTCGAGGCTTCCATCCTTACCAGTTCGAGGACCCTGTACAGGGGGTTCTTCTCGTGATCCACTATGTTTACACTTACCTGGACCATCCCCTTCTCCTCGAGGGCAAGGCCGATGGCCTTGACGTGAGCAAGACCTCCCCCGGAGAACCTTATGGACCTTGCGATCTCTTTTGCGATTTCAATACGGCAGGTGCCCAGATTGACGTTGAAGGCAACCAGGAATTTTCTAGCCCCAACGACAGTCGCCCCTGCCGTAGGGTGCATTTTGGCCTCTCCGACATCGGGATGTCTTTCGGGATCACCGATCGCCTTCTTCAACCCCTCAAACTGGCCTTTCCGAATGTTCTCAAGGTTCTTCCTGTCCGGCCTTGTGGCTGCCTCCTCGTAATAATAGACTGGCACCTTGAACTGTTCGTTAAGGCGTCTTCCGAATTCCCGGGCTATCTGGACGCACTCCTCCATGGACAAACCTTTCAGCGGCGTAAAGGGTACAACATCAAGGGCGCCTATCCTTGGGTGGGCACCGGAATGAACGTTCATGTCGATAAGCGAGAAGGCCGCTTCCGCCGACCTTATCAGGGAATCCATTATCGCCTCGGGGTCGCCGGCCAGGCTTACCACCAGCCTGTTATGGTTCTCGTCGGACCTGTGATCGAGCAGTTGACAACCTTTTCTGTCGCGAAGAGGTGCCACGATACTCTCTATTACATCCTTTCTTCTTCCCTCGCTGAAATTTGGGACACACTCAACGATCCTCATGATCATCCTCCGTCCCAGGGATCCTTCACTGGACCCCGGCTATTCTTCTATCAGTGACAGAAGGAACCTGTCATCGGCAAGGAAGGGAAGGGTGACATGATCACCGGAGGATGCGTTGTGTCCGATAATGGTCTCAATGGAGTTGGGATTCCTTGCCCAGGAACGACGGGCGACCCCTCCGATAACGTCCCAGGAGAGGGATCGTCTGATCACCTCATCCACCCTTTCGCTGCCATCAAGGACAAGCCCGAACCCTCCATTTACGGCTTTCCCGATCCCGACACCGCCACCATTGTGAAGAGCGACGAGGCTCATCCCTCTAGCCGCGTTTCCGGCAAAACACTGGATGGCCATGTCGGCCATGACGTTACTGCCATCCTTGATGTTGGCCGTCTCCCTGAAAGGCGAATCTGTGCCGCCAGTGTCGTGGTGATCCCTACCGAGCATTACTGGCCCGATCTCGCCATGGCGGACCATTTCGTTGAACCTGAGGGCTATCCTTACCCGTCCTTCAGCATCCTGGTAAAGTATCCTTGCCTGGGTTCCTACCACCAGGCGGTTCCTCCCGGCATCCCGGACCCAGAGGTAGTTATCCCGATCCTGGGGTCTCCTCTCGGGATCTATGCACTCCATGGCCGCCTGGTCTGTCTTTTCGAGGTCTTCCGGCCTTCCGCTCAGGCAGACCCACCTGAAGGGGCCATAGCCGAAATCGAAAAGTTCGGGTCCCATGATATCCTCAACGTAGGAGGGGAAGATAAATCCCTCCCTGGTATCCTTGCCGTTCTTGGCAATATCCAGCCTTCCGGCGTCAAAGACGGCTTTCATGAAGGAGTTTCCGTAGTCAAAGAAGTAGGTCCCCCTTTCATGAATGGTGCGGATAAGGTCGAAATGCCTGCTAAGGCTTTCGTCTACCATCTGGCGGAATATCTTTCTGTCCTTCCTGAGCATCTTCGTCCTCTCGTCGAAGGATAGCTGGAAGGGACAGTAACCACCGTCATAAGGAGCGTGGCACGAGGTCTGGTCCGAAAGAAGGTCGATCTTGACGTTTCTGTCCACAGCATATTGCAGAAGCTCAACTATGTTCCCGTGATAGGCGATGGAGATTCCCTTCCGGGATGACAGGTTCTCTCCCGCGATCCGGAAGACCTCATCAAGATCGCTTGAGACCACCGAGACCCAGCCCTGCTTGTGCCGGGTCTCGATCCTGGAGATGTCCACTTCTGCAATTATCCCCACGCACCCGGCGATCTCAGCCGATTTCGGTTGGGCTCCACTCATCCCGCCGAGGCCGGAAGAGACAAAAAGTACTCCCTCAAGCCCCTTGCCTGTGGAGAGACCAAGTTTCCTGCCGGCGTTGAGGATAGTGTTGAAGGTCCCGTGGACTATCCCCTGGGGGCCTATGTACATCCAGCCACCGGCGGTCATCTGGCCGTAATTGGCAACCCCCATCTGGGCCGCGATCTCCCAATCGTCCTGGTTGTCGAACATTCCTACCATCATGGAGTTTGTGATAATGACCCTTGGGGCATCGGGTCCCGACCGGAAGAGCCCAAGAGGGTGCCCCGATTCGACAACGAGGGTCATATCCTCTGTCAGTTCCTCGAGGTACTTCCTGATCAGGCGGTACTGCATCCAGTTCTGGCAGACACTTCCCGTCTCTCCATAAGTGACCAGCTCGTATGGGTAAAGAGCCACGTCCGGATCGAGGTTGTTGTCGATCATCACCTGGAAGGCCTTTCCCTCCAGACATTTGCCTTTGTAGCTGTCAATGGGCAGACCCTTGGGGGGGGTTGATGGACGGTACCGGTAACCGTAAATTCTCCCCCGGCTCCTGAGTTCATCAAGGAATTCCGGTGCAAGGACCTGGTGCAGCTTCTCGGGAATGTACCTGAGGGCATTCTTAAGAGACGTAAGGGTCTGTCTTTTGTCCAGCCGGTAACCCCTGTCGGGTGCCCGTCTGATCTGTGGATCGAAGGGAGGCGGAGACGGGAGCTCATCTCCGAGGGATATTCTCATAGCTGCTTCAATTCTTCTGTTGTCAGGCATACTTGTCCTCCTCTCTGTTCCTTTGCTCTTGAAAAATCATTCCAGTTCCCCCGTTGCCTCTTCCACGGCCTTGAGGTAGCTTCGGTCCTCCACCCCTTTGATTATCCTGTCTATCATGGGGTGAAGGAAAACATCCTTTTCTAGGTAGGGGATCTCCTCCCTGAGCTTTCTGTAGGCAGCCCCTGTACCTGCTCCAGGTTCAAGAGGGCTGGAAAAATCCAGCCCCTGGGCAGCAAGAAGAAGTTCGATGGCGAGGATCTTCTTGACATTGTCCAGGATCTCCTTTCCTTTCCTGGCTGAGTACATCCCCATGGAAACGTGGTCCTCCTGGTTTGCCGATGTGGGGATAGAATCCACGGAGGATGGGTGGGCAAGTACCTTGTTCTCCGAGACAAGGGCGGCCGCAACATACTGGGGGATCATAAAGCCGCTGTTGATACCGCTGTTCTCGACCAGGAAGGGGGGAAGGCCAGAAAGCTTTCCGTCCACCAGCCTGGCAGTCCTTCTCTCTGAAATGTTGCCTATCTCGGCCATTGCCATTCCGAAAAAGTCCATAGCAAGGGCTACGGGCTGACCGTGGAAGTTCCCGCCGCTGATGGCCTCACCCTCGGCGGGGAAGATAAGCGGGTTGTCTGTGACGGAGTTTATCTCGATCTGGATCACGTTCTTGACGTACTGGATACCGTCTCGGCTTGCTCCGTGGACCTGGGGGATACAGCGGAGCGAATAGGCATCCTGGACCCTTTCGTTACCGAATTTTTCAAGGATCCGGCTGCCACTGACAAGACCCCGGATGTTCTTGGCCACCTTTATCTGACCCTGGTGGGGCCTGAGTTCGTGAGTCCTGTGGTCGAAAGCGAAGGGAACACCGTGAAGGGCTTCCAGCGACATGGCTCCCACGATGTCGGCCGTCTTCAGCACGGCCATCGCTTCCCATACGGCCATGACGGCTACGCCGGTCATCGCCGCCGTTCCGTTGTTCAGGGCCAGACCTTCCTTGGGGCCCAGGGCTATGGGTTCAAGTCCCGCGGACCTGAGGGCCTCTGAAGCCTTCATCCTCTTTCCCTGGAAAAAGACCTCTCCAAGGCCAAGAAGCGAAATGGCAAGATGGGAGAGGGGGCAAAGGTCTCCGCTGGCGCCCACGGACCCCTTGCAGGGGATCACTGGGTGTAACCCGATGTTAAGGAAGTCAACAAGACGGGAAAGGGTCTCCATGCTAATGCCTGAGAAACCTCTTATCAGTGAGTTGATCCTTAATAGCATTATCGCCCTGACGATCTCTTCCGGGAAGGGCTCCCCTACCCCGCAGGCGTGGCTTGTAAGGAGGTTTTCCTGGAGTTTCTCGCTCTTGTCAGGGGGTATGACCTGGCTTGCAAGGTCTCCGAATCCAGTGGTGATGCCGTAGATTATCCTTCCATCCTCCACCCAGGAACGGACCATCCTTGAACCTCTCTCCACAAAGGCGACAGCAGACCTGTCAAGGGCTATCTTCCTCCCTTCACGGGCAACATCGACTACATCTTCAAGCCTTAGCGAGTGACCGTTCAGTTCGAGTACCGAAGATCCCATAAAGGATCGCCCCCCGTTGGTCGATTGAAACCCTCTTGAAAAGAGATTATATGGAAAATCACGACATGACAATACCCCGAGGGGTTCTGCAGCGTGGACACGTCCCATCCTCCAAGAGGTGCACACTGGCCCTGTAGAGGTCATCCCTTTCCACCAGGACCTCACCGCAGACCGGGCAGAGAGTGTTATTCCTGCTCTGTAGATTTCCGGAATAGACATTTTCAAGAAATTCCGAAGCGATCTCCTCCCTGACCCTGATAGAGGGTATCGGAGTGGGGGGAAGGGCCCAGCGGTAATCGGGGAAATACCTGGAGATATGAAGAGGGATACTCTCCGAAATACCAGCGATCCATCGGACCAGATGCCGGAATTCCTCGATGGAATCATTGATCCCGGGCACGACCAGGTGGGTGATCTCTACATGTACCGATCTCTCGAAGGCGATCCGGACCGTGTCTAGAACAGGAGCAAGAGTGCCTCCGAGCATGGAGTAGGTGCTGTCGGAAAAGCCTTTAAGGTCAATATTCATTGCATCTACAAGATGGATAAGGTCCTCCAGGGGCTTTCGGGATATGTAGCCGTTGGTCACCAGAACGACCCCCTTCTTTTCTCTTTTCAGCAGGAGCGATGTATCCCTGACGAATTCGTACCAGACGGTGGGCTCATTGTATGTGAAGGCCACAGAGGGAGCGTCGTGATGCTGCAAGAGTCTAAGTACATCGGAGGGGTTCGTCCAGGAGAGGCCCTTATGGTTTTTTGAACGTGACAGATGGTGGTTCTGGCAGTAGGGACAGAAAAGATTGCACCCAAAAGTCCCCAGGGAGAGGATCCGCGTGCCGGGTCTCCAGTGGTAGAGAGGTTTTTTCTCGACAGGGTCCACGGCGACACACGCCCAACCATAGTTCAGGGAGACAAGCCTTCCGCCGGAGTTCTCCCTGACCCCGCAAGCTCCCGTGAGCCCCTGGCTTATGATACACTCCCTGGGGCAGAGATGGCAGTTGATATCATCTCCCCTTGCGATCCAGTAAAGTGCCGTCCTGTCCATTGATCAACAACCCTTCTCCTGTCTTTACTCGGAGAATCGACGGACTGTGAAGCGAAATATCCTTACGCCATCGGACGATCCGATCCCGGCCTTCCTCATGGCGATCGACAGCTGCTGTTCAACAGTGTCCACCCCATCAAGATCAGGGAGAAGGACCCCTTTTCTCCCCTCCTTCTCAACGATCACCCCGAAAAGTAAGGGGTCCAGTTCAGAAAGGTCCCCGACAGGACAGGGCTCGTCAAGTACATCCACTGAAACCCGGCACTCCTCCGCCTCGTCCGGTCCAAGGGGAAAGAACCTGGGGTCCTCCGACGCCGCGGCGGCTGCATTGGCAACGATCTCTTCCCAGAGACTCTTTCGGACCGGTCTTATCGTGCCTATGCACCCTCTCAGTTCTCCCGTTGAAGCCATCCTGATCGAGACGAAACACCCCCGCTCTATTAACATCTCCGTCGTTGCATTGTATTCACGGGGATCAAGATGCCTGAAAGGGTCCTGCCCGAGAGCGGTGAGCCTGACAGCTCTCCTTGCAAGGTCCAGATAGGGGTGTGCCTCGCCTTTCACCGATCTCGCGAGCCCGTCCATTATTCTCCCTCCCCGGACAGGTCCAGAAGAGCCGTGGCATAACCTACCCCGAAGGGAGACTCGTAGGAAAGGACCTCGATCGGGCTGCTCATTGAAAGTCCGATGAGCGCAAGTACTGATCGGAGTCCGCACTCACCGGCATTTCTAATGACCTGGCCGGGGAGATCGAGGACCGGGTCCGGAGAGGATCTCTTCAAAGATTCAACAATAGCTTCGTCGAGGACCCTGCCGTCGGGGTGGAAACCTGATGGAGCATCCCTGGTCAAACGGTGCGAGAGATCGCCGCTTGCCAGAAGTCCCCACTTTTTCCCCGAAACGAACTCCCTGAGGTGTCTGCCTAGTTCGTATGCCTGACAGTGATCTATTGTTACCGGATTGGCCAGGATCATTGAGGGGGTCTTCCAAAGGGCTGGACCAAGCAGGTGAAGGGATACGACAGCGGCATAATCCAGGTCGATCTCGGAGGGTCTGCAGGCTGAAGAAGGGATAAAAGAGGATATGTATTCAATTAGCCTTTCTCCCTCCTCCGCCGCTCCCTTGAGCGAGATCGATACCGAAGGGGCCCCGAAATTACCCAGGTCTCCCACGAACCTCCCGGGGTTTATCAAGGTAAAGGTCCTGTCTGAAACAGCGTGAGGATCCAGGACAAGAAGATGGTCGGGGGCAAGTTCCTTCAGTCTTCCGCCGAGGGATCGAAGCCCCTCCAGGGTCTTTCCGGTCCCTGATCCGGATCTTGCTGCTACCTCAGGGACCAGTATTGGGGCATGAGGAAGCAAAAAACCCATCGTCCACATGACAATCCCTCCCCGAGATTCTGTAAAAGTCCCTTTTCATGTATTATGACAGTCAGAGAATGTTTTTCCAACAGGGGCCCCGATCCTCTTCAGAAGGGGTCCAGAAGGGAAAGAACCGGGTTCATCCCTGCGAAGACTGGAGGGACAGGTGCAAAAGAATGACCGACCGGAGGATGGGACCTCCTCCATACTGGAAATGCTCTCCGAGATCGAGAGGATGGTCGATGGTGAACTGTTTTTGCCGACCCTGCAGGAGGACTGGGATCGGGATCCCCCGAAGGAAGTCTCCTGGGCCGTCGCCAATGTGCTCTCCCTTCCACTATCACAGGCGGCGAGGATCCTCCTGATATCTTCCCTTCTGGGGAGTAACGGCCGCGATCTGACATGTCGCTTTAACGAGCTTGCCTTGCTCTCTGGACTCTCAGAGAGAACAGCATACCGGGCGCTGAAGGAAATAAAGCAGTCAGGGCTGTTTAAGATCCAGGCTACTCCGGGTAGTGGCGTGAGGATATCGGCAGAGTGGATCTGGGATGAACCTCGTGACAGGGCCAGGGAATTCTTCCAGGAAAGGATGCCTGGAAAGGCTCCCTGAAAGATATGTTCACTGAATGAACATGGCATCCCCAAAGGAGAAGAAACGGTATCCCGTTTCGATGGCCTCCCTGTAGGCTTTCATCGTCAGTTCGTTCCCGGCAAAGGCGCAGACCAGCATGAGAAGGGTGCTACGGGGAAGATGGAAGTTGGTGATCATGGCATCGATGGTCCGGAAATGATACCCGGGGTAGAAGAAGGCCTCTGTCGAGAACGAACCTGGGTAAACGGTGCCATCTTCTGCAGCCCTGCTCTCCAGTGCCCTTACCACGGTGGTTCCCACAGCGACCACCCTTCCTCCGGACGCTTTGGTCTCTCTCACGGCCACGGCCGTCGCTTCAGGGATGGTGCACTCTTCGGGGTGCATACTGTGCATCCGGATATCATCTTCCTTCACAGGCCTGAAGGTCCCCAGACCGACGTTCAGGGTTATCCGTGACGTTCTGATACCCGCTGCCTCAATCTCCCGAAGCAGCCCGGGTGTAAAGTGAAGGCCCGCCGTTGGGGCAGCCACGGAGCCCCTGTTCACTCCGTAGACCGTCTGGTATCTCTCGGGATCTATGGATCGGTTATGTACATAGGGGGGGAAGGGGATCTCCCCGGTCTCCTCCATCAGCCTCCAGACATCGGTCCCCTCTGGGAAGAAGCAGCTCCTGGACCCCTGGCTGGTCCTCTCCCCGATCACTACCTCGATCCCTCCATCCAGGACAAGAAGCTGGCCGGGTCTGACCCGTCTGCCCGGCCGCACCAGTACCTCCCAGAGGACGCATCTCTTCCCGCCAAGGGGCCTCAGCAGAAAAACCTCGATGCTGGCCCCTTCTCCAGCCTTGACACCCCGGAGGCGGGCCCTGACCACTCGGGTGTCGTTGATCACCAGGAGGTCCTTTTCTCGCAGAAGTGACATGATCTCATTGAAAACCCTGTGGCGGATCGTCCCCGAGAAGCGGTCCATGACCAGCAGCTTCGATGAGTCCCTGGGTTCGACCGGTTCCTGGGCGATCCTCGACTCCGGCAGATAGTAATCGTAGCTGTTAATATCGAACATCGATCCCGATCCTTCCAGAGCGCCTTCGCTCCCTGGGAGATACGTTCTGAAAGGTCCTTCCATGTCAGTTGGAGATCCTGGATATCTCCGTACCCGGGAAGTAGTGTTCCAGTATCCTTATGTGATCCCATCCGGCTTCGGCAAGACTTTTGGCGCCCCATTGCGAAAGCCCCACTCCGTGACCCCAGCCCCGGCCTGAAAAAGTGACAGTATCGCCCGTGACGGGGGCGTCAAAGGAGGGAGGCGTCTGAAGAGAACCTGCTCCGCTCTGTCTCTCAAGAGCTTTTCTCAGGTAAAACCCCCTCTTTTCGGGCTTAACGAGCATGTCCATCAGTTCCTCGGTCTTGAAAACACCCTGCTGGGTGAAGGCTATGAGCATCTGTTCGTCTTTTGGGGTGAGAGGGAAGACCTTATCCTCTCCGGAACCCGGAGAGGTGGTGTCATTGGGGATAAATGGAGCAGCAGCAACTGGACCTCCCCCCATGGTGAAGAAGGTGCTCCTTATCCTGTCGGGGCCAACAATGGTCCTGAACTGGCTTGCCCTTATCGTGGTCCTGCCCGCTGTTCCCGTCAGGGTAACGTCCACGGCCCTGCCTCCGCTGTCAGTTGATGAGACAGAGATACCCGTGAGCCTTCCGACGTAGATCCCCTTCGAGGAAAGGACCCTCTGTATCTCCGAAAGCCTCAACGTCGTCTGCCAGCTTGAGTAGGGGGATTGATATTTCAGGGGTTCGGGGCTCCCTTTCAGATAGGGTACGCTAGACCCCCAGACGGAGGAGACTTCGGCAGTGTGTCCTCCGCTGTCGGCGTGATAGAAGGTGGCGGCGAGACCACCCTGGAATTTCAGGACCTGTCCCCTGGTCTGATCGACTGCTTTCGTAAGGACCTGGTCCTCAGCGTTAACTCCCCTGTAAACCTGGCAGTGACTGAGGGCGCAGAGGTCGAAACCGCTGCTTCCGTGTCTGCCCCGGTTCCTGAGTGCGTAGGTCCTTGCGATGATAGCCTGGGCTTTCAGGGATTCCATGGGCCAGGCGGGGTTCACCTCCATCTTCAGGACACCCTTGAGATAGTCCTCGATGCCCACCACGTTGACAACGTTAAAACCTGATCCCTGCTGGACCAGCCTGTAATGACCGCGGTAGGGCCTGTTGTTCCACCTTAAAATTACGTTGCTCCTTACCGTAACGGGAAGCTTGAGGTTCACGGAACCAGCCTTGATGACCCCCGGGGAAATGGCGACCACGTTGACGGTGGACCTGAAGGAGGCCTTTCCGCCGGAGAAACTGGCCAGGTTTATCTGGCTGTTCGGGGCTGAAAAGACGGCTCTGTCGTCACCGGTAGAGAGGCCGATCGAAAGCGCGGAATTGGCCTCTCCGGGAAGAGATGTAACTTGAAGTAACACTGCAGCGAATACCAACGAGATTAATGTCCTTTGAAAAAATAATTTCATGATCACACACCCGTTCTCCAAGGATCTTTCGTATCAGTCGGTCTCTCCGTTCTCCTCTTCCAGAAGGGTAAAAAGGCCCTGTTCGGACAGCCGGTCCCTTGGAGGGATCCTTCCCAGGCAGGAGTAGCCGTTGACAGTGGCCCTCCTCCCCCTCGGCGTTCTCTCAATGAAGCCCTTCTGGATAAGAAAGGGTTCGTAAATATCCTCAATTGTCTGGCTCTCTTCGTTCAGGGCGGCGGAGAGGGTGGACAGACCTACGGGGCCACCTCCGAAGAGGTCGACCAAGGCCCTGAGGTATCTCCTGTCCCGCTCGTCCATCCCCTCGGAATCGACTCCCAGCATCTCCAGGGCGGTCCTGGCCAGCTCTTTATCGATGCCGGAAGCGCATCTGACCTCGGCCACGTCCCGTACCCTTCTCAAAAGTCTCAGGGCGACCCTGGGTGTCCCCCTGGCGCTTCTGGCTATCGTCATGGCCGCCTCAGAGGTAATATCCACCGAAAGGAGTCTCGAGCCGCGGGTCACGATCTGCGAAATATCCACCGGGGAGTAGAGTTCAAGCTGCTCCACGATCCCGAACCTTGCACGCAGGGGCGAGGTTAGGAGGCCCAGACGGGTCGTTGCCCCTATAAGGGTGAAAGGTGGTATCTGCAATCTTATGTTCCTTGCGAGAGGTCCCTTCCCTACGATGATGTCCAGGGAAAAGTCCTCCATCCCTGGGTAGAGGACCTCCTCCACTGCAGGGGACAGGCGGTGGATCTCATCGATGAAGAGGACGTCCCTGGGTTGGAGGTTCGAAAGAATGGCAGCGAGGTCACCAGCCCTCTCAAGAGCTGGTCCCGAGGTGACGCGAAGCTGCCCCTGCATCTCGTTGGCGATAATGCCTGCAAGGGTAGTCTTCCCCAGCCCGGGAGGTCCGTAAAACAGGGAGTGATCCAGAGGTTCCCCCCGTTTCCGGGCGGCCTGGATGTATATCCCAAGCTTGCTCTTGAGCTCGCTCTGTCCTATGAACTCCTCTAGTCTTGACGGCCGGAACCCGGAGAGCTCCTCCTCCGGTCCTTCGCTGGTGGGAACGGGGTCGAGACCATGGTCAGGATCCTTCAAGAGAACACCTCAACTTTTCCTCAATTCGGCCAAAGCGTCACGAAGCAGCTGTTCGGGGCTTTCCGTCTCTTTCAAGGCCAGGATCCTGGCCAGAGCCGGTCTGGCTTCGCTCCGCGTGAAGCCCAGCGTCCCCAGGGCTTCGTAAACGAACTGAACCGTGTCTGCAGTCTCGGGAGAGACCATGGTTGCAAGGCTTTTGAAACCAGAGCTTTCGATCTGCTGCCTGAGCTCGAAACATAACCTCTCTGAAGTCTTCTTTCCCACCCCGGGTACCTGGCAGAGGAGATGACTGTTCCCGGAGGCGATGGCATTGATGATGTCACTGAAATCAAGGGTCCTCAGGATCGTTGCAGCCAATCTCGAACCGATGCCCCTCACCTTGAGCAGAAGCTGGAACAGGACTCTCTCCTCTTCGTCGCTGAACCCGAAAAGGGACGGACCTGCCTCGCTTATCTGAAGAGAGGTCAGGATCTTCATGGACCTCCCATGGACGGCGTCTTTCAGGACGCTCTTCGAGCAGAGCAGGAAAAAACCTATACCACCTACATCGAGCCCGATCCCCTCGGTCTCAACTGCCGAAACCCTGCCTTCCAGGCTGTGGAGCAAGATCAATCACCGCTTTTCGTCTTGATCTGGAAATCCGACATTGCCAGGCCTGTCGCAGCTATTGCCAGTGCGTCGGCCGCATCATCCTGGCTGGGGAAACTCGCCAGGTTAAGGATCCGGAAGACCATCATCTGGACCTGTCTCTTCTCAGCCCTGCCATTTCCACAGATGGCCAGCTTTACCTCCGACGGCTTCGGCTGGACCACCTGGATCCCGTAACTTGCAGCCAGGAGAAGGACCACTCCCCTGACCTGGAAGACGTCCTCGGCGGTTGTGGTGTTCTTGCCGAAGAACAACCGCTCAACGGATACTATCTCGGGGTTGAACTTCCCGATAATCGATCCCAGCCGTTCATGGATCTGCAGTATCCTCTTTTCAACCGAGATCTTCGGTTCTGTGCATATGCAACCGAACTCCCCCGCCCTTAGCAGGGACCCTTCCTGAACGACTATCCCGTATCCCAGTCTACCCAGACCAGGATCTATTCCAAGGCAGACGCGCGGCATCCCGTTCAGCCGGCTAACTCTTCCATGATGTCGTCAGGGATATCGAAGTTGGCGTAGACGTTCTGCACATCATCGTGCTCCTCCAGGGTTTCAAGAAAGCGGAGAAACTTTTCAGCCTCCTGTTTTCCCTTGATCTGGACCGTGGTCTTCGGGAGTTTCTCTATCTCCGAGCCCTCGATTACGTACCCCGCCTCCGCCAGGGTCTCCCTGACCTCTGACATGACCGCCGGGTCACAGTAGACAGAGAACCCTTCGCCGTTGTTCTCTAGGTCGTCGGCACCTGCTTCCAGACAGACCATCAGAAGCTGTTCCTCGTCGAGGTCCTTGCCGGATAGCCTGACTACGCCCTTTCGCTGGAAGATCCATGATACGCATCCTGATTCCCCCAGGGAACCGCCGGATCTGCTGAAGATCAGCCGCATCTCCGAAGCTGTCCTGTTCTTGTTGTCGGTGAGCACATCGACCAGGACCGCCACACCCCCTGAGCCGTACCCTTCGTAGGTGATCTCGTCGTAGGTAACACCCTCCATGTCCCCTGCGCCCTTTTTGACCGCCTTTTCTATGGTATCCACGGGCACGTTCGCAACCCTGGCGCGTTCAATTGCGGACTTGAGCCTGATGTTCATGGAGGCGTCGGAGCCTCCCTCTCTGGAAGCCACCATCACGGCCCTGATGTATTTCTGGAAGGTCTTGCCCCTCTTTGCATCCTGTGCTGACTTCCTGTGCTTTATATTCGCCCATTTGGAATGTCCTGACATGTGGTATTCACCCCTGCTTTTTCCTGTTTTCCTCTCCGATCAGGCAGATCGGCGGAGTTATCCTCTTGTGTTCGGAGCGCACGAGAGCTCTTTCTATGATCCCGATGCTTCTGGGCGAGCCCTTGCCGGTAGCTATGTACCTGTCGATCTCGGAATAGGTTACCCCCATCTCGTCCTCATCGGTCTGGCCGACCCAGAGCCCCGCTGATGGAGGTTTCTTGATTATCCCCGAAGGCACCCCAAGCTCCCTGGCGATCAGGTTGACCTCTCCCTTGAGAAGGTCCCCGAGAGGGAGGATGTCCACGCCGGAATCACCATGCTTGGTGAAATACCCCATGGTCAACTCTGCCTTGTTGCCCGTTCCACAGACGAGGAGACCCATCTTCTGCCCCAGGCAGTAAAGGGTGGTCATCCTGAGTCTTGGCTTTACATTGGACAGATGGATCCCGTTCCCGTAGGAGACATCGCCGGGGAGTGAATCAAGGAGAGCGTCGTATGCTCCGTCAAGATCCACCTTGGCCCAGGGAAGATCAAAGGCTTCCACGACCTTCATGGCATCCCTGTGATCCTCATCCATGCTGTGGCAAGGCATCATGACGGCTAGCATTCTGTCACCGCACACCTTTTTCAGAAGAGCGGCCACAACGGCGGAATCGACACCTCCGCTCAGTCCGACGATCCCTCCTGACCTGCCCGATAAGCCTATCATTTCCTTGATCCAGGAGGAGATCTTTTCAATGAGGGATGCTGGGTCACGGTAATAATTCATAGGGCCACTCTCCGTAATGTCCTGTAGTCGGATGTTACAGGAGTTATTCTAGCACAGACACCTTCAGGCCTTGCGGTCAAAGGAAGTTACCGGGTGATAGAGAAGGGGGTTCCTTCCAGCGGTGAAAGGGTGTTCTTTTCTGGTCTTCCTCACAAGTGAGGGATTGATCGGCACCATGGCCGTCATCTCCCTGTCACCGGGACAGAGTACGATACGGGTGCCGTCGGGGCCGAAGGCCAGCGATCTCCCGCCGTAGACCTGCCCTCCTCCCTCTCCACACCGGTTACATCCCACAATGAAGATCTGGTTCTCGATCGCTCTTGCCCTTAGAAGGGTCTCCCAGTGATCGATCCTCGCCAAAGGCCATTGGGCCGGGACAAGGACAAGTTCGGCTCCCGAGAGGGCCAGGGAACGTATGAATTCGGGGAATCTGATGTCGAAACAGATGGCGATCGCCGAGGGGATGCCCATGAACTCGAAAAGGAAGGGGGTCTTCCCGGCCCGGAAGAACAGCGGTTCGTCCAAAAGAGGGAACAGATGGGCCTTGTCGTAGTGGCCGACCAACTCACCTGAATCAGCCAGGAAAAAGGAGCGGTTGAGTAGATCTCCCTCCGGAGCCGTCCAGGGGATGCTCCCTCCTACCATGGAAAAACCTTTTTTCCTGCAGGAACTGGACATCATTTCCAGTGCGGCGGGGCTTTGCCCGGCGTGGTTCCTCATCCTGGGGTTGTCGTAGGAGCAGGTCCAAAGCTCGGGGAGGATGACAAGCGATGGCCCATCGGGGATTCTCCTCAGCCGTTCCTCCATCCTTTGGATATTTTCGGAAGGGTTGCCCCACAGGACATCAGACTGGATAATATGAACGGTTAGTTCTTTCAAGATCATTCCCCCTTAAATCAGTCGGGAGGTAATGCTTTGGACAAGCTGGCGAGGTTCAGTGTATCTTTACCGGCACCCCTGCTGGACAGGTTCGATTCCTGGATCGAGGCCCGTGGCTACCGGACCAGGTCCGATGCATTGAGACAGCTGATCCGGCGCTTTATCTCCGAGTCATACTGGGAGGACGGTGAGAAGATCGTTTTCGGGACCGTTACCCTCACCTACGACCACCATTCCCACGATTCCGCCAGCGAGATAACCAACCTTCAGCACGAATTCGGGGACCTGATAATCTGTTCCACCCATATTCACGCCGATTACCACCACTGTTTCGAGAGCGTCGTCTTCAAGGGCAAGGCTTCAAGGGTCAAGGAGTTCGTCAGGCAGTTGAGCGGGCTAAAGGATGTATCAAGTTCAGACCCGGTCATCTCCTCCATTCCCTGAAAGGGGGAGCGATCCTCGACTGGCGGGGCTGATGTCGGTGACGACCGTCACCGGTCAGAGGCCTCAGCCCGAAGGGGCACACTTCCCCTTCTTCTTCCTTGCCGTTCCCCTTACAAGTATCAGCGTCCGCCCGCGACACTCGGGACACCGCGGTTCCTGCTCCTCTTCGGACAGGTCGAACAATTTACCGCATGAGGCGCATTTGTAGCTCGTCTTTCCCGCCATTTACCTCACTTCCTTCAGAAAATTCGGACCCTGCCCGGGGGGCGGGGCCTGAATTCATGGTCAATTAAAGGTTGCCGGCCGTTGATACCATGACAGCCTTGATGGTGTGGAGCCTGTTCTCCGATTCATCGAACACCTTGGAGTTCCTGGATTCAAAGACCTCCTCGGTTACTTCGTTGCCCTTCACTGCCGGGAGACAGTGCAGGAATATGCAATCGGGATTTCCCGTGGCCTTCATCAGCTCCCTGTTGACCTGGTAGGGTTTGAGGAGGGTTCTCCTCTCAGCGAGTTTGTCCTCTTCTCCCATCGATGCCCAGACATCGGTATAGATGGCATCCGCGCCGCTGACCGCTTTTTGAGGTTCCTCGAAGAACTCGATGGTGGATCCTGTTCCGACCGCAACGGCCCGACATTCCTCCACCAGAGCCTTTTCAGGGAAGAGATCGGCAGGGGCGGCTATCCTGAAGTGAATCCCCGTCTTCGCGGAACCGATCATAAGCGAGTTGGCCATGTTGTTCCTTCCATCACCGACATAGACCAGCCTTAGCCCCCTGAGCTTGCCGAAGTTCTCCTGAAGCGTCAGGAAATCGGCCAGGATCTGGGTCGGGTGATACATATCAGTGAGGCCGTTCCATACCGGCACACCGGAGTAAAGCGCAAGCTCCTCCACTACGGTCTGTTTGAAACCGCGGAACTGGATCCCGTCGAACATCCTTCCCAGGACCCTTGCGGTGTCCTTGACGGATTCCTTGTGTCCCAGCTGGATGTCGTTCTTGCCGAGATACTCGGGATGGCCTCCCTCGTCTATGCAGGCCACAGTGAATGCACAGCGTGTCCTGGTGGAGGGTTTTTCGAAGATAAGGGCTATGTTTTTGCCGGCCAGGGCGCTCCCCCTGGTCCCGGCCCGCTTCTTACCCTTGAGAGAGGCAGAAAGGTCGAGCAGGTACTGGATCTCTTCGGTGGTGAAATCCTTCAGGGTCAGAAAACTTCTTCCTTTGAGATTAATGGGCATTCTCTACTCCTCCTGTTGATAGTGATCTGGTATGTTTTACCGGGTACCAGTTGACTTCAATCCCGCATCATGGGCATGCTCATGCACCGGGGGCCGCCCCGGCCTCTCCCAAGCTCCGCCCCCTTGATCTCGAAGACCTTGATCCCGTTCTCCTGTAGGACCCTGTTGGAAACAACATTCCTCCTGTAAGTTACCACTACTCCTGGAGCGATAGCCAGGGTGTTCGTTCCGTCGTTCCACTGATCCCTGGCGGCTGCGACCGGGTCACCTCCTCCTGTCTCGATGAGGCGGACCGTATCTAGTCCAAGGACTTTCCGAAGACACTCCCCCAGGTTCTGATGCTCTATAACGGAGGTTATCTCCCCTTCAGAAGAGTACTCGAGCTGCCATATCCGGATGAAGTCCTTCACTTCCGGGTAGATAGTGAAGGCGTCATGGTCCACCATGGTGAAGACCGTGTCAAGATGCATCGCCGCACGGGTCTTGGGAATATCGACGGCCAGTAAGGTCTTGACGCCAGCCCTTTCCGCTATCCTCTTGCCGACTATCTGGATGGTCCCCGCTGCGGTCCTCTGGCTGATGCCGACGGCCGCCACTGAATCGGAGAGTATCAGGATGTCCCCGCCCTCTATGTTGTAGGGATAGGTATCCCGGGGGTGATCCCCGAAGAGGAACTCGATGCCCTTGAAATAGGGGTGGTTCTTGAAGATGTAACGGGCGTAGAGAGGCTCCTTCCGGCGGGCCTCAAAGGTCATGACGCTCAATATTACACCGTTCTTTATGAAGGTGAAGGGATCTCTCTGGAAATACAGGTTGGGAAGGGGGCGTATGAGGAAATCGCGGTCCCCCATTGCCCTCAGTACCAGGCTCCTGCAGGGCGGAAGGATCTCCATGGCTTCCATTTTGGTAAGCCCGGCGATCAGCATCTCAGCCAGGTCGCTGGGGCTAATCTCCATCATCACCGCCTTCAGGGCGGAGACAAGAGGTATATCGATCGCCTCAAGGGCGAGGACCTCGTCAAGTAGTGGATCCCTTACGCTTTCTTCCCTGAGAACATGGGAGAGACAATTCCTGAAGTAGACCACTTCCACACCGTTGTCCCTGAGAAGGTCCGCGAAGGCGTCGTGCTCCTTCTGGGCTTCTTCCACCCAGAGGATATCGTCGAAGAGGAGTTCATCCTTGTTGTCTATGGTGAGACGTTCCAGTTCCTTTCCGGGCCTGTGAAGCATGACCCTTTTCAGTTTACCGACTTCCGACGATATGCTGAAAGATCTGTCCTCGTTGGCCACCAGAATTACCCCCTGTTTCGGATTATTTGCCCCAATGAGAAGTATAATCCATCGGCGGCAAAAAGCTAAAAGGCGGCCTGATCCCTTACCCTAGGCGTCCACTCCGGAAATGTGGCCCCGCAGGATCTCTATGGAGGTCGTGCGGGAGGAGCCGAGATATGAGGAAAGGCGTTCAAACGCCTTCCAGGGGTCGGCATTGCATCCGCAGGTAAACAGGTCGATGGCGGCGTAGCCGAATTCCGGCCAGGTATGGATCGTGAGGTGGGATTCGGATATGACCAGTACGCCGCTTACTCCGTGAGGTTCGAATTTCCGGAAGGCTGACTCCACCACTGTCGCACCGGCGGCTTCGGCTGCCTCCTTCATTGACCGTTCCAGCCCGAGGATATCGTCCAGAGCTGAGGGATCACAATCATAAGCTTCAACAAGGATATGTCTTCCAAGAGCGCCGTTCTGTTTCAACGATTCCCACCTCCCCACATGATCAGGCACTCTCTGGCCAGCTTGGCAGCCAGAATGGACGTAATGCCGTTCACATCGTTGGGAGGGCTTACCTCTACGATGTCAAAGCCGACAACATCCAGGCCCTTCATTGAATAGAGAGCATCAAGGACTTCCCGGGAGGAAAGGCCACATGGTTCGGGTGTACCGGTCCCGGGAGCCTCTCCTGGGTCAATGATATCTATGTCCAGCGAAAGATAGACAGGTCTCTGCTGCAGCTCGGGGATAACCTTCAGAAGGGGGACCGTCAGTTCAAGGGGATAAAAGGAGGTATTCTTTAACCCCCAACGATATTCCTCGGTCGTGCCGGACCTGATCCCGAACTGATACAGAAGAGAGGGGCATTCAAGACACTCCTCAGCTACACGCCGCATGACCGTGGCATGGTTCTCTCTCATGCCGTGGTACTGGTCCCTCAGGTCTGCATGGGCGTCAAGATGAACAACCGCGATGTCGGGATAGACTTCAGATGCGGCCTTCATGATCGGGAGAGTGACAAGGTGCTCCCCTCCCAGGGAGGCAACCCTGAAGCCTCTACGGAAGAGACCGACCGAAACGTACCTGACAGTCTCAAGGGATCTCCCGAGGTCACCCGGTACCATTCCAAGATCGCCGATGTCCGCAAAAGTCAAGGTTTCAAGATCACTCATGAGGTTGAAACTGAAGGACTCAAGACCCCTGGACTCCTTCCTGATTGAGGAAGGGGCAAGGGATGTTCCGTGAAGACGTGACACGGTCATATCCAGGGGAATGCCCTGAAGGACCCAGGAAGCATCTTTTAGGGACCGGCGTCCGCATATGAACCTTTCCAACTCTATCGGTCCCGTCCCTGCAGGATCTCTTCCAGAAAAGGCGGGAGAACGAAGGCCGCCCTGTGGATCTCTTCAGAATAGTACCTGGTCTCGGGCGGTATCTGCCCCCTGGGTTCCCCGGGTTCATGGACCTTGGAGCCTATCGTATAGGTCCACATACCTGTCGGATAGGTAGGCATGGCGCCCCAGAAGACTTTGACGATGGGGAAGACCTTCTCCATTTCAGAGACGGCACCTGTCAGTATGTCAGGGTCAGAGAAGGGGGATTCCGTCTGGGCTACAAGTGATCCACCTTCGTTAAGAGCCCTGAAAACGTCCCTGTAAAAGGGTTCCCTGAAAAGCCCCTCGGCAAAATCGACCGGATCGGTGCTGTCAACGATGACCACGTCAAACTTTCCACTCTTTCCCCTGATATACTCCAGGGCGTCCATGACGAGTACGTTGACCTTCGGGTCCTCCAGTCCTGAGCTTAGGGAGGGGAAGAACTGTTTCGATGCGTTAATAACCTCCTGGTCGATGTCTACCAGGACCACTTCCTCGACTGTTTCATGCTTTACAGCTTCCCTCGCAGTCCCTCCGTCACCGCCGCCCACGATCAGTATGCGGCGGGGGGCCGGGTGGGACGTCAGGGCCACATGGGCGAGCATCTCGTGATAGGTGAACTCGTCACTCTCGGTGAGCTGGATCGCCCCGTCGAGTGCCATCAGCCTACCGTACTGGTCGGTATCGACCACGAGAAGATGCTGGTAAGGGGTCTGGATATTTGCAAGGACGCTTTTAATGCTCAGCCCGAGCCTGAGATGTTTTGTCTGATATTCGGTGAACCATATGTCTGTGTTTCTTCTTTCCATTCCCGTCAGACCTTTCCGCTCTGGTAAGAGAAGAAGAGAGGACAGCCTGCGAATACCGTCCCGCATTCCTTTACAACATGATCGATCGCCTTGACCTTGACCTCCTTGAGGTCCAGGGAACGCATTTCAAAGGCTTCCCTGACCATCTCCTCGACTTTGATGGCAGCCTCTGATCCGGCGCAGAACCCTGAGAACTCGAATATCATACCGAACGATGCGGGATCCTCCGGTATGCCTACACCGATCGACGCAGAGATGGTCTCCCCGGGAACATCGCTGGTGATCGAACCGTAGGCAATGGGAAGGAGAGACCCGAAGGGCATCTTCAGGGCGTGTCTGAAACCGCAGCTCGGCGGGAGAACGCTGCTTACGCGAAGAAGGTTCATATTACCTACTCCCGCGTCAAGAAGAGCAGAATCAAAGGCCGTAAGCTTCTTCTTCCCCTCTCCTCGGCCTACTACCAGTGTGAAAAGTTCGGGCACGGGCAACATGTCAAGGCAAGCCTCCTATCAGGTGGTCATTCCCGAAAAAGCGCATATCATTATATCGCCAGAAGGGGGGGTGTCAATCTTGGGATCCTCGGCAAAGACCGCTCTCCCTGCAGACCTTCAGGAACTGCGTTGAAAGCTCCTCCAGGCTGCAGTGCCCTATAGGCTTGCCTCCCAGGAAAAGGACTATACCAGAAGGAGTGCCGGCAATACCGATATCGGAATCTGCAGCCTCTCCTGGACCATTCACCTCGCAACCCATGACCGCGACCTTCAGGTCCTTCCTGAGGTTTTTCATCAGCGGCTCGATGATCCTGACCAGGGAACCAACGTCCGCTCTTCTCCGGCCACAGGCCGGGCATGAAACCAGCTCCGCTTCGAAACGCCTTATCCCAAGGGACTGAAGGACCCTCTTGGCCACTACTACCTCCTCCAGGGAGGTGCCCGTGAGACTGATCCTCACCGTATCGCCTATCCCGCTCCCCAGCAGCGAACCGATCGCGACAGAGCTCTTGATGATCCCTCTCTGGCCGGGTCCTGCCTCGGTCAATCCGATATGGATAGGGTGACAGGAGCTGGAAGCGATCAGTGAATTGGCTCTCAGGGTCTCATCAAGGGATGAAGATTTGGCAGAGACGATGATGTCCTCTACCCCGCAGCAATGAAGGGCATCTTCCTGTTCCTGGACGGCATCGAAGAGCGCCCTTCCTGCATCACCTTTGGCCTGTTCCAGCCGGGACCTGGAAAGGGATCCGGAGTTGGCGCCTATCCGTACCACTACTCCCGAATCCTTAACCGCCGAGCTCAACTCCCTGATCCTCCCGGGTCCTCCCATGTTGCCGGGGTTGATCCTGACAGACCGGCAACCGGATCTGATCGCCTCGATGGCCAGCCGGTGGTCGAAATGGATATCAGCCATGATCTCTGTCGGTGATCCCTCGACCAGCCTCGAAAGGTTTCCGGAGAGAACCATTTCCGGGAAGGCAACCCTGACCAGTTCGCAACCTTCGTCAGCCAGGGAGAGAACCTCTTCAAGACACCCCTGCAGATCATGGAGAGGGGTCCTGAGCATGCTTTCAACCCTGACAGGAAAACCGTTGCCGATACCGAGCTGTCCCACCTTTACATTTCTGGTCTGCATCTGGTTCAATGCCTCCGTATCGGGTCTACCTGCCTGGGAAAAGGAGCCTTGCAAGGTCCTTCCATGTGACGAATATCAGCAGAAGGATCAGAAGGATGAAACCAGCCATGTGGACCAGATTCTCCAGCCTGGGCGGGAGTTTCTTTCCTGTTACTATCTCGCCTGTGACAAGCAGGATCCTCCCTCCGTCGAGGGCCGGGAAGGGAAGCAGGTTAAGGATGCCCAAATGTAGGTTGATCATAGAGAGAAAGGCAAGGAAGGTCCAGAACCCGTCCCTTGCAGCCTCCCCTGCCATCGAGGCTATCCCGACCGGCCCGGTGATATCTACCTGACCGCGGCCCGTCGCCCAGATCCAGATACCTTTGACTATCTCTATGCTGAAATCCCATATATAGCCCAGAGACCCCGCTACGGCTCTTGGGAAGGGGTACTTCGTCATGGAAGGTCTTATACCGAGAAGTGGGACCTTTTGCCCGGGATCAAGGGGTATGTTGACCTCGAGAACATGTACCACTCCGTTACGTTCAAAAGTCAGCATGATGGGCCCTTCCGGAGCTATCTCCCTTATGGTCGATGAAAGCAAACCCCAGTTCTCTACGCGGATCCCTGATATTTCTTTAATGGTATCCCCCGGGAGAAGTCCGATCTTCTCGGCAGGGTATCCCTCCATGATCTCGCCGATACGGGTACTGCCAAGGTCCAGAACTCCATGCCCCCACAGGAGGATCGCTGTGAAGAGGATCGCCAGTGCTATATTGGAGACCGATCCTCCGGCCAGGATCATCAGGCGTTCCCAGGGGGATCTCTCCTGAAAGGACCTGCCGGGAAGGACCTTCTCCTCGTCCTGCTCCTCTCCCATCCCGGCCAGACGTACGAAACCGCCTATCGGTACAGTCCGTATGGACCACACCATACCGTCTTTCCTGCTGCTGAAGAGGACCGGTCCCATTCCGAAAGAGAACTCGTGGACCTGGACGCCCGACATCCTGGCGGCCAGCAGGTGTCCAAATTCGTGGGAGACCACGCAGATCGCTATAACCAGAAGGAAAGCCAGCACACTCAGACCCATCTCTTCATCCCTTTCAGTCCGTGGTCCTGAAATACCCGGCGCCTACCCGTGGAGAACCCTTTCCCTTGCCCATACGACAAGCTCCAGTGCGTCTTCCCAGGATCGGGGTTCGCTTCCGGAATAGGAGGATAACACACTTTCTATCTTCGAGGCTATGCCTGTAAAGGGGATACGGCCTTCCATAAACATTTCCACCGCCCCCTCGTCAGCCCCCACAAGAAGCGGGGGGTAAGGACCTCCAAGCAGACAGGCCTGTCTTGCCAGGGCAAGGCAGGGGAACTTCTTTTCATCGGGTTCGATGAACTCAAGGGAAATACCCGGCAGTTTCGGAGGCGAGAGGTTCGGATCGAGGTTTTCCAGGCGATCCTCCACTCCGAGGGCCGCCAGGACAGCAAGTCTCATATCAGCCCTTGAGTAGAGCATCTTGACAGAACCGTCAACAAATTCTACCATGCCGTGGACAAGAGCCTGGGGGTGGATCACGGCTCCGATCTTCCCGACGGGCTGTCCGAAAAGGTGGTGTGCCTCTATCATCTCAATTCCCTTGTTCATAAGGGTGGCGCTGTCGATCGATATCTTCTTCCCCATCGGCCATACAGGGTGTCTCCCTGCCATCTCGAAAGTAACTTCCCGGAGTTCTTCTTCCGGGGTATGGAGGAAAGGCCCGCCCGATGCTGTAAGAAGGATCTTTCGTACTGCTGAAGGTTCTTCCCCCCTGAGGCATTGCCATATCGCGTTATGCTCACTGTCCAGTGGGATGATCCGGTTCCGGGCCAGAGGCATTATCCACTCCCCTGCCGCTACTATGATCTCCTTGTTGGCCAGGTAGATCCTCTTGCCCTTCTGGATTGCCATAACAAGAGCTGGAAGAGCACCGGTTCCGGATGAGGCAAAAACCACCTCCTCACAGCGCGGGTCTTCTATCATGGCCAGAAGCGCTTCTTCCCCAACCAGGAAGGAGAACTCCCTTCCCGGTACCCGGTGAAGCCCTTCCGATGGATCAGGGTCGGCAAGTACAAGAAGATCGCTTCCAAACCTCTTGCCCAGCTCCAGCAGATCGTCCACATTTCTCTTCGCGGCAAGGGCCCAGACCCGGAAAGTACCCGGGAACATGGAGCAGACATCAAGTACCGATCCTCCAACGCTTCCGGTGGCACCGATAACGGCAATATTCCTTGTCTTCATGGCTACCAGAGCACTCCGAAGACGAAAAAAACCAGAACGGAATTGACGAGGATGCTGTCAAACCTGTCAAGCATTCCCCCGTGGCCAGGGATAAGGTCACCGGAATCCTTGATATCTGCCTCTCTCTTGAGAAGGGATTCGGCCAGGTCCCCTATCTGGCCGAAGGTTCCGCAAAAGAGGGCGATCATGATGATCGGAAGAGGAGCCATACCCCAGTAAAAAGCCAGTGCCCCTCCGCAGAGAAGGCTTCCCGTCAGACCGCCCAGAAAACCCTCAACGGTCTTCCTGGGACTAACGGCCGGACAGAGTAGCGTGTTACCCCACCTGGAGCCCACGAGGTAGGCGAAAACATCGCACGACCAGGTACATGCAAAAAGGGCTACCAGAAGGTAGCTCCCCCACATGTGGTCCCGGAGTACTACCATAAAGGACCAGGGAAGAACGATATAAAGGATCCCGGCAGCGGTACCCCCGGAGCTGGTTATTCCGTGGCTCTCGCCAAGAATGTGCTTCCTGGCCACCTCTACAAAGAGGACCAGTATAGGGGCTGCAGCCAGGAGGGGGAGCAGTACTGCAGGATCATTGGAGTAGACCGCGGCAAAGAGGGAGAAGATACCGGCACCGAAGCCGACGACCCTCGAAACATGTCCCTTTCTGCTTATCATTCTGTAGAACTCACCCAGAGAGACCATGCAGATGACCAGGCACAGGGCGAACCAGTAGGGGTTCCCAAGATAGATGCCTCCCAGTATGGCCAGCCCGAGGGCGAGGCCACTTGCGGATCGTACGGCAAGATCCCTGGCTGGGGGTCTAGACCGCTCCATATCTTCTCTCCCTGCCGGAGTATTGATCGATGGCTTTCTGCAGCTCCTCACCGCCGAAATCGGGCCAGAGAGTGTCAGTAAAATACAACTCGGCGTAGGCCGACCCCCATAGCAGGAAATTACTTATCCTCAACTCCCCGCTGGTCCTTATTAGCAGATCGGGATCGGGGATCTCGGGCCTGTAAAGGTTGGCGGTTATCAGGTCCTCTGTGATCTCCCCGTTGAAACCTCTCTTGAGCAGGCCGTTCACGGCGTCGACGATCTCCTGCCTGCCGCCGTAGTTCAGGCAGACCGCTACGGTCAGCAGGTCTCCCGGGGCAGTGGCTCTCTCGAAAAGGTCGATCTCCTGTCTGAGGTCTTGGGGGAGCTGTTCGATCCTTCCCGAGAAGACCATCCTTATCCTGTTCTTGACGAGTTCTTCCTTTTTGGATCTGAGGTAGGAGCCGAGCAGTGACATGAGACCTTCTATCTCGGCCTTCGGACGCCTCCAGTTCTCCGTGGAGAAAGCGAAAAGGGAAAGGTATTCTATACCCGAGGCTGCCGCAGCCCTTATCACCCTCTCCACGGCCTTGGCACCCTCACGATGTCCTGCCAGGCGGGGGAGGCCTCTTTGAAGGGCCCATCTTCCGTTCCCATCCATTATTACCGCCACGTGGGACGGCACCTTCTTCCCGGTCTCTACCTGCATTCCAGCCAACGGTCCCGAACCTCCTGGATATCTATCCATGTCAGCTCCCTGGGGCTTCCCTTCTTCTTCGACTGGTTTCTCAGAAGAAAACTGGGATGGAACATGGGCATTACCCTGATGCCCTTCCAGTCGAACCACTTTCCCCTGATCTTGGAGATGCTTTCTCCCGGCCCCGTCTTGAGGATCCACTTCGTCGGTGTTGCCCCGAGACAGACGATGATCGACGGGTTGATAAGTGCCACCTGGCTCTTCAGAATATCCTCGCAGGAGTGCATCTCCTCAATGGAGGGGACCCGGTTCCCCGGGGGTCTGCATTTTACCACGTTGGTGATGTAGATATCCTTCCTGTCGATTCCCGCCGCCTCGAGGATCCTTGTCAGGAGCTGACCGGCCTTTCCAACAAAGGGGATACCCTGTTCATCCTCCTCTGCACCGGGCGCCTCGCCAATGAAGAGAAGGCGCGTGGACCGGTCCCCGTCGCCGAAGACCACGTTCTTCCGTCCCGGGGCAAGGGGACACTTCCCGCACCTCTGCGCTGCAAGAACAAGTCTCTCCCAAGCTTCATCCCTTCTACCGAGGGGGATACCGCTCTTCGAAGTCATTAGATCTCAACCCCCACAAAAGATATATCGACACGATGAACGTCCAGTCCGGTGATCCCCGCCACAGCCAGGGAGGTCCTCTCGCGCAGGCTGTCCCCGAGGAGGACCATCGATCTCTGCCCTGGCCTGTATCCCAGTTCCATCTGTATCCCTATCCCTCCGTTGGCGGGTCTGGTCTGGACCGAAACAACCGAGGATACCTGGGAGGTCCTCTCGGCGATGAAACGTGCCATCTGGTTTATAGCCTCAGGATCGATGCTGACCTCTCCGAAGAACTTGAAGGGGGGCCGGACGATGGTCTTCTCTCCCTCCATGCTGTCGGAGTTGTCGAAAAGGACCTTCAGCCTCCCGACCAGTTTTCCGGCAAAGTGCTTTCTGACCTGGATGTGAGAGACAGGTATGACGTGCTGACCTTTAAAGGACCTCTCCTTCTTGGCCCGGGATATCTCCTCTGGCGAGGAGACTTCCTCTATGTGGATTATCTTCTCGGGTTCCGGAAGGCCCAGGTTTGCCAGGATACGGGTCACCATTCCCGATGAGGTGGCGATCAACATCACCGAACAGGGCTGCGACAAGGAGAGGTATTCCACAACGGCCCTTCGGTGATCGTGATACTCGAAAAGGGCTCTCCTTATCGCCCTGACCTGGTTCTTTTCGGTCTTTGCGCTCTTTCCCCTGACGATCTGTCCCTTCCTTATGAGAAGTCCGTCGTCGATAATGAGATCCACGCCAAGTTCCAGCGCCACCAGCTGCGCTCTCTGGCTCTTTCCTGTCCCTGCGGGCCCGACAAAGGCAAAGACCCTGACGTCATCGAGAAGGGGGCTATCCTTCTTCTCAGCCAAGCTGCACCAGCACCTTTTTCAGTGATGAGACGAAGAATTCGTTCTCCTCAGGCAATCCGACGGTGACCCTGAGGTATCCCTTCAGCCCGAGGTCGCTGGCCTTTCTGACTATCACCCCTTCATGAAGGAGACGTTCATAGATCTCGTCGCTCTGCCGATGTTTCAGGAGGATGAAGTTCGTCCGGGTGGGTTCTGTCCGGATCCCTGTCTCCGAAAGGGACCTTACAAGCCTGGTCCTCTCCGAAACTGTCTTCAGCCTTATATTCCTGATGAAATCGGTCTCAAGAAGGGCGGCATGGGCTGCATACTGCCCCACCCTGCTCACCTCGAAAACAGGGTGGAGCTTGTCGTAGGCTTCCACCACGGTCTTAGGTGCGATCGCATACCCTACACGCAGAGATGCAAGCCCGTAGATCTTGGAGAAGGTCCGGGTAATTACTATCCTTCCGATATCCCTGAACAGGTCTATTCCCGAGAGGTACCCAGGGTCCTCCACGTACTCGGCATAGGCCTCGTCAACGATCAGCAGGACCTGCCTGGAATCCAGCTCATGAGCCAGGTTGAGCATTCTCTCCCTCTCCATTATCGTTCCGAGGGGGTTGCAGGGGTTGGACAGTATTACTGCCTTGGTCCTTTCCGTACAGGCCCTGATTATATTCCCGATCTCCCAGGTCCCGCCTTCGCAGGCAGGTACCTCGATGAACCGTGCTCCTGAGGCGACGGCCGCCACTCTGTAGAGGGGATAGGTCGGCACAGGGCAGACGATCTCATCGCCGAACTCTATTATCGAATGGAAGAGGGAGTGCAGGATCCCTTCAGTTCCGGCCCCGATTATGACCTCCCCCGTCGAAACTCCCCACTTCTGGGCAAGAAGCTTCCTGAGTCTGTGGGATTGGGGGTCGGGATAACGGTTCAAGTTCTCCAGACTGGTCTGGATCGCATTTAATACCGATCCCGGGAGGGGCCAGGGGTTCTCGTTGGAGCTCAGGCGAACCACTCTCTCCAGTCCCAGCTCTCTCTGAAGCTCACTCACGGGTTTCCCGTACCGGTATTTATCCACACCTGCCAGATCGTTCCTGATAACATTTCTTAGCCACACCAATTCTCATTCCCCGTCTCTATTATTTGATCACCACTTATGGTCTCCGTTCTCCTCGGATACGACGATCTTGACCTGACCCCCAAGGGACCTGATCTTCTCGTCCATAGCCTCATAACCCCGCCAGATATGACCAAGGCCGAAGAGGGAGGTCTCATCTGAAGAAGATAGCCCGGCGATCACAAGGGCAGCACCAGCCCTCAGGTCCGTGGCCCTCACATCGGCTCCGTTAAGGCAGGGGACACCGGTGACAACTGCCGTGTTCCCCTGGAGTTCAACATTGGCACCCATCCTCTTGAGTTCGCTCACGTGGAGGAAACGGGATTCAAAGACACTCTCCTGAATGATGCTGGTACCCTCGGTGGTGGCCATGAAGGCTGTGAACTGGGGCTGGACGTCGGTAGGGAAACCCGGGTATGGAAGGGTCTTCAGGGAGACACTCTTCATGGGGGCCCTGTTGAAAACCCTGACGCTGTCCTCTCCCGTCTCTATCCCGACTCCAGCTTCCTCGAGCTTCGCCGTAATGGCATCGAGATGCTCCGGGATGACACGGGTGACCGTTACGTCACCTCTTGTGGCGGCCCCGGCGATTAGATAGGTGCTGGCCTCGATCCTGTCGGGTATTATCTCGATCCCGGTTCCGTCAAGGTCACCGGTGCCTCTTACGTGAAGAGTGCCTGTCCCGGCTCCTTCTATGGAACAACCCATGAGGTTAAGCGTTTCTATCAGGTTCCTTATCTCAGGCTCACGAGCGGCATTCTCGATGACGGTCTCCCCTTCCGCAAAGACCGCGGCCATGAGAAGGTTCTCCGTGGCTCCGACGGAGGGGAAGTCCAGGTAGATCTTCGCACCTTTCAAGCCGTCGGCACTGGCATGGACCGCACCGTGTACGAGGTCGATGTTCGCCCCGAGCTTGACAAGCCCCTTTAGGTGAAGATCGATAGGCCTGCTTCCTATGGCGCAACCTCCGGGAAGGGGAAGGATCGCCCTCCCGGTCCTGGCCAGAAGCGGACCCAATACCAGGGAAGATGCACGCATCTTCCTTACCAGCGATTTCGGGGTCTCCCAGTTAAGTTCATCGGGGACAAAAATGCTCATCTCGTTATCCTTGAAATGGATACTCGCACCAAGGTGTCTCAAAAGATCGGCCATGGTGAAAATGTCCTGAAGTTTGGGAACCCTTTTCAGGCGCAGCGTTCTGTCCCTCAGGAGCAGGGATGACGCGATCACCGGCAGGGCCGCGTTTTTGGCTCCCTGTACTATTATGGACCCTTCAAGGGGTTTGCCCCCGTGGATCAGCATCTTGTAGTTCAAATGATCACCCCACAAGGAAAATTCTATCAGCCTGACGGTCGTTTCTTTTCATTATCTCATCTCTTTCAGGAACAGGCTCTCGATAGTCTCTACGATCCTGTCAGACGCCCTCCCTGATCCGAAAGGTGGGGTCTCCCCGGGCTGCCCTTCGGATAGGCCTTCCAGACCATATTCCAGTGCCCTCCTTGCCGCTTTCAGGATCCTCTCAGGGTCGGTCCCGACGAGAAGAGAGGTCCCGTAATCCACAGCCTCGGGCCTTTCTGTCAGCTCTCTCATGACCAGGGTGGGAACTTTCAGGATGGTGGTCTCCTCCTGGATCCCTCCGCTGTCGGTAAGGATCAGATCGCTCCTCTTCATAGCCCAGATAAAATCAGGGTAATCCAGAGGGTCGCAGAGGATAACCCTTGACTCATCGGAAAGGATGTCACGAAAGACCTTCCTGACCTCCGGGTTTCGATGCATCGGGACTATCGCCCAGAGGCCGGGGTTCTCTTTCATGATAGTGCTTACGGCATTACAGATCCTTCTGAGCGGCTCACCCCAGGACTCCCTTCTGTGAGCTGTCAGAAGCATGACCGGCGCCTTTGCCGGAATCGACAAGAGGTCACCGCAGCATGGGCTGGCTACCTTCGAGGTAGCCAGGAGCAGGGCATCTATGACAGTGTTACCTGTCCTGATGACCCTGGAGGGGTCACAACCTTCCTTTATCAGGTTCTGTTCTGCACCCTCGGTGGGCGGGAACCACCAGCCTGCTACCCGGTCGGAGATCATCCTGTTCAGCTCCTCGGGGAAGGGACGGACGATATCTCCGCTCCTTAGACCAGCCTCAACATGCCCGAGCCTTGATCGTCTGTAGAAAGCCGCCAGGGAGGAAGCCATGGTAGTGGTGGTGTCGCCGTGGACCAGTACAAAAAAGGGCCGCAGTTCATCGAGAACCCTTCCGACCTCCTCCAGCACCTTTGAGGTGATGTAGTCGAGGCTCTGGCTCTCTTTCATGAGAGCCAGGTCCACATCGGGCTCGATCCCGAAAAAGTCGAGGGACTGCCTCATCATCCTGGTATGCTGCCCCGTGGCCAGGACAAAGGGGGCAAGAGAGGCGCTCTCCCTGAGCTTCAGTATGACCGGGGCCATCTTGATCGCCTCAGGTCTGGTGCCGATCACACAACAGACGGTCCCCCTGGTTTGTTCCGTCCGGGAAGACTTTCTCATGTCCCATGCCTCCCCAGAAGAAGGATAGCCATCCAGAGGGAGAGGGCATGGATCGAGACCAGGATGGCAAGCACTCCAGAAAGGGGCAATCCCCTGTCAGATAAAAGATGATGGAAGTGACCGCGGTCGGGCCGGAAGGGGGAAGATCCCTTTATCACCCTTCTGGCAAAGGAGAAAAGAGTGTCGATAACCGGGACTCCTCCGATAAGGAGCATGGAAGCAAGCCAGATCACAATACCCTTCCCTTCAAGAAGGAACGGGAGTTCCCTGGTGAACTGGGAAACACAGAGGAAACCCAGCAAAGTGCTGCCTCCGTCCCCCAGGAAGGTTTTCGCAACAGGATAGTTCCAGGGGAGCACCCCAAGAGAGAGACCCAAAGCCACAGCCCACCACTGCCCACCCGAAAGGATGAGGCCCATCAGGGCGGTAAGGGAGAATATGGTCAGAGAAAGTCCGTTGATGCCATCCACAAGGTTGTAGGCGCTGGTCGTTCCGGCAACCCAGAGCACAACGGCCGCCTTTACGGCCGGAGGAGCAGGAACGCCCCAGGCTATGACCAGAGCGACCGTAAGGTGGACCGCCAGTTTCCACAATGCGGGAAGGGGGTGCATGTCATCCATGTAGCCGAACAGGAAGATCGCTGTAGCTCCAGTGGCAATGATCCTGACACCATTACCAGGATCGGGAAAGAGGACAGCGTAAAGCAGATAGCCAGCCCAGATGACAACCCCGGCTCCCCTTGGGGTCACCATAGAGTGCTTCTTTCTTCCGCCCGGTTCATCGATGATCCTGTACTGCCGTGAAAGGTAGATGGATAAAGGCGTCACGGTCAGGGACCAGACCAGGAACACCAGGAAAAAAACCGTTCTTTCCACCAACCCTGATCACCCCCTTAACAGTTGGGGTCTGTTATCTGGTCCCGAAAAGCCGGTCGCCGGCATCACCCAACCCGGGTACGATGTAGCCATGATCGTTGAGATGGCTGTCCAGGGCCGCCGTAAAGATGTCCACGTCAGGATGTCTTTCGTGGACCCTGGCAACACCCTCCGGTGCAGCGATCAGGCTGAGAAGGGATACCTTCTTCCCGCCCTTTTTTTTGACCAGGTCGATGGCCGCCACGGCAGAACCTCCGGTAGCCAGCATAGGGTCCACTATTATGATGTCCCTTTCGCCGATATCTCCTGGGAGTTTGCAGTAGTACTCCACCGGCTCCAGAGTTTCGGGGTCCCGGTAGAGCCCGATGTGACCTACCTTGGCATTGGGAATGAGCTGCAGTATTCCGTCGACCATGCCCAGTCCCGCCCTCAGTATTGGAACGATCGCGATCTTCTTTCCGGATAGGGAGTAGGCCGTAGTGGTCGTTATCGGGGTCTCAACGGTAACCGGTTCCAGCTGCAGGTTCCTGGTGGTCTCGTAGACCATGAGGCCTGCTATCTCCTGGACCAGTTCACGGAAGGCTTTTACCGACGTGTTCCTGTCCCGGATGATCCCTATCTTGTGCTGGATAAGTGGGTGATCGAAGGTTACGAGCCTGGGAGGGCTGTTCAGGCGATCCCTTATCATCGCTGCTTCTTCTTCAAAGGACTTGATCTTGTCGATACGAAGGAGGTGACGGGAGGCCTCGAAATCTGCCGAGAGCCAGGCTTTCACTATCCGGATCGCTGTTTCACAGTCCGTCTTTCTCCCCCCGAGGGCAAGGATGTTCGCATTGTTATGTTCCCGGGCCAGCCTTCCCGTCTCTTCGTCGTAGGCAAGAGCGGCACGGATACCCGGGATCTTGTTGGCTGCAATCGACATACCGATACCGGTACCACAGATAAGGATCCCGAGGTCGTACTCGCTTCTGGCAACCCTGACCGCTACCTCAAAGGCCGCATCGGGGTAGTCGCAGGGCCTGTCCGATCCTTCGGCACCAAAATCCACGGTAAAGTATGATGAGTCCTGAAGGAATTCCCTTATGCAATTCCTGAGTTGGAAACCTGCGTGATCCGAGCCAAGTGCGATACGCATCCCCAAGCCTCCTGTCTTTTGATCGCTTCGTTTATGATGATATCACTTGCCCGACTGCCGCCTTGATAACCGTAGGTCCTTGATGGACAGTCAGCGGGAGATGAACTTCGACAGGAGTTCGTCGGCCACGGTGTAGGGATCCTTTCTTCGCGAAGCAAGATCTTCAAGGACATCACCACCGATGCGGCTATCCCATGCTTCTTCGGCTATCTTGGCTATCTCCCTTTTTAGTATCTCCTCCACTTCCAGGCGAAGACGCCTGTACTTTCGGCGCCTGCCCTCGTCGGAAGAGGCCAGGAATTCCCGGTGTTCCGAGAGCGCTCCGGCGGCAAGGGCCACCCCTTCTCCGCTCTCAGCGACAGTAGGGATCACCGGGGGTCTCCAGTCTTTTTCCGTCTGGAGGTCAAGCATGATATTGACCTCCCGTACCACTCTCTCCGAACCGTCCCTGTCTGCCTTGTTCACAATGAAGACATCGGCGATCTCCATTATGCCCGCCTTCATGATCTGAATGTCGTCGCCCATGCCAGGGACGAGGAGCAGTGCTACGGTGTCGGCGATCTTGACGATGTCTATCTCCGATTGTCCTACACCCACTGTCTCGATAAGGACTATGTCCTTGCCGCAGGCGTCAAGGATGAGGGCCGCTTCGTAGGTTCCACGACTGAGCCCCCCCAGGGACCCCCTTGTACCCATGCTGCGGATGAAAACTCCCGGATCGAGACTGTGCTGCTGCATCCTCAGCCTGTCGCCGAGGACCGCCCCACCTGTGAAGGGGCTTGATGGATCGACCGCAATGACCCCTACGGTCAGACCTGAAACCATCAAGGAGGAGATAAGTTTGTCAAGAAAGGTGCTTTTCCCTGCGCCGGGGCTACCCGTGACACCGATCATGTGGGCCTTCCCTGTGTGAGGGTAGATCTTTTGCATGATCTCTTTAGCGCGATCGTTCTCGCTTTCGACCGCGGTGATAAGTCTGGCGATCGAGCGGGGATCTCCCTTCAGGGCTCTTTCAATGATCCTGTCCAATTTTTCAACAATCCTTTCGAAAGGTGATATGGACCCGCAAGGGAAGTTCTACCTGTTCAGGAAATCTATCCCGGCGAAGGAGTACATCCCCAGGGTGATGGCGGCGGCGAAGAGGAAGCCCAGAAGGACCCTCAGATAGGTGACCCAAAGGGCTCCGCCGGGCCACTTCCCGGAGGATATGTTCACTATCATCCTGGAAAGGACGAGGCAAAGGACGAAAAGAAACAGAGCCACCAGCGCCTGAACATTAACCGAGGACATTTTTTACCCCCATCTATCGTATGGACCACTCTCCGGCTTTGTATTGTAACAGCAAAAGATGCCTAGCGCCTCCCGTGGTCCGTGCATCAAAAAAGCCGCCTTTCGGCGGCTCTAGTATCAAGTTAGTTCCCGAACCTAGGCCATCTCAGCCGGGATCTCTTCCGCCCTGCCAGGGGTCTGGATCTGCTTGAGAATGGCTATTGCCACCTCCAGGGCCCTCTTCCCGTCCATAATGCCAACCAGTGGCTGTTTGCCCTCCCTGACGCAGGTGACAAAGTGCTGAAGCTCCAGTTTAAGAGGCTCCCTCTTCGGGAAGACGGGGTGCTCGATAACCTCCACGAGCCCACACTCCTTCTCCTGAACACAGCGATGGATCGATACGTCCTGCGTTTCGTAGTTGATGGTGACGAATCTCTCCGGTTCCATAATCTCCAGCTGCCTCAGCCTTCTTTCGGAGACTCGGCTGACAAGTATCTGCGCAAGGGCACCGTTCTGGAAGGCTATCTGGGCGGTGGCGATATCCTCGAGATTGGACCTTACCGACCTTCCCATGGCCGAAATGGACAATATTTCCGAATGTACCAGGGAGAGAATGATATCAATGTCGTGTATCATGAGGTCAAGCACTACGCCCACGTCACTTATCCGGGAGCTGAAGGGCCCAATCCTCCTTGACTGGAGGAAGAGAGGATCCTTGATTATGTTCCTTACATGCTGGACCGCGCTATTGAAGCGTTCAATATGTCCTACCTGGAGAACAAGGTTCTGGGTGGCGGCCAGCTGCAGAAGCTCTTCAGCTTCTTCAACGGTGGAAGTGACAGGTTTCTCGATAAGGACATTCACGCCTGAACTGAGAGCCCTCTTTGCTGTCTCGTAGTGATGGACCGTCGGGACCACCACGCTGACAGCATCGGGCATGGCATGCCTGTAGAACTTCTCGATATCGGAATAAAAGGGGACCCTCAGCAGTTCGCCCACGGCAGCTGCCCTCTCCGGATTGTTGTCGACTATTCCCACAACATCGGTATTCAGGAGTTCCGTATAGACCCTGGCATGGTGGAACCCAAGATGCCCTACACCGATCACTCCTACTCTTACCGGGTCCATTCGATCACCTTCCACTGGGTATGCTCTTAAAACTACTCTACCCCTTCAAACCTATTCTCCCACCAAAGATCGGATTTGTGGAATCCTTCGCGGAAACCCGCAAGAAGAAGTGACCTTCCTGTCCTGTCACCTCTTCGATAGGAGTAGAAGCTCTCTGGTGAACAACAGGTGCAGCGGTCGATAAGGACCACGTTGGAAGGGGGAACATTTATGTCATATAAAGTTATAAGAATGGCACCGGGGAGATCAAAGAAGACCAGGTCCCCTTCTATCCTGATGCACTGCCTTGGGAAAAACTCCAGACCTTCCCGGGTCCGGGGATCGTCCAGCCTTCTTGAATAGCAACAGCTACCAATTCCGGGACCTACCCAGAAATGGACACTATCCAGGCATCTCAGGCCGGTGGACCTCATGGCTTTATCCAGGGCTTCCCGAACAACCCCCCTGGCAGTTCCAAGGAAACCGGAGTGTACAAGGAGGACCCAGGGGTCCTGCTCCTCCGCAACGGCCACGACGGGAATACAGTCACCGAACCGGAGGCTTCCGAGTACATCGTTCCTTCTCAGAAGAAGGGCGTCTCCTTCAGGTCTGGCAGGCAACGATACAGAGGGGAGGGCTTCTATCATTCTGGTTCCGTGTTCCTGGAGCGGGGCTATAAGCAAGGGGGGTCTTTCTTCACCGAAAAGTAGCCGGGAGGCCCGTAAAGGGCAGCCGTCAGCCTGGTCCATTACAGGTCCCCTGAGAAAGAGGGTTACTGCCATAATGGCATCTAGCGGTGGAGCCATTAAGTAATTGATGACCTGCTGACCTTCAACGGATGTCTTCCTCCACCCCCAGGGTGATATAGACTTCATCCCATGCCCCCTTGGCGGTCGGGGAACAGGAACCTTTTCAGGTATCCCGAAAGATAGAGACTCCCGCAGACGACGACCTTCCTGTAGCGTCGGAAGGCCACCTGGAGTGCGTCTATGGGATCGTTAACGGAAAGGCTCTCACAATTTCCGGGAAAGGACCTTGATATCTCCTGCAGGAAATCAGGGCAAGCTGCTCTCTCCATACCCGGTATGGAAGTAAAGACCACCATGGGGAAGGCATTGCAGATCCGGGAGACCATTCCGCCCAGGTCCTTGTCTCTCATGACCGCAAAGACAACGGCATGATCTTGGGCGGTTCCCATGATATTGAAGGTCTCCACCAGGGCCTGTATCCCCTCAGGGTTATGGGCCCCGTCAAGGACTATCTCACGACCATGGTGATCGATCCTTTCAAGCCTGCCGCTCCAGCGGGTCTTTCCCAGACCACCGATCATTGCTTTTTTATCGATACGAGGGTACAGGGAGGAAAGCCTCTTGGTCGCCAGAAGAGCCAGGGCTGCATTCTCCACCTGGAAGGTCCCCCCGAGGGATGTCCTGACGGAAAAAGGGTCCGTACCCCTGATGGATATATCGAAAGTGTTACCCTCCAGGGCAATCGTGGGGTCGCTGATCTTCACTGAACGCAGGGTCTCTCCGTCGTTGCCTATCCTTCGGCAAAGATCCAGATATGCCCCTTCAAGACAGAAAGGCCTTCCGGAGAAGACACTGATACCGTCAGGACGAAGGACCCTGAATTTTTCCATGGCTATCTCTTCAAGGGTTCCGCCAAGGAAATGGGCGTGGTCTGACCCTATGGTGGTGATGACCGTAAGGACAACGTTCCTGGCCATGTTCGTGGCGTCCAGCCTCCCCCCCATTCCCGCCTCGATGACTGCAACGTCCGGGGAGTAAGCAGCGATCGCGTCAAAGGCGGCCGCCGTCAGGACTTCGAAGTAGGTGGACCTGGACCCAGGGTCCATTCCTTCTCCCTGCAGAGAACCGATCCTTTTTAGAGAGGCGATAAGGAGCTCCCGGTCGATCGGGGTACCCGAGAACCTCAGCCGTTCCGTTATATCCGAAAGGTGCGGGCTTGTGTAGAGACAGGTCGAATAGCCTGCATCAAGGAAAATGGCCTCTATCATAGCGGAAACGGAACCCTTCCCGTTGGTCCCAACAACGTGGACAACGGGGAATGACCTCTCGGGATGGCCCATTTTGCCCAGTAATGCGGCGATCCTCGACAGTCCCGGCCTGATGTAGGGGGTCGACATCTCATGCAGAAGGATCTCGACAGGGTCCGATGTCCCGAAGATCGTCCTGTTCATGGCAGATCAGCTATCCTGCAAGGCTCTCCATGTTTCTTTCAATAACCTTGATCTTTTCCTCTGTCTGGGTGAGTCTCTCCCTCTCCTTTTCTACGATCTCACCGGGAGCCCGCGATAGGAAAGAGGGATCGGCGAGCTTCTTCTCCGACCTGGCAAGGTCTCTTCGAGCTTTCTCCAGTTCCGTCGAGAGCCGGGCCATTTCTGCCTTGATATCGAGGATATGGCCAACCACAAGAAATACCTCCCCGAAGCCCGTGACGGACATCAGGGACCCCGACGGCCTCGGTGAACCCTTCTGCATGAACCTGATCTCCCCTACACGGCAGAGAAGGCCAACAAGATCGGAGTTGGAGTCTATCACCTCTCCCACTTCGTTGACTGCACTGTCGGAAAGGACCACGATAACCTCGGGGACTTCCTGCTGCGGATGAAGTCTGGCTTCAGCCCTCAGGTTCCGGATGCTCCTCACCAGCTCCTGGAATACATCCATAGGTTCGAAAACCTCCATTGCGGTACGGGTTTCCGGTGAAAGAAGTTCGGGCCAGCCCTGTTCCTCTATCAGTGACCCCTTTCCAAACCCGAAGGTTTCCCAGAGTTCCTCAGTCAGGAACGGGATGAAGGGGTGAAGCATCCTTATAGTGCTGTCAAAGACCCGCGCCAGAACGATCCTGGTGTCTGTCTGCCTTTTGCCTCCCTCTTCCCCCCTCAGGGCCGGTTTGGCCATTTCAAGGTACCAGTCGCAAAGTTCGTTCCATACGAACTGGTAGAGGGTCCTGGCTGCTTCCCCGTAAAAATATCCCTTCAGGTGATCCAGGACCTGTTCGTTGACCTCGTTAACCCTCCTTATGATCCACCTGTCATGTTGTCTTAGCGAAGCCGACCCCGGAAGGTTCGCCACTTCCTGCCCCTCGAGGTTCCCAAGGGCCAGCTTGCTGGCATTCCATAACTTGTTCATGAAGAGCCTGCTGCTTTCTATCCTTTCAGGGCTAAGGAAAATATCCCTCCCCTGGATGGTGAGGCTTGCCAGGGTCATCCTGAGAGAATCGGCCCCGAATTCATCGATTATCTCCAGAGGATCGATGACATTGCCCTTTGATTTGCTCATTTTCTGCCCCTGTTCATCCCTGACCAGGGCATGGATATAGACGTCGCTGAAAGGCTCCTCTTGCATAAACTTGAGCCCCATCATTATCATCCTTGCCACCCAGAAGAAGAGGATATCGAAACCGGTCACAAGGAGGCTTGTTGGGTAAAAGGTCCTCAGGTCCTGGGTGTCATCGGGCCAGCCAAGGGTCGAGAAGGGCCAGAGGGCACTGCTGAACCAGGTATCGAGGACATCCTCGTCCTGTAAGATCCTGGTGCTGCCGCAGGACTCGCACCTGTCCGGATCTTCTTCGGAAACGGTGACGTGACCGCAGTCCTCACAAGTCCAGGCGGGTATCCTGTGACCCCACCAGAGCTGTCGGGATATGCACCAGTCCCTGATGTTCTCCATCCAGTTGTTGTAGGTTCCGACCCATTGATCGGGGATTATCCTGATCCTTCCTTCTCGAACAGCTTCTATCCCGGGGGCGGCAAGAGGGGCCGCCTTGACGAACCACTGCTCTGACAGGTAGGGCTCGATCACGGCGCTACACCGGTAGCAGTGACCTATAGCATGTTCGTGATCCTCGGCTTTCTCGAGAAGCCCCTCCTCCTCCAGAAGGAAGAGCATCTTTTTCCTGGCCTCGATCCGGTCCATGCCTTCGAAGAGGGGACCTGCTTCCCTGTTCATGGCACCGTGCTCGTCTATGACCTGGATCGCTTCCAGCCCGTGTCTCTGTCCCACGAGAAAGTCGTTGGGATCATGGGCAGGGGTGATCTTGACGAGACCCGTCCCGAAACCGGGGTCAACCATCATGTCCTCGATCACGGGTACTACCCTTCCGGCGACAGGTACCCGTACCTTCCTGCCCACCAGCGCACGGTTCTTTTCATCCCGGGGGTGGACTGCCACGGCTACATCGCCAAGAATAGTCTCGGGCCTTGTGGTAGCGACGATTATGTGACCATCGCTCTCCACGAAGGGGTACCGCACATGGTAAAGGACGCCCATCTCATCCCTGTGCTCCACCTCAAGGTCGGAGAGGGCTGTCAGGCACCTGGGGCACCAGTTCACGATGTAGTTGCCCCTGTATATGAGACCTTCCTTGTAAAGCCTTACGAAAACAGCCCTGACGGCCCTTGAGAGTCCCTCATCCATTGTGAAGCGCTCCCTATCCCAGTCGCAGGAGGCGCCCAATCGTTTTAACTGGTTTATGATCCTGCCCCCGTATTCCTTCTTCCATTCCCAGATCTGTTCCACGAACCTCTCCCTGCCAAGGTCGTGTCTGGAAATGCCCTGGGAGGAAAGATACTTTTCTACAACGTTCTGGGTAGCTATTCCGGCATGGTCGGTCCCCGGAAGCCAGAGGACGTTGAAACCACACATCCTCATGAAACGGCATGATATGTCCTGCAGGGTATTGTTAAGGGCGTGCCCCATGTGGAGGGACCCCGTTACGTTCGGGGGAGGGATGACCACGCTGAAATGGGGCTTTTTGCTGTCTATCTGCCCCCTGAACATTCCTCTGTCGTTCCAGCAGCGGTACCATTTACCCTCAATGGGGGCCGGATCATAAGTCTTGCCCAGCGTTCTCTTCGAAGATGCCATGATTTTCCTCCTTGACCTTTCCGGTGTTTGTACGCGGCCATTTCCTTCACTTCCCGGGCGGTTACCCTAACGCCTTTCCGCCCAGACCCTTTTCAGATAAGTCTCCAGGAACAGAATGAAATCCCCGGCTCCCCATCCCTTCTCCATGGAAACGAGGAAGGGGTCGGTAACGGTGGAGACCTGAGGGACGCTGTAGCTCCTCAGGAAGGAGGGCCATCTCCCCCTGGGGATCTTGTCGATCTTTGTGAACACCACCTGGACAGGAACGCTTTGTTCTATGGCCCATTCCTGGAGCTTCCTGTCATTTTCAAGCAAACCATGTCTGAAATCAACAAGGTGGACAAGGAGGGCCAGACTTTCTCTTCGGGTTATGTACTTCTCTATTAGCTTCGCCCAGGCATCTCTCTCTGAACGAGCCCTGTTGGCAAATCCGAAACCCGGAAGATCGACAAGGCAGAATCCCTCTCCGTGATCGACCCGGTAAAAATTGATGCTTCGGGTCTTGCCCGGAGTGGAACTGACATGGGCCAGGGGGGTCCGGATCAGACCGTTGATAAAGGTTGATTTCCCTACGTTCGACCTGCCGGCGAAGGCGATCTCCGGTCCCCTGGAAGGTGGGAACTGGTCACTGGAGAAACAGGTCGCGGCAAGGAAAGCCTCCCACCTCTTTCTTCTAGTGCTCCCCATTATCCCTCTCTCTTGACATGGAATACTGGAAAACTTCTTCCAGTCCACTGACAAATACAAGGTCCAGCCCCCGCAGGACCCACCTGGGCATCTCCCCCGCCTCGAGACGGTTGCCTTCCGGAAGGATAACGTTCCTGAATCCGTACCTTTTGGCGGCAAGGACCTTCTCCCTTATCCCGCCGACGGGCAGAACGTCGCCCCTCAATGTGACCTCACCGGTCATTGCAACATCGTTGCGCACGGGTCTCCCCGAAAGAGCCGAGTAGATCGAAACGGCCAGGGTGATACCCGCTGAAGGTCCATCCTTGGGGATGGCCCCTTCCGGGACGTGAACATGTATATCGGTCTTGTCCCAATCGATAGAGGAGATCCCCAGTTCCTCACAGTGGGCCTTCAGGAAGCCCAGTGCAGTCTGGCCTGATTCCTGCATGATCTCTCCCAGGTTTCCCGTGAGGACTATACTGCCCTTCCCGGGGATGCGTACGCTTTCAATTACAAGAATATCCCCTCCCGTCTCGGTCCATGCAAGCCCGATGGAGGCACCGGTCTGATCCGAAGCGGGGAGGTGGACTCCTCCGGTATGACGGGGCACTCCAAGGTAAGGGAGAAGGTCCGACGGAGTGACCCTGAAGTTCTTCTTCTTTCTCTTTGCACCACGGGATGTCTCTTCCGACTCGACGATCTTGCGGGTGATCTTTCTGGTTACCTTGGAGATCTGTCTTTCGAGCTCCCGTACCCCGGCCTCTCTCGTATAATCGGAAATTATCTTTCTGACCGAAGCTGAAGTGAATGTGATCTGACCTTCCTTGAGGCCGTGTTCGTAGAGGACCTTGGGTATAAGGTGTTTCCTGGCTATCTGTTGCTTCTCCTCCGTGACGTAACCGGGAAGCCGGATGACCTCCATACGGTCCAACAGAGGCCTGGGTATCGTGTGGGTCGTATTGGCAGTTGTGATGAAGAGGACGTTCCCCAGGTTGAAGGGCACCTCAAGGAAGTGGTCCGTAAAGGCGTTGTTCTGCTCGGGATCAAGCACTTCCAGAAGCGCTGCAGCCGGGTCACCCCGGAAGTCCAGGCCTATCTTGTCGATCTCGTCAAGGAGCATGACGGGGTTGCACGTGCCGGCCTGTCTGAGCTTCTGGATAATTCTGCCCGGCAGCGCTCCGATATAGGTTCTCCTGTGACCACGGATCTCAGCCTCATCCCTGATACCGCCCAAAGACATGTTCACGAACTTTCTGCCCGTCGCCCTTGCTATGGAGCGTCCCAGGGAGGTCTTCCCTACCCCCGGCGGTCCGGCGAAGCACAGCACCTGGCCTTTCAGCCTGCCCCTTGCATGCTTCCTGACGGCAAGATACTCCAGGATCCTCCCCTTCGCCTCTTCAAGGGCGTAGTGGTCTTCGTTCAGGACCTTTTCCGCCAGGGTAACGTCCATCCTTTCCCTGGTCCTCTTGCTCCAGGGCAGGTTGGTCATCCAGTCGAGGTAGGTCCTGACCACCGTTGCTTCCGCGGACATGGCGGGCATTTTTGCAAGGCGGTCCAGTTCGTGGAGGGCCTTCTTCCTGACCTCTTCAGGCATCCTTGACCGGCTGATATCCTCCCTGAGGTTGTCTATCTCGGAAAACTCGTCACCCTGCCCCAGTTCATCCTGGATGACTTTCAGCTGCTCTCTCAGATAGTACTCTTTCTGTCCCTTTTCAAGCTCCTGCCTGACCCTGTCGTGTATGGACCTTTCCATCTCGAGTAATTCGATCTCCCTTAGCAGGATCCTGATGATCATTTCCAGACGCTTCGGAACATCCCATGTCTCGAGAAGCTGCTGCCTCTCCTGGATCCGAACGGTGAGGTGGGAGGCCACCAGGTCCGAGACCTGACCAGGATCCTCCACGGCCGTCACCGACATAAGTACCTCCAGGGGGATCTTGGGGTGCAGGGTGACATATCTGTCGAACTGAGCCAGAAGGGTCCTCCTCAGGGCCTCCACCTCCGATCCCTTTAGGGACTGAGGAGGTTCAAACACCTCGACCCTTGCGAAGTATGTATCCCGCTCTATCCCCACATCCAGAACAGATGCCCGGGAGACCCCCTCTACCAGTACCTTTGTCGTTCCGTCAGGGAGCCTCAACATCTGCAGCACCGTCGTGATGGTCCCTGTCTCGAAAATATCCTCCGGTTCAGGGTCCTCCACGGTCATATCTCTCTGGGCGACCACAAGAACTGTCTTGTCGTGAAGCATGGCTTCCTCTAGGGCCTTGAGGGACCTGGGTCTTCCGACAAAGAGCGGTACTATCACACCGGGGAACAGGACTAGGTCCCTTACCGGCAAAAGCGGGATCTTCCTGGCATTGCCTCCTTCAGAGTAGTTCAACTAGGCGACCTCCCCGTCCTTGGCAAAATCAAGGACCGGAGGTTTGCTGCCTTCGATCATCTCATGGGTGACGACGACCCTGGAAAGTCCGTCCGCCCTTGAGGGGAGATCATACATCAGGTCCAGCATTATAGACTCCATGATAGACCTCAGGGCCCTGGCTCCGGTATTGCGTTCACTGGCCTTCCTGGAGATTCTCCTCAGGGCCTCGGGGGTAAACTCAAGCTCCACCTTCTCCATCCTGAAAGCCTTCTGGTACTGCCTGACAAGGGCATTCTTGGGTTCCGTCAGGATCCTGACAAGAGCCTCTTCATCAAGACCCTCCAGCGCGGCCGTAACAGGGATCCTCCCTACAAACTCCGGGATGAACCCAAAGGTCATCAGGTCATCGGGCTGGACCTCCTTCAGGATCCTGTAACGGTCTCTTTTGTCGCTCCCGGCGACCTGGCCTCCGAATCCGATCACCTTCCTGTTCATCCTTCTTGATATGACGCCCTCCAGTCCCTCAAACGCTCCACCACAGATAAACAGGATGTTTTTGGTGTTCACCTGGATAAACTCCTGGTGTGGGTGTTTTCTTCCTCCCTTGGGGGGAACATTGGCCTCAGTCCCCTCAAGAATCCTGAGCAAGGCCTGCTGGACGCCTTCCCCGGATACATCCCTGGTTATGGAGACCGATTCGGACTTCCGGCCGATCTTGTCGATCTCGTCGAGATATATGATCCCCCTCTCTGCTGCAGCAACATCATAGTCCGCTGCCTGCAGGAGCCTGACGAGAATATTCTCCACATCCTCACCGACGTAACCGGCCTCTGTCAGGGTAGTGGCGTCAGCCATGGCAAAGGGAACTCTTATGGTCCTCGCCAGAGTCTCAGCTATCAGGGTCTTGCCCGAACCAGTCGGACCTATAAGAAGCACGTTGCTCTTCTGCATCTCCACGTCGTCGTCGATGCCGGCCGCGATCCTCTTGTAGTGGTTGTAGACCGCTACTGATACCACTTTCTTGGCCTGTTCCTGACCGATAATGTACTGATCGAGAGCTTCCTTGATCTCCTTCGGCCTGGGCAGGTCCTTTAGATCCCTGTCGAATGCCGCCTGGTCAGGCCGGACCTCGTCGTTCTCCTTTATGATGAGGTTGCAGAGGTGAACGCATTCATTGCAGATATAGACTCCGGGGCCAGCGATCAATTTCAGTACCTCCTCCTGCCTCTTGCCGCAGAAAGAGCACTTGGCCTCCCGCCTGACACCCCTGCTACCGTTCCCGTCGATCTGGGACATGGTCATCCCTCCCTGATCTTAGTCCCTTCTTGTGGAAAGCATGTTCCGCCACTATGTTACTGCAAAAGCATACGTTTCGAACATAGAAGGGAGCGCCTTTGAAGGAGCTCCCTTCCTTCCGTTCCTGTTCCCCTGTATCCGGCTCCGATCACCTTTCCGAGATGACCTTGTCGATAATCCCGTAATCGAGAGCCTCTCCGGCGGACATGAAGAAATCACGGTCGGTATCTGTCTCGATCTCCTTTTCGCTCCGGCCGGTGTGCCTGACAAGGATCTCGTGGATCCTCTCCTTCAGCCTCATGATCTCCCTGGCATGGATCTGGATGTCCACAGCCTGTCCCTGTGCCCCTCCAAGGGGTTGATGGAGCATTATCCTGGAGCTCGGAAGTGCGACCCTCTTGCCTGGGTCTCCCCCCGCCAACAGGACGGCGGCCATGCTTGCCGCCTGTCCGACGCATATGGTCGATACGGGGCACTTGATGTACTGCATAGTGTCGTATATGGCAAGACCGGATGTTATCACCCCTCCGGGACTGTTGATGTAAATGTTCACGTCCTTGTCAGGGTCCTCGCTCTCAAGAAAGAGCATCTGGGCCACCACAAGGTTCGAAAGATGATCGTCGATGGTCTCGCCGATGAAAACGATCCTGTCCTTGAGGAGACGGCTGTAAATGTCGTAGGCCCTCTCCCCCCTGCCGGTCTGTTCTATAACCATGGGGACAAACATCAAGATCCCTCCTTTTCGGTCTCACCTTCACTTGGCTCATCCTGGGGACCTTCAGGATCCTCTTCCCTGACGGTAACCTTCTCCATCAGCCGGCTCACCGTCTTCTTCATCCTGATCCTGTGCACAAGGTCCGCCAGTCCGTCGGAGTTCTTGAGGAAGAACTCCTTCATTCTGTCGCTGTTCACCTTGAATGAAAGAGCCATTTCTTCTATCTCCCTGTCGACGTCGGCGTTCTCTATCTGGATCATCTCCCTGTCCGCCAAAGCTTCCATGACAAGGGAACGTCTCACTGTGGCTTCGGCGTCGCTTGTCGCTCCAGACTCCAGCCTCTCCCTGTCAAGGCCTCTCTCGGCTATGAACTCATCCAGGGTCTTGCCATTCTCTTTACTGACCCTTTCTGCCATGTCCTCGAGGATCTTTCCCTTCTGCCTCTCAACAAGGCTTTCGGGAATCTCGACCCGGGAGTTCTCTACAAGACTGGAGAGCGCCTCTTTCTCGGCCAGCCTAAGGCTTTCGGCGAGGAGATTCTCATGGAGTTTCTCCCGTACTTTTTCGCGAAATCCATCCTCATCGAGATCCGCCTCACCGACCACTTTTTCGAAGAATGCTCCGTTCATCTCAGGCAGTTTCTTCTCCGCAACGGATATAACGTCTATGCTGTAACGCAGTATCCTTTCTCCGCTGCCTTCCTCCGAAGGCGTTCTGACATCGACATCTACGTTCTCACCCGGCATCCTGCCCACAAGCGAAGCGAAGAGCTCCTCAGGAAGAGATCCCTTCACAAGCTCCACCATGGTTTTCTGCCTGGGGCTCTCAAGGGGATCTCCTTCGTCACCCTCGGCCAGGACTACCACACCGTATTCGACCTCGAGAATATCCCCCTCCCTTGACTGTCTGACCTCAACAGGTCCTCTCTCGGCAGCATTGTCAATAAGGGAGGTGATGGCTTCTTCGACCATGTCGGAAGTGACCGCAACGTTCTTCCTGGTCACTTGAAGAGTGTCCAGCTCTGGAAGAATGACCTCGGGCCTGGTCTCGAAGACGAAGGTCATCACCACAGGTTCCCCCTCGACAAGGTTGTCCACATCTACGGAGGGTTCCGAGATCAGGTCCAGTTCGTACTCCTTGACGACATTATCAATAACGTCGGGGATCATCTTTTCAAGAGCTTCAGTCATTATGGTCTTCATTCCCAGGTGCATCTGGAGCACCTTCCGGGGAACATGCCCTTTCCTGAAACCTTTGATGTTGGCCTTGGACCTCATGTCTTCCAGGGTCCTCTCAACCCTGGACTGGAAATCCTTCTCCCCGATCACGACCTTGATGCTTGTTATGTTCTTCTCCTGCGAAACGATCTCTGACCGCAACAGTCTACAACCCCTTCCCCTTGCCGGCCTTCTGCCGGAGGACGATTATTTGAAACAACAGGAACCCCTTGGCGCTCCAAGGGGTTCCCTGAGGGAAAAACAATGAACAGAGGCCAATCATGAAAAATGGTGCGAGAGAGGGGACTCGAACCCCTATGCCGTAAAGGCACTGGATCCTAAGTCCAGCGTGTATGCCAATTCCACCACTCTCGCAAAGATCTTGGTGGGTCATACAGGAATCGAACCTGTAACCCCCTGATTAAGAGTCAGGTGCTCTGCCAGTTGAGCTAATGACCCACTTGCCAACATTATAGACCAAAAAACGGAGATATCTGGTGGGCCATACAGGAATCGAACCTGTAACCCCCTGATTAAGAGTCAGGTGCTCTGCCAGTTGAGCTAATGGCCCCTATATCTCTTCTCCCTTGACTGGCGCGCCCGGCAGGATTCGAACCCGCGACCAGCGGATCCGAAGTCCGCCGCTCTGTCCACTGAGCTACGGGCGCAACGATCCCCAAAAATGGGGTGAGCGAGGGGAATCGAACCCCCAACCTCTGGAGCCACAGTCCAGCGCTCTGACCAATTGAGCTACGCCCACCACATGTCAAAAAGGGCAATGGCGCGCTTGGCAGGATTCGAACCCGCGACCTACGGATTAGAAGTCCGTTGCTCTATCCAACTGAGCTACAAGCGCATCAGTCCTCTTTTGGCAAACTGGAGCGGGAAACGGGATTCGAACCCGCGACCTACGGCTTGGAAGGCCGTCGCTCTGCCAACTGAGCTATTCCCGCAAAGCACTTCCCGGCATTCTGTTGGTCGGGGCGAAAGGATTCGAACCTTCGACCCCCTGCTCCCAAAGCAGGTGCGCTAACCAGACTGCGCTACGCCCCGAAATGTCAAAAAGGTGCCGGAAAGCATTAATAACCTGGTGGAGCTGGGGGGAATCGAACCCCCGGCCTCTTCCGTGCGAAGGAAGCGCGCTCCCGCTGCGCCACAGCCCCTTCCTCGAGTGACGGCGACAATTCTAGAGTTGGAACGTATTGTTGTCAAGACGACGAACATCTATGCACGATCCCGAGAAATCCCTGGACGTCTCCGGCAGCAAAGGCTTCTCTTTAAGACCTCCTCCTTCAGGTTTAGAATAGAGATGTCACCGGAGCTGGAACGTGACCGGGTCCTTTGAAAGGGGTTTTCAATGTCCATGCAGCCGGAGCTGTTCGACCATCTCATCGATTCCATCAAGGGCCGTTTTCTGGGCGGAAGATGCTCCGCCGTAGAATGCGGTGAGGGCTGGACATCACTCGCTTTCGGCCGGTCCGCGGAAAGTCTCTTTCTTTGCTGGAAGGGGCCATTCTCCGGTCTCTGTCTGGCCAGGAGAGAGGATATCTCCGAGCTGACCCTGTCTGAACGGATCAAACCACCCTTCGGGGCTGCGCTGAAAAAACACATTGCGGGCTCCTCTCTCACTGGGGTCGAAAGGGTATCCGGGGACAGGGTGATCGAACTCTCCTTCTCCAGAGGTATAGGCCCCGGGATAGCCTTGAAGAGCTACCTCATTTGCGAGTTTGTTGGCCGAAGGAACGACCTGGTCCTGATTGACAGTGGCGGTCTGATCATTGACTCCGCCTCCCACAGTCTTTCAGGAAGTGACCCGGGATCCTGGAGGCTTCCCGGAAACCCTTACTTGCCTCCGAGCTCACCCTTCTCAGCCCTCTCCGATATCCCCAAGGGCCCCGGCATCTTCTACTCCCTGAACAAGGTACCGAAAATTGGCAGAAAACTTTCTGCATCCCTTCGTGAAAGTTGGCATCTCTTCAATACGCCCCAATGGGAGGTCCACATCATACCCGAAAGATGCACAGAAGACCATCGAACTCTTGCCGGGAGTGGAACTCTCCAGGAACTTGGGGGCGAGATCTCCTTTTTCGGCATACTCCTCGGCGTTCCTGTACCATCCGATGAGGGGATCCTTCCGGTTCTCGGGAAGATGGTCCTTGAACCTCTGGTTCGGTCAAGGCTCAGGTTGGGTAAAGCTCGCCTTGCCAGGGAGATCGAAAGGAGAATGGCAAAAATCGCAGCCATGAAAAGAGGGATGGAGAACCGTATAACACAGGCAGGCAGGGCAAGGGAACTGAAAAGGGCCGCCGACCTGATCCTGGAACACTCCCATGGCATCCCGAAAGGAGCGGGCAGGGTCAGCCTCCCCCGATGGAACGGCGAAGGTTATGAAAGGATCGACATCGAGCTTGACCCCGCAAAGACAGCTGCCCAGAACGCACAGGACTATTACAGGAGATACAGGAAGGACCGCCTTGATGACGTGGATCTTCATGGAAAGGCAAAGATCCTGGACGACGCCGAAAGAGAGGCTTCAGAGATGCTGCTTCGTGTAGACGAAGCGGAAAGTATTTCTGAGATCAACTCTCTGGCTGATGAGATCTGGACGAACCCTGACCCTCTGCCCGGGAAAGGGGACCGCGACCCCTTGAAGAGGCTCTGCTTCAGAGGGTCCCAGGTACTGGTAGGGACAAACCGGAAGGCCAACCGGAAAGCGACGTTTGTTCTGGCTTCCCCGGAAGATCTTTGGTTCCACGCCAGGAACGTACCCGGCGCTCACGTGATACTCAGGACCACGAAGAAAGGAACCCTTCCAGAAGATGTCCTGGAATTCGCATCATCCCTTGCCGCTTTTTACAGCCGTTCCTCCGAATCACTTGCGGTGGCTGTGGACTATACCAGACGGAAATACGTAAAGGCAGTCCCAGGTACCATTTCAGAGGTAACCTATTCGAATGCCCGCACCCTTACTGTCTCCCCCGACCTCTGGAAAAGACTTCTCCAAGAAAAAGCCTGAGTTCAGGATGAATAAAGGATCTGAAGAGCATGGGCTCCCCGCTCCTTGGATGATCGAACCCCAGTACCCAGGAGTGAAGGAAAACCCTGTCAAGCCCGAAAGGGGTCTTTTTCCTTGGAGCATAGAGCTGGTCCCCTACGAGGGGGCAACCTATGTGTTTCATGTGGACCCTTATCTGATGAGTCCGTCCTGTCAGAAGACCGCACCGGACAAAAGAGAACTCTTTCCTGCTCCATAACAGGGTGTATTCGGTAACGGCCCTTTTCCCGGAAGACGATATGCCCATCCTGTAACGGTTCCTGGGATTCCTCCCGACAGGCAGGTCTATCCTTCCCTGCAACTCCCTGGGCTTACCCCATACAAGGGCAAGGTACTCCTTTCTTACCTGCCTCTCCTGGAAAGCCCTGGAAAGTATGTCATGGGAACGGTCGTTCCGGGATACCACCAAAAGTCCCGAGGTAGAGGCATCAAGCCTGTGGACTATTCCGGGTCTTCCCGAGGCCCCTGATCCTGCTATCTCGGGGAATCTGTGAAGAAGGCCGTGTACCAGGGTCCCCCTCCAGTGGCCGGGGGAAGGGTGAACTATGAGACCGGAGGGTTTGTCAATGACAAGGATGTCCTCATCCTCGTAGACCACCCTGAAATCCACCGGTTCCGGAACGAGTTCCTGTGCCGGCCTGGGTTCCATCGAAACGCTGATACCCATTCCGTTTCTGACCACCAGCGACGGCTTTGCCTTCTTGCCCCCTTCGATCCTGACCTTGCCTTCCCTGATCAGTGCCTGTATATGGGATCTTGTCCTGTCAAGCTTCCATGCCAGAAAGACGTCGAGTCTCTCTCCGTCCAGATCCTCCCCTACGACCAGGGAAAGGTTCTCTTCTTCAAAGGCAAAGGGCTCTCCGAAGGTCATAGGGTGACATCTCCCGTCGAAAGCGGTCCTCCCCCTATAAGCTTTTGCACATTCTCTCCAGGACGCCACGGCACCTTTCGCAAACACCGCCTTCCGGCACTTCCGTACCCCATTTCCAACATCTTTGACATTTCTCCCCTGGTGCCTTCCAAATGTTGAATTCGACCCCAGTCTCCTGGTCCTTCCAGTTAAATCCGACATCCCCGAAAGTCTCTACGACTCTGAAAGAGGAGACGATCGAAAGGACCGCCCACTCCTCCTCGGCAAGGAGAAGGGTCGGGTCCGGGTCGGTCCGTCCCTTGAGGACCTCTACCTGGGCATCCAGGGAGTGCCCGATGATGCCCGCTGTCCTTGCCGATTCAAGAGCCCTGGAGACCGCTCCCCGGAAAGAAAGGATCTTCTCCCAGCGATTGTCCAGATCCTTGTCAAGCATTGACCGGTCTTCAGCAGGCCAATGGGACAGGAAGACGCTCTCCGGAAGTGTCGGGTCCAAACTCCTCATCTCCTGCCATATCTCCTCGGAGGTAAAACTCAGGACCGGGGCAAGCATCTCTGTCAGGGAGCGAAGGATGATCCACATGGCAGTCTGGCAGCTTCTTCTGGCTTCCCCCTCCCTGTCCTCGGCATAGAGACGGTCCTTGCAAACGTCCAGGTAGACTGCACTCAGTTCATTTACGCAGAAGTGGTGGATCATATAGGTCGGAAGATGGAACTCGAACTCGTCGTACCCCTTTGTGGCCCTGTGGATCAGTCTCTGGGTCCGGGAAAGAATCCATCTGTCCATTTGGGGCATTCTGTCTGCGGGAACGGAATCTTTACGTGGATCGTAGTCCCTGAGATTACCCAAAAGGAAGCGGGCGGTATTTCTGATCCTTCTGTAGGATTCAACAAGATTGGACAGGATCTGGTCAGAGATCCTTACGTCGTTCCTGTAATCGGTCGATGCTACCCAGAGTCGTAGAATATCGGCGCCGTACTTTTCGATTATCTCCTGGGGGGCGATCACGTTGCCCAGCGATTTTGACATCTTCCTGCCTTCGCCGTCTACGATGAAGCCGTGGGTAAGGACCATCTCGAAGGGAGCCCTGTCTCTTGTGGCGACCGAGGTCAACAGGGAGGTCTGGAACCATCCCCTGTGCTGGTCACTCCCCTCCAGATAAAGGTCGGCGGGCCACCTCAGGTCCTTTCTGGTCTCCAGGACAGCTACATGACTGCAACCCGAATCGAACCATACATCCATAATGTCCGACTCTTTCCTGAGTTTCCGGCCCCCGCAGTGGGGGCAGAAAGCAAGGTCTCCCAGGATCTCCTCGGGAGAGAGGCGCCACCAGCTGTTAGATCCCTCACGGCGGAAAAGGTCCTGTACTTTTCTGATCCTTTCCGGGTCGGCGACTACCCCCTTGCACGACTCGCAGTAGAAGGCGGGTATAGGGACCCCCCAGATCCTCTGGCGGCTGATACACCAGTCGGACCGCTCCCTTACCATATTCGCGATCCTTTCCTTGCCCCAGGAGGGGATCCAGTTGACACGGTCTATCTGTTCAAGTGCCATCTCCCTGAAGGAATTGACCGAGACGAACCACTGTTCGGTGGCCCTGAAAATGACGGGCCTCTTGCACCTCCAGCAGTGAGGGTAGGAGTGTCTGATCTTCCCGCTCCCGACAAGTCTGCCCCTCTCCCTGAGGACATTCAGGATCCTTTCAGAGGCCTTTTCAAGGGAGAGTCCTCCCACCAGCCCTGTATCAGGCAGAAAGAAACCCTTGTCATCTACGGGGTTCAGAATGTCAAGGCCGTAACGGATACCGGTCTCGAAGTCTTCAACGCCGTGGCCGGGGGCGGTATGGACGCAGCCGGTGCCCTGGTCCAGTCCTACGTACTCGGCAAGGGCGAAAAGAATCTCCCTTTCGTCGTAGAAGGGATGTATGGCCCTTGCCTGGGAGAGTTCGCGCCCTTTTAAGGTAAGCAGGGGTTCTCCCAGTTCGAGGCCTGTTACTGAAGCGACCTCTTCCATGAGCTCTTTTGCCATGATGTATATCTTTCCGTCCCTCACCGGCACCAGAGAGTATTCGATGTCAGGGTGGATCGCCACTGCAAGACTGGCAGGAAGGGTCCACGGAGTGGTCGTCCAGACCATTACGTAGGTTTCCTTCTCTCCAATAACCTTCTCGACTGAACTGTTCCCGGTGGTCTTAACAGGATAGGCAACGTATATTGAGGGAGAGGTCTCATCCTCGTACTCGATCTCCGCTGCCGCAAGGGCCGTCTGACAATCCACGCACCAGAAAACGGGTTTCCTTCCCTTGTATACCAGACCTTTCTCGACCATGTCGGCGAAGACACCTATCTGTGCAGCTTCGTACTCCGGTTTGAAAGTAATGTAGGGGTCCTCCCAGTCCCCGAGAACACCCAGTCTCTTGAACTCGGATCGCTGGATATCGATGAACTTCTCGGCATAACCCATGCAGTGCTTCCTTAACTCGACAGGATCGATCGACTCCTTGGACCGGCCGATCTCCTTCAGGACCCTCAACTCGATAGGTAGTCCGTGGGTGTCCCAACCGGGCACGTAGGGTGAACGGAAACCCCTCATCCACTTGTATTTCGGTATAAGGTCCTTGAGTATCTTGTTAAAGGCGGTACCGATATGGATATTCCCGTTCGCATAGGGGGGGCCGTCGTGCAGAACGAACTCATCGGCGCCCTCTCTCTGTTCCATCAGTTTTCTGTAGATACCCTTCTCTTCCCAGAAGGCGAGAAGTCCCGGTTCCCTCTTTGCGAGATTGGCCCTCATGGGGAAAGAGGTCTCCGGAAGGTTCAAGGTGCTCTTGTGATCAGTTGACACTGGCCTGACGCCTCCTTCTTTATCGGAAAAGGCCGCCAACGAAAGCCGGCGGCCTCCTCTGGTTCATGGTCTTTACAGGCAGGGATCCTTGCTATCTGTCCCGCCCTAGACAGCTCTTGCTACTGACTCCTCTTTCCTGAACTTAGAGGTCTGGAAGAAATGGACCAGAAGCAGAACCGAAAAGCCGATGGTGTCCGTCAGGATCCCCGGGATAAGGAGTCCCAGGGCCCCGGCCAGCGAGATCGCCCTGAGCCACATGGGCATCTTTGTCTTGTAGAAGCCGATGGAACCCATCCCCAGCAGGAACACACCCAGAAGTGCCGTCCCAATGGAGATAATGAACGGAATGGGTTCGAAACCTACAAGGACAAGCATCGGGTTGAAGACGTAAATGTAGGGAACGAGAAATCCCGCCAAGGCAAGCCTTATGGCGGCCCCGCCTGTCTTCATGGGATCATCGCCTGCTATCCCGGCACCTGCATAAGCTGCCAGTGCGACCGGCGGGCTCAGGTCCGCGGCAATGCCGAAATAAAGGACGAACATGTATGCTGCCATAGGCGCCACCCCTAACTGCAGAAGGGCCGGCGCCGCCATGGTGCTGGTGACGATAAAGTTGGCCGTCGTCGGCAGACCGGCACCGAGAAGGATACAGGCCACCATCGTCAGGAGCAGCGAGACGATCAGGATACCTCCTGAGAGGGTTATGATCGCGCTGGCGATACGTAGACCCAGACCCGTCAGTGTGGCGGTTCCGACGATTATGCCCACCGTCCCGCATGCGCAGGCCACTCCAAGGGCGCCCCTTGCACCTGAATCGAGGGCTTCGATCAGTTTCGGGAAGGTGACCCTTGTCTCCTTGTTGAGGAAGGAGACGATAAGTGTCGCCAGGATCCCGTAATAGGCTGCCTTCAAGGGTGTATAGCCTGAAAGAAGGAAATAGATTATGGCGGCAAGTGGAATCAGGAGGTGCCCCTTCTTCTTGAGCAGGGGCATCGCCTTGGGGAGTTTTTCCCTGGGAAGGCCCTTGAGACCGAGCCTCGTTGCTTCAAGGTGTACCTGTACCAGGACGGCAAAATAGTACAGCAGTGCCGGTACAATAGCCGCGACTGCCACATGAATGTAGGGAACTCCCAGGAATTCGGCCATAATGAACGCGGCCGCTCCCATGACAGGAGGCATGATCTGTCCTCCCGTGGATGCCACGGCCTCGACGGCCCCGGCAAAGTAGGGCTTGTAGCCGACGCTTTTCATCAGCGGAATGGTGAACATCCCAGTGGTACAAACGTTGGCCACCGATGAGCCCGAGATGGATCCCATCAGGCCCGAACTCAGAACGGCTACCTTGGCCGGGCCACCCGTGGAGCCCCCGGCAAGGGCCATGGAAAGGTCGATGATGAAACGGCCCATTCCGGTCTGTTCAAGGAAAGATCCGAAGAGGATGAACATGAAGACAAAGGTGGAGGAGACTCCAAGAGGTATCCCGAAAACTCCCTCGGTCCCCATGTACATGTGGTTGATTATCCTGGGAATACTGAAGCCTCTGTGGGCGAACATGGCAGGGAATTGCCTGCCAAAGTAGCAGTAGAAGAGGAAAAAGATCGCTATTCCCGGCAAGATCGGGTTCGATACCCTCCTGGTGGCTTCCAGCAGGAGAAGGATCCCAAGGAAACCGACGGTGATGTCCATGGTGGTAGGGAGCCCCGCTCTCATGACGATATCATTGAAGTAGATCACATGATAGAGGACAACGTAGGCCGCCACTCCTCCAAGCAGATAATCGTACCACGGCACGGCATCCTTGCGGGCCTTCCCGGAAATGGGGTAGAGCATGTAGACCATGAACAGGACAAGGGCCAGATGCACAGCCCTCTGTTTGATGGCCAACAGGAGCCCGAACCCGGAGGTGTAGAAATGGAAGACGGAGAGAGAAACGGCGACAAGGAGCGCCATTTTGGCCTCCCAGCCTGAAAGGGTCCTGGTCCTTGCCTCTGTGTCGAATCTTCTCCTGAGCTCGTCAAGGTCGATCTGGGCCGACTCAGGTTCGACGTTTCCTCCATTGGTGATATCCGGTTCACTGTTACTGTCAGTCAAAAGGATCCCTCCTGTCCAAAAAGCTGCGTTCAAAATATCAGGGAAAGATCATGAAAAATGCAGATCAGAACGATTTTACCACACCCTTGAACATTCGTTCACAACTCCCACCCCCGGAGATCGACCCCGCCCAGGGGTTCGGCCCTTACCGATATTTCAAGCCTTCTGGAAGGGTAGAGCCTGAAGAGCTCAATGACCGGAGGAAACTCCAGCGGGAGGATAAGGGTGTTCCTGCCAAGACTTTCGTCCCCGACCCTGTAATAGAACCTTTCCCAGCTGCTCCTGCCCCCCCTGAACCTGAACCACTCCCCGTCCACAACGAGTCTGCCGTTCCTGGGCACAACTATCGGAAGGCCTGCGTTCTGTGAGACAACTCGCTCCTCCCAACCCCAGATCCTGCCTCCGACCACCCGGTACTCGTCCTCCACAGGAGTTCTCTCAACGGAATGAACATACCTTGTTATGAAGGGGTATCCCAGGATAGAGGGTCTCGACAGAAGCGATATCTCCCCGTCTGAGAGGGTCAGTACCCAGACGGGGACAAAGTACAGGAAAAGGAGTGCAGAAAGGATCATCGAAAAGCAAAGAATAACCTTGATCTTGATCCCCATTCCTTTTCCCCTTTCCGGTTCAGGGTCATCATCTGACGATACCGTTACGAAGAGGGACGAACCGGCAATACTCACCCCATTCATCCCTGTACCTTTCTTCCCCGATGATCCTCGTCAGGAGCCGTTCATTTCCGTCGGGAAGCCTTATGGGGATAACGACCCTGGCGCAGGAAGAGATCTGTTCCATTATCGCCGGCGGAATGGAGGTAGCGGCGGCGGTCACGATAACTCGGTCAAAAGGAGCCTCTTCGGGAAGACCGTCACTTCCGTCCCTGTGATAGACCCTGACGGGATATCCAAGCTCCTCCAGGGTCCGGGATGAGGACCTGGCCAGTAGGGCGATCCTCTCGAGGGAGTGTACCTCTGCTCCCATACGGGCAAGAATGGCAGCCTGGTAGCCGGAACCTGTACCTATCTCCAGCACCTTCATCCCCTCCTTTACATCAAGACGGAAGGTCATCAGGGCCACCATGTAGGGCTGGGAGATGGTCTGTCCTTCTTCAAGGGGGAGAGGGCTGTCCTGGTAAGCCCATTTCCTGTGGCGGGCTGGAACAAAAAGATGGCGCGGGACGTTCCTGAATGCTTCAAGGACCTTCCCGTCCCTGATACCCCTTACCTCTATCTGGGAAAGGACCATTCTTTCCGCTCTGACTTCCCAGTTCTCCAAGAGATCCACCCCTGGAAGCGGTGCAGGTTCTTTCTGGAAAAAGTCCGGCCGGCGACGTTGCGGTCGGTCGCAAAACTGGCGGGCCTGAGGCGATTCGAACGCCTGACCTACGGCTTAGGAGGCCGTTGCTCTATCCTCTGAGCTACAGGCCCGCTGTTGAACGACCGTAATATTACCATGGGTTCCCTTCAACTTCAATGCCGTTGTTTCAATGAGGGGAAGAGGTGCCGAAGACATCGGGTCATGGGGCACAGCATTTCATGAACCTTTTCTTATCATCCTCCGTCCTGCTCCATTCCGAAAGGGTCTCCCGGATGTCGGTTCTCATCTGCTTCACCAGCAGTGATGTTGAAGGGAAAGCCATCTCTCTCCGAAGCCTTCTCAGAAAGAAAAGTGACACCTCTTTCCCGTAAAGATCGCCCCGGAATCCGGGGATATGTGCTTCGCATCTCAGGTCCCTTTCACCGGGGAAAGTCGGGTTAAGACCTATGTTGATAGCTGCCGGAAAGACATCGGTCCCTACTGCGACCCCACCGGAGTAGACCCCCCTGGCCGGTATCAGCTTCTCATTTGTCAAGGACAGATTCACGGTCGGGAATCCAATGGTCTTCCCTCTTCCGTCGCCGTGAACGACAATTCCCATTACCATGAAGGGGTGCCCCAGATCCGCGGAAGCATCGGAAAGGTTGCCCCTGGTTATGCTCTCCCTGATGAAACTGCTCCCGATCTTTCTTCCGGAAGATGTGGCAAGGGCAGGGACTATTTCAGCCTCCCAGCCGTGGACGGAGGCGAGCTCCCTGAGCAGGGCCGCATCCCCGGACCTGTTCCTGCCGAACCGAAAATCCTCTCCGACCACAAGACCCCTGATGAAAAGGCTTCTCTCAAGCGAATCCAGGAAATCATCGGGATCCATGTCGGCGAGCTCCCTGGTAAATGGTATCCTTACGATCTCAGGCACCCCCAGACAGCTGCCCAAAATATCCTTTTCTGGCTCGGTGAACAGAGGCAGAAAGGCCCTGCGCCCAAGAACTGCCTGGGGATGGGGGAAGAAGGTCACAACACACCAGGAATCGGAGATCTTTTTAGAGATAACTTCCGCGGCATGGAAGAGACTCCTGTGTCCCAGGTGAAAACCGTCGAAAGATCCGATAACGGCTATCATCAGTGGTCATCCTTCCAGTAGTATGTTCGTGACCGGTCTGCCCATGGTTCTGCCTTTCCCCGCCTCGATCCTTGCAAAGGAGAGCACCCTTCTCCCGGTGATCACAACCAGGCCCTCTCCAGGGTATGCGCCCCACCCTCTTCTCTCGAGCCTTTCAAAAGGGACGGGCCGGCCTGATAAGATGAGGTCCTCCTCGGGAGGGTGTGCCGTGAAGGTGGTAAAACTGCTTGAGATGACCGAAAGGGGAAGGATCCTCTCCTGCAGGGAGTGGGCATTCATTGCGGCCAGATCATCGCTTGGAATACCGTCGGGCAAGATAAAGGGCCCCAGGGACGTCCTGGTCAGGCTCGAGACCACCGCGCCACATCCCAGGGCTGCTCCAAGGTCTCTTACTATACTCCTGACGTAGGTGCCCTGATGGCATGTGATCCCAAGAGGAACTTCCAGGTCGCCTTCAAGGGGGCCTGCCCTCCTGATCGAGGTTACCAGAACCGGTCTTGCTTCAAGCTGGACATCGAAGCCCCTTCGTGCCATTGAGTGAGCCCTTCTGCCCTTTACCTTGACGGCCGAAAAGGACGGGGGTACCTGGTCCCGGAGACCCGAAAAGGAGAGCAGCGCCCTGTCTATGCCTGCCTCGTCGGCCTTGCCTGCGTCCCCCAGGGCAATGACCTGCCCTGAAAGGTCGTCGGTGTCCGTACTAGATCCAAGGCGAGCCGTTACAAGGTATGTCTTTGGGAGCATCATCACGAACCGGGAGGCCCTTGTCGCCCTTCCGACAAGAAGGACAAGGATCCCTGAAGCCGTCGAGTCAAGTGTACCCGCGTGCCCCACTCTCACGCTGCCGCCAAGGATCCTCTTAACCAGGTTGGTACACTGGGTGCTTCTCGTCCCCGGCGCCTTGTCAATTACCAGAAAGCCCGATCTCATCAAGTTCCTCCAGCCTTGAAAGAAAGGCCTTCAGCGATCTCTCAGGGGTTTCTCCCATCCTGCAACCCGAGGCGCGTTCATGTCCTCCCCCACCCCATAAGGCAGCCATTTCCCTTGCGTTCAGTGGATCCCTTGTACGGATGCTTACACGGCAGCACCCCTCATCCTCCTGGAAGAGCAGAGCGGCGCGAACACCCCTGACAGATAGAAGGGCGTTGACCAGATCCTCCGTATCCTCCCTTGTCGCTCCGCTGGAAGAAAGGTCCTCTCTCGTAAGGAAAGTGGCGCAGACCTTCCCGTCAAGGTGAAGGGTGGCCCTGGAGAGACCTGTGCCCCAAAGGTGCAGTCCTGCAAGGGAACGGTTCTCGAAGACTTTCCGGAATACCCTGGAGGGTTCGGCTCCTCTTGCTACCAGATCGGCTGCCGTTCTGAGCGTCCTCCCGTCCGTTGAGGGGAACCTGAAAAAACCGGTGTCGGTAGCAACAGCCGTAAAGAGGGGATCGGCCATCTCCCTGGTTATCTCCCATCGGGCAGAAAGGAAGAGTTCGTATATCATCAATCCGACCGAAGAGGCTTCCTCGTCGACCCAGTTGAAGGTCCCGAACCTGCTGTTGTCCCCGTGGTGATCGATATTGATCACCGCTACCCTGTCCCCGACCTGCGTGAGCCCGCCCACGGTCCTCCCGGGGTTACTGGTATCCGTCACGACCACAGCCATTTCCCCGTATCCGGTCATCCCTTCAAGGGTTTCGGTGGTGACGTACTTCTCGCTGAAGGGGAGGAATCCGTATACCCGTGGGAAGGGATCTGGTCCGAACCATGAACACTTTTTACCCAGCGCCATGCCCTTAAGGAAGAGGGCACTTCCGCACCCAAGGGTGTCTCCGTCGGGCTTCTCGTGGGCCAGGATGATCCACTCCGGAACTTTTTCAAGGGATCGGATCATCTCCTTGAAATCCTTCAATTTCCCCGATCCTCCGTTCCTTCTTCAGCCTCTGGGATCTCGAGACTGTCCAGTATCTCATCAATTGTCCGGGCCCGGTCTTCGGTAGTATCGTAGACGAAGTGAAGCTCCGGCACCTGGCGGAGATGCATCCTTTTCCCCAGCATGGACCTGAGAACCCCCGCCGCACGGTTAAGCGCCGTCTCGACGATCTCACGCTTCCCGGGAACAAGGGTCCTGAAATAGACCTTGGCATGGGAGAGGTCCCTGCTGCAGGATACCTCCGATAGGACAGCCTCTTTCAATGAGTCGTCCTTTATCCTTATCCTGATCAGGTCGGAGATCTCACGAAGAAGCTCTCTGTTGATCCTTTCAATCCTGAAAGCCGGCATATCTTTCAACCTCTTTGATCTCCCGAACAAGAAGGAATTCGCCCTTTTCCTCCATCGAACGGATCATCCGCAACAGCGAGTCGAGCCTTTCCCCGGCCTCGGAAGGAGAGGACGAGACAGCGGAAAAGGCCAGGAAACCATCCTGGAATGACCCCTCGGGACCAAGATCGGCCGAGGAGACGTTGAGCCTGCTTCGCGCCCTTTCCAGGAGTGACCTGGTGACCTGCCTTCGGTCCTTGAGGCTGGCGGCTCCGGGTATTTTCAGCTGGACCACGAGGACACCGCAGAAGAGGGTCTGTTCCCCCATCAATCGAGGGTCCTCTTTTCCTCTACCAGTTCGAAGGCTTCAACAATGTCCCCTTCGTGGAAATCCTGCTGGTTCGAGAAGCTCATCCCGCACTCGTAACCGGAGGTTACTTCCCTGGCGTCGTCCTTGAACCTCCTGAGAGCTGACAGGTTCCCCTCCCAGTAAACGACGCCATCCCTAATCAGCCTTACCTTCCCTCCTCTTTTGATCAAACCCTCGGTCACGTAACACCCGGCAACCTTTCCGGCCTTGGGCACCTTGAAAACAGCACGTATCTCGGCCTGCCCCAGCACCTGCTCCCTGATGGTTGGGGCAAGCATCCCTTCCAGGGCTGCGTGAACATCTTCGATAACGTCGTATATTATCCTGTAAAGCCTGATCTGTATCCCTTCATCCTCGGCCATCCTCTTGGCGTTGGGGTCGGGCCTGACGTTGAAACCGATGATGATAGCGTTGGATGCCGAAGCAAGCATAACGTCTGATTCGGAGATCCTTCCTACCCCTTCATGGACGAACTGGATGCCCACCTCGCTGGTCTCTATCTTCTTCAGGGAGGCCTTTAGAGCTTCCAGTGATCCCTGGACATCGCACTTGAGAACAACAGGCAGGGTGGGGGTCTCCCCCATCTGCATACGGTCGTACATCTCCTCCAGGGTGATCTTTCTTGCCGGTCCCGATCCTGCCTCTTTACGTGCCGTCTCTCTCTCGTTCATTACCTGGCGGGCTTCCTTCTCGCTCAAGACAACGGTGAACATCTCGCCGGGCTGTGGGACACCGGAGAAACCCAGTATCTCAACGGCGGTGCTGGGACCGGCCTCTTCAGTCTGGTTCCCGGAATCTCCTATCATGGCCCTGATCTTCCCCCATGCCGAGTCGGTCCGGATAATGTCACCTCTCTTAAGGGTGCCCTGTTGCACCAGAACGGTTGCCACAGGTCCCTTTCCCTTGTCCAGCCTGGCCTCGATCACCGTTCCTTCGGGAGAGACCGAGGGGTCTGCCTTGAGCTCCAGCATATCGGCCACGATAAGTACCATTTCAAGAAGCTGTTCGATGCCATGTCCTGTAACTGCCGAAATGTCAACGAAAATCGTGTCCCCGCCCCACTCCTCCGGTACAAGTCCGTAGTCGGAGAGCTGCTGTCTGACCCTGTCGGGGCGGGCCTCGGGTTTATCAATCTTGTTCACGCTGACCACGATGGGTACTCCTGAGGCCTTGGCGTGATTCAGGGCCTCCACTGTCTGCGGCTTGACCCCGTCGTCAGCGGCAACTACAAGGATCACTATGTCCGTTGCCTGGGCCCCCCTGGCTCTCATGGCAGTAAAAGCCTCATGTCCGGGGGTATCCAGGAATACTATCCTTTTCCCCTTATGGACCACCGTTGAGGCTCCGATATGCTGGGTTATTCCTCCCGCCTCGGTTTCGGTGATCCTGGTCTTCCTTATGTGATCCAGAAGGGTCGTCTTCCCATGGTCAACGTGCCCCATGACGGTAATTATCGGAGCCCTTTCAAGGAGGTTATCGCCCCTGAAGAGAGGTTTTCTGCTAACCACTGCACTCTCCTCGGTGGACTGTTCATCACCTGTTACTATCTCTATCGCGAGTTCTGACGAAAGGACCTTCAGGATCTCATCTGTAACTGGCGAATTGGCAGGGATCATGTGGCCTGAAGAGACCAGGATCTTGACCAGTTCCCCGGGTTTCTTCCCCAGATGGATCGCCACCTCATTGATAAGAGCCCCTTTGGGGACGACCACCTTTCTGGAAGGAACGCTGTCGCGGCAAGGCCCCTTTCTCCCTTCGCTGACGGCATCCTCGACCAGCTGGGCAGTCTCGGACTCTATTGAGCTCATATGGTTCTTGACCTCTACACCGAGATCCCTAAGGAGATCCATCATCTCCCTGTTGGTTTTTCCCAGCATCTTTGCCAGTTCATAGACCCTGATCTTGCTCATATCTATCGGCCTCCTCGGTCAGCAGCTTTTCGATCTTCTCCGAAAGTCCATTCTCAAGGGGCAGTCCGACGATCTGTGTCTGACTGGTGGAAAGGAGGCGCCCCAACTCTTCCCTTCCGAGATTCCCTGTGACCATGACCCGGCACATGCCTCTTCTCCTGTAGCCTTCTATCATGGACCTGACGTTCCGGGAATGGTCGCCTGACAGAATGATCAGGAGCCTTTTGCCTCTCCTGAGTTCAGCCTTGACAGTATCCTGCCCCGAAAACAGTAACCCTGCCCTCCGGGCGATCCCCAAAAGACCCGAAAGCCTATCGTTCATGGCCGTTCCCCTCCGGAACGGATCTGTCCGCGATCTCGTCAAGAAGTGCGGAGATGGATACAAATATCTCATCTGGAACCTGCGACCTGAGAGATCTTGAAAGCTGCTTTCTCTTTCGGGCAAGTTCCAGGCAGCTCCGTTTTCTGCAGAGATAGACCCCTCTTCCCGGGGCTCTCCCGGTGGGATCGACGACGATCTCTCCGTCGGGGCTCCTTACGATACGCAACAGTTCGGTCCTGCGGAACTCTCCTCCGCAACCGGCACAGGTCCTGGGTCTTCTTCTCTTTCCGGGTCCCGTCGCCGTTCCGATCATGCCCCATCCTCTCCAGGGGTTATCAGGTCCTCGAAAAGGTCCTGGAGGGTGGGCAGCTTCTCTGGTTCGAGCACCTTGATATCGATCTTCCACTTTGTCAGACGAGCGGCCAGCCTGACGTTCTGTCCGGCCTTTCCTATGGCAAGGGAGAGGTGATCAGGCCTGACGAACACCTGGACGGATCTCTCCTGTTCAAGAACTGGTTCGACCTTCAGGACCCGGGCCGGCGAAAGGGCGTTCCTGATAAAGACCAGAGGATCGCTGCTCCATACGACCACGTCTATTCTTTCGCCGCCGAGCTCTTTGCTTATGGACTTGATCCTGGCACCTGCGTTACCGATACAGGCCCCTACGGGATCCACGTTGGGATCAAGGGTGGATACGGCTACCTTGGCCCTTGCGCCAGACTCCCTTACTATCTCCCTGATCTCGATGGTCCCCTCCCTGATCTCGGGGATCTCAAGCTCAAGAAGCTTCCTCAAAAGTCCCGGATGGCTCCGGGAGACGACGATCTTGGGTCCCCTGGTCGTCTGTCTCACCTCTACGAGGAAGAACTTCATCCTGCTTCCGAGAGAATAGGATTCCCCGACTATTCTCTCTTCCCTGGGCAGAATGGCCTCGGTTCTGTCGTTCAGCCTCACCAGGACCTGGTCGTTCTCGGACTTGAACACCACCCCGTTGACAAGATCGCCGATCTTGTCCGAGAACTCCTCGTATATGACCTGCCTCTCGGCATCCTTCAGCCTCTGAATAATGACCTGCCTTGCTGTCTGGGCTGCTATGCGACCGAATTTCTCCGGTTCGACCTCCACCCTGACTATATCTCCAAAAGAAACGTCATCGAAGCCAAGTTTTGATGCCTCTTCCATGGACAGCTCCGTGTCAGGATCGTTCACCACTTCCACTATCTGCCTGACCTCGCAGATGGATACTTCCCCACTCTCCAGGGCCACGAAGACCTCGATATTCTGATCTCCCCCCCGGTACTTTCGGTAGGCGGATATCATCGCCGCCTCGAGGCCCGAGGAAATGACCTCCAGGGGCAAGTTCCTCTCCTGGGTTATCTGCTTCAGGGCTCGAACGAAATCGCGTCCCAGCTGCATTACTGCTGCCCCCTTTTCTTTTTTCCCTTGGCTACGGGCTTTTCCGGGCCCGGCATTTCAAAGACCAGGTTCGCTCTTGAAATGTCATTGAAGGGGACAGAGATCTCCCCCGATCCGTCTTCGCGGAACAGGACAGTCTCCCCGGAAACGGAAATAACAGTTCCTGTCAGATTCTTTCGTCCATCGAGACCGCTTTTGAGTCGTATCTTTGCCCTCTTCCCCGAAAAACGTTCATAGTCAGAGATCTTGAAAAGGGGTCTCTCGATCCCCGGGGAACTGACCTGCAGGAAGTATCTATCAGGCAAACCAGGGTCACTGTCGTCGAGCATTCTTCCCAGCTTTCTCGACACGATCTCGCAGTCCTTGACATTAATGCCGCCCAGACTGTCGATCAGCACCCTGAGAACCGTACGGCCCTCCTCCAATGCCAGTCCGGACCAGACGTATTCATAACCGGATTCCTCGACCAGCTCTCTGATGGAACCATGCATCCTGTGCACAGCCTCTCTTTCGACCTGTCTTGTCATTCTCAAAGCACCACCTGCTACAAAACTGTTAAACCTGTTTTAAGAGCGGATAAAAAACGAAGAGCAGGATCTCCCTGCTCTTCGCCCCATCCAGAACTTTGAAGGCGGTTCAACTTTGATGAGTATACCACGCCCTCAAGACTTTTTTCAACTTGTTCCGAGAACCGACAGCGACACGGTTGTGATTGAAAGACCCTTCGTTCGGGACCAGGTTCGCCGACTTTCCAGCCTTTCCATATCTATTCCATTCGGTAGTTCGGGGCCTCCTTGGTTATCACCACATCGTGGGGATGGCTCTCCTTGACACCAGCGCCGGTTATTTTGACGAAGTTGGCATCTTCCTGCAGCCGTTCGATATTGGAGGCGCCTACGTAACCCATGCCTGATCTCAGACCACCCACAAGCTGATATGCAATAGCGCTCATCGGGCCTTTGTAGGGGACGAGTCCCTCGATCCCTTCCGGGACCAGTTTCTCCTCTTCCTGGCCCTCCTGGAAATAGCGGTCCTTGCTCTCGCCGCCCTTCATCGCCCCCAGGGAGCCCATCCCCCTGTAACTTTTGAAGGACCTTCCCCGGTAGATGACAACCTCTCCGGGACTCTCGTCCGTACCGGCGAAAAGGGATCCTATCATTACCGAATCAGCTCCGGCTGCAATGGCCTTGACCACGTCTCCCGAGTACCTTATCCCCCCGTCGGCAATAACTGTCTTGCCTCTGGAGTGAGCCACTTTGGCAACTCTCATGACCGCTGAAAGCTGGGGGATGCCGATTCCCGCAATAACCCGTGTGGTGCATATCGATCCGGGCCCGACCCCCACTTTGACCGCATCCGCTCCAGCGTTGATGAGCGCTTCGGCCGCCTCTCCGGTTGCGATATTTCCTCCAACAAGCGCGACTCCGGGGAAGTTCCTCCTGACAAGTCCTACTGTTTCCATCACGGACCTGGAGTGTCCATGGGCCGTATCAACTACAAGAACATCAATGCCCGCCTCAACCAGATTGGCTGCCCTTTCCAGGGCTCCCTCCCCGACACCAAGCGCAGCACCGACCCTGAGTCTTCCCCTGGAGTCCTTCGATGCCTGGGGGAAGTCCCTGGCCTTCTGTATATCCTTGATGGTGATCAGACCTTTCAGGATCCCGTCACGGTCGACGATAGGGAGTTTTTCGATCTTGTGTTTCATCAGTATCTTGGTGGCGCCTTCAAGATCCGTGCCAACGGGTGCCGTGACCAGGTTCTCATGGGTCATAACCCCGCTGATGGGCTGCTGGTAGTCGGTAACGAAACGAAGGTCACGGTTGGTTATTATCCCTACCAGTCTACGCCTGTCGTCGACAATTGGTACTCCCGATATATGGTAGTGGTCCATGAGCTCGACTGCATCCTTGACCAGGTCCTCGGGGTGGAGGTAGAAGGGGTCCACGATGACCCCTGATTCGGAGCGCTTGACCTTGTCAACCTCGGCGACCTGTTTTTCCCAGCTCATATTCCGGTGGATAATACCTATCCCACCCTCTCTCGCAAGAGCGATGGCCAGCCTGCTTTCTGTCACAGTGTCCATCGCTGCGCTACAGAGGGGGATGTTGAGGCTTATCTCCGGGGTCAGGAAGGAGGAGACATCGACCTGGGACGGTATCACCTCGCTGTAGGATGGTACCAGGAGCACGTCGTCGAATGTCAGCCCATCTCCAATTATCCTTTTCTCGGGACCGTCCATCTGGGCACCTCCTCTTGGTCCGGGATGATCCAGCCTGTCGTTCCTTTTACTCTGTTGGCAGAGAGTCTATACCAAAGAGGGCCTTCCCTGCAACTGTCACGCATCGGGAGTTTCATCGGGGTGAACATGCCAGGGATCCCCTTCGGTCACAAGCCGGGCAACGGCCCAGCATCTCATGGCTTCGCCGTTCCCCACATCACCTGTCCATTCACCGGATTTGAAGGTAAGCGAGACCGTTCCCGGTCTTTCCGCGAACAGGACGTCTGTCAGGTTCTTTCGGATCTCATCCGCCATTGGCGCAAGGCGGGGTACCTGGGCATTGACCACAACGTTCACCGATGACACGGTGAATCCCTTCTCCCTCGCCATTTCAACTGCTTCCTTAAGGATATCTAGACTTCGGATATCCCTGAAACGCCCCTCTGAAGCCGGGAAAAGGTTGCCAATGTCGGGCAGGTGGGCCGCTCCAAGCACAGCATCTGCAACGGCATGGCAGAGAAGGTCTCCGTCGGAGTGTCCGCAAAGCCCAAGGGGAAAGGGTATCACTAGTCCCCCCAGGACCAGGGGGATGCCAGGGGAGAGTCGGTGGACATCGAAACCGAAGCCAGTTCTTTCAACAGAAGACCCCCTCAGGACCCGGTGGGCCAACTCCATGTCCTCGGGGAAAGTGATCTTGAAGTTCAGGGGATCTCCCCTGGTCCACCCGAGATCCCTTCCGGAAACCAGCCAGGCCTCCGCCTCGTCGCTGAAGTGGCCGGGGGTCTCCTCTAGAACGCGCTGGATCTCCTCAGATGGGAAAGCCTGGGGTGTCTGGGTCGCCAGAAGACCTTCGCGGGGAACACTCGCGTCAATGACACCCTGTTCTGCATGTTTGAGGGCATCCGTTACCGGTAGAAGGGGTACGGCCGAACCCCTTTCCACCGCCTCACCGACAAGACGACGGCATAGCATCGGCGATACGAAGGGTCGTGCGGAGTCGTGGATCATCACCCTTTTACCCCTTGCCGCCTTGAGCCCGTTGAGAACGGAGTCCCGTCTCCTCTCTCCGCCCGGTACCATCACAAGGTCTATCCGGGACCGGATACGCGCGGTCCCTGCCTCCATAGAACTCTCCATCCCCGGCGGTACCACGAGAACTATCTGGTCCACTCCATCTGCTTTCAGCTTCAGCGCCGTCCTGGCGGACCACTCCCAGAGAGGCATTTCTCCCAGCTTCTCGAACTGCTTCGGGGGACCTCCGAATCGCCTCCCCTTACCGGCGGCGACGATCACAAAGGACCACTCCCTCATTGACGCACCTCTTTTCTGATCCTGCCGAAGACCATCCTCCCCGCCGAGGTCTGGAGCATGGATGTTACTACCACCTCCACCCTCTTCCCGATGAAGCCTTCGCCGTCCTCGACGACGATCATGGTGCCGTCGTCGAGATAACCCACCCCCTGCTGGGGCTCCTTGCCTTCACGGAGAACATCCACTGTGATGGCTTCTCCCGGAAGCAGGGTGGGTTTAAGGGCGTTGGCAAGCTCGTTGACGTTGAGAACACTGATCCCCTGGATCTGTGCAATTTTGTTAAGGTTGTAGTCAGTGGTGACCACCTTGGCATTCAGCTCCCTTGCGAGGGCGACGAGTCCCTCGTCAACAGAGCCCACGTCGAAATCCTTGAGGGTCACTTCCGGGATCTGGACGGTCACATCGGAGAGCTGTCGGATCTCGTTGATGATATCCAGCCCTCTTCTCCCCTTGGTCCTCCGTGTGGGATCCGAGGAGTCCGCTATGGCCTGGAGCTCGTTCAGAATGAACCTGGGAAGGATGAAGGGTCCCTCCAGAAAACCCGTAGCAGCTATCTCAAGGATCCTTCCATCGATAATGACACTCGTATCGAGGACCTTGACGGAGGTCCTTTCGCTCCCCGTATCAACAGAAAGGTCAGCCATGCTGTTGGTACCGTTCTCTCTGGCTCTCTTCCCCCGGATACTGAAACGCTGCTTTAGACCTCCGATGGAGCTCCACATACCATGGATCTCCTCCCTCCTTTTCAGGAAGAGGGTAACGCCAAGATATCCAAGGGCCACGTTGAGCAGGACCGCCAGGTAGCTACCTAAAACGGGAAGATCCGCAAAGGGAAGGGCGGCCAGGTTGGCCACTATCAGGCCGGCGATAAGCCCTGCCAATGCGACCGAGATGTCATGCCAGCTCAGGGTTTCGAGGTTCCTCTCAAAGGATGATCCTATAAAGCCGAGTATTCTCACAAAAACCGGTGTGATCAGGTATCCGATCATGGCGAAAAGAACAACACCGAAGACAAAGGGGATGAACGAATAGGGGAAGGCCCCTTGGGGCCACCACTCCTGCAGGACAGCAATCCTTACGGCCTGGTAGCCGGCTATCCCGCCAAGGAATACGAAAATCGCCCTTGCCAGATAAAGCATCAGCTTGACTATCCCTTCGGCCATGTTCTCACTCCTTTCCTTCTCTGTTCCTTTCGGGGATCCTGACATCGACCCTTGACTCTATCGAAGCGTGCAGGGTCACCCGGTCGGCGTAACCGATGGTTCCTCCAAGGGGCAGTCCGAAAGCGAGCCTTGTTATCCTGGGACCCGTCGTCTTCAGGGAATCAAGAACGGCGTAGAAAGTAAGATCTCCCTCGACACTCGGGTTGGTCGCAATTATTATCTCCCTGAAACCCCCTCGAGTCGCGTATTCCCTGAGTTTAGCGATCCTCTCCGGCGCCAGGTCCTCACCGTCCATGGGGGAGACCCTCCCGCCAAGGATAAAATACAGCCCCGAAAAGACACCGGCCTGTTCAATGGATATCATATCTTCAACGTTCTCCAGAACACAGAGTGTGCCCCTGTCCCGAAAGGGGTCCGAGCATACTGGGCAAGGATCCTCCGTGGTCAGGTTGCCGCATATGGAGCAAGGGAAAGTGTTCTCCCGAACTTCAGATATGGTGAAGGCAAGTTCATCTGAGAACTCTCCAGGCTGCTGCAGAAGGAAAAGGGCGAACCTTCTGGCCGTCTTGTCACCCACTCCCGGAAAGCGGGAAAAGAGTTTCATCAACTTTTCTACGGGTTCAGAAATGGACAACTCCAGCCTCCTATCCCATCCCGGGAATACCCAGACCAGCTCCGAACCTGCCAAGCCGGGACTGGGCCAGTTCCTTGCTCTTCCTTGAAGCATCACTGATGGCGGCAAGGAGGAGGTCCTCCAGCATTTCCTTCTCTTCGGGATCGATAACTTCGGGCTCAATGGAGATACATACGATCTCTCCCTGACCCGTAGCCGTTACCTTGACCATGCCACCCCCTGATACTCCTTCTACCCTCTCCCTGGTCAATTCCTCCTGGATCCTTCCTATCTCGGACTGGAGTTTCTGCGCCTGTTTCATCATCTGTTCCATGTTCATCGTCCTTATCTCACCCCTCCATAGCTGTAGAGCCTGTAAAAGTTCCCTTCTCTGTCGCATCGGGTCAATGATGATAACCTGTCCCTTTCTCTATCGCAATAGCCCTGTAGACCTGTTCGAAGAGGAGCAGGAGGCTCATGTCGTGAGTAAGGGTCATCGGGGAAAGGGATACCGGCACATCGGCCCTGGCCTTTACCGCACCCGAAACACCGAAAGGGCCTCCCACACACAGTATCACACGACCGCCGGTGCCTCGGAGTTTTTCAAAGAGCCAACGGGAGAACCCTTCGCTGGTGAAGCTGTTGCCGGAGTCTTCGAGAAGGGCAAGAAGGTCCCTCTCATTGATCCTTTTGAGGATCGCCGCACCCTCTTCCCGGAGGGATGCCACGGAGGACTTGCCTCCGGAACTCCTTACCGCCTCCCACTGGAACGGAACGCAACTGCCTATCCGCCGATGGTACTCCTCTATTCCGTTTTTATAAAGGGGGTTTTTGGGTCTCCCCACTGAAAGGATCACAAGCTTCAATTGGAGCCACGTCTGCCCTGGATCCCGAAAGATCGGGAACGGGAGGTTCTTGCCCTTTTCCCGAGCATCTTCTTGACCGAGAAGGCTTCATCCCTCTCCCTCTCAGCCAGGGCCAGCCTTATCCTTCTCTGCTGCCCCTCCAGTCCCGGGAGCATCTCCTGTTCAAGGTTGTTCACCTTTCTCCTGGTCTTCTCGAACTCCAGCTCCAGGGCATCCAGTTTGGATTTGAGGTTAATGTACTTCCAGAGAACAGGTTCTATCCTGGCCAGGGTCTCCAAAAGCTCATCCACGTGCATCGAAGCCAGGGCAGGATCCATAAGCATTCCTCCCAGGAGAGGTCCCCTCCCCTCGTCCTCAGGGAAGAACTGGGAGTACTTGCACCCCATAAGGGCATGACGGACGATCCTGACCTTCCGCGGTTCGATCCCCCATGACAGCAGCGTCATCACCGATTCACCCTCGAAGAGCTGGACAAGGGCATAGGCGTAGGAGACGAAAGATAGCATGCTCTCAACTTCCTGCCTCATTGTCCGGAAGGTAGCCCGGTCGGTCTCGATCTCCCTTAGCAAGGCCTCTTTTTTCCTTTCCAGAAGGGAACAGCCGAAACGCATATTTTCAATCTTCCGAGAGATCTCGATCAGTTCGCTCCTTGATACGGGGACATCACTGTTCATCGATCCGGACTCTCCCTGTCTCCTCAACAAGATCGGCGGGGATCCTGAAAAGTTCCTCGTCGGGGAGGACCGAGAGGGCTTTTAACCCCGCCGACAAAGATTCCTCTATGGAAAGAGCGTTGTCGCCCTGGTTGAGGAAAACTCTCTCGAAGACCGAACCGAACCGGAGGTAGTGAAGCTCCGTTTCTGTAAGGCCCTCATCCCCTACGATCAGCCTCAGCCTGGATGCTTCCCTGGACCTCGCATAGGAGGCAAAAAGCTGGTCAGCTACCTGCCTATGACCAGAAAAGGTCTTCCCTTCGCCGATCCCTTTGTTCATAAGCCTGCTGAGACTCGAAAGAACATTGATCGGAGGGTAGACACCTCTCGCCTGAAGCCCCCTGTCCAGGACTATCTGGCCTTCAGTAATGTACCCTGAAAGGTCAACCACCGGGTGGGTCATGTCATCCCCCGGCATTGAAACAATGGGCAGCTGGGTTATGCTACCATTAATCCCCTTTATGCATCCGGCTCTTTCGTAGAGGCTTGCAAGGTCAGAATAGAGATATCCCGGGAAGCCTCTTCTACCCGGGGCCTCCTCCCTAGCGGAACTAACCTCTCTGAGGGCTTCGCAGTAGTGAAGCATGTCCGTCATTACAACAAGAACGTCATAGCCACGATCGAAAGCAAAATACTCCGCTATCGTCAGGGCCGTTCTTGGCGCAAGAAGCCTCTCCACGGCGGAGTCGCTTGCAAGGTTGACAATGAAGACCCCGTTGAAGAGAGCTCCCGTCTCCTCGAAGGAATCCCTGAAGAACCTGGCTTCCCTCTCCGTTATTCCTATGGCGGCGAAGACGACCAGAAATCTCTCGGGGTTACCCGGAACATGAGCCTGCCTGACCACCTGGGCGGCTATCTCATTAGCGGGTAAGCCTGACCCCGAAAAGATAGGCAATTTCTGGCCTTTCACCAGGGTGTTGAGAAGGTCTATGGACGATATGCCCGTCTCAACGAATTCACTTGGGCTCGCTCTCATGGCCGGGTTAAGAGGGGAACCTGTTATAGGAGCCTCCTTCTCAAAACAGGGAAGTGCCTTGCCGCTCCTTGGAACACCCCGGCCGTCGAGGGTCTGCCCCATCAGGGAGGGTCCCAGGCGGACCTTGACCACATCCTTCTCGAACCATACAGTGCAGTCGCCTGGGTTCAGTCCGATGGTCCCCTCGAAGACCTGGATCGCACAGATATTGCCGTCGACCTGCAGTACCTGCCCAGTCCTCCTCCCCTCACCGGTCTCTATGGTCACGACCTCCCCAAGGGCCGCTTTCCTTGCGTTGGAAACGAAGACCAGGGGTCCCGATATACCGTTGACAAGTCTGGAACCTTCCCTGTAAAGGACCATATCAGGAGCCCTCCAATCCGGAAAGGGACCGGGTCAGGTCGTCAAGCCATGCGGAAGACCGTTCCTGGAACTCCTCTGTCGATGTTCCCCTGAGTGAAAGGACTCTCCGCAACAGGCCGAGGCCCTGTATCTGCTGATGCAGGACCCCCTTTTTGATCTCCTCCCTGACCAGTTCATGAAGATCTTTCAGGGTACCAGCGAACTGCATCTGTCTTTCCAGGGAGTTGAAGGCATCCAGAGGATCAAAGGCGTTCTGCTGAAGAAAGGTTATCCTTATGATCTCGCCCATCTCCAGGTCCCACTTGTCCTGTTCTGAAAGGGCATCCCTGCCAACGATCTGGACGAGTGAGAGAAGCTCCGTCTCACGGTCCAGCAGCTCCCTGAGGAAGGAGACTCCATCTCTCCACTCCTTACCGAGGTTCTCCATGAAATAGGCCTCAAGAGCCTTTTCGTAGAGAGAGTAGCTCTGTTTCCAGTTAATTGAAGGAAAATGGCGGCTCTCGGCAAGCCTTTTGTCGAGGGCCCAGAAAGCTCCCGAAAGTCTCAGGCTCGCCTGGGTGACGGGTTCCGAGAAATCCCCGCCCCCGGGGGAAACGGCGTTGAATATGGTGATCGATCCCTTTCTTCGGGGCTCTCCCAGGGCCATGACCCTTCCTGCCCTCTCGTAGTATTGCGCAAGCCTGGACCCGAGGTAGGCGGGGTACCCCTCTTCACCGGGCATTTCGCCCAGGCGTCCCGATATCTCCCTCAACGCCTCTGCCCAGCGGGAGGTAGAGTCGGCCATGAGCGCGACGTCAAGTCCCATGTCACGGAAATATTCGGCTATGGTCATCCCGAGGTATATGCTGGCTTCCCTTGCGGCGACAGGCATGTTCGAGGTGTTCGCTATCAATACCATTCTATCCATCAAAGGTCTTCCTGTGTGGGGATCCCTGATGTGGGGGAACTCTTCAAGGACCTCCGTCATTTCATTGCCCCTCTCTCCACATCCAATATACACGACCACCTCAGCATTGCACCACTTGGCCAGTGACTGTTGGGTGACGGTCTTGCCCGTGCCGAAACCACCGGGGACCACAGCCGCCCCGCCCAGCGCGACGGGAAAAAGAGTGTCAAGCACTCTCTGCCCAGTGATCAGGGGTTCCGAGAAAGAGAGCTTATCCTCGCAGGGACGTGGTGTCCTTACGTGCCAGCGCTGGCAGAGGGAGATCTCCTGTCCGTTCTCGAGGAGGCATACTGTATCATCGACACTGAACACCCTGTCTCCCGGGGCTATCTCCTTTACCCTCGACGGGCCGCTTCCGGGAGGCACCAGGATCAGGTGCCTGAAACCCTCTCCCTCAATGACGGATCCTATGACATCGCCTGGAAGAACAGCGTCTCCGCAGGCCCTTATGGGGGTAAACTCCCATTTTTTTTTGGTATCAAGACTTCTGGAGAAGAAACCTCTTTTCAGAAAGCATGAGACGCCATCTTCCGAAAAACTCCCGAGCAGGGGTCTTCCTATTCCGTCGAGGACGCTGCCCAGAAGCCCGGGACCAAGATCGATACCCAGAAGTTCCCCGGTAAATTCGACCGGCTCTCCCACATGGACACCGTCGATCTCTTCGTAGACCTGTATGTCGACTTCTGTTCCATCTATTCTGATAACCTCTCCGAGGAGACGTTCATTACCCACTCTTGCGACCTCGAAGTTCGAGACCGGCTGGTCCCGATCGGCCCGTATGACTGTCCCTGCAAGGCTCCTGATCCTTCCCATGTTGGACATATCGCTCACTCCCAACCCTTTACGCTGCTTTTGAGGGAGGGCATCTGCACCCAGACAGGGTCAGAGGTCTTCGCCTTCCTCTTGTAGAACTCCGGGATACTCTCTGCCCAGTCCGATTCGACCAGCACAAAGGCGACCTCTTCGCTCTGAAGCTTCTGGAAACAGTCCGGAAAGTCCTCGGGACCTTCGCAGACGATAGCTTCGAACCCCAGGAGGGACCATAACTCAATGAAAAGCTGTCTTCCAAGGACGTACCCCTTGCCGTAGTTCTGTTTCTCCAAAAAAGTCACCCCGTAAGGACCAGCTTGTCGATGATAGTATCCACTTCAAGACCCATGTCCACGCCTACCACGAGAGCGTTAAGGTTCTGCCACTCCAGAAGCTGGTGAGCTATGAACGCCGTTGCAACTTCTATGCCGAGGAGGTCCTTTCTTCTCTGTGCTATCTGCCATTTCCAGAACTCCCTCATTGCCCTGCCCGTCACCATTTCCGCGGGGCCTCCCTGGAAGCGTCCCAAAATGGTCTCCCAGGGTGTCGAGGCGAGGAGATCCTCCGGCCGGGAGGAATTCCTGAGCCGGTCTGCGGAGAGGGAATATCCTCCTTCAATGAAAAGTTCTCCCGCCTTTTCCCCGGGAAGGACGCCGGCGGCGACCCTTGACCATATATTCATGTTCCATATGTCGATAGACCGCCCCAGCAGCTCCCTGACAAGAGCAGAATCCTTGGTCCTGTGACTGTCCAGGATCTCGTCAAGGTATGTCAATACCCCCGACAGAAAGATCCTTTCGCTTGCAGGAAGGCTGGATCCTTTGGCTACCTGGCCGCAAGCCCGGCCCAGAGCCCTCGAAAGTTGGTGATCAAAGGCAAGACACTTGTCGATCACATGGGTAATGGAGTGGCTCTTCCAGAGATCTGCGAAAAAAGTCACCGGAAGGGTTCCGTAACCGTGCCACTGGGGGTGACCTTCGTAGAGGGCACCGGTGAAGTAGTACCTGAGAAGGAGCCTTCCGTTATGAAGGTCGGCCCTGGCAAGAAGCACCGTCATAAGGTCCTCGGGCTCCCCCATGGCCATCTTCCTGGCATGGTTGAGGGTGTCTGCCGAGGTGTCCGCGAGTGCCACCTCTATCCTCCGACGGGTCGAGAGCGGTTGTTCGACCAGACTTTTCCTGAAACTTTTTCCGTACCTGGTCTCAAGCAGAAAGACCTCTATCTCCTCAAGCCGTCGGAATGCCAGACGCCGATAGTCCTCTTTCACCAGGAAGTCCGAGAAGTGAGCCCGGAGCCTGGCGTTAAGGTAGCCGTAGTTCTCGGGAAGATCCTTCAGATCCTTCAAGAACATGACAGTAGCTCTCCGAGAGGTCTCGAACAAGTTCTTTCTGGAACAGGTCCCACCTGGTCTTTATCGTGTTATCAACAAAGACGGACCGAGTGCCGGCATCAGTGACAAGGCAACCACCCCACGATGTATCTTCTTCGCTCTCCTCCACGGCAATTATTCTCCGGTCCCTGGAGATCAGGTCTTTTTCACCTGGAGGGACCAGAACGACAGCCTCCTCGGCCAGAGAGTCAAGGGCCTCCCCGACCAGTTCGGCAAGGATCCTTCCGTAGAGGACCCTGTCCCTCCGGATCATGGATATCCTTTCACATACCCTCTTCGAGATCTCTTCAAGGAAGGAGGAGATCTTCTCAAGGGCCTCCTCCCTGACCAGGAGAAGGCCTCGCCTCTTTTCTCTCTCCAGAAGAAGTTCATACCTCTTTCTATGTCTGGTCCTTATGGAGTGGACCTTTCTTTCCGTCTCTCTTCTCGCCTCGAACATCCTGTCCGAGACGAACCGGTCTGATACTGCCTTCGCCTCCGCAGATTTCAGCGCAAACTCTTCCTCCAGAGCTCTCTTGAAATCTCCTGTTCCTGTCATTTCAGCAGGTGACCCTCGGGCGCCTTATTCTGGCCTTTTCAGGACCGGTTCATGCGAACTGCAGGATCAGCATGACGGCTACGACAAAACCCAGGATCACCATTGTCTCCGGAAGGGCCTCAAGAATGATGATAATTCCTCCCGTTTCAGGTTTCTCTGCAATAGTCCCCGCGCCTACGCTGCCTATTCTGGCCTGGGCGTATGCTGTGGCTATGGCGGGCAATCCCACGGCCAGAGCTGCAGCCAGAGCTATCAGTGCTTTTTCCATAATTCTGGTTTCCTCCTTGAAAAGGGTTTGTATCGGGTTCCCCCTCCGGAATAGAACTTTCCGAGGAACTCCACGTATTGAAGCCGGGCAGAATGCAGACTCGAACCTGCAATGGCAAGTACGAAGTTCAGAAGGTGGATCGTCAGGGCCATAAAGATACCTACAAAGGTAACCCCCATGGAATCAACGAAGCTGTTGGCCACCATGGCGAGAATGGCGGAAGAGAGACCTATGGCGGCTATACGAACGTAACTGAGCACATTACCGACAGACCCCAGAGCTTCGACAAGACCCCCCATTCCTCCTCCTGCAAGCAGAAGGGCAAGTCCCAGCACCAGCAGGGTAACGGAGATGGTAAAGAACTGTCCGGGCAGCCATCCCTTGACCAGGACCATCCCAGAAAGGAGGGCCATAAAGATCAGGATGTTTCCCAGCCTTTCCAGCCACAGGTGCCTGTGACCTGTCCTCAGCCCCTGGATCATCCCCATGATAAAACCCAGAAGAACGTGGGCAAATCCGAGACTTATGGTGAATATCATTACGGGAATGACCACCTGGGATCTCTCGAGCCATAACGGCTCCAGGTGAAGGAACCGGTGTCCCAGATCCCCGAACGCCTCTCCGTAGGCCACGCCCCATAAGATCGACCACGCTGCTATGAAGAGAAGAATGGACCCGACGTCGTTAAGCATGGGGCGACCCACCTTCTTCCTGAACCAGAGACCGAGGGCTCCTATCACCAGTCCGTATCCCATGTCGCCTATCATGCATCCCCCGAAGAAGGGGAAGAAAATACCGATAAGTATAGTGGGGTCAAGACCCTTGTATGAAACGACAGGCATCAGCCTCAGGAACAGCTCGAAGGGCCTGAAATACTCTGGATTACTGAGGGACGTGGGAACTTCGGACCACTCTCCGGGGTGAGGATCCCGCCAGCGAAGAAGGATCCTTTCCCGGAACTCTCCTCTCAATTCAGTCTCAAGCCTGTCCTTTTCGTCGGAAGGGACCCATCCCGAAAGACGGAATATCTCCCCCCGGGTGTCGCTTCCAGTCTCGACAAGGATCTCCTCTATCTTTTCGTCCAACAGAACATAGAGGGCTCCGATCTTGGGCCCCCATTCCTGCCTTGTCTTCATAAGGTTCCTTTCGATCTCCCCTATCCTCCGGGGAAGGTCTTCAAGGGCGGTCTCCATCAGGGGAACGGCATCCTGGAAGGACATGGTCTCATACTCGCCCGGGAGGATCCATGGAAGGCATTCGCGGGAGCTCAGGATAGCCGAGACCCCTTTTCTGAACTCGGAAGGATAGGCAATGGCGAGGATCCTCTCTCCGCCTGGACTGACAATCAGGTGATAGGGGGTCTTGTCGTCGCTGCCCAGGGGGTCATGTTCCCTTATCATCTTTCTGATCCTGGCAGCAAGGTCAGCGACATCTGCCCTTTGCGCCCACCAGAGAGTGATTTCAAGGCCTTTCCCGGAGTTCTCTGAAATGAAGGAGTCGAAATGCCTGACGGTTCTCAGGGCTCCCTTTATCGAATTGATCCTCGATCCCAGTGCCTCCCTGAGGCGGATCCTCTCGGTAACCCTTGTGCTGAAGGAGTCCAGACTGTCTCTTATTCCATCGATTATCGCTTCATCAGGGGAGGAAAGAACGGATCTCTTCTCTTCGAGGGCTTTTCGGGGGATAGAACTCCATTCGTTCCAGCCAAGGCTCTCCAGGAGACCCAGGGCCTTGCCTCTAAGAAGCTTCAGATCTGCCGCAGCCTCCGTTGAAACATATTCGACGGGTTCTTCCTGAAGATGAAGAACGCCAAGATCATGCAGCTTCTCGATGATCCGGGACCTGTCCCTTACAAGGCCCCAGAGACCGAGAAGGACCATATCCCTTATCAAGAGCGGCAGCCTTCCTTTCGCTCCCGATAAGCAGCGGGGAGTATCCCGCTGGCAGCCCTTTCCACGAGATCCCCGTTCATCAACCTCTCCAGTACAGGATCAAGAACATAACTCATTCTGCCTCTCAGCTCTTCAATAAAGGACTCCCTGGAGGATCGGAGCATCTCTTCGTACTTCTCCCACTCGCTCTCAGCCAGGGTAATCGAATTCTCCGACAGTTCCCTGATCCTCTCCAGGGCCTTGCCCTGCTCCTCCCTCAGGCGTGTCTTCTCCTCCTCAAGGCTGACCTCCAGGGCCCTCCTGAAGGATTCGATCTCAGGATCAAGGTCATCTAAGGTCGGGACTGGTTCATCGGGTCTCATGGAACTCACTGCCCTCCATCATGAACTCGCAGAATCCGCCTCTGTCGATAACCCCCACAAGCTTCCTGCCTTCCACAACGGGAAGCCTCTTCAACCCTTTGCGGAGCATCAGGTCCACTACGGTCATCAGGCTCTCCGATGGCCTGACAAAGATCGGATCGGGATTCATCACATCCTTTACCTTCATGTTCCCGATCTGCTTCAACCTTTCGATAAGGTTTCCCTCGGTATCATCAAGGAATGAACTCTGGGCAAGGACTTCCAGGTAGGTCGGCGTTGCTTTTCGAAGGATGTCCTTTTCCGACAGGTAACCCGCAAGTACCCAGTCATCCCTCACTACGGGAACCCCTGAAAGGCGCTGGCTGAAAAGCAGATGGACCGCGTCAAGGACATGGTCATCCTCGGACACGGATGACAGGTCCCTGTGCATTAGCTGCCCGGCATTGATCGTCAATGCTTCATTCCCCTTTCAGAGAAGAAAAACCAAGCTTCGTGAGGATAACGTGGAACACGAAAAGAGGGAGGCGCCGTACCCGGCTCCATCTCCACGGCTCCTGTACAAGCCTGAAGAGCCATTCGAGGCCAGCTTTCTGAAGATAAAGGGGCGCCCTTTTCAGGTTGCCTGAAATAACGTCAAAACTTCCCCCTACTCCTATCGACACTGTTCCTTCCAGTTCTGAATGATGCTCTCCTATCCAGTTCTCCTGCCTGGGTACTCCCATCCCCACGAAGATGAACCTGGAACCGGACCTCCTGATATCCTCTAGGACCCCGTTAAGGTCGACGGGTGCAATGAAACCGTGCCGGATGCCGCCGATCACCAGCCCGGGATAAAGGGACCTGAGCTTCTCGGCGGCCTTTTCCGCCACGCCGGGGGCTCCGCCGAGAAAGAAAACCGGCCACCCCTCAATGGAAGCAAGTCTGCACATCCGCTCAACGAAGTCGACTCCGGGGATCCTCTGGAGGACGGGTGTCCCGAGGAAGCCCAGGGCTCCCGTGAGCCCTCTGCCGTCTGGAAGGACAAGGTCGGCACCGCCGACGATCTGTCTGAAGGAGCTGTCCTCTTTTGCCCGGAGGACAGACAGGGCATCAAGGGTGACGATGTAACGGCCGGGTCCACCCTGCAGGACCCAGGACCGGATCCTCCCCAGTGCATAATCGTCTGAGACGCTGTCGACAGGGGTTCCCCACAGGTAGGATCGGGAGGAGTATGGAACGGACCTCCTCTTTCCAGACGAAACGACGAAGAGGAAACCTCCAAGGAGGATCGTTGACGACAGGAGCGCGGCCAGAGCCATACTCTCGTCCCTGAGCTGGAAGGAGGCCACCGCGGCTCCTAATACGGCGCAGAGTGACCCCACGGCACGGACGGCCGGAGTGTGGTCCATACCTCGGCTTACAAGCCTCCTGTAAAGGAAAAGGGTGCCCTGGGGGCGCGAGGAGAAGGCACGGCTGACTATGTTGAAAGAGGCCTCTACCATCGGAATGGCAAAGAGCCCGAGAGGGATCAGCATCAGTGTGGAAAAGGTGACTCCCTTGCTGACACCCATAATGGAAGTGCCGGCAATCAGGGTTCCCCAAAGGGCGGCCACCGGCTCTCCGAGGCGACGGTATGAGTGACCGTGCCGGCTCCAGAACACAGCGAGGATAACGACCCCCACGAGGGTCATGTAAAATGCGCCGTAGATATGCTGCCTCGAAAGGCCTGTAACGATAAGCATAACTATCCATGTCACGGCCGACAGGAAACCCGCGAGGCCCGGGATCTGGTCCATCTCCTGGAGCAGGAGAGGGAAGATACCGACCCAAAGGGCCGTGGCCATGATCGATGAGTACCTGTTAAGAAAGAGGAACTCTCCTCCGGGGAATCCGATGAAGGATATTCCTAACCCCGTGGACGCAAAAACAACACCGATAATGAAAAACCCCAGTGGCCACGGGAACTTCGGTCTGACCCTCTGTCCAACCCCGATGATGGCCGAAACGAGCCCCATGGCCACCACCAGTCGCACTGATGGGTCGGGGGACCAGATCCCGCAAAGACCCCATGCGGCCATAAGGCATATGTCCTTTAGGAACTGGTACTGGTCCCTCTCCAGGGTCGTCTTCGATATCCTCTGTATCGCGAAAAAGAAAACGAAAACCGAGAGCGACAGGAAAACAACACCCTGGATCTCGTGGACATCCATCGCCATAAGGCGTCCTCCCCGGAAGATCATCTCCAGCCGGATCAAAAACACTTCATCCGGTCATTCTGCATTCCCTTATGATTTTAACATGAAATAGGTGCGTTGGGTCTAGGGAATGGGCCGCTCCCCGATCACCTCGACACCGTCCATGTAAGGAACGATCGCCTTGGGGAGGGAGACAGTCCCGTCCCGGTTCTGGTAGTTCTCCAGTATGGCTATGAGGCATCTTCCGACAGCGATCCCCGATCCGTTCAGGGTATGAACGAACTGCACCTTGCCTCCACCCTTGGGACGATATCTGGTGTTCATGCGGCGTGCCTGAAAATCCTCGCAGTTGCTGCAGGAGCTAATCTCCCTGTACTTCTCCTGCGACGGTAGCCATACCTCGATGTCGTAGGTCTTGCTGGCGGCAAAACCCATATCCCCCGTGGAGAGCAGGACCGTCCGGAAGGGCAGTTCAAGCCTTTTCAGGATCTCCTCCGCCGACGTGGTAAGGGACTCCAGCTCCCCGTAACTGCTCTCGGGGGAGCAGATCTTAACCAGTTCAACCTTGTCGAACTGGTGCTGCCTGAGCATCCCACGCACATCTCTGCCGTGGCTCCCCGCCTCCCTCCGGAAACAGGGGGTATAGGCCGTCAAGTAGAGAGGCAGTTCCTCTTCGGGGATTATCTCCCCCCGGTGGAGGTTGGTCAGCGGTACTTCAGCGGTGGGGATCATCCAGAGATCGTCCGATGAACAGGAGTACAGGTCCTCAGCAAACTTGGGCAGCTGACCGGTACCCTTCATGGTATCGCTGTTCACAAGGAAGGGAGGTTGTACCTCCACGAAGGAGTGCTCCCTGGTATGGATATCGAGCATGAAGTTGATCAGGGCCCTTTCCAGTCTGGCCCCGGCACCCTTCAGTACCGTGAAACGACTCTCTGCAAGGCGGACCCCCCTCTCGAAATCCATTATTCCCAGGGACTCTCCGATATCCCAATGGGGGAGCGGCTCGAAGTCAAAAACAGGCGGTTCGCCCCAGGAGCGGACAACCTTGTTGAAACTCTCATCCGCCCCTACAGGAACGGAATCATGGGGCAGATTGGGAATTTCCAGAAGGAGAGACTGGATACGGCCCTCGAGCTCCGCTAGCTGTTCGTCGTTTTCCCGTATCTCCTCTCCGGTGATCCGCATTTGCTCCATCAGTTCCGTTGCATCTTCGCCTTTCTTCCTCAGTTCAGCTATCTCCCTTGAACCCTGGTTCCTTTCGGATCTGAGTTCGTCTGTCCGTGTAAGAATCTCCCTCCGACGGGAGTCCAGTCCGATGATATCCTCGACGGGGAAAAAGCCGTTCCTTGTCTCCAGGGCTATTTTCAATTCCTCGGGTTTTTCCCGGAAGAGCCTGATGTCAAGCATAAAGGGGTTCCTCCTCTTCTAGGACTTTCTCATCTGTCTCAAAAGGTCGGCCATCTCGATGGCAGCAGCCGCAGCGTCTGCCCCCTTGTTCCCTGACTTGCTGCCGGCCCTCAGCAGCGCCTGCTCCAGGGTATCGCAGGTCAGTACTCCGAATGAAACAGGGACCCTCTGCTCCATCTCCACCAGCGCGAGTCCCTTGGATACCTCGGAGGCGACGTAATCAAAGTGGGGCGTATCGCCTCTGATGATGGCTCCAAGAGCAATAATGGCATCATAATTACCCGTGAGCGCGCTCTCCCTGGCGACCAGGGGCAGTTCCCAGGCTCCCGGGACCCATGCAACTTCTATATCCTGAACTTGCACATCATGCCTCAGAAGAAAGTCCTTTGCCCCCTCGAGCAGCCTCGAGGAGATGAGCTCGTTAAACCTTGAGACCGCAAGAAGAAAACGTAGGCCCGTACCAACAAGCTTGCCCTGGATGATCCTCATCCCATCATCACTTCCCCGTGAATTATAATATTATGGGACACACTCTCTACCCGATAATATCCTTCAGATGCAGCAGGTGCCCCAGCTTGCTCTCCTTAGTCTTCAGATACTTCTCGTTGAAGGTATTTGGCGAGATGACGAGGGGTACCCTGTCCACGACCTCGAGCCCGTAACCTTCAAGGCCGATAATCTTTCTGGGGTTGTTCGTGATGAGCCTAATCCTCTTCAACCCCAGGTCGGCAAGTACCTGGGCACCGATACCGTAGTCCCTGAGATCGGGCCTGTAACCCAGAGCCTCGTTGGCCTCCACCGTATCCAGCCCCTTCTCCTGCAGTTCGTAGGCATGAAGTTTCTCGAGCAGTCCGATCCCGCGGCCCTCCTGCCTCATGTACAAAAGCACCCCGTTCCCCTCCGCCTCGATCATCGCCATGGCAGCCCTCAACTGAGGCCCGCAGTCACACCTCAGCGAACCCAGTGCATCGCCGGTCAAACACTCCGAATGGACCCTGACCAGAGTATCCTGATCGGGGGATATCTCCCCCTTTACCAGAGCAAGATGTACCTTGTCCTTCATCTCCTCCAGCACGAACATGTAGGCGTGGGCTATGAAGTCGCCGTACTCCGTCGGGAGGTTCACGACGGCGACCTTTTCAACCAGTTTCTCCTTCCTGTTCCGGTACCTGATCAGTTCTTCGATGGTGATTATCCTGAGTCCATGAGTGTTGGCGAACCTGACCAGGTCCGGGAACCTGGCCATGGTTCCGTCATCCTTCATGATCTCGCAGATGACCCCCACTGGCGATCTGCCCGCAAGTCGGGCAAGGTCCACTGCAGCTTCGGTATGGCCTGCTCTCTTGAGGACACCCCCCTTTCTTGCGATGAGGGGGAACATATGCCCAGGCCTTCTGAACATCTCCGGAGACGCTTCCGGCGAGGCCAGAAGCCTTGCAGTAATTGCCCTCTCTTCGGCCGATATCCCCGTTGTGACACCTTCCCGGGCATCGACGCTCACCGTGAAGGCCGTCGAATGAAGGTCCGTGTTCTCCCTGACCATGGGTTCCAGGTCAAGCCTCCTGGCGATCCTGTCGTCCATTGGGACACAGACAAGACCCCTTGCCCGTGAGACCATGAAGTTGATGCTCTCCGTATCGGCCGCCTCTGCGGCCATTACCAGGTCCCCTTCGTTCTCCCTGGATTCATCGTCGACGACGATCACCATTCCGCCCTGCCGGATCTTCTCTATTGCCTCCTCCACCGTTGTGGTGGCCCCTTCCTCTGCCAAGGTCCCAGCACCCTCCCCTGTCCGGTTCATGACCAGCCCATCCCAGCCAGACGGTCCACGGTCAATCTGCCATCATCATCCGAAGTCCTGTCTTCCACCAGATCCTTCAGGTATTTTGATAGTATATCGTACTCTACGTTGACCGGATCACCGATCTTGAGTACCCCCAGGGTCGTGGATCTCAGTGTCTCCGGGATAAGGCCGACCCTGAAAGATGAATCGCCCCTTTCAATGACCGTCAGGCTGACCCCCTGTACGGCGACTGACCCCTTTCGAACGACAAGTCCTGCCGCATCGGATGGAAGGCTGAAGTCAAGCTCCCGGCTCTTCCCGCGGCTTTTTAGAGCTACAACCCTCGAGATGAGGTCAACATGACCCGTGACGATATGTCCTTCGAACCTGCCCGTGGCAGGCATCGCCCTTTCAAGGTTGACCCGGTATCCTGGACCGGCCTTTCCGAGAACAGTGTTATCGAAGGTTTCGGGCATGATCTCAACGGTGAAACTGCTTCTTCCAGAGACAATCACCGAAAGGCAGGCACCTGAAACGGAGACCGAATCACCCCTCTTCAATTCACCGGCAAAGGGGACATCACCGATCTCAAGTTCGACCATATCCCCTGATCTTTTTGCGCTGATGATCCTTGCAGTGCATTCTACCAGACCTGTGAACATGGTTTGACCCCCTCCAGCCATAGGTCACCTTCAAGGTTTCTGACCCTCACTGTTCTTATCCCGATGGAATCTGCAAGCCTTCCGATCGCGAGACCCCCTCCGATCCCCTGTCCTCTTCCGGAAAATCTGGTGGAGACGAAGAGAGCGACGCTGTCGAAAAGCCCCAGGGTCATGAAAGAGCCAAGGATATTTGGGCCACCTTCCACCAGGACGCTATTGACCCCCACCTCGGCAAGCCTCTGAAGGACCAGCTCCAGCTGGGGTCTTCCCTCCATGTCAGCAGGGACCCTGAAGAGGGTGCATCCTCTCTGTTCGAGTTGTTCCAACTTCTCCTTCCGGGCGCTCCTGGAAAAGAAAATGATGGTGCCTCTCCTTACAATCCTGGCCCACTGCGGTGTGCGGAGCGACGGGTCAAGTACGACCGCAACAGGATCCCTCCCCGTCGTGTCCCTGACCGTCAGTTCCGGGTCGTCGCTTATGACAGTGCCAACCCCCACAACGACGGCATCGTTGCTGTCTCTCAACATATGGGACCTGACACGGGAAAAGGCATTGCTTATCCAGCGGCTCTCGCCGGATGCCATGGCCATGTTCCCGTCCAGGGTAACAGCACCCTTCAGTGTCACCCAGGGGCGCCCCCTCTCTATCCGTGAAAGGAACCCCCTGTTCATCTCTCTGCACCTCTGCAGCAGGAGTCCTTCCGTGACCTTGACACCTGCTTCCCTCAACATGCCGAAACCCCTGCAGGACACTCTGGGATCAGGGTCTGCCATTCCGGCGACCACTCTGGCGATGCCTGTTTTAATGATCCTTGGGGCACAGGGAGGTGTCCTCCCCTGATGGCAGCATGGTTCAAGATTGACGTAAAGGGTCGCCCCCCGTGCCTTCTCTCCGGCCCGGTCCAGTGCGACGGCCTCGGCATGCGGTTCCCCTGGTCCTTCATGGAAACCCCACCCCACAACTCCTTCGGGCCCCACGATAACACACCCCACCATGGGGTTTGGGGAGACCCTCCCCGTCCCCCTTAGGGCAAGGCTGAGAGCCGCTCCCATGTAATAGGCGTCCACTTTCGGATCACATGTCAGCATCTTCCGCCTCCGGACCTCCAAGGTGAACGATTATACTTCTTGCGGTTTTAATGCTTACCCCTTTTACTGAAGCTATCTCCTCGGGCGTAAGGCTGGACATCCTGGCGACACTTCCGAATTTCGACAGAAGCCTCGCCGCAAGGATCTTTCCCACACCGGCCACCTCTTCCAGGGCCGAAAGGGACATCCTCTTTCTCCCGGCTTTCCTGTTGGCTGCTATGGCGAACCGGTGGGATTCGTCCCTCACCCTTCTTAGAAGCATCAACGCCCCACTGTCCAGGGGGAGCCTTAGCGCCCCGCCGGCTCCGGGAGTGAAGAGCAGTTCCTCTCTCTTGGCGATGGCCACCACCGGTATGTCCGAGATCCCGATGGTGTTGAGGGCTTTCACGGCAAATTCCAACTGCCCCGGTCCTCCATCGACCAGGATCAGCTGGGGGAACGCCCCCGATCCTTTCAGGAGCCTGGTATACCTTCTGCCAAGGATCTCGCCCATTGCCCTGAAGTCGTCTACCCCCTCAACTGTCCTGATCCTGTATCTCCTGTACAGGGACGGGTTGGGCATTCCCTGCTCGAAGACCACACAAACCCCGTAGGCCTCACCTCCGGAGAAATGGGATACGTCAAACCCCTCGATCCTCCAGGGGATCGCCGGAAGGGAGAGAAGATCCTGAAGCTGCACGAGGCTCTTCCAGGTTCCACCGTCCAGTGGTTCAGAAAAGACCATCGAGACATGTTTCCTGGACAGCTTCCAGAGGGCCCTTATGGTATCTCTCATCCTTGCGGCGGTCTCGAAATCCATCAAGGCCGATGCCTTGTCCATCCTCTGACGGAGTCTTCCGACAAGATCGGCTGACCGGCCCCTCAGGAGCAGCGCTATATCGGCCACCCTCTCCCTGTACTCCGAAGGGTCCGCAAGGCCCGCACAGGGGCCCGGACACCTTCCGAGCTCATATCTGACACAGGGTCTCTTCGCCCATTGTCCGTTCCCCGATCCTGCCCTGCAAACCCTGATAGGGAAGAACCTCTCCACAAGCCTCAGCATATGCCGCAGTTCGCCGGCACTGACAAAGGGTCCAATATATTCTGAACCGTCCCCCTCTTCCCTGTGCCTTGTGATCACGACCCTGGGAAAGGGTTCGCTGGTGATCTTTACATAAGGATACCGCTCCCCCATCTTCAGATCGATATTGAAAAAGGGCTGATACTGCTTGATCAGCCTCGCCTCTGTAATCAGGGCTTCCGCCTCGGTCTCCGTCCTTATGAAGGACATGTCCCTGATCGATGCCACGAGTTTCCTCAGCCGGGGCGACGCGAAATCTCCATGCCTGAAATAGGACTGGACCCTCTTTCTCAGGGACTTCGCCTTACCGACGTAGATAACGTTATCTTCTTCGTCCAGGAAAAGGTAGACTCCGGGGCGAAGGGGCAGCGAAGCGATCTTGCTTTCCAGACCGGAGGTATTCAATCTCTCTCCCCCATCTAAATATCCGGATCCCCGATAGTCTATTCCCAAAGAAGATTTTGATAAACCCCCCTTGACCCGTGACCGGAAAGGGACTGAACTGTTGTCCGCCGTGACCTCTTGGTATAGGATACCTCAATAGAGGATCCTTCTCTTTCACTGGAGGTGCCGTCATGGCTTTAAGTCTTTTCAACGATCTTACCCGCAGAAAAGAGACCTTTGTCCCCATTGAGCCTGGAAAGGTAAGGTTCTACTCCTGTGGACCCACGGTATACGATTTCTTCCATATCGGCAACGCCCGACCCTTCATTGTCTTTGATGCCCTCCGGCGTTTTCTCGAGGCCAAGGGCTACGAGGTCACCTACGTCCAGAACTTCACCGATATCGACGACAAGATGATAAACAGGGCGGCCGAGCTCGGCATCTCCGTTCCGGAACTTGCCGACCGGTTCATCGCAGCATACTTCGAGGATGCCGATGCTTTGGGAGTAAGGCGTCCGACCCATTCCCCGAGGGCAACAATGTTTATCCCGGAGATCATCGACCTCGTTTCCCGGCTTGTCGAGAATGGCCACGCCTACGTCGTGGACGGAGATGTCTATTTCGATGTTAAATCCTTCCCGGATTACGGGAAGCTGGCGAAGCAGTCCCTTGACGACCTTCTCTCCGGGGCCCGTATCGAGGTGGATCCCAGGAAGCGCCACCCCCTTGACTTCGTCCTCTGGAAGAATAGGAAGGAGGGTGAACCATCCTGGAAGAGCCCCTGGGGAGAGGGGAGACCCGGTTGGCATATCGAATGCAGCGCCATGTCCATGAACCTCCTTGGCGAGACCATAGACATCCACGCCGGCGGCAGCGACCTGGTCTTCCCCCATCACGAGAACGAGGTGGCCCAGGCCGAGGCGGCAACGGGGAAACCCTTCGTGAATTACTGGATTCATAACGGATACATACTCATGGACCAGGAAAAAATGTCCAAGTCCCTCGGTAATTTCCTCACGGCAAGAAAGGCCCGGGAGAGGTTCTCACCCTTTGCGATCAGGCTCTTCATGCTCGGCGCCCACTACAGATCCCCGATCAGCTTCTCCGACGAGAGCCTCAGGCAGGCTGAAAGCGCCACCGCCAGGATCAGGAACTCCTACACAGAACTGGTGAACGCCCCCATCGATCCCGCGACGGATACTTCCGGGCCAGCAGACTTCCCCGATGATGCCCTTGAAAGGTTCGACGCCGCCCTGGAGGACGATTTCAACACCGCCGGAGCAATTGGAGTGCTTTTCGAAGTCATCCGGATCGTCAACCAGGCGACGGCAGGAGGCAAAAGCGTAGCGGCCAATTACAGGGAGAGGGCTCTCTCGTTCCTCAGTTATGTGAACGGAATACTTGGCCTCTTCGATATGTCCGGGAATGGTGAAGAGGCCCTTGCGGAAGAGGTGGAGAAACTTATCGCGGAAAGGGAGAAGGCCAGGAGTATAAGAGACTTCAAAAGGGCCGATTCCATCAGGGATGAACTGGCTTCCAGGAACATAATACTGGAAGATACACCCCACGGCACGAGATGGAAGAGGTCCTGAAGAGACCCGGGATGACCTTTTGAGATCTGGGAGGAAGAGCATGCAAGGGACTGACAACCGCTACAAGAAGACCTACCCTGTATCCTGGAGCCAGTTCCACAACGACTGCAGGGCCCTGGCCTGGAGACTGCTGGAGATCCGGGCCGACTGGGAGAGGATCATCGCCATCGCCAGGGGCGGACTTGTTCCTGCAGCCATTATAGCCAGGGAGCTGGACATCCACTTCATCGACACAGTCTGCGTCTCCAGCTACACCGTCAGGTCCCAGGGGAAATCAAAGGTGCTCAAGAATGTCCTTGACGACAGCGAAAGATCCCTGATAATAGATGACCTTGTAGACACGGGCAAGACTGCCAGGATCGTCAGGAATATGCTCCCTGAAAGTCATTTCGCCACCGTCTACGCCAAGCCCGACGGCAGACCCCTGACTGACACCTACATTACGGAGGTCAGCCAGGAGACGTGGATCCTCTTCCCCTGGGATTCGGAACCCCAGTACCAGTACATAGACCCCATTGCAGACCTCTCAAGGGTCCGGCAAAAGGGATGAGAGACCCCCATGATGGCCTCAGGTCCTCTCCTCCCGGGAGTAGGGGACCCCGAGAGCTCCCGGGGCGTCTATAAGTATCCCCTTCCCTTTCTTCACAGATATGACGAGCAGGACCAGTATGGTGAAAAGATAGGGCATCATCATCATTATCGGTGCCGGAAAGCTTGTCCCCGCAGCCTGGATCCGAAGCTGCATTGCCCCTACCCCTCCGAAGAGATAGGCCCCAAGGACGGCCCGTGCAGGGTGCCAGACAGCGAAGATCACCAGGGCCACTGCGATCCAGCCCCGGCCGGCGCTCATTCCCTCGCCCCACATCTTGGTATAGGCCAGCGAAAGGTAGGCCCCCCCGACGGCGGCCATCCCTCCCCCTATCATGGTGTAAAGGTACCTCAGCCTGGCTGCGCTCAGTCCCATGGCATCCACAACTACCGGAGACTCACCCACAGCCCTCAGGTTCAACCCCTGCCGGGTCCGGAAGATGAACCAAAGGAGAAAAAGAACAAGTCCGTAGGAGATGTAGACCAGGGGGTCGTGGTCGAAGAGTACCGGACCGGCCACGGGAATTTCCGAGAGGAGAGGCACCGGGACCTTTCCGAAGCCTTTCACGGTCAGTCCTATCATCTTCCTGCCCAGAAGCGAGCTGGCACCGGTTCCGAACATGGTTACGGCCAGACCGCTCACTACCTGGTTGGCTCCCACCGAAACAGAGAGAAAGGCATGTACAGCGGAGATCGCAACTCCCACGAAAAAGGCCGTCAGGACTCCCAGCCAGGGATCCCCCGTAGAATAGGTAACGGAAAACCCCGAGAAGGCCCCCATCAGCATAAGCCCCTCAAGCCCCAGGTTCTGTACCCCTGATCTCTCGGTAAGTATCTCTCCAAGGGTGGCGTAGAGGATAGGCGTACCGCTCCTGACGGCGGCAGCCATTACAGGGATAAGGACATCCATCCTACTCGCGCTCCCTTCTCAACAGCAACACCTTGTAGTTCCTGAAGAATTCGAAACCGAGTACGGAGAAAAGGATACAACCCTGAATGACCTGCACGCTCGCAAGAGGAAGCCTCATTATGACCTGGATAGTGTCTCCGCCAACAAGAAGAACCCCCATGAAGAAGGAGACCATCATGATGCCCCATGGATTCAGCCGGGCCAGCCAGGCGACTATTATCGCGGTATACCCGTAACCGGGAGAAAAACCCGGCTGAAGTCGCCCCTGAAGGCCGGCGATCTCCGTCATCCCGGCCAGCCCCGCTATGGCACCCGAAATGAACATCAGCAGCGCCACGTTCCTTCCGTAGTTGATACCTGCATACTCCGCTGCCCTGGGGTTGTCCCCGATGGCCCGTATCTCGAAACCCCACCTGGTCCACCTGATCACCAGTCTGAACAGAAGTACAAGCAGAACTGCCGCCAGGACCCCCAGGTGCACCCTGGTCCCGAAAAAGAGGGGTAACCTGGCAGAAGGGGGGAAGGGTGGGGTCATGGGGAAGCCGAGACTGGAGGGGTCACGCCAGGGCCCGTAAATGAAGTGATCAGCAAGGTGAATGCCTACGTAGTTAAGCATCAGGGTAGTTATAACCTCGTTGACGTTCCAGCGGGATTTCAGGAATCCGGCGATATACCCCCAGGCCCCCCCCGCAATTATCGCGGCCGCAGTCATGGCAAGAAGCATGACTACCTGGTTCCCGGAAGGGAGGAAGCGCACCGCTGCAGCAGATGCAAGGGCTCCAAGGTAGATCTGCCCCTCGGCGCCTATGTTCCATACCTTCATCCTGAAAGCCAGAGCCACTGCCACCCCCGAAATGACAAGAGGGATGGCCTTGACTATAACTTCGCTCAAACCGTAGCCGCTTCCCAGGGCACCCCTGAACATGGCCCTGTACGCAGCAAGGGGCGAGACCCCGAAGAGAAGCAGTGCCCCTCCTGCGAACAGCAGCGCCGCGATGATCGATATGACGGGAAGGATCCCCTCAAAGAACACCCCCGTCTTGTACCTTCTTCTCAGTACTATCCTGTACCTCATGGAGAGGGGGTGACCTCCTTTTCCTGCCCGAGACTGCCGTCACCTGAAGGAGGGGAGAACTCCTCCAGGCAAGTACCGGCCATCATGAGCCCCATCTGCTCCTCGGTCACGCTGTCGGGATCCTCCACAATGCCCATCAGCCTTCCGTTGTGGATCACCGCGATCCTGTCGCTCAGGGAGAGTATCTCCTCCAGGTCATCGGAGACAAGCAGCACCCCCGCCCCCCTGTCCCTCTGTTCCAGGAGCGTCTCCCTTACGAACAGTGTCGCGCTTACATCCAGCCCCCAGGTCGGCTGAACTGCTATGACCACCCTCGGGTCGTCGGAGAGCTCCCTGGCCAGCATCAGTTTCTGCAGATTGCCACCGGACAGCATGCGTGCGGGAAATCCCAATCCTGGATTTACAACGCTGTACCTTTCCACCAGCTGACCTGTCCTGCCGGCGATATTCTCCCAGTGAATGAAAAGACGGAACCTCGTGAACTCTTTTCGCCAGTATTTCCTGAGGGCTATGTTCTCCCGGAGGTTCATCCCCGTGACAAGACCGGTCCCGATCCTGTCTGCAGGAATGTAGCTTACGCCTCTCTTCTGGAACTCCCTGGTCCGTCTTCCCGCCAATTCGCACCCGTCCACCTTGATACTGCCCTTTTCGGTCTTTCGGATGCCTGCCAGTGCGTCACAGAGCTCTCCCTGTCCGTTGCCCGAAACCCCGGCAAGTCCCAGTATCTCCCTCTGCCTGACATCGAGTGAGAAATGGTCTACCCTTACCCTCCCGCGGTCTCCCCTGACGACCAGTTCCCTTGCCTCAAGCACCACCCTGCCGGGATTCTGAAGGGTTTTGCCGATCTGGAAGACCACCTTCCTCCCCACCATCATCTCGGCAAGTGATTCCTTGGTCACATCCTTTACATTAACAGAGGCCACCTTCCTACCCTTCCGAAGAACGGTGATCCGGTCTGATATATCCATGACCTCGTCAAGCTTGTGGGATATGAATATGACTCCATGTCCCTCGGCCTTGATCTGACGGATGGTCCTGAAAAGGGCCCTTGTCTCCTGGGGGGTGAGAACCGAGGTCGGCTCGTCAAGGATCAGTATGTCGGCACTGCGGTAAAGGGTCTTGATGATCGCTACCCTCTGCTGCTCTCCTATGGAGAGCTGCCATATTGGCGCCATGGGGTCGACGTTGATGCCGTACCTCTTCTGGATATCCCCAACTTTTTCGATAACCCTCCCCTTATCCAGGAAGAAGGGCTGATCATCGAGACCAAGGGAAACGTTCTCCCATACTGACAGGGTGGGAACAAGCATGAAGTGCTGGTGTACCATGCCTATACCCGCCCTGATGGCGTCACGAGGGCTCCTAAGGATCCTCGGCTCACCGTTGATGACAATGGCTCCCGAATCGGCTGTATAGAGACCGCTCAGGATGTTCATCAAGGTACTCTTGCCTGCGCCGTTCTCGCCCAGAAGGGTATGGACCTCCCCTCTTTCGAGGTCCATGTCTACACCAGAGTTGGCCTTGACGCCGACAAAAGTCTTTTCTATCCCCCGCATCGATACAAGGGGCACCCGGCCTGCCGATACCACTTTCAGTACCTCCAAGGGTTTTCTTCTACAAGAAAGATTCTAAACCATGAAGAGAAAAAAAAAGGGCGCGTGACTCGCGCCCCCTGAAAAAAGATCTCTATTTCGGGATGTCTCCCTCCACACCCTCAACGAACCAGTTCATTCCAAGCATCTCTCCGTCGGTCATCTTTGCGCCACTCTTGACGACCACTTCGCCCTTCTGGTTCTTGACAGGGCCATGGAATACATCCCAGCTGCCGTCAATGATCTTCGCCTTCTCGGCCTCGACGAGCGCCACGATATCGGTCGGAACAGCATCAGAGATAGGGGCCAGACCTACAAACTCTTCCTTCAGACCCCACCAGATGTCGCTGGACTTCCAGGTTCCTTCTGTCACCTGGCCCACAACATGTTTGTAGACCATTCCCCAGTTCCAGATCGGTGCTGTGAGGTGCATGGTCGGGGCGTAGTGGCTCATGTCGTTGTTGTAGCCTACTACGTAGACACCCGCTTCTTCCGCGGTCTGTGGTGCTGCCCCGGAATCGGCGTGCATGGCGATAACGTCAGCTCCGGCGTCGATGAGAGCAAGGGTGGCCTCTTTCTCCCTTGCGGGATCGAACCAGGAGAAAAGCCAGACAACCTTGATCTTCACATCGGGGTTGGACTTGCGCGCACCCAGCGTAAAGGCGTTGATCCCCCTTATGACCTCGGGGATAGGATTGGCGGCAACAAAGCCGATCACGTTCTTCTTTGACATCTTCCCTGCAACGAGACCTGAGAGGTATCTTGCCTGGTACATCCTCCCAAAGTAGTTACCCACATTGTCCGCAGTCTTGTACCCCGAGCAGTGCATGAAGATCACTTCGGGATTCTTTGCAGCCACTTCCTGTACGAAATCCATGTATCCAAAGGAGGTGGCAAAAACGAGCCTGGCGCCGTTCCTGATAAAAGTCTCCATAACCCTGACGGAATCGGGACCCTCGGGGACGGATTCGACGAAGAAGCTCTCTACTCCCGGAAAGGCCTTCTCCATATCCACCCTGCCCAACTCGTGCATGTAGGTCCATCCGCCGTCACCGACGGGTCCGACATAAACAAAACCGATCTTCAGGTCTTTCTCCGCCACAGGCTGGAAAGCAAAGGCTACCGAGACTCCGATCACCATCATCAGACAGACCAGCCCAAGAGCAAACTTCTTCATTAGCACCAGACCCCCCTGCAATTTGAGTTTCCATTGCCATGTCACTTTACATTTTGACGAAAAGGACAATAAATTTCAACCCCCTTTTCGGGGAAGTTTGAAATAAGGATTCATACCCAGCTGTACAGGACCCTTCCACCGTCAAAAGTGTACCCCGAACTGAAGGAGAAGGCTCCCAGGATTTCAACGGGCGCAAGAGCGAAATGCTCCTCGATCTCCGAAGGGAAGAAGGTCAGTTTGCCACGGCCCCGCCATGCGATCTCCCCGTATCGGTAATTCTCGGCCCCAAGCGAAACAAGCTCCAGGATCGAGGGGGGAGCACCCTTCTCGATGGAGGGGAAGTGCCTTATATGGAAAAGGGGAAGGCCCATTGGTCGGGGAAGTTCCCCCGGTGAAGCACTATCAACTATCTCCATCTCTCCCTCGATCAGCCTCTCTCCGTGAGCCGATGCTATCCCCTTGAGCCGTGTCCCAGGTCCAGGTCGTGCCATTCCGGGGTTCAGGGGGTGATAATCGGTCATGAAGACCTGCCCCAGCTTCTTCGGGAATCCCATGAACCAGCCCCTGGCCATGCTGAAATCGTTGTCGACCCATATATGAAGGCATATCTGTCCCTGCCTCCCCTCGAAGCTGCAGCCTGTCCATATGGCCGCCTCAAGGTACTGGGTCCTCTCCGGGTTAAGCCAGGGCATGTCGCTGTCTTCTTCCCACAAGGACCACCACCGGCTGAAAGCAACGTAGGCAAGGTCAGGTTCTTCTCCCGGTTCAAGGGGGTATGGGAGGTAGGACGCGATCACTTCGGGGTCGGTCCTGTAGAGGATATTCAGGTACTCCGTTCCGTAGTGCCACGGATAAGGGCCAACTATCGAGGAACGGCCCAAAGGGGTGAGCGGGTAGGAAAACCCCTTCAGCTTGAATTCTTTCTTTTTCATCTTTTCTCCTCCCTTGTTCATCTTCCCTGTACACGGGGGAAAAACAAAAAAATGGCGGAGACGTGTGGGGATCGAACCCACCGGGGCCGGCCGTACCGACCCCCACCGGGTTTGAAGCCCGGGGCACTCACCAGAGCACACTCGTCTCCGACAGCCACAATATTTTAGATCCTGGCTGGCCCCATGTCCATAAAGAAAGGGACCTGAAGTCTCTCCAGAAGATGGGGCCTGGGACACATCTGGCGTCAGGGACTTCAGATCCCCTCTCCAGGTCCTCTTCCGGTTTGACTCTCCCCGTTCAGCTTCCGCCTCAGCTTCCGCCTGGCTCTCTGAAGTGCGTTGTCCACTCTTTTTCTCGGCCAGCCAAGTATCTTTGCCGATGAAGTAACGGATCCCGTATCCAGAAAGGCGTCCAGTACCGTGCTCTCCGCCACCGAAAGACCCTCCAGCAGATCCAGGTCGATGATCTTTGGGGCCGGGAGTTGATGATGCACCTCCAGCTCAGGCGGCAATAGCCTCTTGATGGATCTCTGGGTCTTTTCCCTCCGTAAAAAGGTCACCATCCCGTTCCTTATGCATGAAAAAACGAAGGAGGAGAACTTGCCCCGGGAAGGGTCGTATCCATGCACGCCCCTCAGTACCGAGATATATCCCTCCTGTAGCAGGTCGTCAAAATGAAGATCGCCTGGTCGGCTGAACCGGCAAGCCAGATGTCTTACCAGAGGAGTAAGGAGGACGAGGAGTTCCTCCAGAGACTGACTTTCGCCCTCAAGGCATTTTTCAAGAAGGTCCCCCGTCGGTTCCGTCCACATATCTCCGGTCCTGCCCTAATCAACCTCCCTGGGCCCAACTGAACCCAGGAGCAGTTTCGGGGGGGTGACACTTTCGCCGATCTCGAAAGCACTGACAAGACCGGCTCGAGCCTCTTCCCAACGGACCCCTTCTCCGGAGAAGAATACCCTTGCCAGCGGTTCCTCCGCCGACACCGCATCACCGATCTTCCTGAGGATCTGGCAGGATACCCCGTGGTCTACTGCATCTTTCTTTGAGAGTCGCCCCCCTCCCAGGAACCTGACGGCATCGCCCACCCGTCTTGCATCGCATCTGGTCAGGATTCCGCTCTCAGCGGCGGAGATCTCCCTTATCGTTCTGGAAAGGTGTTCTCCCCTGGAAACCCTTTCCTGAAAGCGATCAAGGTCGCCCCCCTGGGACCTGACCATCTCCTCGAACTTGCGGAAACCCTTTCCCTCCTCAAGGGATCTCTCGGCGAGGCTCAGGGCTTCATCCAGCGATATGGAGGGTCTCCCGAGATGGACCATTGATGCCGTCAGTCTCAGGGAGAGCTCCCTCAGGTCGTCGGGCCCTCTCCCGAGCAGGAGGTCGACCGCCTCGGCGACTTCCGCGGCATTCCCGACCCACATCCCCAGGGGTTGGGACATGTCCGTTATCAGCGCCATGGAGCCCCTTCCCATTGAGGCAGAAAGATCCACTAGGCTCTCTGCCAGTTCGCGGGCAGAGAGCTGATCTTCCATGAAGGCGCCGCTGCCGCACTTCACATCAAAGACGAACGCCCTCGATCCCCCGGCCATCTTCTTGCTGACAATGCTGCTGGTGATGAGTGGTATGGACGGGATAGTACCTGTAACATCCCTCAATTCGTAGAAAAGGGCTTCAGCCGGTGCCAGGTCCCCGGAGTGGCCGCTTATGGCACACCCTGTACTTCTTACCTGGTCGATGAATCGTCCCATTTCAAGGTGGGCCGAAAAACCCGGGATGGATTCAAGCTTGTCGACAGTGCCACCAGTGAACCCCAACCCCCTGCCGCTGAGCTTGGCTACAGGCACTCCGCAGGCCGCGGCCAGGGGCACCACCACAAGGCTGGTTTTGTCGCCCACACCGCCGGTGCTGTGCTTGTCCACGGGGTTGATATCCGGAGGGAAATTGATCACTCTTCCGGATCTCGAGAGAGCTTCGGTGAAGGTCCGGGTCTCCATGCCGGACATTCCCCTGAAAAAGACCGCCATCAACCATGCGGCTACCTGGTATTCCGGGATCTCTCCCTTGTGGGCCAGGTTGACGAAATCACGGATCTCTGAAGTCGTCGCCTCTTTCCCGTCTCGTTTTGACTCGATGAAGGCTACAGGGTTCATCGGCCCCTCGCACCCAGCCTGCCTATCATGGCCTGAACAAGTCGGACCAGTCTCCCGGCGGCATTTCCCATCTCTTCAAGGACCTCCTCGTGGGTGAGTGGGTTCTCGGTCATCCCCGCAGCAAGATTGGCCACGCAGGATATGACGCAGACCCTCATTCCTATGTGCCTGGCAGCGATAACCTCGGGCACGGTCGACATCCCTACCAGGTCCGCCCCAAGCACTCGCAGCATTCTGATCTCTGCCGGCGTCTCGAAGGAGGGACCAGGGAAGGCCGCATAAACACCTCTTTTTACCTGGATACCTGTCTCCAGGGCTGCATCCTCGGCCATCCTGATAAGTTCACGATCGTAGGCGCAGGTCATGTCGGGGAATCTCGGCCCCCAGGAGTCCTCATTCTTTCCACGAAGGGGGTTGTACCCCTGCAGGTTGATATGGTCGTGAACGACCACCAGGTCCCCCGGCGACAATCCGTAGCTTACACCGCCCGAGGCATTGGTGGCGAAATAGAAGGGCACCCCCAACTCGCCGAACACCCTCACCGGGAAGACGATCTCCTCCGGAGAGTAACCCTCGTAAAAATGGACCCTGCCCTGCATGACCAGCACCGGTGTATCTCCAAGCAGACCGGAGACAAGCTTCCCGGCATGTCCCGGAGCGGTCGATACGGGCCATCGGGGTATCTCCCCATAGGGGATCTCCACGGCATCCCTGATGGGTTCGACAAAGGAGCCAAGTCCGGATCCAAGCACCACAACCACTTCAGGTACGTTAAGGATCCTGCTTCTAATCGTTTTCACGGCTCTTGCTACATCTTCCCTGCATAACATATCACGGCCCTCCTGTCCGTTTTTCCCGGCCCGGTTCAGGCCCTGGGATGGCTCCGGTCGTAGACATCCCTCAACTCCACGTCAAAATGGGTGTATTTCTCCGTGGTCATTATCGAGGAATGTCCCAGCAGCTCCTGAAGGGTCCTGAGGTCCATGCCTCTCCTGAGAAGATGGGTCGCAAAGGAATGTCTCAGGATGTGGGGGTACAGTCTGGACCCCGATATCCCGGCATCTCTCCCCCGCCGCTGGATCACTCGCCAGACATCCTCTCTCCTCAGGGGCCTCCCGTTCCTGGAAAGGAAGAACCTCCCGCTGGGAGCGCCTCCAAGCCGACCCCTTCCTAAAGCCAGGTATCTTTCCACCCTGCTCTTGACCTTCCCCACAAGAGGGACTATTCTCTCCCTGCTCCCCTTGCCCCTCAGTCTGATGGACCCGGAGTCGATCGCCACGTCGGGAAGTTCAAGGGAAGCTATCTCCCCTGCCCTGAGACCGCAGCCGTATCCGATCTCGATGATGGCCCTGTCGCGAAGCGAAATGGGATCGTCACCTTCGCAGGCATCGAGAAGCCTGTCGACCTCTCCCTCGGTAAGGATTCTGGGGAGCTTTCTCTCCCGCGATGGAAGCCGGAGCAGATCGGGAGAACCTCCGGAAACCCCCTCCGTTGCAAGGAATCTCATCCAGGACCTGATGGTTGCGGCTGACCTTTGAATGGACGACCTGCTCCGCCCCCTTTTCGAGAGAAGGGCAAGATATTCGCTTATCCTTTCCGGTAAAGGAGGTGAGGGGGGGATGTCTCTATCGGCACAGAAGGAGAACCAGCCCCGAAGGTCACTGTAATAGGCGTTAACCGTGTTCTCGGAACTGCCTCTTTCATAGCGCAGATAACTGAAAAAGGGTTCAAGTTCAGGAAGATCCCTTTTCATACTCCGCCGGCCTTCCCGGGGAGGGACAATGGGCCCCTCCCCCGTTTTGGCTTCTATCTCGAGAGGTACCAGTAGATCGCTGTAAGTGTCTTGGAGTCCCGTATCTCACCGGACCCCGCCAGGTTCTTCATCTGATCCCGACTTAGCCTGACCACGTCCATGAACTCATCGCTGTCACCCTCCTTCGGGGAGTGTGACAGATCCCTGGCGTGGAAGAGTATGATCAGTTCGTTGCTGAACCCGGGCGAGGTGTAGAACCTTGCCACTTCGTTCAACTCCCCGGGGATGTAGCCTATCTCCTCCTGCAGCTCCCTGGCTGCGGTCTCGGCAGCCTTCTCACCGGGTTCGACTATCCCGGCAGGTATCTCCAGGAGGAATTCACCGGCGGGGTACCTGAACTGCCTGACAAGAAATAGATCCCCGTTGTCGGCCTCGCTGACCACGCCAACTGCAGGGGCATGCTCCACGACCTCCCGCATTGCTCTTCCACCGTCGGGAAGTTTGACGCTGTCAACTCTAAGGTTCAGTATCCGTCCACGGTATATCAGGTTCCCGGAGATCTTCTCCTCTCCCGGGGGCATTGATCAGGCCTTCTTCAGCAGTTCCCGGGCGATCTCACGACCCTTTTCAAAGGCCTCGAGATTCATGGGAAGGAACTGCGGTTTTCTCTTTCCCAGCTTGTCCTTTATTGTCTCGATACATGCTTCCAGGCCGACCAGGTCCGTTGCCTCCACAATGGCACCCAGCACGACTATGTTGGAGACCTTGTCGCTTCCGAGAGAAAGGGCGACGCTGTGAGCCGGGATGGGGAAGACGGTAACATCCTTCCTGGGTTCCTGGTATGTGACGAGGTCCGAGTTATATATCAGCAGGCCGCCTGGCTTGACGGACTTCTCGAACCGTTCCATCGAGGGGTTGTTCATAATTACTGTGACGTCCGCCTCTGCCACCACCGGCGAGGCGATCTCCTCGTCACTGATAGCTACCCCGCAGTTCGCGGTCCCACCGCGCATCTCGGGTCCGTAGGAGGGGATCCAGGTGACATGACGGCCTTCGCTGATTGCAGTGTATGCTACCAGCTGGCCCAGGACCATTATCCCCTGGCCGCCGAAACCGGCGGCGATCATTCCTCTGAAGAATCCGGACATATCATTCTCCCTCCCCTATTCGAAGTTCTTGAAGACGCCCAGGGGGTAGTGCGGGATCATGGTGCTCTCCGTCCATTCGAAAGCCTGAACGGGAGTCATCCCCCAGTTGGTCGGGCAGTTTGAGAGGACCTCCACAAAGGAGTACCCCTTCCCCTCGATCTGGTTCTGGAAGGCCTGCTTGATGGCCTTCTTGGCCTCGATGATGTATTTGGGCCTGGCTACAGAGACCCTGGTGATAAAACCTGGGGTTTCCAGGGTCGCCAGCAGTTCGCACATCCTCATGGGATAACCCGCAAGCTGCGGGTCCCTGCCAAATGGGCAGGTGGTGGCCTTCTGACCTATCAGGGTGGTCGGGGCCATCTGTCCGCCCGTCATCCCGTAGATGGCGTTGTTTATAAAGATAGTGGTCAGTTTCTCACCCCTGTTGGCGACGTGGATGATCTCTGCAGTGCCTATTGAGGCAAGGTCACCGTCTCCCTGGTACGTGAAGACGATCTTGTCAGGCCGGGTCCTCTTGATCCCCGTAGCCAGGGCGGGCGCCCTTCCGTGGGCGGCTTCGCAGAAATCGACATCAATGTAGTCGTACATCAGGGCGGCGCATCCGACAGGCGCTGTCCCTATGGTATCGTTCTGGATCCCCAGTTCGTCGATGATCTCGCAGATCAGCCTGTGGGTAATTCCATGTCCGCAACCGGGGCAGTAGTGGGTGTGTACTCCCTTTGCCCAAGCCTTCGGCCTTTCATATATCTTGATCTCCTTCATTGGTCCGACACCTCCCCTGCAACTAAAGAATGGCCCTGATCCGGTCCTCGATCTCCCTGACCGAGGGGGCGATCCCTCCGGCGTGTCCGAAAAAGGAGACCTTGGCCTTTCCGCAAACGGCAGCCTCAACATCCTCGACCATCTGCCCCATGTTCATCTCGACCACCAGGACGTGTTTCGTCCCGGAGGCAAGCTCTGCAAGCTTCCTGCTCGGGAAGGGGAAAAGAGTTATGGGTCTGAGCATTCCGACCTTGATCCCTTCGTTACGAAGATTGTTTATGGCCGATCTGGCGATCCTGGCGGTTGTTCCAAAGGCCGAAAGCAGGATCTCGGCGTCTTCGCACAGGTAAGCCTCGAACCTGACCTCCTTTTCCATCTCCCGGTACTTTTTCTGGAGCTTGATGTTGTGCTGTTCCAGGTCCTCAGGATTGAGGTAGAGACTCTTGAGGATGGACCTTTTGCCCCCGCGCTCTCCCATGCATCCCAGCGCCCAGCTCTCCCTCGGGGGTATCTCGCCGGAGACGTGCTCCCTGATCTCCACTGCCTCCATCATCTGCCCCATAAAACCGTCGGCAAGGATCATGACCGGGTTCCGGTACTTCAGGGCGAGGTCGAAGGCCATCTGTGTGATCTCCACTGCTTCCTGAAGGGTGCTGGGGGCAAGGACGAGAAGACGGTAGTCGCCGTTCCCGCCGCCTTTAGTGGCCTGGAAGTAGTCAGCCTGTGAAGGCAGGATGCCGCCAAGGCCGGGGCCTCCCCTCATCACGTTGACTATGACGGCGGGGATCTCGCACCCGGCGATATAGCTGATACCCTCCGACATAAGGGAGATCCCCGGGCTCGATGAAGTTGTCATGATCTTCGTACCCGTGGACCCTCCTCCCATCACCATGTTTATCGCGGCGACCTCGCTTTCGGCCTGCACGTAGGCACCGCCTATCTTCGGGAGCTTTGCCGACATGTACTCCGGTATCTCGTTCTGGGGGGTGATCGGATACCCGAAGAAATAATTGCACCCCGCCTGGATGGCGGCCTCTGCTATCGCTTCAGTTCCCTTCATAAGAACTCTTGCCATGGATACCACCTCCAGCCTTATTGTTCCTCTTCTATCCTGAACACTTCGATAGCCGCGTCAGGACAGGTCGTGGCACACATTCTGCAGCCAATGCAGCCTTCCTTGAACTGCTCCACCGGCCGGTAACCCTTGCTGTTGATGTGTTCCGAAATTCTCAGTACCTTGACCGGACATGCCTCGACGCAAAGGCCACAACTCTTGCAGTATTCCTCGAGAACGTTGATACGTCCCTTTGCCATTTACCCGCGCACCCTCTTTCCTTTTGGGTTGTAATAGAGGCCGGATCAGGGTTCCGGCCTTAAGTCCCCTGTGACCTGTCTCCAGCACCGGTCCACATGTAGCCATCCTCCCAGGGGAGCATCATGTGCCTGACCATGGGCCATAACTCTATGGGGGATTCCTTCCGTAAAGTTTCCCTCCGGGACATCAGGTGGGGCGGTACTGTGCCGTAAAGGACCTCGATCCCCAGGGTCTTTCCGGCATCAAAGACCTGCCGGTAGCCCCAGAGAAGGTCCTCTGCTGTGGTCTGGTCCATCAGGTGAGGGTTTGCCACCAGGGCCCCCACCTGCAACTCCGATATCCGTTCCATGCCCTTCATGAGATCCAGAATGCCTGCGGTCTCCCTGCTGCCGGGCCTGAAGGGGTTGACGACCAGGATCAGGAGGTAACCCGATCCCTTCATCTGGAGCGAGAACTGCTTCAAGGCCTTCCCTCCGGCGGCATCTCCTCCCACGTCGATGAGAAGCCTCCCCCTGGGGTCCTTGAGCGCCCAGGAGACTTGCGGGGAGATGACGGGCATATCGGACCACCTGGTGCTCTCCGGCGGGGTCAGTATATGGAAACCCTCTTCTCTCAGGCTATCAGCCACCTGTCTTACGCAGAAGTAGGGGTTGATTATATCCACGTCGGCCACTGTAACCTCTTCGCCACATCCCTGGAAGGCCATGGCCATGTTCAGTACCCATTCGGTCTTCCCTGAACCGAGGGCTCCGGTAACGGCAAGGGCCTTGGGCCATTCTCTCTCGCACAGAGAGCGCGGAAAGGGGTGGGCTTCCACTGGTCTCTTCACTTCAGGAGATCCCCCTTCCGGATCGAGCGCCCCCTGGCCCAGCTCGCGCCATCGGTACGCCGGCGGCCTTCTTCCTGAACCTCGACCAGCTCGACAGAACCCAGACTGCAAGCCACTACCGGGTTTTCCTCGGTGGAAGCGAGGATTTCGCCTGGAACGCCATTTTCGGGCCGCATTCGTGTCCTCCATATTTTGATCCGCTTTTCTCCGCAAGTGACAAAAGATCCCGGATATGGGTTCAGCGACCTTACAAGGTCGTGGACCGCTCTGGAAGGTTTTTCCCATCTCAGCTCTGTTTCCTGCTTCGAGATCCTGGGTGCGAAAGAGGCTTCCTCGTGCTTCTGCTCCTTGAAGGAAATCCTTCCCCTGCGGAATAATTCTAAACCATCCAGGGCTATGCGGCTACCTTCCACAGCAAGTATCTCCATGAGGTCACCAAAGGTCTCATTGACACCTATCTCCACCCTGGAGGATATGAGCACAGGCCCTGCATCCATCTCTCTTGCCAGTCTGAAGACGGTCACTCCCGTCTCTCTGTCCCCGTTCATTATTGCTCTCTGGATCGGGGCTGCACCCCGATAGGCGGGCAGTAGCGAGGGGTGTATGTTCAGGCACCCGGGTCCAGCCATTGAAATGAAGGGTTCACCTATCAACTGGGAGAAGTCGATGACAAAGATACAGAAGGGTCTCTCTTCCCCGAAAAGGCTCAGGATATCCCTGTCCACGTTGACATCCCCTGTCCGAAAGACCGGAAGGTCCAACTCCGAAGCCTTCTCGTCAACTGGAGTCCCTCTCTCCCCAAGGGAACGGCCCGCAGGCTTGGGGAGGGCTGTGATAACCCTGCTGAAGGGGAGCTTTTCTGCCAGGATCTCCAGGCAGCGGGCGGCGAACCTCCCTGACCCGGCGAACCAGCAAGGCTCCTTCCGGGTCATTTTTCCACCCTTTTCTCAAGCTTCCTCTTGAGGAACTTTCTTTTCAGGGGGGAGATCCGGTCGAAGAAAAGCCTGCCCTCAAGGTGGTCTATCTCGTGCATCATGGCTCTTGCAAGAAAGCCCTTCTCCTCTATCCTGAAGGGTTGCCCCTTCTCGTTCTTTGCTTCCACCACCACTCTCTCCGGCCTGGCTACCTTCTCGTAGAACCCGGGGGCGCTGAGACATCCCTCTTCAAGGATCTCCTCGCCATCATGTTCAACAACGACGGGATTAACGAGAACTATCTTGCGGTCTCTCCACCCGATAACGGCCACCCTCAGGTTGACCCCTATCTGAGGCGCCGCAAGACCCACGCCATCGTTCTTTTCCATGGTCTCCCACATGTCTTTCAGAAGGGACTGGAGTTCTTCTCCAAAATCAGTAACGTCCTCCGCCCTTCCCCTGAGGACCGGATCGGGGTACTCCCGGATAGTTCTTACTGACATCCAGCGATCCTCCCCTTCTTTCTTCCTTGAAAAGCGGCCCCCTGAAGAGGGCCGCCTGTTGGTCCGGTACTACTCTTCCTGCAGGGACTCCTTGATAATGTCCCCGATGGTCACATTGGTCTCCCCGTCCATGAACTTGGAGGGGTCGTTGCGGGGCTCGTTCTTCCTGCGCCTCTTTTCGGGCTCCCTCTCCTTCCGGGGTTCGGGCTCCTCGAGTACGCTCATGCTTAGCCGGATCCTTCTCTCATTGGGCTTGATCTCTATGATCCGGGCCTGGACCTCCTGACCCTCTGAGACCACGTCCCTGGGTTTCTCGACCCGTTTGCGGCTGATCTGTGAGACGTGGATCAGACCCTCGATCCCATCCTCAAGCTCCACAAAGGCTCCGAAATCGGTCAGACGTACTATCTTTACAGGATAGACACCGTTCACCTGGTACTTCTCTTCGATATCCTTCCAGGGATCGTGGAGCTGTTTGTAGCCGAGGCTGATCCTTTTGTTCTCCCCATCGACGGAAAGTATCTGGACCTCCACCTTTTGCCCCTTCTTGAGGACCTCTCTGGGGTGGCGGATCCTCTGCCAGCTGATATCGCCGATATGGACAAGCCCTTCGATCCCGGGTTCAAGCTCCACGAAGGCACCGAAATCGGCCAGGTTGGTGACCTTGCCCGTCAGCACCTCGCCTTCGGTGTAGCGTTCTGCCACACTGTCCCAAGGGTCGGGCTGGGTCTGTTTTATGCTCAGGGACACCCGGGTGTTCTCAGGGTCGATACCGATGATCTTGACCATTACCCGGTCGCCCTTGTTTACGATCTCTTTCGGCTTGACGTTCCTCCCCCAGGTGAGCTCCGTGTTGTGCACAAGCCCTTCAACGGGCCCCAGGTTGACGAAGGCCCCGAAGGAGGTTATGGACGTGACCGTCCCTTCCAACGTCTGCCCTGCCTCGGTCTTTTCGAAGAAGGACCGTTTCTCCTCCATGAGTTCATTTTCAAGGAGGGCTCTCCTGGAAAGGACGATCCTCCTCTTTCTCCGGTCCCTTTCGATGACCTTGGCGCTGAAGGTATCGTCGACCAGTCTCGAGGGGTTGATCCCCCTCCCCTCCTCGGCGAGGTGAGAGACGGGAATGAATCCCTCAATACCGCAGCAGTCCACTATCAGGCCGCCCTTGACCTTCCGGAGCCCCCTGACCTCCAGGACATCATCACCGGTAAGGCTCGATTCCATTGCGTCCCACCGGTCGTCGAACTCCGTTCTCCAGCGGCTCACGATGAGCTGAGCCTCCTCGCCCTGTTTCAGGGAGACGACCTGCACCCTGACGGTATCGCCCACTGACGGGACATCCTTGGCTTCCACAAGGGACCTGTGGCTCCATTCGTTCCTTGGTAGAAAGCCTTCACACTTGAAACCCACGTCAACCAGCCATCCGTCTTCGTTGGACTCCACCACGGTCCCCTCAACGGTCTTTCCCCGATGGATCGCTCCAACTTCGTACTTTTCGAGAAAACTTTCCATCGATTCATTTCCTTCGCTAGAAAGCGCGGTACTGTCGTTACTGTTGATCGTTCTGTTCTCTTCTGTCATTACCATCCATCCTCCCTGCCGCTCTTTGCAGACGCAAGTCTCGTAGCGATTCTGTGGATCAGCCAGTCGGGTGTGCTTGCGCCCGCCGCGATCCCGATCCTTCTCTTGTCCTCCAACCATCCCCTTTCGAGCCCCTCTTCATCCTCGATCCAGAGGGTCGGTGTTCCTGATGTATTTGCTATCTCGAAGAGTTTTTCCGTGTTGGCGCTGTTCTTTCCGCCAATGATGATAATACCATCTACCGAGCCCGCAAGGCGTGCCACCGACCCCTGCCTCGAAGAGGTGGCGTCACAGATGGTGTTGAAGACCCTCGTTTCGGACGCCCTGGCCGATACATTGGATACCAGCGCGGAGAGGTCCTCCTTCCGCTGGGTGGTCTGGGATACAATGCCGACTTTTTTCAACCCTTCAATCTCGAAACTCTTTAGCCGTGAAGGATCGACAACTGTCACCGGCCCTTCCGAGGACAGCCTGATGGCCTTCACCTCCGGGTGATCTTCGTCCCCGAGGATCATTACGGTGTAACCCTCCCTTGAGAGGAGGGCGGCCTTCTCCTTTGCCTTGCTCACAAAGGGGCATGTGCCGTCCACAACCAGGGCGTTCAGGGAGTGCAGCTCTTTCATGACGAGGTCGGAGACACCGTGGGCGCGGACAAATACGGTCCCCCCCATGGGCATCTCCGAGGGAGTTTCAATGATCACCAGGCCTTTTGAAAGTAGCCTTTCTACCTCCTGGGGGTTATGGATAGGACTCCCGAGGGCATAGACCCTGCCGTGCCTTTCAAGGGACTCCTCGAGGGAGGCAATGGCCCTTCTCACACCGAAGCAGAAACCCTTCGGTTCGGCGAAGACCAGCTCTAGGTCCCCTGTTGTCCTCTTATTCTCGCTTCCCAAAGATCCACCACTTTTCTTGCGATATCCTGAAGCGGAACGCCTGTGACATAATACCACAGGCCTGGCGAAAACCTTCTGAACCATGTCATCTGTCTTCTGGAAAAGGCCTTGGTCGCCCTGATATCTCCCTCTATTGCCTCTTCGATGCTGATCTTGCCCTCGTGGAAGGCCACCAGTTCCCTGTAGCCGAAACCTTTCATCGAAGGGAGATCAGGTCCGTAGCCGCGGTCCAGGAGAGATCTGACCTCCTCGGGATATCCGGAGCTGAACTGCTCCCTGACCCTCTCCCCGATCTTCCGGTAAAGCTCCGCCCTTCCAGGGTAGAGACCAACGTAAAGGGGCGCAAGACAGGATCCTCTTCCCTGGCTTTCTCTCCGGATAGAAGTGGGGTTCTTGCCCGTCCTGTCGATTATCGAAAGGGCCCTGATGACCCTGAACCGGTCGTTCCGATGGACCTTGCCGGCATAGACCGGGTCAAGGCCCTCCAGTCTCCGGTAAAGGAGATCCGATCCTCCCTTGTCCCACTTCTTCTCGTACTCTCTTCTGGTATCGTCCCACCTCTGGCCCCCAAAGTCGATGATGTCGGAAAAAAGGGCCCGGTAATAGAAAGGGGTCCCTCCTGCCAGAATGGGGACCCTGCCCCTGGCGGCTATCTCTTCCACAGCCCTGGCGGCTCTTGCGGCGAAATCCGCTGCCGAGAAGATTTCGTCGGGGTTCACAACATCGATCAGGTGGTGAGGGATCTCCTCCCGGATCTCCCGGCTTATCTTGTCGGTCCCTATATCCATGAAACGATAGACCTGGCGGGAATCCACGGAGATTATCTCCCCTTTGAGCCTTCGGGCCAGCTCAAGGGAGAGTAGGGTCTTCCCCGAGGCCGTCGGACCAATGACGGAGAGGATCTCCCTGCACCCCTCATTCATTGCTCTGACCTCTACCGAAAAGTCTTGACAGATCCCTGTCACGAAGCCTTATGAAAGTAGGTCTTCCGTGAGGGCACATGGTGGGCTCCTCACAACGGAAGAGGTCCTCAAGCAGTGCCTCTGCCTCCTCAAGGCTAATGCTGTCGCTGATCTTGATCGCTGCCTTGCAGGACCTGCCGGGGACCCCGGCCAGGGAAAATTCAGGGGGAAGGCCATCCTCGATGGCCGCCACAGTGGATCTCAGAAGATCCAGCGGGTCAAGGAACCCGTTGTTGGAGGACCCACCGGGTACCGATTCCAGGGTAATGCTCCCCTGGCCCTGGCCGAACCGGAACCCCAGCTCCTCCAGTTCGGTTCTTGAACCTTCAGCCCTCGCAGAGAGGGAGGGGGGCAGATCGACGGGTAAGGGTATCTTCTGCGGGATAGCCTCGGACTGCCTGCTTGAGATCCTCTCAAAGAGTATCCTTTCATGGGCGGCATGAGGATCGATAATAAGAAGGCCTTCGCTCTCCTCGAAAAGGAGATATCCAGATCCGATCCGGCAAATGAAACGCCCCGCTCCGGCCTCTCTTCTCCCTCCGGCATCGATCGACGGCGAAAAGGGAGGTTCGCCCACCCTGTTGAAGAGACCCTCCTCGCTGGGAGGCCCCTGGAAAGATCCGGAACCTGCCCTTCGGACCAGGCCTCTGTTCACCGGGAGGTCCGAAAGGGTCCGCATCCCTTCAGCGGTCATGAAGCCCCCCTCAACGAGGTCCAGAACGGACCTCCTTACCGTATCGAAGACAGGAAGGGAGGAGTGGCAGCGTACCTCCGCCTTGCCGGGGTGTACGTTCACATCGAGAAGTCGGGCCGGTACGGTTATGAAGAACATCCAGTTCCCCGAGGCGCCCTCCCCGCAGGACGAAAGAGCAGCAGAGACGGTGGCGTCCCGAACCCGCCTTCCGTTGAAGAATATTATGGAATCCCTTCTCCTCGATCCTGGCGAAGGATACCATACTGTCTCCACCCTCAACGGCCCCGATGCAACGATGTAATGCCTTGGCGTTTCACTGGTACCCCAGACCTTTCTGAGCACTTCCACCCTTTCGAGGCATCCGTCGGTGGAGAACACCTCCCGGTTTTCGGAGAGGGCACGAAAGGCTACTCCCGGGAAGGCAGCCGAATACTCCCTGACCACTTTTATCGCCCTTCTTGCCTCCGTGGCGGACCCTTTCAAAAAACTCCTTCTTGCGGGGAGGTTGAAGAAGAGATCCTCCACCTGGATCCTGGTCCCCTGTCTACAGGGAAGGGTAACGTGAAGACTGACGTTCCCGCCCTCGGCTCGGAGCATTCCCCCCTCTTCGCCCTGCCTTCGGCTCCTGATCTCCAGTCTGCTCACGGCGCAGACGCTTGCCAGCGCCTCCCCCCTGTAGCCGAAGGATCCGATATCGGAGAGGTCATCAATTTCGGTGATCTTGCTTGTGGCGAACCTCTCCACGGCGAGAGGGAGTTCCCCGTAAGGAATGCCGGAACCGTCGTCCTCAACGACAATGAAGGTCTTGCCGCCGTCCTTCAGTTCCACTGTGATCCTGGCTGCCCCCGCATCGAGAGAGTTCTCAAGAAGTTCCTTGACCACGGAAGCCGGGTTCTCGATAACCTCCCCGGCAGCTATACGGGAAGAAACGTCCGGCGATAGCTGTCTAATGGGTTTCATCTTGACCTCAACACCCCCGTTGCCCGGTCCCTCAGGGAGTACAACAGCTGGAGAGCCTGGATCGGGGTCATCACGTCAGGTTCCACTCCGGCAAGTTCAAGGATCAGCCCTTCGGCATCCTCGCTGAACAGCGGTAGCTGTCCCGCCGTCTGACGGGGTGGCCTCACCTGAACTGACCCGTTGTTCTTTTCGAACTCTTCCAGTATCTCCATGGACCTTTCCAGGACCCTTTTGGGGATACCTGCCAGCCTGGCCACCTCGATCCCGTAGGATCTGTCCGCCGGGGACGGCACTACCTTGTAAAGGAAGACTATGCCTTCGCCGGTCTCCTCGACGGCCATGCTGAGGTTCTTGACACCCGGGAGCCTACCGGAGAGGACGGTAAGTTCGTGGAAGTGGGTCGCGAAAAGTACCTTGGGTCGCCGGTCAGGCTGTTCCTGGAGATATTCGAGGATCGCCCATGCGATGCTCATGCCGTCATAGGTCGAAGTCCCCCTCCCGACCTCGTCAAGTATCACCAGGCTCCTGGAGTTGACGTTGTTGAGAATGTTGGCGGTCTCGATCATTTCGACCATGAAGGTGCTCCGGCCCCTGGAGATCTCGTCCCTGGCCCCAATGCGTGAGAAGATCCTCTCTACGACCCCCAGGCTGGCACTCTCGGCGGGGATGAACGACCCCGCCTGGGCCATTATCGCGAGGAGTGCAGCCATCCTCAGGTAGGTCGACTTGCCGGCCATGTTCGGACCAGTAACTATGGCAATACGGTTCTCTCCACCGTCGAGAAGGACATCGTTGGGAGTGAAGGCTCCTCCGGTAACAAGCGAATTCTCCACCACGGGGTGTCTACCCCCCCGGACATGGAAGCGGTCCTCGTAGTCCACATTGGGTCTGCAATAGCCCTCCTGGGCGGCGACCCATGCGAAGGACACCAGGACATCCACGGCGGCGACAGAATTCGACAGCGCCCTGAGACCAGGGGAGGAATCCTTCACCGAGAGGCATAGCTCCCTGAAGAGCTGCTCCTCCCGCTCCCTGGCCTCTTCCGTGGCAGAAAGCATCCTCTTCTCGAAGAGCCCCAGCTCCTCCGTCACGAACCTCTCGGCCGAGACCAGGGTCTGCTTCCTGGTGAAGAAGGGCGGAACGTCCTTCAGGGAGGACCTGCTGATCTCAATGAAATAACCGAAGACCCTGTTGAACCCGATCTTCATGTTCCTGATCCCCGTTCTCTCCTTCATCTCCTCCAGGTAACTTTCAAGCCACTCCTTCTCGTTCTTCCTGACGTCCCTGAGGGTGTCAATGACCTGGTCGAACCCCCTACGGATCACACTGCCGCCCTGAACAGTCCTGGGGAGCTCTTCCTCGAGGGCAGAGGAAAGGTGCAGCCTCAATTCATCCAGTCTCTCCGGGAGGGTCAGCAGGTCTGACAGACCGATCCTGTCAAGTTGTCCTGTTATGGCCGGTACAGCCTCCAGAGTGTCCCTTATGATGCCCAGATCTCTTGGTCCGGCGCTCCCGAAGGATATCCTGGAGAGCGCCCTGTCAACGTCTCCACAGGCTGAAAGAGCCCGCCGCAGCCTTGTCCTTGCCTCGGGAGCCTGCAGCATGGTCTCGACCTTTTCATGTCTTTCCGATATGGACTCCGGGTCGATGAGCGGATGCAGCAGCCACTCCTTCAGCTTTCGACGCCCCATGGCGGTGGAGCAGCGGTTCAGAGTATCGAAAAGTGACCCCCCTGAACCTCCGGCGATCTCAAGGTTCTCTATGGCCGCAGGATCGATATACATTGAGACCTTGTCGAGGAGGGGCCTTATCTCCACGGCACCACGGGCGGACCTGAACTGGGTCTCCTGGAGGAAGGATAGCAGCACCGCTGCACATCCGCAGGCGGGATCGAGATCGGAAAGCCCGAAACCATCGAGAGAGGAGACCTTCCATTCGCGGCAGATCCTCCTCGCGGCCCCGGGTACACTGAAGTCGTCCTTGCCCCTGGAGGTGATCACAGGAGCATCGCCCGACTGTACCAGGGCGGCAGCTTCTCTCTCCCCGCCCGAGGGACATATGATCTCGGAAGGGGAAAAAGCCGCAAACTCTGCCCTCGCCGATGAGGGGCTCAGCGTACCCGCAAGAAGCACTCCCGTGGCAAAATTCAAAAGGGCCATGGACACGCCATCGGGAAGGACGTTGACACAGGCCAGCCTCCCCTCCGAAGCCGATTCGGCGGGCAGGAAGGTCCCGGGTGTGACCACCCTTACCACCTGCCTGTCGACCAGGGTCCTTCCGTCCGGTTCGGATACCTGTTCGCAGATGGCCACCTTCCGCCCCGAGGCCACCAGCCTCTCCAGGTAGTTCTCGACAGAGTGGTAGGGAACGCCCGCCATAGGTATCTTCTTCTCGGGATCCCTGGCTGTGAGGGCTATGTCAAGGATTGACGCTGCGATCCTCGCGTCCTCGAAGAACATCTCGTAAAAGTCGCCCATCCTGAAGAAGAGCAGGCATTCGGGATACCTTCTCTTCCACTCGATGTACTGCTTGAGCATGGGGGTCATCTTGACGTCTTCAGGCAGCTTCAAGAGGAGATCCTCCTGTTATCCAGGTAGGACTGCAGGATAAGGGTCGCGGCCACTTTGTCTATTACGCCCTTTCTCCTCCGCCTGGAGAGGTCCCCCTTGATGAGAGTCCTCTCAGCTTCGGCGGTGGAGAACCTCTCATCCCAGGCCACTATCTCGACCCCCCCGTAACCTTCTTTCTTCCGTAGCTTTTCCATTACAGCCTCTACCCAGGCCGCCTCGGGACCCTTTGAACCGTCTGTCCTTACGGGGACGCCGACGACGATCATGCCGATGTTCCGCTCCTGGACCAAACCTCTGACCTGCTCCATCCAGTCCTTCCCGGCTTCAAGTACATCGATCCCCTGGGCGAACGTTCCCAGGGGATCGCTTATGGCAACTCCTATCCTGACCCTTCCGATGTCCAGACCCAGGATCCTCTTCAAGCCTTTTCCCCTGTCATTTCCAGAACTATTCTGCGGACATTCTTCAGTGAGACGGGGATCCCGGCCACATCGCTGAAACCTGCCTGGGCCATATCGGGTCTTCCGCCTCCGCCGCCTCCCAGCTCCGAGGCTATTCTCCTGACCAGAAGACCGCAGTTGACCCCCAGCTCCACGGCCTCTCTGTCGGCCATGGCGACCAGGCTCCCACGACCCCCCTCTTCGCTGGCCAGCACGACCAGAACGGGGGAGACCTTCTGCCTGACCCTGTCGCCCACCTCCCTGAGAGCCTCCGGCCCCGTCCCTTCGAAAGCTCCCGAAACGACAAAAACACCTCCGGTCTCCTCCCGACCCGCCACCAGCTGTTCTACCCTTGAAAGGGCGGAGCGGCTTTTAAGTCTATCCATCCGCACCAGGAGGGAACGGTTCTCCTGGACTATCTCCTCTGTCCTTTTTTCGAGCTCCTCGGAAGGGACGGAAAGGACCCTCCCCAGGTGCTCGACCCTTTCAAAGAGCTTCCGGTGGTGCAGGAAGGAGGGTATGCCGGCCAGTGCCGTGATCCTCCTGATCCCCGACCCTATGCCCTCTTCCCGAATGATCTTGAAGGACCCTATGTCCCCGGTAGCGTCAACATGGGTCCCGCCGCAAAGCTCCGCGCTGAAACCCGGGACGCGTACAACCCTGACGCTTTCACCGTACTTTTCGTTGAAGAGGGCCTTGGCCCCCATCCTTCTGGCGCTCTCGACATCGGTCTGGATCACCTCCAGGGGGGTGTTGAGCACGATCTGGCGGTTCACGATCATCTCGACCTCCCCTGTCTCTTCCGGTGTGAGGGGCTTCATGTGGGTGAAATCGAACCGGAGGAGCTCCTCGTTGACAAGGGAACCGGCCTGGGTGACATGTCTGCCAAGTACCCTTACGAGGGCTTCATGAAGAAGGTGGGTGGCAGAGTGGTGAGCCTTGATGGCCCGACGCCGGTCCCCATCGACCTGGGCTGTCACGGGGCGGCCTTCTGCAGCTTCTCCTTCGCTAATGATCACTTTGTGCACCACCAGGTCGCCGGCAGCCCTGAAGGTGTCCGTTACCTCGGCGAGGAATTCCTCACCCCTGACTATGCCCCTGTCGCCGACCTGGCCGCCACCCTCTCCGTAGAAGGGGGTATCCTGAAGAACCAGAAGGGCCTCGGTGCCCTTGGGGGCTGTCTTTACCCTCCTGTCGTCTACAATGACGGCAGTCACCGTAGTCTGGATCTTCTCGGAGATATATCCACTGAAAGCGGTGGCTCCGTGTTTGTCCCTGATCTCCTCGAAAAGGCCCTTCCCGAGACCGCCCCAGGCAGTCTTCGCCCCGGCCCTGGCCCTCTCCCTCTGTTTCTCCATCTCCACGGTGAAACCTTCGTGATCGACGGAGACGCCCTTCTCCTGGCAGACCTCCTCTGTCAGTTCATAGGGGAAGCCGAAAGTATCGTAAAGCTCGAAAGCGACCCTTCCGGGGAGTGTAGACCCCCTCTTGCCGGACATGGACCCGATCTCTGACTCGAGCAGCCGAAGACCCTGCTCCAGGGTCCTACCGAACCGATCCTCCTCCATTTCGATGACCTGTTCCACAAGGGGGCGTTGCTCCGAAAGCTCGATGTAGGGGTCGCTCATAACCTCCAGCAGTGTCGGGTACATCTCCATCAGGAATGGTCTTTCGACGCCGAAGAGTCTTCCGAAACGTACGGCCCTTCGCAGGATCCTCCTGAGAACGTAGCCCCGCCCCTCGTTGGATGGGAGTACCCCGTCGGCTATCATGAAAGCCGTGGCCCGGAAATGGTCAGAGATGACCCTTGCGGCCATGTCTCCCATCGGGTCTTCACCGTATCTTATACCGCATATCTCGCAGGACTTTTCGACAAGGGGCTTGAAGAGGTCCGTCTGGAAATCCCCGGCCACCTGCTGAACCACTGAAGAGAGGCGCTCCAGGCCCATTCCCGTGTCTATATTCTTTTTCGGCAGTGGCTCCAGGGATCCGTCCTCGAGGCGGTTGTACTGCATGAAGACCAGGTTCCACACTTCAAGGAAGCGGTCACAATCGCAACCCACACCGCAGTCGGGCCTTCCGCACGAGAAGGAGGGGCCCTGGTCGTAGATGAGCTCCGAACAGGGTCCACAGGGGCCTACGGGCCCTACAGACCAGAAGTTGTCCTCCTCGCCCATGCGGTAGATGCGGTCCGCCGGAACGCCGATCTCTCCGTTCCATATGGAGAAGGCCTCATCGTCCTCCCGGAAGATGGTGGGGCAGAGCCTGTCGGGGTCCAGCCCCACCTCGCCGGTAAGGAACTCCCATGCAAAGGCTGCCGCATCGCTTTTGAAATAGTCGCCGAAGCTGAAGTTGCCCAGCATCTCGAAAAGGGTATGATGCCTGGCGGTCCTGCCGACATTCTCGATATCGTTGGTACGGACGCACTTCTGGGAGGTGGTGGCCCTGTTGAAGGAGGGTACCCTCATCCCCAGGAAATAGGGTTTGAAGGGGACCATGCCAGCTATTGTGAAAAGAATGGACGGATCATCAGGCACCAGCGAAAAGCTGGGGAATCTCCTGTGATCCTTTCTCTCGAAGTAGGACAAGAACAGCTCCCTGAGTTCCTTTCCGCTTCTCCATCGCATCTTCCGGATGTCTCCTTCTGTTTTTTCTGGCGATTATATCACTACCGGCGGACGGCACGGTCCAGGAGGTCCTCCCTGCACCTGGAGATCTCGCCCATGACCTCTCCCCTGTCCTGACCGGGGAACTCCCCCTCGCGGAAGAGCCACCTGCCGGCGGCCATCGTCCCCAGTATATCGGAACTGGAACCGGCGTAGACAAGGAAGCCGATGAGATTATCGGGGTCCCAGCCAATGTAGTGCGGGCGGTCAAGATCGACCATCACCAGGTCAGCCTGCCAGCCCTCCCTGATAAGGCCAGAATTCTCGAAACCAGCGGCCGACGCCCCTGACAGGGTGGCCATTCTGAAGATATCCCTGGCTGCGATGGCCGTAGGGTCCTTGGCGATGCCCTTGTGTATCAGGGCGCACAGCCTCATCTCTCCCCAGATGTCGAGCCTGTTGTTGCTGGCGGCCCCGTCGGTACCGAGCGACACTGGCACGCCCGCCTCCAGGAAGCACTGTAGCGGCGCATGACCGCTCCCCAGTTTCATGTTGCTCGTCGGATTGTGGGCCACCGTTACGGAGGTGCCTGCCAGCTCCGGAACCTCTCCCTCGGGGAACCATACACAGTGGGCCAGGATAGTGGCCCTGGTCTCCAGAAGTCCCGCCTCCTCCAGGTAGGCCAGGGGGGAGAGACCGAACTTCTCCCTTATGAAGGCTGCCTCCCACTCGGCCTCGAGAAAATGAAAGTGAACACCGGAACCAAGATCTGCCGCAGAACCCACGATATCCTTCAGGACACCCAGAGAGACAGTGTAAGGGGCGTGGGGTCCCAGCTGGACCCTGATGTTCCCCTTGCCGTTCCATCTTTGGAACAGCTCCACCCCCTCACGGAACTTCACGGGGTCGTCACCGGTCAGTCCGCGGCACATGCAGCACCGGACGCCTGTCTCAGTGGCGGCTTTGGCCACTTCGTCCATCTCGAAGTACATGTCCGTAAAGCAGGTAGTTCCCGTGGAGACCATCTCCATAATGGCTCCCCTGGTCCCCCAGTAGATGTGTTCGGGGACCAGCCCGGCCTCTACTGGCCATATCCTCTCCTCAAGCCACTGCTTCAGGGGGAGTTCCTCTCCCAGCCCCCGGAGAAGGACCATGGCGGCATGGGTATGCCCGTTGACAAGACCAGGTATCAGCAGGTTCCTCCCCTTGCCCTGGACCGTTTCGATGTCTTCGGGCAGTTTCCCGGGACCGGGGCCGATCGCTGTGATCCTGTCTCCCTCCACAAGGATATCGCCCCTCAATGCCCTTTCCATCTCTGCGTCCATGTAGATGAAATCCCTGAAGAGGATCGCCATGGTCGACTACTCCTTCCACTCCCGCATGTAATTCTTTTGCTCCTCTGTCGGCTTCTCCAGCCGGGCGCCCTGGGCCTCAAGGGCCATTGTAACAATGGCCCGGTCAATATCTTCAGGGACCTGGTATACGCCGGGGGAGAGCCGGTTATCCGCCAGGTAAAGCACAGACCTGAGCTGAAGACCGAAGCTGAGATCCATTATCTCGATGGGGTGTCCGTCGCCGGCAGCGAGGTTTACGAGCCTTCCCTCTGCCAGAAGGCTAATTTTCCTTCTGTCCTTCATCACATAGGTGGTGACGTTCTCCCTGGCTTCAAGAACCTCTTCCGAAAGGTCCTCCAGTGCCTTCTTGTCGATCTCCACGTCAAAGTGCCCCGCGTTGCCCAGTATGGCCCCGTCCTTCATGACCTGGAGATGCTCTCTCCTGATAACCCCCTTGTTCCCCGTCAGGGTCAGGAAAATATCCCCCTGGGCTGCCGCCTGTTCCATGTCGCAGACCTGGCAGCCGTCCATCAGCGCTTCGAAAGCCTTGTGGGGATCGGTCTCGACGACCACAACCCTGGCGCCGAAACCCTTGGCCCTCATGGCCACGCCGCGTCCGCACCAGCCGTAGCCTGCAACGACGAAAACCTTTCCTGCAAGAAGGACGTTGGTCGCCCTCATCAGCCCGTCAAAGACGGACTGACCCGTTCCGTAACGGTTGTCGAAGAGGAATTTGCTCCTGGCGTCGTTGACCGAGATCACCGGAAAGGCGAGGACCCCCTGCTCGGCCATCGCCTTCAGTCGCCTGACCCCCGTTGTCGTCTCCTCAGAGCCTCCCCTGATGCCAGGGAGAAGGTCAGGTCTCTTCTCATGCGCCATGACAACGAGGTCTGCGCCGTCATCAACGATAATCTGCGGGGAGGACATGAGGACCTGCTCCAGATTCCTGAAATACTCGTCGTCGGTCATTCCCCTGCGGCTGTAAACGCCTACCCCTCCCTTAACGAGGGCAGCGCAAACGTCATCCTGGGTGGAGAGAGGGTTACTGCCCGCGGCAATCACCTCTGCGCCCAGCTCTTTGAGGGAGAGCAGGAGGCAGGCGGTCTTGGCCTCAAGATGCAGACATGCACCGACGGTAATGCCAGAAAGGGGCCTCTCCCTGCCATGGATCCCGACGAGCCCTGCCAGTACGGGCATTCTCTGCTTCGCCCAGAGTATCTTCCTCTCTCCCTCCCTGTATGCGGAGGCCTCTGCTATCGTGGATCCCTTCAAATGATCACATCCTGTCCTTCCGGGTCATTTTCACCCATGTCTTTAAGATCGTAGGGGGCCCTGAAAATCCCTTTCTCGCTGATGATGGCCGTAACGAGCGCCGCAGGAGTAACGTCGAAGGCCGGGTTCCATACCTTGATCCTGTCGGGGATCCTCTTCCCTCCTGGGAGAAGCCGTACCTCTTCACCCGAACGCTCCTCTATTATGATATCCTCCCCGGAGGCGAGGGAAGTGTCAAAAGTGCTCCAGGGCGCCGCCACGTAGAAGGGTACCCAGTGCTCCTTAGCAAGGACGGCAAGCGAGTAGGTGCCTATCTTGTTGGCCACATCCCCGTTGGAGGCTATCCTGTCGGCCCCGACAATAACGGCGTCGATCTTTCTCTCCCTCATCAGGGCACCTGCCATGGAGTCGCAGATGACGGTGACATCGAAACCATCCTCGGCCAGTTCCCAGGAGGAGAGACGGGCACCCTGAAGGATCGGTCTCGTCTCGTCGAGAAAGACCTTGACCTCCTTGCCGCGCTCTCTTGCCGCCCTGATGACGCCAAGAGCCGTGCCGAATCCCCCCGTGGCCAGGGCACCAGCGTTGCAGTGGCTCAGCACGCTGCACTTTTCGGGGAGAAGGGCCTGCCCCAGGATACCCATGGTCCGGTTGGCGGCAATATCCTCCTCCAGTATCCCTTTAGCCTCTTCAAGAAGTTCCTTCTTCAGGTCCACTCCCTCAGGAACGGCAAGAGCCCTCTCAAGCATCCTCCCGATCGCCCAGAAGAGGTTGACCGCCGTAGGTCTTGTCGATATAAGCCTTCGGGCGGCGTGGCTCAACTCGCTCTCTTTGCCCCCCGATCCCAGGACCAGACCAAAGGCCGCAGCTATCCCTATCGCAGGAGCCCCCCTGACGGCAAGATCTTCAATGGCCCGGGCAACGCACTCGACGTCGCGGCAGAGGATATGTTCGACCCCGGAGGGGAGTTCCCTCTGGTCGAGCAACACCAGCATATCCTCTTCATCGTCCCAGCGGACAGCGTGGTACTCCATGGTTTATCTACCTCCCCCTTTACCGGAGCTCTCCTGGACGGATCTCACGGTGGTCTGGACCCTTCCGTCGATAAAGGCCACTATCAGGTCATCACCAGCGGAGACCTCGGCAGCACGGGAGACGACGTTCCCGTCGCCCGAAGAACAGGAGACAAAACCCCTGCCCAGAACCTTGAGAGGAGAGAGGGCATCCATGGCCGAAGCGATCTCCCTGAAGGAGGACCAGGAAAGGGTGAGGATCCGCTCGGCTGCCGTCACCGCCCTTGTCCTGAGTCTCTCAAGGGCAGTCCCGGCCGGCAAGAGGGCGGACCTTTCGAAGGACCTTGCCAGCAAGTTAACCCTTCCCTCCAGAAGCATCTGGTGACGGTGCATCTCCCTGGAGATGCCGCTAGCCATCCTCGCCCTTATCCCGCGGATCTCCCTGAGGAGGTCCATCCTGTCGGGGAAGAGTGCCTCTGCGGCAGCCGATGGTGTGGGAGCGAAGAGATCAGCGGCCAGGTCCGAGAGCGTCCTGTCAACCTGGTGCCCCAGCCCTGTCACTACCGGAACGGGGCACGACCTTACGGCCCTAACGACCTCCTCTTCATCGAAGGGATTGAGGTCGTCGCGGCTACCCCCTCCCCTGACAAGCATCACAGCTTCGACTTCGGGGATGCTCCCGGCACGAACCAGGCCTCTTGCGATCTCCTCTACGGCGGTCGCCCCCTGGACAACCGTCGGGACAACCAGGAGTCTGCAGAGAGGGAACCTCACTCTGGCCACCTTTACTACATCCCTGACAGCTGCACCCGTAGGGGAGGTTACAAGGGCTACCCTGAGGGGGAGCGGGGGGAGCCTTCTCTTAAGGGCGGGTTCAAAGAGCCCCTCCCTCTTGAGACGTTCCATCAGCTCCTTTTTCGCCCTGGTCTGAGCTGCCTCACCCAGGGGCCTAATGGTCCTGGCGTAGATCTGGTAGGCCCCCCTGGGACCGTAGACCCCTGCCTTGCCTGTCACAAGGACCTCGTCACCGTCTGCGGGCCAGAGGGGGATCCGTCCGGCATCGGACCTGAAAAGAGCGCAGGATATCCTTGACTCCTCCCCGAGCAGTGTGAAATAGACATGCCCGCTGGAGTGCCGTTTGAACCCCGAAAGGGTCCCCCTGACCTGGAGGGATGAAAGGGTCTCGCTCTCCTCGAAAAGAAGTGAAATGTAACGGGTCAGCTCATCAACGGTCAGTATCCCCGGCATCGGGACTCTCCGTTCCTTCTCCCCTGTCCAGGACCCGGACGATCTTGCCCAGTACGCCGTTCACAAACTTGCCCGATTCGGCGGTCCCGAAGTGCTTTGCCAGTTCAACGGCCTCCGAGATGGCCACCGGAACGGGGATCAGCCTGGCGACTATGCTCTCGTAGAGAGCGAGCCTTATTGCCACTCTGTCTACGATGACCATCCGCTCCGGCCTCCATCCGATGATATGTCTCCGGATCAGGTCATCTACGATGTTCCGGCTCTCTGAGACGCCCAGGACCAGCCTTGCGGCGTAACTCTTCACCTCTTCATCCTCGGAGTCGAAGGGGTAGAGCTCCACCGCCGCAACTGGAGAGATGTTCTCGCGCATCTCCATGGAATAGAGGATCTGGAGTGCGATCTCTCTCGATCTTCTTCTCTTCTGGGGGACAATTGCCTTCAAATTGCCACTGCCCTTCCTTTACGGTCTCTTTTCCGAAAGTTTCCGGAACCACCGGCGGATCTCACTCCCCCGCTCCGTGGTGTAAAGCGCTGCAACGGAGAAGGCAGCCAGCCCAAAGGCGGTAGCCAGAAGCGTCCCCGAGACACCCATTCGGATCACCGCCACCAGGACCCATACCGCGACACCCCAGGTCAGGGGGAGCCGCACAATGGTCGAGGCCGTCAGCGCTTCCTGAAGACGGTCCTCTCTGATCCACCCTGCCTGGATGTCCGAGAAGCCAAGTTCCCGGGCAAATTCCCTGAACCTCTTCTCCGAGGCGGACTTGTCCGACGGTGACAACCCCGGCTCCAGTGCAAACGAGACATTCAGCATGTCCCGGTCGGCAAGGAGCGACACCTCGGAACAAACAGGGCCATCGGGGTACATCCTGGAGTAGGCGTCCCGGATACCTCCTCCGGACAGCCAGAGCTCCCCCTTTTCACCGGATCTCCAGAAGTAGTACAATCAGATCACCCCACGACATAAAAGGCCGGCCCCGATGGGACCGGCCGCTTGATAACCGGCCTGGGCCAGTACGATCAGGGCTTGTCCTTCTCTATCTTCCCGAAAATGCTGGTCTTCTCCTTTTTGGGGGCCTGCTCTTCGGTCGGCGCACCCGCAGGAGCCTCTTCCTTCTTCTCCTCCACGGTGCTCTTCCGGGCCTCCACAGGAGGGGTAACGATCTCGACGGGGGGAGAAGGCTGGACCTTTTCCTTAATGGTCATCTCGAGTACGGGCTTCTTGACGTCCTCGAAATAAAGCCCCTTGACGAAGACGTTGACGGCCTTGATGTTGTAGCCTGTGTTCTGTTCAAGGGAGTTCCTGATGGACTCCTGCACATACCAGGCAATATCGGGGATCATGAGACCGAACTTGGTCCTGATGTACGCGTCGACCACCACAGAGGGGCCGCCCTCTTCCTCGACCATTATGTCCACTCCCTGGGCAAGACGCGTCCCACCCTCGCCCTGGTCGGGCTGCACTCCGATAACCTTCATGAGGGCCTGCGATGCCAGTTCGGCAATTACCTCCTCGGATATCCTGACCCTTCCGTCAGTGCTGAACTTCATCTTCTTTTTATCCTGGAGATCCGTCGGGGTATGGCTCTCCTCGAAAGAGCCGAAGATCTTCGATGCACTCATGTATGATCCACTCCTTTCGCTTTTTTTACAATAAGGTCGTTACGGCGGTCCGGGGCCGGCTCCCCTCCGGACCCTTTCATGTCAGCTCTGTTCGTCGAAGTAGACACCCTGGGTAAAGACGTTCACGGACTTGACGTCGTATCCGGTGAACTGCTCCAGCGTACTTCTCAGCGATTCCTGGACGTACCAGCAGATATCGGGGATCCTGAGTCCGTATTTCGTTCTGATGAAGGCATCCACGACTATAGCGGGCGATTCGCCCTCTTCGAAGGATATGCTGACCCCGTCGACGGGCCTTCTGCCTATTCCTGTTCCTTCGGAAGCCCCGGGCTCCGCCGGTCTGACCCCAATTACCTTTGCCAGAGCCTGGACGGCTATCTGTTCCACCACATCCTCGGATATCCTGATCTTTCCCGGATCGGACACTTCAGACCTCTTCTGGTCCATGTCATCCCCTCCAGATGAAAAGGATCACTCCCTGTAAAGCCCTTTTACGAATACGTTCACTTCCTCCACGGTGTATCCTGTGTTCTGTTCGAGCCCTCTCTTTATGGACTCCTGGACATACCAGGCGATATCGGGTATACGGAGGCCGTACTTGACCTTAATGGCCGTATCAACACGGATAGAGGGGACAGGACCTTCGGTGATGTCGATCTTTACTGCGTCTTTATCCTTGCCCTCCGTGTCTGCTGCCCTGACGCCGATAACTCCGAGGAGAGTCTGGTTCGCCACCTGCTGGATAACATCCCTGGAAATCTTCATCTCATCCTCGCCCCTTTCCGCCCTATGGCCGACCCCTGGATCGGGTCTTCCCTTTTCGAGATCAGACCCCTGGAACATATTCAAGCCACCCCCCGAGATGTTTAAGCACCGTTAAAGTTTATATTAAATGCAGATCATTTCCAACCATCTCCAGGCTCCCACGAACTCTCCCATAGCAGGACCCTTCAGGGACCGGCAGAGCCACTGGCCTGAATCGGGCAAAGGGTAGCTCCACCCGACAGATTCATTCTGCTTCCTTCTTCTCCTCCACAGGTTCCTTGAACGTCGTCTGTTCGTGTTCGAAGAAGACCCCCTGGACAAAGACGTTTACGGCCTTCACGACGTACCCCGTATACTGTTCAAGGGTCTTCTTGATCGATTCCTGTACGTCCCAGGCTATGTCGGGGATCCTCAGACCGTACTTGGTTGTGATGTAGGCGTCGACCACCACCGAGGGCATATCGCCCTCCTCGACAGAGATCCTGACGCCGCCGGAGGTCTTCTTGCCGAGCCTCAGGTTCGCCACAAGGCCTGGGCTCGCTGGCTGGACGCCGTTCACCTTGAGCAGGGCCTGGGTGGCTATCTGGGCTATGACCTCTTCGGAGATCCTGACGCTCCCCTCGCTCTTCTCCTCTGACAGCCCGGGGTCGTTCCCGGGCTCGACAGGACTCCCTACGGTGCTGTCAACGGGTATTTCCTTGTCAGGTTCTTTCCTGGATGGGCTCATTCCCTATCCCTCCTTGACCCCATTGATTCGGGTAGATATCAATCCTGGATGATAAAGCCGCACTCCGGGCACTGGAGAGAACCGTCCTCCATCCTTGCCTCGGACCTGAAGAAGAAGACATGTCCGCACTCGGGACACTCCTGGGAGTCGAAGATCTCCCCCGTCTCGTCGTCCATGAGATCGTCCATGTCGTCCAGGTCTCCCTCAAGGCTGCTCATATCCTCCTCGAGCTGCTCGCAGTACTCCGAGAGGTCCTCGAGGAACTCCTGCTGCTCGTCAAGTACATCGGCGTGGTCGTCTATCTCGTCGGCCAGTGCGTTCAGGGCGTCGACGATGCCGGTGTATATCTTTTTCTCCGCCTCACCCTTGGGGTCGAGACCCTCCAGGAGGCCGTTAAGGAACGCTATCTTCTCCCTTGCGCTCATTGGTATGAACCCCCCTGTTCTGTTTTATCGTCTGGCCCTTTCAAGGTATTCGCCTGTACGGGTGTCCACGACAATCACGTCGCCCACCTCTACGAACATGGGCACCGTCAACGCGAACCCTGTCTCCAGGGTCGCCGGCTTGCCGCTCCCCGATACGGTGTCCCCCTTGTAGCCGGGGGAGGTCTCCACGACCTTGAGCTCCACGCTCTTGGGGAGTTCTATCCCCATGATCCTACCCTCGTGCATCTCGAGCTCAACCTCGAGGTTGTCCGTCAGAAAGGAAGCGGCCGAACCCAGACTGTCCTTGTGGATATATATCTGGTCGTAGTTGTCCATGTCCATGAAGACGTAGTTCTCGCCGTCCTGATAGAGGAACTGGGCCGCCTTGTCATCGAAGATGACCCTTTCGAGCTTCTCTCCGGACCTGAAGGAGTTCTCCACTATGGACCCGTTCTCAAGGTTCCGGAGCCTGGTCCTTACAATTGCCCCGCCTCTCCCCATCTTGTGGTGCTGGCAGTCTATGATCTCCCAGATCCCCTCCTGCCAGAGGACCTTCATTCCGGAATGGAAACCGCTGGTATCTACCACCTGACCCATATAACAAACCCTCCCGCTGGATCCATCAAGATAGATTCAAAGACCGGCCCAAAGGAGCCGCGGATAACAGTTTAACCCTACCAGGGAGAGGTTTCCAGTCCCCGAAGGCCGTTCAGTTCAGCCTGACATCACTCCCCTGGATCACCGACTCCGGCACGTCCAGGATATAGGGCACAACCACCATGATGACCTCTGACTTGGTCACGCTTGTGTTCTTGCCCTTGAAAAGCTCACCCAGCAAGGGAATCTCGGAGATGATCGGTATCTTCCAGACGTTCTCGGACTTGTTCTCGTTGAAAAGACCGCCGACCACGAAGGGCTCTCCGTCCCTTACCCTGACTATGGTCTGGACCTCGCGGGTGGTCGATTGGGGTATGTACCCCCTGAGAAGCGAATCATAGGTCAGGTTTGCGTCGCCTGTCTTGACGCTCATCTCGATGGTGACAATGTCGGAACGTCCGACAGTGGGGGTGAACTCAAGCGAGGGACCCGATTCCACCTCGCCGTAGGTGGGCCTACCCTGGTCATCGCGCTCCGATACGTACTTGATGTCCGAAAGCAGTTTGATAGAGGCCTTCTGGCCGTCCAGGGTGACCACCGACGGGCTGGCAAGCATCTTTGCCTTGTCCTGCTTCACCAGGATCTGCAGGCTGGCGTCGAAGAAACTGAGAGCGCTGTCAGCCATGTCCGGAAAGGTAATGCTCTCGGGGGGATTGATCTCCCTGTTGGTCCTGGAAGGGTTGAAAACACCTCCGTTGTAGTCGTCGTAGTAGCCTATCACACCGCCGGCGCTGGAGAAGGAGGCGTACCACCTCTCGTAGACAGCGTTGACCAGGCCCTTGAGCTCATCGGAGCCGCCTTCGGAGACCTCCACGATCCTGGCCTGGAGCATTACCTGCCTCCCCGGATGGTCTATCCTCTGGAGAGTTACGGCCACATCCCCTAGCCTCTCCTCCGAGGCTGTAACGTAGACGGTCCTGAGCCTCTCGTCGACGACCACGCTTGAGACTCCCGACAGTCCCTGCAAAAGGGCCGGTATCTGGCCGAGGTCAGCGTAGGCTACCCTGAAGGCTCGGGTCTTCTCCATCCCCATGGCGCGGGAGAGGTTGTCCTTCCTGCCAACGATGATGGTCTTGCCCATAATGGCGTAGGATACGTCGTACATCCTCATCAGGTACTGGAAAGCCTCGTTCATGGGCACATTGTTGAGGCTTATCGTCACCGGCGTCGCCGGGACCGAAGGGTCAATGACCACGTTCATGTTCACCATGGATCCCAGCATGCGGAAGACATCCCTCAGGTCCGAGTCGCGAAGCTGAAGGGTGACCGGAGCTGATGATGCAAAGGGGTCACCTGCCACTACTTTCGGAACGCCCGTTACAGGGAGGGGTATCTCTTCCGCAACATCTCCGGTGGTGAGGTGCAGCTGCATCTCCGGACTGGGTGGGTCGCCCACGGTCTTTCCGAGGTATACCCTCCTGGTGGAGCGTATCTGCATCTGGACCCCTTCGGGCTCCTGGCGGAGAACAACCCCCTGTACCAGCGGCGTCGGGAAGGACCTCTCCCAGTAACCTGACGGGAGGATCACACCCTCCCAGAGGAGGACCAGGCCGTTCTCGTCGGTAGACAGAACGTCGGGGACGGGAAGCTTCTCCCCCGTTACCTGGAATACCGCCAGCGTGGAACCTCCCTGAACGAGCGTCAGTCCCAAAATGGCGGGAGGGGCCGGTCCCATCTCTTCGTCGGCCCCAGCCTCCTGAGCCGACGCGGCCAGTGCGGGGAATGGGGAGAGCAGAAGGACCGTCAGGAAGAGAACACCCAGGGCCCTTTTCATCTGTCCACGGGAATGTCGACCTGCTGACCGGACCATGTGACCACCACCTTGTCTTGTGAAATGCCAAGGACCCTTCCGAGGCCTCCTCCGAAGGAGGTCCCCCTCTTGAGGATCACGCCGTCGCCGTAACCTTCTATGTCGGCAACCACGGCCGCTTCCTTCCCCCTGATCAGCACAGCTTTTATCCATATATTGGGCGGCGCCTGGGCGACCGCTATCTCACCCTCTTCGGTCAAAGCCGCCTCGGGCTCCGACGGTGAGAAAGGTCGCCTTGCCAGGGTGGCGGCCAGGACGGTCAATTGAGTGCTCCCCGACCTTGCGAGGACAGCGTTCCTGAAACCGGCCGCGGTCTCCTTGAGGGATTCGATCTCCTTGTCCGTCGCGGCCGTACCTGTCGGCGGCGGGGGCACATCCCTGGCCTGGGCGGTAAGGATCATCTGCCTGAAGAGCATCGCCGACCAGATCGTTCCCGCTATCAGGATCACTGCCAGAAGCACCCTGAGAAGCCGGGGGAAGCGGTCCCCCTCGACAACGTCCCTCCAGAGTTCCCTGATGGTTCCAGTCCAGGTGTCGGGTCCTGCCATGCTAGCCACCCCCCCCTGCCAGGGCCGACTCCAGGACTGCCGTGCCCTTTACCATTCCGGGCTCGTCGCCGGCCAGGCTGACGCTGATCATCCTGACGGCGCTCCCCATTCCTCTCCAGTCCGAGAAGACACTGAGCACCGAATAGTAGGGTCCCACAAAATCGACTTGCACGGCCGAGTTGCCCGATACGGGCTTGGAGGGCTTCATGCTGTTCACCTGGATGCCGTTCCGGGCCAGCTCCCTCTCCACGGAGGAGAAGAAAGCCACCTGGTCCGGCGGAAGGGAGACCTGGTATGCGCCTATCTCCTCGTTGGTTCTTCTGTAGGCCTGCAGAAGGCGACTCTTGTTCTGGATGTCCGCCTCGAGCACCCTCTGCCTGGTACGGAGCTCCTGGATCAGCCTTCTTTCCTCGTTCACCATCCTGCCGAAGAGGAACTGCCCCACAACGACGGCCACAACCAGAAAAACTCCCAGAAGGGAGATAACCACCCGTTTTCGCGGCAGCGAGAGCTTTCTCATCGGGAAGCCACCTCCTGGACCTGTCCGTCATCTTCAGTCGCAGGGGTGATGGACATTATGTCCCTGATAGAGCAGTCCAGGGAGAACCTCACCGAGGCACCGCTCTCCTGTCTCACCCTCGTGGTGACGGGGAAACCGACGGAGGTTACAACCAACGCCTCCGACAGTGCTCTTCCGAAGGAGACCACGTCGTTCTCGGTAAAGGCGAACCCCGCCATGGCGACCTTGCCGGCGGAGATGCTCATCCTCTCGAGCCATACCCCCGGGGGCAGAGCCCTCTCAAGCACGCCTAAAAACTCCACCGAGGGAAGCTCCCTCTGAAGAATTGCCAGAGCCTTGCCGTAATCCTGGTACTGGGCCTGGAGCCTCCTGAGCTCTGCCGTCATCCTCCCGGACTGTTCCTGCATCCTGTCGATGTTCATCTGCAGGTCCAGCCTCTCGGCCCTGAGGGACCGGGAGAGGACAAGCCCGTAAACGAAGGTTATGGTGGAAACTCCCACGAAGAGTACCAGGATTATCAGCGCCGCTATCCTGCCCAGATGGACGGGCTTGCTCTCGGCCTCGACGTAATCCAGGGGTCGCAGATCAAGCTTTACGCTCATGTCAGGCTCCTTACGGCCAGCCCTACGGCTGCCTCCCAGCCGGTCCTCTCCTCGGGCGCCCCCACGATCCCCCACTCTTTCCAGGGGTCGGAGACAAGGACTGGAACGGCCGTCACGGCCTCGATGGACGTCTTGAGATCCTCCTGCTCCGTGTAGTCGCCCGCCACGACGATCTCGTCCACCCGCATCTCACGGAACTGGCTCCCCAGATAGGTAAATGTGGAAGAGACCTCCCTCGCCACGGGGGCGAAGGGGCCTCCCGGCCCTGGCGGGGATTCACCCCCCACAAGAAGGGTGCGGTAGAGCACGCCGTCGTCGCCGTAGCCCACCACGATCTGGGAGCTGTTCTTCCCCACGGAGACCACCATGGTCCCCTCGGCGGGGCGAAAACCCGAACCCTTGGCGCAGCGGTAGAGGGCAACGTTCACGGGCTCCACTGCGGCAACCCTGATCCCCGCTCTCCGGGCCGTGTCGAGAAGGGAGTTCACCACGTGGAGCCTGGCGGCGGCGACGATGTAGCGGATGCTCTCGCTTTCCCCCTCGCCGGGGGCCGCGATGGGCCCCAGATCGAATGTGGCGTCGGAGTAGGGGAAGGGGAAGTACTTGTCAAAGTCCCACTTGAGGGCGTCCCTGGCATCGGAGGTCTCCATGGGAGGCATCTCCACGATGCGCAGCAGAACGTCGCGGGAGGGCATGCCTACGACCACCGAGTCGGCCCACTTCCCCCCGAGCCCCTCCTTCATGGCCAGGAGGTGCGACTCCAGCGAGTGGGCGTCGGCTATCATCTCCTGCTCGATAGCCATGCCCTCGATAGAACGCTCGGAGCTTACCGAAACCGTGAGACTTCCCCGGGTGCCTTCGAGCTCGATGTACCTGATGGAGCCCATACCCAGCGAAAGCCCCGCCGTGGATGATCCTTTCATGAATAGCGCGATAGCCCATCACCCCCCGATCCCCGCCATGATAACGCCGCCGGACAAGCTTTAACGGCACGAAGAGGCATAGTGATACTATAACCCATCAAAGCGAAGAACCGCAAGGGGATGATCTGTTTTCAACAACCATTTTGGGAATGAAGATCCGGATGTGCAAACGACCGAAAAGTCAATAAAAAAGACCGGGTCTCCCCGGCCTTTAAAAAATTATTTTCCTATCCTTGATCCATATTCATCGTTGCTTAAGTTAACTATACCTTCCATTCCGGACAGAATATTGATTACGTTGTCGTTGGCAGTGCCTTTTTTAAAGAAAACATAGTAATCATCGCTTATCAATTGTATCCCGTAAGTTCCTATTTCAGAGGAGGGTGTTCTATCAAGGTAATCATCAAGACTAGAAGGAGTAGTAGACAAATCAGTTACCGCGAAGAAAGAACCTTCATCTGCATAATACATTAGCATGGCGGCTTTTAGAGTCCTCAGATCGCTTGCGATCTTCGTGGCGTTTGCCTTGTCGGTGCCCGAGCCCATAACCATAAGCAGAGATCCCGCCAGGATGCCTATGATCACTATGACGATCAGCAGTTCGACGAGGGTAAAGCCCCGTCCCTTCCTCTTTTTGAGCCACTGTTTCATTCTATAGCCCTCCCTTTTTTCTTTCTGGATTGTTTTCCATATTAACCCGAAACCGGGACGAAAAGATTCTATCACCCTGCCCCCTTTCTGTACAGATGTGAAATGATTTGGATAATTGCCGCGATCCCGCCCTAGAGCATGGCCTGGATCGCCCCCACTATGGGCAGGAATATCGCCGATGCGACCAGCGCCACTATTCCTCCCACAAAAATAATGAGCAGAGGCTCAATTACCGCCGTAAGACGCTTGATCTTCTCGTCCAGTTCCTGCTCGAACCAGTCGGCCACCTTGCTGAGCATCTCCTCAAGGCGCCCCGTCTGCTCCCCGATGGTTATCATGTGCCCGACCATTACGGGGAATACTCCCGTCTTGATCACTGTCTCCCCCAGGGCCTGCCCCCTCCGGGCAGCCTCCCGCATATCGGTGTAGGCCTTCTCTATCACGTAGTTGTTGGCCACTTCGGCGGTCATCTCCAAAGACATCAGGATGGGCACACCCGCCTCCACGAGGGCCGAAAGGGTGCGGTTGGTCCTGGCCATGATAGTCTTGTAGAAGATGTCCCCCACCACGGGAAGCTTCAGCTTGATCCTGTCCATGAAAGGCTTCGTGGCCTTCATCCTGTTGAAGAGGATGATCATGACGACCAGCGTGATGACCCCAGCCAGGAAGACGTACCACTTCTCGCTCATCCAGATGGCAAAGTCGAAAGTGACTGTGGTCACCCTGGGCAGCTCGATCCCCATGGAGTCGAAGACCTGGGCGAAGCGGGGGACTATGAAGGTCACCAGGATGTAGACCACTCCCAGGGCGAAGGTGACAACCACGGCGGGGTAGCTGACGGCGGAGTATATCTTGGCCCGCAGTTCCTGCTGCTTCTCCAGGAAGGTAGCCAGCCTTTCCAGGCTGGAGTCGAGGACGCCTCCCTCCTCGCCGGCCCTGACGATGGATATCATCAGCACCGAGAAGACCTTCTGGGTCCTCATGGCGGCGCTCAGGGACATGCCCCCGTCGACGAGCTTCTTGACTTCCCTCACCGAACCTGCGAGCCTCTTGTTTCTGGTCTGGGAACTCAGGATCTCCAGGGCGGCCCCCAGGTTAATACCCGATGATATCATCGTGGCCAGCTGCCGGAACATAACCGCCTTGTCCTTCAGGGAGACGGTGCTGACCTTCCGGAACCTGTCCATCAGGGACTCCTTCTCCCCTTCGACGGATGTCTCAAAGGAGAGGGGGATCATGCCCCGCTGCCTGATGATCGCCGCGGCCTGGTCCTGGCTCTCTGCGGTCATGAATCCGCTTACGGTATCGCCTTTGGGATTGCGGGCCTTGTACTTGAACCTCAAGGCATTCTCCTCCGCCCTTAAAAGATCACCCTGCGGGTTGCCGCAGGGCGATACACTGCATCATGGCAACCCGGCTGTCCTTCCCGGCGGGTTTGGACCCGTGGCTTTGCGTCGCCGCCTCTCGACGGTTTTGCCTTTAACTTTACGCAGCAACATTTAAATTGATATTCTTATTAATAATAGGAATGCATGGACAAATTGTCAATATGTCACGTTATTCTGCTAAAAGGAGGATTCGAATACGAGCCTCTCCAGGTCCTTGGGGTCGTGGGCCCGTGCCTTGGCCGTGTCGAAAGGGATCATCCCATCCCTTACCAGTCGGCCCAGGTCCTGGTCCATGGTATGCATCCCGAAGGACAACCCCGTCTGCATGATGCTCGTCATCTGGGAGACCTTGGCCTCCCGGATCAGGTTCCTTATGGCCGGTGTGGCGAACATCAGGTCCGTTGCCACCACCCGCCCCCCTCCGGGGACAGGGATGAGCTGCTGGGTACAGACCCCTATGAGGACAGTGCTCAGCTGCTGGCGGATCTGCTGCTGCTGGTGCGGGGGGAATACGTCGATTATCCTGTCCACCGTCTGGGCGGCGCTCTGGGTGTGAAGGGTCGCAAAGACAAGATGCCCCGTCTCCGCGGCGGTCACAGCTGCAGAGATGGTCTCCAGGTCCCTCATCTCTCCGATTAGGATAACGTCTGGGTCCTGCCGCAAAACCCGCTTCAGTGCCTCGGAGAAGCTCCTGGTGTCGGCCCCGACCTCCCTCTGGTGTATCACCGCCATCTCCGAGGAATACATGTACTCTATGGGGTCTTCGATGGTGACTATGTGGCAGGGCCGGGTCAGGTTTATCTCCTGGATCAGCGACGCCAGGGTGGTGCTCTTGCCGCTCCCCGTCGGCCCAGTCACCATGAAGAGGCCGCGGTGCTTCTTCGTCACCTCTATGATAGGCTGGGGAAGCTTCAGGTCCGAGATGGTCCTGATGCTGGTGGGGATCGTTCTCAGGGCAACCCCCAGGTTTCCCCTTTCGTAAAAGCAGTTCCCCCTGAAGCGGGAGCTTTCCCCCGTCGGGCCAGTGAAGGTGAAGCTGAAGTCTATCTCCAGGCTGCCCTCGAAATCCTCTATCTGCTTCCTTGTAAGGACCTCTCCCACCATGGAGCGAACATCCTCAACAGACAGGACCCCGAAGGATGTCACAGAGACCAGGTCACCGTCGATCCTGATCGTCGGGTGAAGGCCCGTGCTGATGTGGATATCCGTCGCCTGTCTACGCAGCGCTTCTGCCAGTACGTCCTGCAACGATGCCGCCATCGGGCTACCTCCGCCTCGGATTCGTCAGTAAAGGGTCACCTGGAGTACCTCCTCCAGGCTGGTGACCCCGTCACGCACCTTGACAAGCCCCGAATCCCTGAGGGACCTCATGCCCTTCCGGATGGCCTCGTGCTGTATACGATGCCCGGCCACCCCTTCCAGGATAAGGTTCTGGATATCCTCGTCGACCTTCATGATCTCGTAGATCCCTGACCTCCCCTTGTACCCCGTGCCGCGGCAAACCTCGCACCCCACAGGCTTGAAGGCTTTCGTGCCTTTTGGAAGACCAAGGTCCTCTGCGGTCTTGTCTGGTATGACATACTCCTGCTTGCACTCCTCGCAGAGCTTGCGGACCAGTCTCTGGGCCACCACGGCCAGCAGCGAGGAGGAGACCAGGAAGGGGGCTATACCCATCTCGATAAGCCTTATGGATGCGCTCGGGGCATCGTTCGTATGGAGCGTCGAAAGGACCAGGTGTCCTGTGAGTGCGGCCCTGACGGCCAGCTGGGCCGTCTCAAGATCCCGGATCTCTCCCACCATTATCTTGTCGGGGTCCTGGCGGAGAATGGAGCGGAGGGCCTCGCTGAAGGTAAGCCCCGCCTTCTCGTTCACCTGGATCTGGTTGATCCCCGTCATTGTGTACTCCACGGGGTCTTCAACGGTTATTATGTTAACTTCGGGCTTGCTGAGCCTCTCGAGTACGGAGTAGAGTGTCGTCGATTTTCCGCTTCCGGTGGGACCCGTAACGAGGATTATCCCGTACGGGGCTGCCATTATGTCGTCGATGATCTCCCTGTCGTCAGGACCCAGGCCGAGCTTCTCGAGACCCACCATGGCACTGGACTGGTCGAGAAGCCTGAGGACGACCTTCTCTCCGTAGATGGTGGGGAGCGTCGAAACGCGAAGGTCGATGTTCTTGTTGAGGGTCTTGATAAGGATCCTTCCGTCCTGGGGGCGTCTCTTCTCGGAGATGTCTATGTTGGCCATTATCTTGATCCTCGACGATACTGCGGGGTGAAGTTTTCTCGGGAAGTCGATGGCGTCGAAGAGGGAGCCGTCGACCCTGTACCTGACCCGGGTGACCTTCTCAAAGGGTTCGATGTGGATGTCCGAGGCTGCCTCCCTGACGGCCTGTTCCATTATGGAGTTGACGAGCTTGACAACCGGGGCGTCATCGGCGGTGGCCCCCTTCCCGTCCCGGTCGAGATCGACCGCCGACCCGGAGGACTCCACAACCTCCACCATAGCGTCGTCAAGGGAGCCCTGGACCTGGTAGAACTTGTCCAGGTCCCTGAAGATCTCCGTCGGAGTGGCGATGCCCACCTCCACGTCCATGCCGGTGAGGATCCTCACCTCGTCGATGGCAAGCACGTTCAGCGGGTCCGCCATGGCGACCATTAGCCTGTTGTTGTCCAGTATGGCCAGAGGAACCAGCTCAAGCCTCCTTGCGACGTTCTCGGGGACAAGGCGAAGAGCCTCGCCCATGGGCCGATAACGAGCAAGGGATATGAGAGGGATCCTGAGCTGCCTGCTGAGGACCTCCGCAAGCTGTCTCTCGCTCAGAAGCTGTTTCCCTATCAGGATCTCTCCAAGCCTCTTCTTGGAGTATTTCTGCTCGGAGAGGACTTTCTTCAGGTCCTCTTCGGAGAGAAGACCCGAACTTACAAGGAGGTCTCCCAGCCTGAACTGGAACTGGCCATTGGTCTCTTTCTCCTGCGACATGAATATCACCTCGAAATAACGTCTCGGCCTGTATCCAGGGACTACATCTTAACTTTTTATATATCATACAACAAAATTATGGACAAGGGAGTCAGGGGTAAACAAGGGGCAGGCATCAGGGGGCAGGAATAATGCCTTTGGACCGTGTAACACAGGATGTAGGAAAAAAACAAAATCAAAGCTTTCAACGGTGAAGTGTAGAACCCGTTGATCGTGAATCGTAACTCGTGAATCGTTACTCTTAACTCGTGACTTATGACTGGGAAAACAGGAGCAGGATCTTGTCATTGCGAACCCGCAAAGAAGCGGGGTGAGGGATCTTTTCAATCCAGGGTCAAGGCCGGGATCTTTCATCCACAGGGTTGCGGATCCGGGATGACAAGCAAAAAAGCCGGAGGCGTTTATCGCCTCCGGCTTTTGTATTTTCTGCATCAAGGTTTGCTTTTTGCGCATTTGACCTTGCTTCTTGCTCCTCACGTTCTACGCCTGACCCCTCACGCTTTCAAATAAAAAAGAAAGGTTCCCGGCGGCGTCCTACTCTCCCACCCCTCGAAGAGGCAGTACCATCGGCGCTGGAGGGCTTAACTGCCGGGTTCGGCATGGGTCCGGGTGTGGCACCTCCGCCATGGCCACCGGAAACCTTTCTCTGTAATACCGTTATGTGCAGGTTCAAGAGCGTCAACAGTCAACAGTAACAACAGTAAACAGTAAGATCAAATTCAAATAAAACGTTCTCCGCTGGATGAAGCAGATCAAAGAGGTTAAGGCCTCGGTCAATTAGTACCAGTCAGCTCAAGGCCTCGCAGCCCTTACACCTCTGGCCTATCGATCACGTAGTCTCCGTGTTACCTTACCCGCTTTATCCGCGGTGAGTGGTCTCATCTCGGGGCCGGCTTCCCACTTAGATGCTTTCAGCGGTTATCCGTTCCGCACATAGCTACCCGGCCGATGCGCCTGGCGGCACAACCGGTACACCAGCGGTGCGTCCACTCCGGTCCTCTCGTACTAGGAGCAGCTCCCCTCAAACCACTTGCGCCCATGGTGGATAGGGACCGAACTGTCTCACGACGTTCTAAACCCAGCTCACGTACCGCTTTAATGGGCGAACAGACCAACCCTTGGGACCTGCTTCAGCCCCAGGATGCGACGAGCCGACATCGAGGTGCCAAACCTTGCCGTCGATGGGAACTCTCGGGCAAGATCAGCCTGTTATCCCCGGGGTAGCTTTTATCCGATGAGCGACGGCCCTTCCACTCGGTACCGCCGGATCACTAGGACCCTCTTTCGAGACTGATCGACCTGTCGGTCTCTCAGTAAGGCCACCTTATACCCTTGCACTCTCACAGGCGATTTCCATTCGCCTCGAGGTGACCTTCGCGCGCCTCCGTTACTCTTTAGGAGGCGACCGCCCCAGTCAAACTGCCCACCTGACAATGTCCCGCAGGCCGATTCAGACCCTTGCGGTTAGAACCCCAGTACATCAAGGGTGGTATCCCAACGACGGCTCCAGCACAGCTGACGCCATGCCTTCTACGCCTCCCACCTATCCTGTACATGACATACCGAAATCCAATATCAGGCTACAGTAAAGCTCCACGGGGTCTTTCCGTCCCACCACGGGTAACCGGCGTCTTTACCGGTACCACAATTTCACCGAGTCCCCCACCGAGACAGCGCCCAGATCGTTACACCATTCGTGCAGGTCAGAACTTACCTGACAAGGAATTTCGCTACCTTAGGACCGTTATAGTTACGGCCGCCGTTTACTGGGGCTTCGGTTCAAAGCTTCTCCGGCACTCAGCAGATACCATCCGCCAAATCTCGCAAACTATGATCCTTGAAAAATACAGCGAATGCTTGCCTGCAACTCAACCGATGATATCAGCTGAGTGCCGGATAACCTCTCCCCTTAACCTTCCAGCACCGGGCAGGTGTCAGACCCTATACGTCGGCTTCACGCCTTCAGCAGAGTCCTGTGTTTTTAGTAAACAGTCGCCTGGGCCTGGTTTCTGCGACCGCACGCGGCTCCGTATGTCAAACACTTCACCGCCGCGGCACCCCTTCTCCCTAAGTTACGGGGTCAACTTGCAGAGTTCCTTGGTGAGGGTTACCTCGTCCGCCTTAGCCTGCTCAGCCAGCCCACCTGTGTCGGTTTCGGGTACGGGCGCCCCGATTCCTCCCTAGAGGCTTTTCTAGGCAATTTGGCCTCAATGACTTCTCCGCCATTACGGCGAATCCACATCAGATCTCAGGGTTATAAAACAGACCGGATTTCCCTGGTCCGTCCCCCTACATCCTTGTACCGGGTATTCCATCACCCGGAGCACCTAGCCTCTTGCGTCACCCCTTCGGTCATAACGTCATCAGGGCGGGGCAGGAATGTCTACCTGCTGTCCATCGGCTACGCCCTTCGGCCTCACCTTAGGTCCCGCCTAACCCTGGGCGGATTAACCTTCCCCAGGAATCCTTGGGCTTTCGGCGAACGCGTTTCTCACGCGTTTCTCGCTACTTATGCCGGCATTCTCTCTTCCGTACAGTCCACCATGCCTCACGGCACGACTTCACCCCGTACAGAACGCTCCCCTACCAATCAGCATGCATTCGCACACTCATTCCGAAGCTTCGGCGCCGCGCTTAGCCCCCTACATTATCGGCGCAGGGGCGCTCGACCAGTGAGCTGTTACGCACTCTTTCAAGGGTGGCTGCTTCTAAGCCAACCTCCTGGCTGTCTGGGCTCCCCCACATCCTTGTCACACTCAGCGCGGGCTTGGGGACCTTAGCTGTCGGTCTGGGCTGTTTCCCTCTCGACCACGGACCTTCTCACCCGTAGTCTCACTCCCGTACATCCAGTGCCGGTATTCGGAGTTTGGTTGAAATCGGTAGAACCCCAGTCCCCCTCATCCATCCAGTAGCTCTACCCCCGACACTTTCCAATATACGAGGCTGCACCTCAATGCATTTCGGGGAGAACCAGCTATCACCGTACTCGATTAGCTTTTCACTCCTATCCACAGGTCATCCAAGACTTTTTCAACAGGCATTGGTTCGGTCCTCCACCTCGTTTCACCGAGGCTTCAACCTGCCCATGGATAGATCGTACGGCTTCGGGTCTACGATACGAGACTATTTCGCCCTCTTTAAGACTCGGTTTCCCTGCGGCTACAGACCTCCAAGCCCTTAACCTCGCCACGTACCGTAACTCGCCGGCTCATTCTTCAATAGGCACACCGCCATCCGCCAGCTGGCGGACTACGATTGCTTGTAAGCGCACGGTTTCAGGTCTTTTCACTCCCCGCCAGGGGTGCTTTTCACCTTTCCCTCTCGGTACTGCTTCACTATCGGTCACCAACGGTATTTAGCCTTGGACGGTGGTCCGCCCTGATTCAACCGGAATTCCTCGTGCTCCGGCCTACTCGGGGTATGTAATATGAAGTCCTGTACCTTTCACCTACGAGGCTTTCACCCTCTCCGGCCCGCTTTCCCAACACGGTTCGGCTAGATACAGGTTTTGTAACTCCACGTGACCGCTGCGGCTGTCACTCTTACATCCCCTCAACACCACGAAAGCAACGACCGCAGTCTTACACTCCCATGGTTTAGGCTATCTCCCCTTTCGCTCACCACTACTCAGGGAATCTCTTACGATTTCTCTTCCTCCGGCTACTGAGATGTTTCACTTCGCCGGGTTCCCCCCCGCTCTCGCGGGGTGACTGGTCTTCTACCAGCCGGGTTCCCCCATTCGGGCATCTCCGGATCATAGGCCGCTTGCGCCTAACCGAAGCTTTTCGCAGCTTGCCACGCCCTTCTTCGGCCGTCGGTGCCTAGGCATCCCCCGTGCGCCCTTAGTACCTTAACCTCTTCGATCTCCTTCATCCATATTCGGCTGTCAAGGTCCTGATCTCTCCTGACCGAATCTCCACCTTTGGCCCGAAGCCTTCCGTAACTCTCGACCGCAGGCTCCTGGGGCCCTTAATCGCAGAAGAAAGGATACCAACTTTTACGGGTTATTGCAACAAGCAGTTTGCCGCCTGCAAGTATTCCGGTTAAGGGGCCGATCGGTCCCGCGATAAGGATATAATCTTTCAGGATCTTTCGATATTCCCGGTGACTCTTCTTGTACCAACCCCGGGATCCTGAAAGAGGGGGAGCTAATGGTCCGGTTTAACGAAAAGGGCTTCGGGGTCCTTCTTGCACTGTCCACAGGCATCTCCTGGGGGATCGTTTCCCCCCTGGCAAGAATACTCACTGATCATGGTGTGGATATGCTTACTGTCATTGTCCTCAGGACCGTGATAGTGGTGTTGTTTATAGGCGGCCTTTTGTCCCTGTCAGGTTATGGAAGAGGTCTGAAAGTCCAGACCGGAAGCCTCACCCTTCTGGTTTCTATAGGGATCATGGGAGTTTTGACTTCGACAGGATTTCTCTTCTCGATACAGTATCTTAACGTACCGATAGCACTCCTTATCCACTACCTCTTTCCCCTTGCCACAGCTCTGGGCGCCCTGGTCTTTCTCCGGGAAAGACCTACGTTAAAACAGTTCATCGCCGGGGTCCTTATCCTTTTCGGATTATGGGTAGGACTTTTCAGGAACAGTTACTTCAGCCAGATACAGTTCACCGGATTGGGTGTCTTCTGGGGCCTCCTGGCGGTGGTTGGTCTCTCTGGCCAGTCACTCCTGGGAAGGTTCGCGGCACTTAAGGGCCTCGACTACCGAAGGTTGGTCTTCTACTCGAACCTTTTCGGTCTTCTTGCCCTGGGTGGGGTCAAAATGGCCTTTTTCGGGGTCTCCGACCTCATTGCTATCCCATTTTCAGACCTTCTTCTGATCCTGGCCATTGGTCTGATCGGTGGTGCTCTGGCTAGCATCACTTACTACTCAAGCCTGCGATTCATCAGTTCGCCTCTTGCCAGTCTCCTCTGCACATCAGAGATAGTAGTGGGAATGCTAGGCTCTTCCCTGCTCCTGAAACTTGCCCCCTCCATCCCTGAAATGGCAGGGGCGTTCATCATCATCTTTGCAATAAGGCTTTCCCTCTACTGAACTTCCGTCTTCTCCGGAAGGGGGATCGCGTTCACTAAAGACGACAATAAAAAAATGCGGTCCCAGACCGCATTTAGGAGGACCGCATATTTATTTTTGGTGGAGATGATCGGATTCGAACCGACGACTTCCTGCGTGCAAGGCAGGCGCTCTCCCACTGAGCTACATCCCCGATCAGACTGGTGGGCCGAGGAGGATTCGAACCTCCGACCTCACGGTTATCAGCCGTGTGCTCTAGCCACCTGAGCTATCGGCCCAAAAAAAGAAACAGCGTACATGAACAGGCGGACAATATGCATAGTGCTCCTTAGAAAGGAGGTGATCCAGCCGCACCTTCCGGTACGGCTACCTTGTTACGACTTCACCCCCCTTACCAGGCACACCTTCGACGGCTCCATCCCTTACAGGTTTGGCCACCGGCTTCGGGTGCACCCAACTCGGGTGGTGTGACGGGCGGTGTGTACAAGGCCCGGGAACGTATTCACCGCGGCTTGGCTGATCCACGATTACTAGCGATTCCAACTTCATGCAGTCGAGTTGCAGACTGCAATCCGAACTGGGACCGGCTTTAAGGGATCCGCTCAGGGTCGCCCCTTCGCTTCCCGCTGTGCCGGCCATTGTAGCACGTGTGTCGCCCTGGACATAAGGGCCATGATGACTTGACGTCATCCCCACCTTCCTCCGGCTTGTCGCCGGCAGTCCATCCAGAGTGCCCGGCCTCACCGTTGGCAACTGAATGCAGGGGTTGCGCTCGTTGCGGGACTTAACCCAACATCTCACGACACGAGCTGACGACAGCCATGCAGCACCTGTCT